>Ga0134098_1001218_pt1 | contig 22508 bp, 15 predicted proteins | sample 9_3taG_FD_94456 | JGI IMG/M metagenome (GOLD analysis project Ga0134098, IMG submission 94456) | Switchgrass degrading microbial communities from high solid loading bioreactors in New Hampshire, USA - 9_31_10_142_A3 metaG | ecosystem: Engineered > Bioreactor > Semi-continuous > Anaerobic >... | reverse complement strand
TACTTTGGTGGTTACGTGAAATCTAAGGTGCCGATATTGTACAAATTTTGTATTCCGGATCCTGTGGTTGGAGGGCTAATTTTTGCTGCTGCTAACTTAATATTCAGGGAAACAGGATTGCTTGCCGTAGAGATGGATACCACGTTGCAATCCCCATTTATGATGATATTTTTTACGTCGATAGGGTTTACGGCAAGTATCGAACTGATGAAAAGAGGCGGGCTTCAGGTTATAGTTTTTTGGTTATGTGCAGTAGTGCTTTGCATAATTCAATGCGGGATCGGCGTTACTCTTGCTAAAATATTGGGTCAAAACCCGCTTTTAGGCTTAGTAACCGGTTCTATCACAATGACAGGCGGACACGGTACGGGAGCTGCCTTTGCCCCGCTGCTTGAGGATTTCGGGTTGAATGGCGCCATGACAGCTGCTATGGCTGCTGCTACATTCGGGCTTGTGGCGGGGTCGCTAATCGGAGGTCCCATCGGCAGGTTCTTGATAGAGAAAAACCACCTTGAGCCACATCCGGAGCAATACGATTTAGATTTCGTAAATGGAAATGGGGATGAAATACTTACATATGATAGCTTGATGAAAAATTTCGCCTTTTTGCTGGCTGCCATAGGGATAGGCGCAGTGCTGGCGAACTTCTTTAAGAACCACGGCATAACGTTGCCGGCGTACGTAAGTTCCATGATAATTGCCGCAATTATACTGAACTTGGGTCAGTTTACCCAAAAATGGACGATTAACCAGAAGGCAGTGGAAACGATCGGTGCCATAGGCCTTAATATGTTTCTGTCTCTTGCCTTGATAAACCTGAGGCTGTGGGAGTTGTTAGATTTGGCTGCTCCTATGTTGATAATACTTGTTAGCCAGACACTGATTATGGCTGTTTACGCCATATTCGTAGCATACTACTTGTGCGGCAGGGATTACGATTCCGCAGTAATAACTGCAGGATTTTGCGGGTTTGGGATGGGGGCTACTCCCAATGCCATGGCAAATATGAGATCCGTTGTCGAAAGATTTGGCGAGGCCCCAAGAGCGTTTTTTGTCGTACCCATTGTGGGTGCCTTTTTGATAGATTTTGCCAACGCAATAGTAATCACCACATTTATAAACTACGTCGTATGATCCTATTAGGAATAATTTACTTGTGGGCCATAATTTTTCTCAATGGGGAATGAATCATGGCCCCAAAATTGTATATAGATGGGGTACTCTGTCTTTGAAGACAGGGACCTTAGACCTTGCCTGGTCGACCTTGCTCATGTCTATATCTACGAACCACAGTCCCTCCTGATTGCCTGCGTCCAGTAAGACTTCACCCCATGGATCTACCACCAATGACCCGCCGTCAAAGGCGTCCTTTTCCGTATAGCCACATCTATTGCAAGATATCACGTACATCTGGTTTTCGATTGCTCTTGCCTTGAGCAGAATATCCCAATGCTTGGCCCTGGGGGCGGGCCACTCCGCGCTGATGAAAAGAGCTTTTACGCCTCTTAAGGTATAACATCTTATCCATTCGCAAAAGCGCAGATCATAACAGATTACGCACCCGCTTTCAAGGCCTTCCCAATTGAATATGCAATACCTATCTCCCGGGGCGAGGTATTTGTCCTCGTTCATCAAGGGAAATCTGTGGACTTTGTCATAATACGCTATTAACTCGCCGCGTGGGTTAATGACTTGAGCTCTGTTCGTAATGCCCTTAGTTGTCTTGGCTAAAGTGGAGCCACCTATAAACCATGTATTATATGCTTTAGCTAATTCACCTAAGAATATGGCGGTCTCACTGCCTTCAATTGAAGCCAGCGCTTGAGCATCCTCCAAGGCGTAGCCGGTATCCCAAAGTTCAGGGAGGATGATAGCCGTAGGCAATTTAGAGGGGACGAAGGCTCGACTAAGCCACTCTTTTACGCGTGAAAAGTTAGCTTTTCTATCCCCGACTTGAACATCAAGTTGCAATATTCCTACTCGAAGCATGAGTTTTCCCCCTGTCTTGATTTGGAAAAGGTGCTTAATTAAATGTAATTGTTGTAGAGTTTTGTGTGAAGGGGCCATGCCGACAGAATACAAATGGCCCCTTTTGAGATCTTAAATTATTATATTGCTTCGAAGCATAACCTTTCAATGCCAAGCATTTTGACAGGCAGCGCTGCAGTAGTACCGTATATGTAAATTCGATTACTCTTCTTTATTGTCATATTTAAAACTCATTATGAGGTTTTCTCCTTTGCTACCGCTAAGATCCTGACAGATCGACTCATAACATTTTCTTCCTTAAATATATTTGAAGTTTAGCGATCACAGATTAAGGTAACATGACCAATTATAAATTGTCACATTGTTGCAAATGGAGGATAATTGTGCTTTAATTCGATCCTTTTTCTGTGAACGTAAGACTGGAAAGCGTGTTATCCTAAGAATCTATATGTGGAGGTTGATATCCGAGGCTTATCGAAAAACGTCGAGCGACATCTAAAAGTATGTCTCGTATATGCGCTATCTTATCGTCATCATCAGAATATCGGAATTTTGGAAGAGCAACGCTTAGCGCTGCAACGACATTTTTCGTGTGTCCCCATATGGGAGCAGCTATGCAAAGAAGGCCTTCCACATATTCCTCATTATCAACGGCGTATCCCTGCTCTCGAATCTTAGCCAGATGTTGACACAGCTCATCGATATCAGTGATCGTATTTTTGGTATATCGAATGAGGGGTTCATCTTCGAAAAGTTCCCTGACAGTCATCTCCGGAAGATGAGCTAATAGAACTTTGCCCAGTCCTGTACAATATGAGGGCATCCTTTTCCCTACGGGAAGATCTACTTTAATGGTAGCTGGGCTTTCAATTTTATCAATATAAATAACATATTTCCCATCAAGAACAGCCAAGTTAACTGCTTCGTTAGATTTTGTAGATAATTCCTGCATAAAAGGCATAGCTTGCCTTCTAAAACCCAAAGATTGTATTACATTATTACCGATTTCAAAAAATCTGAAGCTATTTGAGTATTTATGATTTGTGAGATTTTGATTTATATATCCCAATGCCTTTAATGTTGAAAGGATGCGATGTACCGTGCTTCTTTCTAATCCAAGCTTTTCGGCGATTTCTGTGACCCCGAGTTCTCTGTATTTATCAAGTGTTTCTATGATAGCCATAGCCCTTTGAATTGATTGTACATGGCGATTATCCTTTTTGCTATCTCCCAAGTGATAATCTCTCCTTTTCATATTCGAAATAGCCAATCTAAATATACATTATATCATGTCTATCATTTAGATTGTTTTTAGAAATTTTATTGGGCGTAGCTTGTTGTGCCGATTTGCTAAGATGTGTCTTTATGAAAAATGCGCTCACTGATCATTGTGCCTTTATCATAAAGAGGCCTCATGCCAAGGGCAAGACATGAGGCCTCTTTATGATCCTGAAATTTAGCGAGTTATCATTTATCGTCCAATTGGGCTTTGGTAGCAGGAAAGATAAAAATGCTAGCGATCATAATCACGAAAGAGAATAAAATTCCCGTGGAAGTAGCATTTAAGATCCAAATCCCCTTACCACCGTTACCAAACTGCAAAAATAACGTAATAATTATTCCTCCTACCGCGGAGAGTATGGCCCCTTTTGATGATGCTCTGCGACAAAAGAGCCCTAAAAATAATGGTGCAGCGAGGGATACGCTCATAAGAGAATAAAATATCTGTAAGGCTGTGAGGATGTTGGGCATCACGATCGCGAGGGCCACACCTATTACGCCGCATATCAAGGTAACCTTTCTGCTCAGCTTTAAAAGGCCTTGCTCTGAAAGATTGGGACGGAAAAAGGTCTTGACTATATCGTTAGAGATAGATGTTGTTAGCATGTAGAGCACGGCATCGGCTGTGCTAACTTCTGCAGCGAAGATAGCTGCCAAAGCCAAGGTAGAAATGGCAAAGGGCATCATCTCCTTCATGGCTGTGGGTAAAGCTAGTTCTCTGTTTGCAAGGTTTGGAAAAGCGGCAAATGCGCACATACCAATGATAACAGGTGAAAAGGCAAAGATAAGTTGCACAACGCCGTTCAACGCCGTTCCGGCCTTGATGGCCCGTTCATTCTTGGCGCCATAAACCTTTCCGATAAGTCCCGGAGAAATGCAGAAAGAAGGAATGAGCATAAAAAGGTATCCGATAATGGTCGTTGCACCGATTCCCTTCCAAGAGAAAAATTGTGCAGCTCCCTCTGTTCCCAATTTTTGCGCTATGCTTGCCGTGAGGCCACTCCAGCCTCCAACGTAAGAGATTACAAAAGGCATTGCTAGTGTAAAGCCTAGAAGAATGACGACTATCTCGACGATGTTGACTATAGCAGCAGACAGGAGACCGCCGGCTGCGAAATAGAGAGTCGTGACACACGCTCCAATAAGTATGCCCCATACCTTGTCGATATTGGCAACAACATTAAGGATCCAGGCAACTCCAATGAGTTGTCCTGAAAACAGGGCAAGGGTCCCAATGGCCATCATTCCTGATATCAATCCGCGAAAGGATTTGCTATATCGTAGATCTAAATAATCTCCTAAAGTATAAAGATTATAACGGCAAGAGATGCGCCATATCTTAGGGCCTATAACATATGCAAGTATCATGGATCCTATCCCTGCGCTGCCAATCCACCACCATCCTGAAATGCCGAACTTATATCCTATCCCGGCTACTCCTACGGTAGAGCCCGCGCCAATATTAGCGGCTATTAGCGTTGTAAACAGTAAGCCCGTAGTCAATTGCCTTCCGGCTACAAAAAAGCCACCTGCTCCTTTAACCTTTTTGCCGATGAACCATCCTATGGCAATAAGAACTAAAGCATAAAAAACAATTGCTACTAGGTATCCATTCATTTTGTGCCCCCCTAACCAGCACCTCGTTGTATTTTCCGTAATACGGAATTGAATATTTATTTATGGAACAGATGCTTTTAATTATATGAAAGTATTTATTTCTGTCAATAATGATTGAGATGTTGATATTTATTTCTGCCATATTAGTGAGCTTCCAAGCATAAGTGCTCATGGCCCATGTGCAGGTACTTTTAAAGAAGAAATAATTTTCATGTCATCTTATTACCGGCGTGGAACGGAATATGTGAAAGTAAAAAATTAAATCGACCTTTCATGAACTTGACATAAAAACGTAATCAAATATAATGAAAGCGTTCCATAAAGAAATAAGCTGTTTTGCAATGCGGAATACTTAATGTGCTTGAGCAATTGCAAGGCGTTTGAGTTGATGTTTAAAAATAAAGGAGGAGGAGGAGAAATGTATAAATATGTGTTGGACTATCTCGACGGTGAGAGCCTAATCCAATGTGCACAAGATCTCGTTCGCATTAACAGTGTTTTTGACCCGGATATCGACGGAGCAAACGAATCAGGTGTAACGGAATATCTGGAACGGCGGCTTAACGCAGAAGGATTTGAAGTTCATGTCGATGAGGTTGTACCTGGCCGTTCTAATGTCATTGCATATCTTCGTGGAAAAGAACCTGGCAAAACACTTCTATTTGAAGGCCATCAGGATGTAGTATCCGTAGGAGACCCTAGTAAATGGACGTACGATCCCTTTGGCGGGCAGATCGTTGAGGTCAATGGCAGAAGGATAATGTATGGTCGAGGAAGCAATGATACCAAAGGCAATGTTGCTGCAGCTTTTTTTGCCGCTAAGGCGATTAAGGATTCAGGAGTTGCTTTCAAGGGTGATATCTTACTTTGCTTCCCCGTGGATGAGGAAGGGTCTATGATTGGGATAAAGGATTTTATAAAAAAGGGATGGGCAGATGATGTCGATGGGGCCATAATATGTGAACCTGAGGATAAAAATCTCTGTGTTTTTCAAAAGGGCGCCATTAGGATTAAAGTTACATTTCAGGGGAATCAGGCTCATGGTGCTATGCCTCTTTCCGGCGTGAATCCAAACTGGGCCCTTGCGCGATTTATCAATGAAATTAAGTACCTCGAAGATTTTGAAAAGGATAGGGTAATGAAGCACGATTACCTAGGGTGGCCAAGTATCACTCCAACTATGATTAAATCCCCCATTGAAGGCGTTGCACAGATTAACGTCATTCCCAATGATTGTTATGTAACCCTCGACATTCGCACTATACCCAATCAGGACCATAAGACTTTGGTCAGGCAAATTCAGGGCATCATTGATCGACTTAGCAATCGTTATTCTGATGGATACGATAAATTTTCCGCATCACTGGAAATCGTGGACGATAGGCCATGGACGGAAATATCTAGGGAAGAGTCTATCGTGAAAGCAGTTGATCGCGCCTTTCGAGACGTTGAAGGTTGCGAACCGAAGTACAATGGGGTGCCTGGAGCTACGGACGGTACATTCCTTCAGGCCTGGAAGGGCATACCCGCGCTCGTTACAGGAGCCGGCGATAGAGAAATACCTCACCATGTGGATGAGTGGGTGGACGTGGATGATCTGATCGATATTGGGAAAATTTATACCTTGGCAGCCCTTTATTATTTAAACGAATAAATAAAATAGGAGGTAATTCAAATGGACAAGAAAAAAATTCCCATTCCAGATTTCAAAGAGCTTAAAAAGCAAGGCAAGAAAATTAGGATGGTGACGGCCTACGATTATCCAACTGCTGCCATAATCGAAAAAACTGACATTGAAATGATATTGGTGGGGGATTCGCTTGGCATGGTTGTTCTGGGATATGATGGCACTGTGCCGGTGACGGTGGAGGATATAATTCACCACGCAAAGCCCGTCGTCAAGGGAGCGCCCAATACTCATATAGTTGCCGATATGCCATTCATGTCATATCAGGTATCTGTTGAGGATGCCATTAGAAACGCAGGAAGACTAATAAAAGAATCAGGAGCAGATAGCGTTAAACTTGAAGGTGGCCTAGATTATGCCCCAACTGTTAAGGCAATAGTCAAAGCAGGTATATCCGTTATGGGACACATTGGCCTCACCCCGCAGACAGCAGGAAGCCTTGGCGGTTTTAAAGTGCAGGGCAAAGATGCAAAAGCTGCTCAGAGTCTAATAGACAGCGCTGTAGCTTTGGAGGATGCGGGAGCCTTCGCCATAGTCCTTGAATGCATCCCCGCGCCGCTGGCTAAGATCATCTCTCAGAAGCTTGATATCCCGACAATTGGCATTGGCGCCGGTGTCCATTGCGATGGGCAGGTCTTGGTGACCCAAGATATGTTGGGATTATTTGATAGGTTTGTTCCTAAGTTCGTCAAGCAGTACGCGCAAATCGGCCAATTAGAGCTGGAGGCATTCAATAAATATGCAGAAGAGGTCGCGTCAGGCGTTTTCCCCGACGATGCTCACAGCTTTACCATGAAAGAGGAAGTCATAAAGCAGCTGGGATATTAATCTATGACTGTACTGCTACATTTTAATATTATGTGTAGCAGTACAGCATTAAAAGGAGATGAATCATCATGAAAATTGCCGTCTTAGGGTCAGGAGCTATGGGCTCTGTCTTTGGAGGCTTGTTAGCAGAGCATGAACAAAATGTGGTGTTGATAGATACGTGGAAACAGCATATCGATGCCATAAACAAAAACGGACTGCATTTAGAAGGCATTGGCGGTGATAGGTTTATAAGCGTCAAGGGAGTTTCTTCGGCAGATGAAATCAAAGATCATGTTGATCTCGTGATTGTCTTTGTCAAGTCACCCTTTACCGAGTCTGCAGTTAAGGGGGCTTTACATATAATTGGCGAAGATACCATGGTTATGACATTACAAAATGGGCTGGGAAACGCAGAAAAGATTGCCGAGATAGCAGGTAGCAGTAAGACTATAGTTGGCATTACCAACAACGGCGCGACGCTCATTGAGCCGGGTCGCGTAAGGCATGCCGGATTGGGCGAAACTGTAATCAGCCCATTTGATGGAAAAATATCTCAGAGAATAAAAGAAATTGCACAGATATTCACCGAAGCAGGGCTTCCAACGAGAGTCTCGGATGAAGTTATAGTTCTTGTATGGGATAAACTTATGGTCAATGTGGGCATTAATGCTCTGACCGCTGTTCTTAAAGTTCCAAACGGTTATCTCGTTGAACATGCAAGCTCAAATAAGCTTCTTGAATATGCAGTAAAAGAAGCTGAGAAAGTATGCAAAGCAAAGGGCATACAACTTAGGCACGATCCCATACAACATTGCAGAGACGTAGCAAGAGCAACTGCTGCAAATTATTCTTCAATGTATCAGGATGTGGCTAAAAAAAGAATTACCGAGATCGATTACATAAATGGCGCTGTCGTTAACGAGGGCAGAAAGCTGGGCATTCCTACCCCCGTGAACGAAACCCTTGTTTTGCTCATAAAGGCCATTGAAGAGGGGTATTAGAATAATCTGAGTTACATAAATTTACACGGTCTTGTATTAAAACAAGATAAGTTGTTTTGAAGAAGGAGATGGAGCCTTTTTGTGTGGTTTTTGTGAAATAGTCTCATTCGGGAGAGCTTTTCCGCCGATCGTTATGAAGTTTCTGGCCCGTTTAAGGGACGCGCCTAGTGCTTTTAATCCCTGTTCGTCAAGGTAGCCCTCTCGCCTTGCCTTTATTATCTTTTTTGCCGTTTTCTGGCCGATCCCCGGCACTAGTATAAGCCTTTCATAAGGAGCCTTTTTGATGTCCACTGGGAACAAATGGATGTTCCTCAAGGCCCAGCACATCTTGGGATCCATGTCTTGCGACAGGTTTTCAGAGCCTTCGAAGATGTCTTCAGGTTTAAATCCATAAAACCTCATGAGCCAGTCTGCCTGATACAATCTGTATTCCCTCAAAAGGGGAGGATGTTCAATCTTAGGCAGGACGTCATTTGAGTTGATTGGTATATAGGCGGAGTAGTAAACTCGTTTTACCAACTTATTGGCATAAAGTTCATGAGAAAGCTTAAGGATGGTTTTATCCGACTCAGGAGTTGCTCCTATTATCAATTGTGTTGAAGCAGATATATGCCTTTCGAGCTCCAAAGAATAATTTTTGGCAGATTTTAAGGCGTTAAGAATATCGTTTTTTGATTTTTCCGGAGCTAAAAGTTTCAAGCTGTTTTCTGTGGGAAGCTCTATGTTGCAGCTAACTCTATCGGCGAGGGCCATCGCCTTTTTTATTAAATCATAGGAAGTCCCGGGGATGATTTTAAGATGTATATATCCTTTAAAGCCGTATTCGTTTCTGAGTATTTGTGCAGCAGAGATGATAAGCTCCATCGTGTAGTCAGCATTCCTGAAGATGCCGGAACTTAAGAACAGTCCTTCTATATAATTTTTTCTGTAAAGGTAGTAAGTCAACCGGGCCAACTCTTTAGGTTCAAAAATGGCCCTTTCTATGTCATTGGAACGTCTGTTATAACAATACATGCAATCGTTAATACAATAATTGGTAAAAAGCACCTTTAGAAGAGGAATGTATCTTCCGCTGGCACATGGGCTGTAGAAGATGAAGTCCTTTATGTCGTTACTGCAGCTTTTATTTTGAATCGCTTCTTTGCCCTTTCCACACACCCTGTCGTATTTTGCAGCCTGGGCAAGTATTGCTAGCTTTTGTTCGATCTTCATGGCTTCCTGGGTCTCCTTTTATAAAGCCACCTTCATGTAATTATACTACCCCTCAGTCTGTTTTGCGTCTAATCGAAGAGACATATCTCAATGAATGCTAATGAATCGCAGTGAAATTATGTATGTCCATGGAAGCCTCAACAGACAGTATTGCAAATTAATTGATTAAATTATATTTCCTTGACAAGAACAGTGAATATGTGGTAGAAAAAAAGAACTTTGTGAAAGTAGCATTTTATACTTCATATTCAATTCTTTAAGATCTTTATTTAAAAGCTACATCCATCACTGACAAGATCTCACAGACCATATAGGGATCCACTTAAAGAGCCTTAAAAGTTTGCCAAGGGGAGGCGAGGCTGAGTGGCCGATACAAGGCTAATAATTGCGTCCAACAGGTTGCCGTTTACTGTTGTCGACAACGATGGAAAATTGGAGTTGAAGGCGAGTGCAGGGGGATTAGTGACAGGCTTGAGCGCCTATCTTGACTCGCTGCAGCATTCGGCATTTACGAATCTTGTCGAGTATGTATGGCTGGGATGGCCTGGTGCATCCATAGATGACGAGCACAAAGAAAGCATAAAGGAGATTGCCGCAAGCAAGTTCAGTGCTTATCCTGTATTTGTGCATGAAGAGACCATGGAGGCCTTTTATCACGGTTTTTGCAACAAGACGATATGGCCTTTGTTTCATTATTTCCCAAGCTACGTGATATATGAAGATGAAAGTTGGAAGTCTTACAAGGAGGTAAATCGATATTTTTGTGATGCCATCATGGAGGTGCTTCGTCCAGACGACATATTGTGGATCCATGACTATCATTTAATGTTGCTTCCTCGCATGATAAGGCAAAGGATGCCTGATGTTCCCATAGGATTTTTCCTTCATATTCCTTTTCCCTCTTACGAGCTATTCCGCCTATTGCCCAAAAAATGGGCAGCTGAAATACTGGAGGGCCTTTTGGGTGCGGATCTGATTGGTTTTCACACTCATGATTACACTCAATATTTTTTAAGATCAGTGCTTCGTATTTTAGGCATCGAAGCCAACATGGGCCAGATGTTCGTCGATGGCAGGATGGTCAAGGCGGATACCTTTCCGATGGGCATAGATTTCTATAGGTTCCATGACGCTGTAACTTCAAGGGAATGTGAAATAGAAAGAGAAAAGCTGAAGAATACCCTTTCTGGTTTTAAAACAATAATTTCGGTAGATAGACTTGATTACTCGAAGGGGGTTTTAAACAGGCTCGAGGGCTTCGAGCTTTTTCTGAAAGACAACCCGCAGTGGCACAAAAAGGTGATGCTGTTGCTTGTGGTGGTGCCTTCCAGGATAGGCGTCGACCGTTATCAGGCCATAAAGACTCAGATAGATCAGATGGTGGGTAACATTAACGGCAGATTTGGAACGTTTAATTGGATGCCTATCATATACAAATATGGTCACGTTCCGTTCCATCAACTTGTTGCCCTTTATAGCATGAGCGACGTTGCCTTGATCACGCCCCTTAGAGACGGGATGAACTTGGTGTCAAAGGAATATGTAGCTTCCAGAAAAGATGAAACGGGTGTATTGATATTAAGCGAGCTTGCAGGCGCCTCTAAGGAATTGGTCGAAGCCGTCTTGATCAACCCTAACGACAGAGGAGAAATTGCCCTTGCCATTAAAAATGCCCTGGAGATGCCATTGGAAGAGCAAAAAAGCAGGATTGAAGGGATGCAAAGCAGGTTAAAGAAATATGATGTAGTCAAGTGGGCAACGGATTTCATCGATGAATTAAAGGATGTAAAAGACGGGCAAAGCCGATTTCGAACCAGGATACTTTCCGATGCCGTCAGAAGAAAAATCATAGATGATTTTGCGAAGGCCAATCGATGCATAATTTTCTTGGATTATGATGGCACTTTAGTGCCTTTTGCAGATAGCCCCGACAAGGCGGTGCCTTCCCATGAGCTTTTGGATCTTTTAAAAGGATTGTCTGCGGTCTCCAAGGCTGATCTCGTGATCATTAGCGGCAGGGACAGAGATACACTTCAAAAATGGCTGGGGAACCTGAATGTGGGATTTGTCGCCGAACATGGTGTTTGGATCAAGAAAAAAGGAAAGGAATGGCAGTTGCTGAAGCCCATAAGCGCTGAGTGGAAAAACAGGCTAAAGACACTGCTAATGCGTTATGTTGATAAGGTCCCCGGGTCCTTTTTGGAGGAAAAGGAATACTCTTTAAGTTGGCATTACCGCAAGTGTGATCCCGAACAGGCGGCCGATGCTGCCAAAGAGCTCACGGATTTGTTGCTGCAGGTAGTGGCCAACACTGAAGTCCAGGTAATACAAGGCCATAAGTTGATAGAATTAAGGCCATCCGGCATAGATAAGGGAAAGGCCGCTTTTCATTTCCTTTCAAAGGCAGATTATGACTTTATCCTGGCGGTTGGGGACGATAGAACCGATGAAGACCTTTTTAAAGAATTGCCTGTTCATGCCTGGACCATTCGCGTAGGTATGGTCCCGTCTATAGCTAAGTTTAATGTGGTTAGTTATAAAGATGTTAGGAGTTTGTTGGAAGAGCTAAAGAATTGTACAAGAGGTGAAAGGTGATGGAAAATGGGTTCAGGTTTTGTACGGAATCGCACCTCGTTAAAATGCTCGCGATAAAGGCCAAAAATCCAATTCAGCTTTTGGAAGGCATTAAAAAGGTTCCATCTGCTTCTATATATTATCACACCCACAGATTTCTCCAGCAGCACTACTACGTCTCACCAGAACCGCCTAACGACTTTGCCTATTGGATATCTAACGTCCTTGGCCTGAGGGAATTGGGAGAGAGCATTGCAAGCGTGGAGATTGTCAATTTCGATTCTTTGGATGATATAAGAAAAGAGTACATTGAAAGATTGGAAAATCATATTTTCAGCGGCAGGAGCATGATAGATTGTGTCGAGGGGCATGAGTTTCACTTCTTAAGTTGCAAGACATTCGTGCATCCCACGCCTTTCGTTGCGACGAATTTGAATGAATTCAAAGACATCGTCGGAAAGATACACATCAATTCCATTTATTTTCATATCTTTGAACCAAAATTGCGATTTCAGAGAAAGGAAAACGATTTTTCTGCATGGTTGAGACGTATTGGAGAGGAAAAGTTTGCAGATCGTATAAGCAAACTGGATCCCTATGCATTTACCATTGAAGGCCTGAGGAAAAAGATCGTAAATATATTGGAGAGAGATGATTAAAATGGTAGCCAATATAAGGGAATATTCTTCAATTGTAGGGCAAGCAGTCATTGACGAACTTTTCTTCTTGGGAGACAGACTTAAGGGCAAGGTAGTTCAAAATATAAATTCGACGGCGGTTGGCGGAGGAGTTGCAGAAATTTTATCCAGGATGATACCGCTGCTGAAACAGCTTGGTGTGGATGCTCGCTGGGATGTCATCAAGGGTAACGAAAGATTTTTTACTATAACGAAGAAAATGCACAATGCATTGCACGGCGTAGATGTACCCATATCTCTCGATGAGCTCCTGTACTTTCAGGAAGTCAACCGACAAAATGCCAAAGAAATGGACCTTTGTGGGGATGTGATGTTCGTCCACGACCCTCAGCCCATAGTTTTGATCGAAAAACGCGAGTCCATGGGCAAAAAGTGGGCATGGCGATGTCACGTCGATTTTACTACTCCAAAGGAAGGCGTGATGGCCTTTTTGAAATCATATATCGAGCGGTACGATTGCGCCGTCTTTTCAGCTCCAGCATTTGCCAGAAAGTTGAGCATACCTCAAGTTTTGATCTCTCCCTCCATAGATCCTTTAAGCGACAAAAACAAGGAATTACCTCAGGAAACAATAAACTCCGTGCTGGACCAGTTCGGCATTGATAAGACGCGTCCCATCGTAACGCAAATATCCCGTTTTGACTATTTAAAGGATCCCATTGGCGTCATCGAGGTATATAAGAGAGTCAAAAGGCACATAGATTGTCAGTTGGTGCTGGCAGGCGGCGGCGCGACTGATGACCCCGAAGGAGCTAAGGTCCTGGAAGACGTCAGAAACGCAGCTGCAAATGATCCGGATATACATGTGCTGTTACTTCCGCCTGCAAAAGATATCGAGATCAATGCGCTTCAAAGGGCCTCCAGTGTAATTTTGCAAAAGTCTCTGAAAGAGGGCTTTGGCCTTACGGTTGCAGAGGGCCTATGGAAGGCAAAGCCGGTTATTGCCTCAGCCGTCGGCGGGATTCCCCTTCAAATAGCGCACAAGTATTCGGGAATCCTGACGTACTCGATCGATGGGACTGTCCATTACTTGAAGCAGCTTTTGAATGAGCCGCAATATGCGAAAAAATTGGGCATGAACGGTAGAGAACACATCAAGAACAACTTTCTCATAACGAGGCACATACGCGACTATTTGCTCCTCTTTTTGTCGTTATATTATGAAGACGATATTGTGGGGTTCAATGGGTCAAGCCTTTGTTCCTCCAAAAAAAATGATATGTGACGTCAATTATCTGATATATAAGCACTTTTTTGAGCTATAATTAGTACACAAATTTACTAACATAAGGTCCAATTTGCGTGTTAGGAGGTGAGTCAACAGAGAGAAGACGACGTTGCCATAAAAACAGGCAGAACATCAGGATTATTACTTATTGACGGAATTGGCGTTGCGGTCTGAGCCGGTACATTGTGTGCCGTGTTTTCCGAGTTGTCGGCCTTCCTCGCAAGTCAGGGAGATGGCTGCCAGCCGATAGGGCATAGCGGGAAACGGTTATGCCTCCCACCTTAGGAAAGGAAAACAAATGAGTGTGCCTATCCGAGGAGGGAAGTATTGTGTATAACTGCTACAATGGGAAGATCCTAAACGTGGATCTTACCGAAAAGAAGTACTGGGTCGAGCAAATTCCGGATGAGTGGGTTTTAAACTACATAGGTGGAGAAGGATTTGGAGCTAAATACCTTTCCTTAAACCTTCCAGAAAAAATAGATCCTTTAAGTGAAGATAACAAACTTCTGTTTATTTGTGGTCCTCTTACCGATACCAAGGCACCTTCTTGCGGGAGGACGGTAGTGATGTTCAAGTCGCCTTTAACCGGGACGATCGGGGCAGCCAATGCGGGCGGAGCATGGGCTCCGCAGCTTAAAAGAGCAGGTTATGACATGCTTGTAATCCATGGTCGCGCTGAAACACCAATATATATCTACATCAATGACAGTGAAGTTGCTTTTTTCAGCGCAGGAAAGCTGTGGGGTAAAAGCACGGGTGATACGGAGGAGGCCATCAGAAAGGAGACCGGAAATCCTAAAGCAGAGGTAGCCTGTATCGGAGCTAGCGGCGAAAGGCTCGTACGCTATGCTGCAGTTATGATGGGAAATGATCATGCTGCAGGCCGTGGGGGCGGCGGCGCTGTGATGGGATCTAAAAATTTGAAAGCTGTAGCAGTCTATGGTTCGGCTGATCGACTTCCCGTTTATGATTCCAAAAGGTTCGACGCAGCAGTTAAAAAGGCCATTCAAGAACTTTTTGCCGAAGCCTTTATCAAAGATGAATTGATGAAATATGGGACCCCCTCCTTCTTCGATGCCATGAACGGGCTTGGTCTTGTTCCTGCCTATAATTGGCAGCGTACGACAACAGATTTCGACAAAGAGATAGGATTTGAAGCATATCACAAAAAGTTAGAGGTAAAGGCGGACCGTTGTTACAACTGTCCCATTGGCTGTGTGCGCAAAACGATGATGCCTGAAGGGAAGTACAAGGGACTTTCTGGTGCTGGCCCAGAATATGAAACCGTTGCGGCATTTGGGCAAAAGTTGGGAAATACCGATCTCTACTCTATAGCTGTTGCAAACTATATTTGCAACGACTCCGGCCTCGATGTTATATCAACCGGCCAAGTTATAGCCACGGCAATGGAGTGGTATGAAAAAGGCATAATTGATGCTAAGACAACAGGTGGTTTAGAACTAACCTGGGGCAACGGAGATGCTATCGTGGAACTCGTCGAACAAATAGCATTGCGAAAAGGAGCATTTGCAACGCTTTTAGGGGAAGGGTCTCTTAGAGCGGCGAAAGAAATTGGAGGAGATGCAGAGAAATACGTCATGCATGTGAAAGGCCTTGAAATGGCTGCTGACGGAGTCAGGGCCAGCAAGGGTGAAGCCTTGTCGCACATGATTTCGCCCCGTGGGGCGGATCACTTAAGGCCATACGGCGCAATAATCGATGCCTTTGGCTATTTAGAGGAAGAGGTGGGGGTATTTGAGCATGTCGATCCCCTTAGCGAAGAGAACAAAGCATGGGTCAAGCCTTTGGAAGAATATTTCATGGCAACCAACTTGCTGGGTGTATGTTTGTTTACAAGCATCACTCTTGCCGTAAAGGCAAAGACTTGGGCAGAGCTTTTTAGCAGCGCTACAGGAATAGAATGCTCATATAAAGATCTCTTTAAGATCAGCGAACGCGTCTTAAACCTGGAACGGTTATTTAATGTGAGGGAGGGCTTCACCAGAAAGGACGATTATTTACCCGAACGATTCAGCAAGGAGCCAGCGCCGGATGGCCCTGCTAAAGGGTGCGTAGTAAATCAGGATCGGTTGCTCGACCTCATTTACGAGGCAAAGGGGTGGGATTCGCAGGGGATACCTACGCGACAAAAACTTGACGAGCTTGGGCTTTGAAATGGTCAATTCTAAAGTCTACTGAATTGAGCAGGGAAATATAACCCTTTTATTTCCCTGCTAATTTTATTTCCCACTTGATCTTGGGGCGAATAACATGGATTATATTACATATAAATAATTCTATACAGTTAGGGGTGTTGGTATATGAATGGTTCAAGGCCAAAATATACAATGGCTGAAATTTTGCGCTTTATAATCCCATCTGCGTTAGGCATTATTCTGTTTTTGGTTCCTGTTCCTCAGGATGGCACTCTCAACACCATACTGGGAATCATTATTGATTGGGCAAAAGAAACCTTCAAACCTTTTCTAACGGTAGCGGCAATGGTTTTGGTCGTATTGAGCGCTGTTATTACGTTATACGCTTCCCTCGTTAAACCTAATTTCATAGTTAAAAACCAGTTTTCAAAGGACCTTTTTGTCACTCGTCCTCTTTGGATCATTTCAAGGGTTTTGGGAGCAGTATTTTTTGTCATGATTTATTTTAAAATAGGCCCCGAAGCGATATGGAGCATGGATACGGGAGGAACACCGGCACTAGTATTGGCACCTTCGTTGTTAGTGATTTTTAGCGTTCTGGCTGCGGCGGTTTCGCTTCTTACCGATTTTGGCTTAATGGAATATATCGGAACCTTAGCACGTCCCTTGATGCAACCTCTTTTTAAGCTTCCGGGCAGATCTGCTATCGACTGTCTGGCATCGTGGCTGGGAAGCAACTCCGTTGGCGTAGTAATAACCACAAGATTGCATGACGCGGGTTATTACAGCGATCGCGAGGCATCCATAATATCGACCTCTTTCTCGGTAATAAGCGTTGCCTATATCTATGTCATGGCGGATTTTGTGGGATTGCCTCAAATGTATTTTCAAATATTAATCTCAATATATGCGGTCAGTTTTATACTTGCCGTGCTTGCCCCACGCATATGGCCCTTTAAAAACATTCCTGATACGTATTCAGGGAGATCGGGGCAGAGGATACCGGAAAAGGAAATTCCTGCTGGATATTCTTTAAGAGATTGGGCTTTAACGTCAGCCGTGGAGAGGGCAAAGCGGGAAGGCCTTAACACGGTACTTAAGACATGCTACCAGACCTTTTCGTTTCTGATCGTTAGCACTATGCCTCTTGTCGTCTCTTGGGGAACCATTGTTCTAATAATTGCGACCTATACTCCCGTATTTCAGTGGATTTCCTTGCCCTTTGCCTGGTTGCTTGAATTGGTCAAAATACCTGAAGCATATAAAGTAGCACCTTCTTTCGTTCTTGCCTATGCAGATCAATTTTTGGCCGCAATCATCGGGGCCACTTGCAGCACAGTCGCCGGTAAGTTTATGTGCGCCTGTATATCTGCTACCGGCATAATTTACATGACTGAGATTGGTGTTCTGATATTGAATTCTTCCATACCCCTGAATTTTTGGAAGCTTACTGCTATATATTTTGTTAGGGCTATATTATCTGTCTTTTTATTGGCACCGTTTGTGTATCTGTTTTGTTTTTAAAGCTTTCGGTTTGTCGATGTAACGGGTTCGTTACTCAAACGTCATGTGATCGTCATATTGATTTGTTATTATTTACTTGAAACTACAAGATCGAAAGCGAGAAGGGGGATAACAATGAGAAAGTTTTTAGTGTTTTTGTTGATGTCAGTCCTGGCGTTGGGTCAGTTGAACGGTGTTGCTTCGGCTGCAGGTCTAACTTTAAAAGGCTCGACGACCGTGTTGCCAATAGCGCAGGCAGCTATGGAAGCATACGTTGCGCTGTATCCCAATACCAAATTTTCGATATCGGGCGAAGGCAGTGGAAACGGAATTAAGGCGTTGATAGACGGAACTTGCGATATCGCAAATTCCTCTAGATTCATTAAGCAGGAGGAAGCCAAACTGGCCTTTGAAAAGGGTGCATACCCGGTGCCCTTTGGAGTTGCCATAGATGCAATTGTTCCTATAGTTCATCCAAATAATTCTGTAAATAACCTTACTTTACAACAACTTAAGGACATATATAGCGGCAAAATCACCAATTGGAAGGAAGTTGGAGGGCCCGATAAAAAGATAGCAGTCATAACGAGGGATACCAGCTCCGGGACATTTGAAATTTGGGAAGAAAAAATAATGAAAGGTGAAAAGATAACACCTAGGGCGCAGGTTTTAGCATCCAATGGTGCAATAGTGCAGGCGGTCTCAGCTAATCCATTGTCCATAGGGTATATTGGAATAGGATATTTAAATAGCAGTGTGAAAGGGATTAGTGTGGAGAAGATAAAAGCAACTCCAGAGACGGCACGAACAGGAGAATATCCCATTTCTAGGTATCTTTTCATGTTCACCAGAGGTTGGCCAACAGGAGAGACGATGAGATTTATAAACTTTATTTTGAGCGACGAGGGACAGAAGATAGTCACTAAAACTGGTTTTGTCCCAATAAGGTAGGATCAGGGTAGGAATTTTAGCGGCAGGGTCTGCGTGATAACAGCCCTGCCGCTATTTATTGTTTTGTTAATCTAAAGGAACGAGCCCCGTTGGCTGGGTGGCGGTTGTAGATGAGTCAAGTTTGTATAGCTTAATTTCTCCGTGTAATTCCTTGGCAAGTGATTCCAGCTCTTCCGAGGCATGTCTTAAAGTGACTACCCGTTCTTCGAGTTCTTTGACCGATTTGGTCATGTCGTCTGCTTTCTTGCGTGTAGTGTCCACACCCTGAGCAACTCTGTCTATTGAGGCTGCCATTTCTTGGGTGCTTGCCGATTGTTCTTCGGCTGTAGCGGCTACGTTTTGAATTTGATCTACTATGAGCTCTATGGCCTTGAGCACATCGGATATGTGCGTTTCCATCATGAGTGCTTCCTTTTCGCCGGCTCCTGCAAGCTCAACACCTTTATTGGTAACCTCCACGGCTTTGGAGGTCTCTTCTATAATTGATTTAGCTAATGTTCCGATCTCCATGGCAGCCTTATTGCTTTCCTCAGCAAGCTTTCTAACCTCGTCAGCGACGACTGCAAACCCTCTGCCATATTCCCCAGCCCTTGCGGCTTCTATGGCTGCATTTAAAGCCAGCAGATTTGTCTGGTCAGCTACGCCGGAAATAGTGGATACGATACTTCCTATCTGTCCTGCTCTGTCATTCAATTGCGTGATTACTTTAGCAATCTGACGGAACGAGTCGGCCATTTCCGTCACCCGCTTTGCAGCGCTGGTTATGAGATTGCCCGTTTCCTGTGCGTTTCCTCGTAGAATTTCGGCTTGGTTAGAAGCCTCGGCAGCTGCTTTGGCGGCTCCTTGAGCAGCTGAAGCTACTTCTTCTATGCCAGCGTTTGCTGAAGAAATGGCATCTGCGTTGTCCTCAGCAATTTCCTTCAATTCTTCTGCTTCTTTAGTTATCACCTCAACAAATTTGGCAGTAGTCTCGGAAATCTCGTCCAGTGAATCTGCATCGCGTGATAACTTGTCACTCCTTGCTCTTAAATCAAGCAGTATTTGTCTTTGATGCTCGATGAGCTGATCCAATGCCTTTCCTACCTGGGCTAGTTCATCATTTCCTTGCAGTGAGGCCCTTACTGTCAACTCGCCCTTTGTGACGCTTTGAGCTACGCTTAAAAGCCTAGAGATCGGATTAGTTATGGCCCTAGCTGTGAAGAATATAAATAAGCCTAAAGCTATTAGGCAAGCTGCGCTAATTATCAGCAATGTAATTCCAAGCTTTATCAGAGGGTGAAAAATCTCCTTGGTTGTAGCTGTAATCCCCACGGACCAGCCATTGTTGAGGGGGGCAAAAAATATCCTTCTTTGTTCCCCGTTCATTGTATATGTGCCGTCAGATTTCTCTCCTTTGATCATCCTTTGGGCAATAGAAACGAGATCTTGTGATACCATGTCCGATTGCTGTGTTAGATTAAGCTTCATGATGTAATCCTTGTTGGGGTGAGCTATAAGATTTCCATTTTGATCAACTAATATGCCGTAGCCGTATCCAAGCAGCTTCTGGGAAGTGACAAAGTTTATCACATCGTCGATCAAAATATCAGCAGCTACAACGCCTAACAGATCTCCTTTTTTGTCTCTTGCTGCGATGGCTGCGGTTACTACTAAGCCCTTTACGTTCACCGCTTCGTAGGGTTCTGTGAAGATTGCATCGCTGGATTTTTCGGCTGCTATATACCAGGGGCGTTGGCGCATGTCCATGCCAGCGGGCGGCTCCCAACCGGTAGCGCTCATGAATTCGTTTCTGGTAGTGCACATATAAATTTCAATAAATCCTAGGTCTTTGTGCTTTTCCAAGGTTTTTGCAAGATAATCTTTGATAAGATAACCTGAAATTCCGTAGTTTTCCCACATATATGTTATGTTTTCTGACATAAGTTTTACTATATTGGTGTGAATGTCTATCCAGTTTGAAAGTGATGCCGTAGCGGTATCAGCCGCCATTCTGCCTCCTTGATCGATTTGGTCTACTATTATCGCTCGACTACCCCTATAAAACAGCAACCCAACCACGCACAAAGCTATCAAAATTCCCGCTGACAGCAAAAGGAGCCTGCGTTTAACGGTCAATTGTCATTCCTCTTATTCTCAAAAAATAATAGCACATCTGCGGAGTGTTGTTTGGTTTCATTGAAGGCAACATTTATTAATGATGATATCTATATCGTATATGAAGGGCAATTTATTATGATATTGTCACACAGGATCTAAATCTTGTAAAATCAAAATCTATAAAATGGAGCTTCTTGATGAGGGCATCATGTATTATAATATAGTAAATTAAGATAAGGGTTAATGAAGAAACGATTCGCTAATATGCATTATTATTGTGGTGGTTTAATAATAGAATAGATATTGCACTTTGCCAATGTAAGGCAGGTGAGGGTCAAGTGCGAAGACAATCTGTCATCGCATAATTTGGCTTTCGGAGGTAAATTTATGGTTTGTCTGTGGTTTAAGCACAAACTGTGTAAGCGAATATTATTGTCCATCCTTTCTTTATTGTCGTTCAGCACGATTGCAGTATGTGGTGAACAAAATATTTTAGTATTACATTCATATGATCCTGAATATATTTATACTAGGATATTCAATAACACCCTTGAAAGAGAATTGCACGAGAAAGGTAATTCGATTAATCTTTTTTATGAGTATCTTGATGCAAAGAGGTTCGATCCCACTTATTATTACGGGCAGTTCAAGGAATACATAAAATCCAAATATGCTGACCGAAATATTGATATTATATTGTGTTTTGATGATGACGCTTTACGATTTTTAATTACTGAAAGAAAGGATCTCGGCAACTTATCTGGTATTCCAGTCGTTTTTGGAAGTGTGGCAAATAAGGCTTTGATATATTTTGCTGCTTTGGAGCAAAATATGACTGGTGTGTTCGAGGATTTAGATGTATCGGCAAATGTGGATCTAATGCTTAAAATATTGCCCGTAAAAAATGTATATGTCATATCTGACAGAACCACATTGGGGCATGATCTCTATGAAACAGCCAAGATTGTCTTTAATAGATTAAAAGGTATTTCTGTCGAGTATATGATTGGGTTATCTTGGGACGAGATGAGGGAAAAATTTGTGAACGTTCCTGATAATTCTGTTATTTTGCTTCTTTCGTACTTGAGAGACGATCATGGCAATATATATACAGTTGAAAGAGTTAGTGAGTTATTACGAGAGATCAACTTGCCCATAGTGACATTGTTAACACCGCTTGTAAATTTGAGGGCAGCGTTAGCCTCTTATGCGCCAACACCTGAGACGCAGATTAAAGCAGTAGTTGAGATTTTAGATTCTGTTCTGGCCGGGAAAGATATTAGATACATCCCCGTAACGATGGAGCTCCCAAAGAACCTTTTAGTGGATTACGGAATGATGAAAAAATTCCATCTAAGTAATGCTTCGTTGCCTGAAAACAGTATAATACTAAATATTCCCGATACCTTTTTAAGAAAGCATAGAAAAATCCTTTTACCTGGTATATGTATTGTTTTGATTTTGTCTATATTGATATTATTTTTATCTATTAATATTTCAAGGCGCAAAAAAACGGGCAGATTGCTGCAGCGAGAACTGAATTTCTTAAGACAGTTAATTGAAACGATCCCAGATGCTATGAGTCTGCTGAAAAACTCACTCTCTTTACCTTGCTCTATGCTATCATGATCTTTAAAGATCACCCAGAAACTTCAGACAAAAGGAGGCCTTTACATGCTTGGACGCAGGTCAAACCAAAAG
>Ga0134098_1001212_pt1 | contig 22643 bp, 17 predicted proteins | sample 9_3taG_FD_94456 | JGI IMG/M metagenome (GOLD analysis project Ga0134098, IMG submission 94456) | Switchgrass degrading microbial communities from high solid loading bioreactors in New Hampshire, USA - 9_31_10_142_A3 metaG | ecosystem: Engineered > Bioreactor > Semi-continuous > Anaerobic >... | reverse complement strand
TACTCTTTTTCAGGAATTCTGATTTCATATTGAATCAGTAATTTATTGCCATTTGTGTCTATTAGCATACGGGGATCTATCAAGGGATTGCCGGGAATTATCATTTTCGGGTCTATATCGAGCCTTCCCGGAATCAGCATGGGATGGTCCAATTGTTGGTTTTCCCTTATGTTTGGTCTTTGTATAATGATGTCTTTATCTTCATTTGCAGGATTATTGACTAATGCTGTTTTATCATTTAAAACGGAACATTCTGCTTCAGCCGGAATTTGTGCCAATGCAGCGGGATGTTCCGTTGTTGCATTGGCAGAATTGGCTCCCGGTGCACGAAAGAAAAATATGGTGATATAAAGAAGGACGAAAAGCAGCTTTCCCTTTTTCATACCTACCCCTCCCATCTATAATATAAAGACGAAGTATTTATTATGAAGTTCCGAAAAACTTAGTCATATATTGAAAATTTATATCAAATTATGGTAATTATTAAAAAAATGTGCTATCATTTTATTAAAATAACATGCTACATCAATTATCGTTGATAGTAATAGCCTTTGAAATCCTATTAATTACAATTATCATAATTAAGTCATCATTGCCAATAATTCATCAGGACCATTTATAATGAGAACTTATAATTATACATAAATAAATGATTTTGTAAGTTTGTTATTGCTCTTTAGATTTTTTTACATTGTTTGCAGTATATAATACACAAATATTTATACGGAAGAAAAAATAAATTTTTTAATATTAACGTCAATCAGCATATCTATCCGTTGGTATCATATAAATATGGCTGGTGTTAAAATGTACCGGGAAGAAGAATATCTTAGTCTTGCAGGTATACAACATTTCGAGTTTTGTAAAAGGCAATGGGCATTAATCTATATAGAACAGCAATGGGAAGATAATGTTAGGACTGTTGAAGGTAGTTTAATGCATAGAACAGCTCATGATTCCTTAAAAACGGAAACCCGGGGGGACATCATTATTACACGAGGAATGCCAGTTTTTTCGGCAAATTTAGGTGTGTATGGTGTTTGCGATGTGGTGGAATTTCATCGTTCCCAAGATGGTGTCGTATTATATGGAAGAGAGGGTAAATACCTTCCTTGTCCGATCGAGTATAAAAGAGGCAGGCCTAAAATTAATGATATGGATAGCCTTCAACTTACTGCTCAAGCTATATGTCTAGAGGACATGCTTTGTTGTAACATAGATTCAGGGTATTTGTACTATGGAGAAATTAGACGCAGAGTAAAAGTAAATTTTACACCTGAAATGCGGAATAAAGTTATACAGACGTTTAAAGAGATGCACCAATATTATAACCGAAGATATACGCCGAAGGTGAAACCTAAAAAGAATTGTAAAGCTTGTTCATTACTTAATATCTGCTTGCCCATGTTATGTAAAAACAAAAGAGTAGATGTCTATTTAAATCAAATGCTAAAGGAAGATGAATGTGAAGAAATTACTTAACACGCTTTATGTTACAACTCCAGACTCTTATCTTTCACTTGATGGAGAGACAGTCGTAGTAATTAATCAAGATAAGCAATTAGGAAAGATTCCACTGCATAATTTAGAAGGTATTGTCACTTTTGGTTATTCCGGTGCAAGTCCTGCACTAATGGGTGAGTGTGCGAAACGTCAAATATCTTTATGCTTTATGACATCGTATGGTAGATTTTTAGCCAGAGTAGTTGGAAAAGTATATGGTAATGTAACATTGAGAAAAGAGCAATACCGTATATCAGATAATCCTGCTTTATGTAATAGAATTGCTAGAAATATTGTTGTTGGGAAAATATTCAATGCAAGATGGGTCTTAGAAAGGTTCATAAGAGACCATCCTATTAGCATAGACAAGAGCAAAATAAAAAGAATTTCTCTAAAGCTTCAAAACTTTATCGAGCTTTCAAGAGAATGTAACTCAAACGAGCAGTTAAGGGGATTTGAAGGTGAAGCTGCATCTTTATATTTTTCAGTATTTGATGAAATGATATTGCAGAACAAAGAATATTTTTACTTTGATGGAAGAAATAGAAGGCCTCCTTTAGATAGAGTAAACGCTATGTTATCTTTTGTGTATGCTTTACTTACGAATTATGTTGCTTCAGCATTGGAAACTGTGGGTCTGGACCCATATGTCGGCTTTTATCATACTGACAGACCAGGAAGAGCTTCTCTTGCTCTCGATATGATTGAGGAATTAAGACCTGTAATGGCTGACCGTTTTGTACTTACAATAATAAACAAACGCATAGTAGATCCAAAAGGATTTACTATTATGGAGAATGGCGCAGTGGAAATGTCTGATGACAATATAAAGACAATCCTTACACATTGGCAAAAAAGAAGACAGGAAATAGTGAAACATCCTTTTTTAGAGGAAAAAGTGGAGTGGGGATTAATCCCATATATTCAAGCCTTACTTTTAGCTAGATATATTAGAGGTGATTTAGATGCTTATCCCCCATTTTTATGGAAGTAGGTGATTGTATGTTAGTTTTAATAACTTACGATGTAAATACTGAAACAGCGGCCGGAAAAAGGAGATTGCAAAAAGTTGCAAAAATTTGTTCCAATTACGGTCAAAGAGTACAGAATTCTGTCTTTGAATGTGTTATGGATGCAGCAAAATCAAGAGAGGTAAAAGATAAACTTGAGAGAATTATTGACAAGGAAAAGGACAGTTTGCGGTTTTATTATTTAGGTAATAAATATAAGTACAAAATAGAACATATAGGTATAAAAGGAAGTTTTGATATTGAAGGAGTATTACTGATATGATAAGTGCGAATATGAAGTTCACATAAATTCCCTGGGAGATTCGCACCAGAAATTAATAGCTTTTTTTAATAATATCTGCATAAGATTCTTCGAATTAACATCGTGAAATCTTTTTTATTACACAGTTTTTATATAAAATGTACAAATGTTGAAAATAACAATTGTTTATTTTTGCTGTCTCTTCCCACACGGGGAGAGTGGATTGAAATACCTTCCTTTTTTTTACAACTTCATCTTAAAATATGTCTCTTCCCACACGGGGAGAGTGGATTGAAATAGGGCTTAAATATGATACTACTATATGCGGCTCAAGTCTCTTCCCACACGGGGAGAGTGGATTGAAATGAAGGTTATGACCGAAAAGGTGTACCCAATGCCCTGGTCTCTTCCCACACGGGGAGAGTGGATTGAAATCGGCGTTGAATGTATATACTTGCTGGATTGTGATGAGGTCTCTTCCCACACGGGGAGAGTGGATTGAAATTTTGATTGCAAGCCTTCCACGCAGGCGGCCGAATCGTCTCTTCCCACACGGGGAGAGTGGATTGAAATTGTTTTCCTATTGTGTTAAAGAATATGGAGCTTGTCTCTTCCCACACGGGGAGAGTGGATTGAAATTGAGACAAGCAAGAGCAAACGCACCATATGATACCGTCTCTTCCCACACGGGGAGAGTGGATTGAAATGACACGGAAAACGAACACGTAGCGGCGGGAGCGTGTCTCTTCCCACACGGGGAGAGTGGATTGAAATCCCTTATTTGCAGTTTTTTCAGCAGTAGCAGTTGTCTCTTCCCACACGGGGAGAGTGGATTGAAATGTTCCAAAATCTCCATCTGCACCGGTCGGGCCGCAGGTCTCTTCCCACACGGGGAGAGTGGATTGAAATCTGGCACATATCAATTCCCTCATCGACGACCTCCGCGTCTCTTCCCACACGGGGAGAGTGGATTGAAATCCCTCCTTTTTACACGTGCGCTAGGGCACGGGCACTGGGTCTCTTCCCACACGGGGAGAGTGGATTGAAATCTGCCAATCATCTTGGCCACAACTTTCGCTGGCTGTCTCTTCCCACACGGGGAGAGTGGATTGAAATTTTGTAAGGCTCATAAGGTGTTGCAGTTGAACGTCTCTTCCCACACGGGGAGAGTGGATTGAAATATCATAAATACTGCCTTCATAGGCTGACAAGGTCTCTTCCCACACGGGGAGAGTGGATTGAAATTTGCATGAGCTTGTCCTCTGGGTCTTCAGGCGGCACGTCTCTTCCCACACGGGGAGAGTGGATTGAAATCTCATCAAATACTGCGGGAACGTGCACGAAGTCCAGGGTCTCTTCCCACACGGGGAGAGTGGATTGAAATGCTATATTGAAAATGCAGGAATTATATTCCCCACGTCTCTTCCCACACGGGGAGAGTGGATTGAAATAGTATAGGCGCTGATACATATACTGTAGTTTTGGTCTCTTCCCACACGGGGAGAGTGGATTGAAATTGCAATAGCTGTAGTCAGGAAGATTAGGAGGTTATGTCTCTTCCCACACGGGGAGAGTGGATTGAAATTTCCCGGTACCCTCCAGATACGCCACCGGGATCCGGTCTCTTCCCACACGGGGAGAGTGGATTGAAATTTCGTGGAGAAATGGAAAGACATTAAAGGGTTTGGTCTCTTCCCACACGGGGAGAGTGGATTGAAATAGAAACAACTTCAAGTGCCCTTTCGCATGTGTCGTAGTCTCTTCCCACACGGGGAGAGTGGATTGAAATGTGAATAGAACACGCACAAGGCTTGCAGGTGCAGGTCTCTTCCCACACGGGGAGAGTGGATTGAAATTTGGATGATGGAGAATACATTGCTAAGCTTCGCATGTCTCTTCCCACACGGGGAGAGTGGATTGAAATGGCTTGTAACAACCATTACTAATATGCCTGATGATGGTCTCTTCCCACACGGGGAGAGTGGATTGAAATGTGCCGGTCTGCGAACACTTGAAGAAACACCCAGTCTCTTCCCACACGGGGAGAGTGGATTGAAATTATTTACTGAACTATAATATAATAAAAGCTGGAGGTCTCTTCCCACACGGGGAGAGTGGATTGAATTTGGTAGATGAGAAGCTTTGCGACAGTGAAATGATTTATGAAAATTTCAATATCATAGATCAAAATATGTAGAATAATGAAAAATTGCAACAAGATTCTTTTTAGAGAAACCGTATACTTGTTAGAATTTGTAAAATAATATGCATTAAGTATGGTTTTTTTTGTAAAAAAGTTTATAATAATAGTATAAATAGAGATGAGAAATTAGGATATTGTTATTTTATTGGGCTTTTAATTGAAGAATAGAAGTAATATTTATTGTTGAAGTGAACATCTAAATGAAGAAACAATAAGTTCGAGAATATTGTTGGATTAATCTGTATACCTCGAAGTAGCAAGATTCTCTATTACAGAAATTATCCAGTTTGTAATTTTTTGTTCATGAAAGTAAAAAAATACCTTTAATTATGCGCTAATACTAAAATTTCAAAATGGCATTTAGTATATTGGAGGCAAAGAATGCGCGAAAATATTGAGCGTTTTATAGCTCATATTCGGCAACTAGATAAATGTTATCAATATGTCGATGAGCATAATGATAATGTAGCGGAATTTGCTGCTAATATAGCAATGCAATACGGCCTCACTAATCTGGCAAGAATTGCAGGCCGTCATCATGATGATGGAAAGAATACACCTGAATTCTATAAATATATTCTTGATGCTGCTGAAGGAAAGAAAGTAGCACGAGGATCTGTTATTCACTCGACTCATGGCGCTCTTTTGATTAATGAACTAGCTGATTCCAGACCCTATGCTAAACTAACTGCGGAAATATTAAGAACCGTAATTATGAGCCACCATGGTCTTAGAGACTGTATTTCCATAGAAGGAGATGCGGTTTTTGAAGAAGCAGCTAAAAAAATTAAAGATAATTACATTTATGTAAAAGAAACTGTTTTTAATTATTATGGAGTAGATTTCATAAATCAAGAGTTTGTACGGGCTTGTGATGACACTAAAAATATTGCAGAAAAGATACACCATATTTTGAAAGAAAATAAGTCGATTGGTTCATCTCAATTTTACCTATCTATGTTTTCCAGGTTGCTGACTTCTATAGTTATCGATGCGGATAGGACTGATACAGCTTGCTTTGAAGAACAAGCACTTTTGCCAAAACGGAAAACCTCAGCTGAATTGCGGCAGATGTGGGAATCTTTTTTGAACCATTATGAACAAGAACTAAAAGAACTACAAAAATGTAAAAAACCATCTGTTCTGGATCCTTATCGAATGGAAATTTCAAAGTATTGTGCAGAATTTGACAGAGGCGAAGCAGGCATATATAGATTGGTAGTGCCTTGTGGTGCCGGTAAAACTTTGGCTGCTCTCCGATATGCTCTATATACAGCTTACCGTTATGGAAAAGAACGCATTTTCTATATTGCACCGTTCAATTCTATTTTGGAGCAAAATGCAGCAGAAATTTCAAATTACATAGGAAGTAATGAAGCTATATTAGAACATCATTCCAATGTTATCTTTGATAATGATCAAGATGAGGAAGAGAAGAGGTACCAGCTACTTATTGAAAATTGGGCTCAATCGCCTGTTATAGCAACTACTGCGGTTCAGTTTTTAAATACACTGTTTTCAGGAAAAACATCTTCCGTTCGCCGTATGCAGGCTTTAGGAAATTCTGTGATTATTCTGGATGAAATTCAAGCTTTGCCTATCAAGATACTCAAACTATTTAATGGTGCTATGAACTTCCTGGCATCTTTTTGTAGAGCTTCAATAGTCCTTTGTTCTGCTACGCAGCCGTTGTTGGATAGAATTAATGATTTTCGTATTCTAAAACCGGAAAGTATTATCCCTGATGAAACTAGATATACTGAAGCTTTTAAACGTGTATGTTTTGAGAACCACATAAGAGAGTGTGGGTTTTCGACAGAGGAAGCTGGAGATTACATACTTGAGCAGGCTGAGAATGTCCGTTCTGTTTTAGCGATTGTAAATACCAAAGCCTGTGCCCGTAATATTTATAAATATTTACGGGATAAAATTGAAGGAAAACCGTATAAGCTCTTTCATCTATCAACTAATATGTGTCCAGCCCATCGTAGCAAAGTGTTAAAAGATATTCGAGAATTGTTGAATAGAAAAGATTCAAATGTAAAGATTATCTGTGTCAGTACTTCTTTGGTTGAGGCAGGGGTTGATATTTCTTTCGAGCGTGTGATTCGTTCATTGACTGGACTGGATAGCATCATTCAAGCAGCTGGCAGATGCAATCGTCATTTTGAAACCTCTTGCGGAGTAGTTTCGATTATTAACATTAATGACGAACATATTGGACGACTAAGCTATCTTAAGATTGCTCAAGAAGCCACTCGTCAATTGCTTTATAACATTAAAAAGTCACCTGAAAATTACCCGGGAGGATTATTATCCAAGAAAGCCATTGATGAATATTATGCTAGGTATTTCAACCCTCTGCAAAACGAGATGGCATACCCTTTAAAATATGACCCCGAACATACTTTATTAGATCTACTAACTGTTAATCCTCTTGGGAAGAAAGCATTTGTAAATAAATATCCTCAAAGTCAATTGCCCATAATGAGACAAGCATTTAGAGAAGCTGGAGATATGTTTGCTGTTATTGATGATGAAGCAACAGTAGATGTTTGTGTTGAGTTTAATGATGAAGCAAAGAAGTGGATAGAGAATCTTAAAAACGCCACTATTATGCAAGAAAAACGACAAATTTTGCGGCGATTGCAGCCATTTACGGTACAACTCAGATATAATGACTGGTTTAAAAGAGAGCGAGTTGGACTTGAGCAATTTGATATCGGAATTTATATTTTACCCTCAGGTTATTATGATGATGACTATGGTGTAGATGAAACAGTTGATATAAAACCAGAAGTTTTGATTTTTTGAAAGGGGGTGAAGGTATGGAGGTAAAAAGAAACACGGTTGAATTTTTAGTAAGGGGAGACAGAGCCTTATTCTCTGACCCAGTTACACGAATGGGAGGCGAAAAAACAACTTATTATGTTCCGACTTATGAGGCTCTAAAAGGCATTTTATCTTCAGTTTACTGGAAACCTACTTTTATTTGGATAATTGATGCTGTTCGTGTGATGAATATTATTCAAACCAGGTCAGAAGGAGTGCGAACGTTGAACTATAGCGGCGGTAATGATTTGTCCATCTACACCTATTTAGTAGACGTCTGTTATCAAGTCCGTGCTCATTTCATTTGGAACGAGAACCGTCCTGAGTTGATGGCTGACCGAAATGAGCATAAACACCATAATATTGCAAAGCGCATGATTGAAAGAGGAGGACGACGTGATATTTTCCTTGGAACCAGGGAATGCCAAGGATATGTAGAACCTTGTATATTTGGAGAAGGACCTGGAGCGTATGACAATGTAAATGAGTTGGACCTAGGCTATATGTTCCATGGCTTTACATATGCGGATGAAGCAATAAGGGAGCAGGAAAAAGGACACTTAAGTGTGCGGTTTCATCATGTAGTCATGAGAAAAGGAATAATACAATTCCCCAGTCCGGAAGAAATTCCGGAAAAAGACAGACGTATTCTTCATAAAATGTCCATCAAACCTTTTGGACAGGAGAAAGGTAATTTTTCAGGGTTGATGGAATTTTGTGAAAAGGAGGTGAACCAATGAATTGGATATCGTCTCTGTGTACTTTATATGATGCCAATATTTACAGGGCAGGAGATGTTGAATGGTGGAAAGGTAAAGAACTGGTTCTGATTCCTATAGGATATGATACGATGGAGGCGAACATTGAAATCAATATTGATAAAGATGGCAACTTTATAAGTGCCCGAATTCTGGAAAAAGATGAAGCGGAAACTCTTGTTCCTTATCCTGAAATAAGAACCAGCGGCATTAAAGCTCTTCCACTCTTTGACAGTCTTGCTTATGTTGCCGGTGATTTGTTGGACAGAGTAACTTTTTATTTCCCCGATGCAAAAAATGAAAAAGAAAGAGAGAAAAAAAGAACCAAAATTCAGGAAGCATTTCAGGATTATGTGACAGGTCTTAACAATTGGTGTAAGTCTCCTTATTCTCATCCTAAAGTAGTGGCAATTTATAACTATGTCAAGAAAAAAACAGTTGCTAAGGACTTAATTGACCACAAAATTATTCAGCCTGATGAAAATGGGATTATTTCAGATAAGGTTAAAATCCAGAATACAACATTGGATAAAGTCTTTGTCCGATTTCGTGTGTTTTCAGATGAATATAATACGCCTGAACTAATTCTCAATGATAAAGAAAAAATTTACGATAGTGCTGTATGGTTAGATAAAACAGTGCAACGCAGTTTTATAGATTATTACTGTTCGAGTATCAAAGAAAAAGACCTTTGTTATATGACCGGTGAGCGCATGCCGATTGCGAGAACAAACCCAATAAAAATTAGAGGAAAGTGGGATACAAAAGCTAAGCTTATTTCGTCTAATGATAGCACAAACTTTACCTATAGAGGAAGATTCAAAACCAAAGATGAAAAAACTGGTTACAATGAAGCTGCAGTTATTGGTTTTATCACTTCTCAGAAAGTCCATAATGCCCTTAAGTGGATTATCCGCAGACAAGGCTTCAGCCAGGATGGTGTCTGTATTGTAGCCTGGGAGAGTGCTTTAAATGATATGCCAAATTTTTATGATAGTGCTGCAGGTATATTGAAAGATCTGTCTGAGAACCGTGAAATTACTGATGAAATTGAAAATAGTGTGGAACTGGAGGAAGAATTATTTGCTGATAATGATAAAGATGTTCCGGAAACTAATTATATGACTGCGGCAAAATTTAGTGCAGCATTAAATGGATACTCGACAAAATTAAGCAATACTTCTAAAATGGTTGTACTCGCTCTTGATAGTGCAACACCTGGGCGATTGGCTCTTATCTATTATAAAGAACTGGAATCTTCTCGATATCTTCATAACATTCGTCTCTGGCATGAAAGTTGTTGTTGGAAACATTCATTCGTTAAAGATAAGAAAAGGATATTTTATGAAGGAATGGCATCTATTCAGGAGATAGCATTGGCAATCTATGGCACGGAGCAGGGAGATGATAATAACCGGCATCTTGTGCTCTCCAAAAACAGTGATAATAAAGCTCCCATGTTAGTTGCTGCTTTTGAAAGATTACGTCCATGTATACTTGACGGGACAGCAGTTCCATGGGATATGGTCAGGGCAGCCGTTTTGAAAGCTTCTAATCCTTTAGCCTACAAAGACGAACGTAACTACGAAAAAGTGTTAAGTGTTGCCTGTTCTTTGGTGAAGAGACATTATTGGGATAAAAAGCAAAGAAATGAACAAGAAGGAGTGATATTAGGAATGGAGCTGGATAAAAACAATCGTGACAGAAGTTACCTTTATGGACGTTTGCTTGCAGTGGCTGAACGAATTGAAAGGTCTACATACGAAAAAGGAGAAACACGAACTACTAATGCGGAACGATATATGCAGGCCTTTTCACGTAGTCCATTCCGCACATGGACAATAATATGGAACAGCTTGCAACCATACATGAAACAGTTAAATCCTTCTTCCAGAGAATACTTTAAGAATTTGATCGGAGAAATAACTGAGCTGTTTATTTATGAAGATCGTATTTCTAATGAGCCTCTTGACGGTAAATACCTTATTGGATATGACTGCCAGAGAAATGATTTCAAACGTCGGAATAAGGATACTTCTGATATTTCTGAAGAATCAAATGAAAATAATGAGGAAGGAGAGAATGATAATGAGTATTCTGCAGAATAAAATTGATTTTGCTGCTATAGTTTCAGTTACCCGGGCAAACATAAATGGTGATCCTCTAAATGGAAACCGTCCAAGGGAAGATTACGTTGGTCATGGCATCATTTCCGATGTAGCTATTAAAAGGAAGCTTCGCAATCGTTTACAAGACATGGGAGAATGCATCTTTGTACAATCAGATGATCGCTCTGATGATGGTTGCAAGAGCCTTAGAGAACGGGCTGACAGTTATAAAGAATTTAAAGCAGAAATTGATAAAGGGAAGAAAGCTGATAGAGATAAATGTGTGCGATTAGCATGTAGTAAATGGTTTGATGTTCGGGCATTTGGTCAGGTTTTTGCTTTCAAAGGGGATGAAGTATCAATCAGTGTACGGGGGCCGGTATCCATACAACAAGCAGTCAGTGTTTCTCCTATTGACATTGTAGATATGCAAATTACGAAAAGTGTTAATAGTGAAGCAGGAAAAAGCGGTAAGTCTTCAGACACAATGGGAATGAAACATTATGTTAATTTTGGGTTATATGTAATTCGCGGCAGTATTAATTGTCAATTAGCAGAAAAGACCGGCTTTACTTATGAAGATGCACAAAAGATAAAAAAAGCGTTATGTACCTTATTTGAAAATGATGTCTCTAGTGCTCGTCCGGAAGGTTCTTGTGAAGTATGCAGAGTATATTGGTGGGAGCATAGCAGCAAGACTCCCAAAGAAACATCGTCAAAGATTTACCGATCATTGCATATTAAACCTATCAAGGATATTCCGGATTCTTTTGATTCGTATGAAATTACGTTAGATGAAACAGAATGTGTGCCTGAAATTATCGATTTGATTTAAGTAAACAATTTTTTATAAAGTGCGAATATAAAGTGAACATGAAATTCCCGGGAGATTCGCACCAAGATATTATTACATTAATGTTAAATTATGTAATAAAACCTTAAGTTTTTTATGTAGAAGTAATATTTACTTTTAAATATTTGTGCAAGATGAATAAAAACTAAAGTATTGTTTGTTATTTTTTGCTGTCTCTCCCCGCACGGGGAGAGTGGATTGAAATCGGAAATTAAATGGCTTGCGGTGCAGATGCTTAGTCTCTCCCCGCACGGGGAGAGTGGATTGAAATGGCTTAACGCCGGAGAAGGGAAAATAAGCACTGCGTCTCTCCCCGCACGGGGAGAGTGGATTGAAATTCCTTTTCTCCGGTGGTAGCATTGGTGGAGAGTCTCTCCCCGCACGGGGAGAGTGGATTGAAATTTCGCTATAAATATAATACTTATATGATTCTATGTCTCTCCCCGCACGGGGAGAGTGGATTGAAATTTTTTATGGCCGGGGATGAGCGTATTATGAATGTCTCTCCCCGCACGGGGAGAGTGGATTGAAATTTTTTTATCCTGTATAAATTCTAGGTCCTGTGTCTCTCCCCGCACGGGGAGAGTGGATTGAAATTTGACTCAAAGGCAATTGTGGCTAAAGAAAGCCCGTCTCTCCCCGCACGGGGAGAGTGGATTGAAATTATACGAAATGATGAACGGTATAGAGGTCTGGGGTCTCTCCCCGCACGGGGAGAGTGGATTGAAATATCATTTCATATAGCACCTCTTCGCCGATGATGTAGGTCTCTCCCCGCACGGGGAGAGTGGATTGAAATGTTTGGTAATACGTTTATAACCGTTGGCGGTAATGTCTCTCCCCGCACGGGGAGAGTGGATTGAAATTGCGTGGATCCTCTTGCAGACATGCTCCAAGAAGAGTCTCTCCCCGCACGGGGAGAGTGGATTGAAATAAACAAAGCCGAAGCTGAATTAATCAAGACTGAAAGTCTCTCCCCGCACGGGGAGAGTGGATTGAAATTAGCAAAATCATTTATCATCTCCTGGATATGAAGTCTCTCCCCGCACGGGGAGAGTGGATTGAAATGAAGGGTTTGGCGTAAATATAATGGAAGGCTTGCGTCTCTCCCCGCACGGGGAGAGTGGATTGAAATAAAAAATACGATGTGAGATTAGTGCAAGAGTATAGTCTCTCCCCGCACGGGGAGAGTGGATTGAAATCTTCATCACCTTCATATGGAACACATATTGTTATGTCTCTCCCCGCACGGGGAGAGTGGATTGAAATCTGTAACCGAATTTATATTGAATCTGAATAGAAGGTCTCTCCCCGCACGGGGAGAGTGGATTGAAATCTCCAAAGTTGCAATGAATCATTTGCAATGCTGGGTCTCTCCCCGCACGGGGAGAGTGGATTGAAATCAGTAGGCTGCCCGTTAATATCCATATCTTCAAGGTCTCTCCCCGCACGGGGAGAGTGGATTGAAATGCAGTGGGATAATGTTGATCTGGATAAAGGCATAAGTCTCTCCCCGCACGGGGAGAGTGGATTGAAATGCAAGAACGACAGAATGATCGGTACGGGAATTATGTCTCTCCCCGCACGGGGAGAGTGGATTGAAATTATGATTTTGTGCATGAATATAATCCATTACATTAGTCTCTCCCCGCACGGGGAGAGTGGATTGAAATTCCATTTATCTACAACAAGTGGTGCATTATTTTGGGTCTCTCCCCGCACGGGGAGAGTGGATTGAAATTTGGCTTAACAGCAGATGGTTTAGCAGGAGAGCAGGTCTCTCCCCGCACGGGGAGAGTGGATTGAAATTTGGCTTAACAGCAGATGGTTTAGCAGGAGAGCAGGTCTCTCCCCGCACGGGGAGAGTGGATTGAAATCTGTGCTGCCTGATAGATAAATTGCGTGGGTGTGAGTCTCTCCCCGCACGGGGAGAGTGGATTGAAATCACCAAATCATGCCCCTGCTCTACCAGCCGGTTGGGTCTCTCCCCGCACGGGGAGAGTGGATTGAAATATGGCTTATAACGCTTGACACAAAAAATAATATAACGTCTCTCCCCGCACGGGGAGAGTGGATTGAAATTATATGTCTTATAAGCAAAAAAATAAGGCCTGCATGTCTCTCCCCGCACGGGGAAAGTGGATTGAAATGGGCTGGTACACTCGTATCAGCTTTTTTTTGGATGTCTCTCCCCACACGGAGAAAGTGGAGTGGTATGGGGGAGTGTATTGAAATCGGGTGGTATCGACGAGGGGTTCGACTCCCCTCTCTTCGAGAGAGTGGGTTGGTGTGGGGATAATAGATTGTGGGTGTAAGGAGAGTATGTTGAATGTGCACTGTCGCCAACTTGCCCGTTAGCGAAAGTTTTTCTATGTAAGACAGTATATTGAAATAGAGAAAGCGTTTTGAATGAGGAAAGTGTATTTATTTATCGATTAAACAATTTATGTCGCTAACTGATAAATTGACGTACTTTATTTATAGTATCATGTTGAGCTGACTGTATGAAAGCCGGCTGGTGATGTTATCTTGTTGGAATAATTGAATATATTCAAGCAATCCTTTGCAATATATCTTCATACCTTTACTGGAAAATGCTATACTAACAATATAATTTTTTCAGTAAAGGGTGAAAAAGTTGAGTGCAATTGAGATCAAGGGAATGCCTGTGGCTCAGGCGATTCGCGCGGAGCTTCAAACTGAAATTGAAAAGTTAAAATCTATGGGATACATACCTAAATTATCGGTCATCCTGGTAGGCAACGACCCCGGCAGCGTATGGTATGCGCAAAGCAAAGTGAAAATAGGGGAAAAGCTTGGAATTTGTGTGGAACTTAAGGAATTTGCCGGAGATATTGATGAAGATATACTTCTAAACTACATAAAAGAACAGAATGAAGATGATTCTGTAAACGGCATTTTGGTTGAACTTCCGTTGCCGAAGCACATTGACAAGACTAAGGTTATGAATGCCATATGGCACCTGAAGGATGTTGACGGTGTCACTGCAGTAAACCGCGGATATATCCTTGGAGGCCAGGAAAAACTTGCGCTGGTGCCCGCAACACCTTTGTCATGTATTGAACTTATAGAAAGGTCCGGTATTAGTTTGAAAGGAAAAAAGGTTACGTTAGTCGGCAGGGGAGATACAGTGGGGCGGCCCCTTGCGGCTTTGCTGATCAGCCGTGATGCAACTGTTACGGTTTGCCACACCAGGACGAGGGATTTGGCTGAAGAATGCAGAAATGCTGAAATAATCATAGCTGCTGCCGGACGGAAACACCTGATAACTGCTGACATGGTTTCCCAGGGGGCAGTTGTAATAGATGCAGGTATAAATGAACTGGAGGATGGTTCATTTACGGGCGACGTAGATTATGATGCAGTAAAGGAAAAGGCATCTGCCATCACTCCTGTACCGGGAGGCGTGGGAAGCCTCACAACGACAATCATAATGTGTAATACCGTGAGAGCACTGAAACTCCAGAAGGGTATTGGATAGGAGGATACATATATGAACCTGTATGAGATGAAACTAGATGAATATTTGAATGCGGCTTCTTCAAAAAGCCCGACGCCGGGCGGGGGAAGCGTCAGCGCTGTAGTGGCAGCAAATGCGGCAGCTATGGTTTCCATGGTGGCAAACCTCACCCTCGGTAAGAAGGCTTATGAAGCTGTGCAGGAAAATATAAAGAGCATTCTTGCAGAAATAGAAAAATTAATGACGGAAACAAAAATATTAACCGATAAGGATATGTTGGCATTTCAAAAATTCATGGATGCCTGGAAGCTTCCGGCAGCAACAGATGAAGAAAAGGCAATAAAAGCGAATGCCTTGGAAGAGGCAGCAAAAAATGCAACATTAGTACCCCTTGAATTATGCGGGGTGTGCCTGGATATTCTCAGGCAGGCATCTATTCTTGCTCCCATAGGTAACAAAACCGCAATTTCCGATGTAGGTGTAGCGGTATATTTAGCCGAAGCAGCGCTGAATGCCGCAATGCTGAGTGTGGATATCAACCTGCCCTCCGTTACTGATGAGGCATTCAAGCAAGATGTAAAGCAAAAGAAGGCGCAATTGCTTACAGAAGCAGCAGAAATAAAACTACTTGCATTGGCGGAAGTAAAAAAGAGGTTATAAACAAAAAAGCAAGGTAACAACATTCATTACACGCAAACATTATGTCTCCCACGTGCGTATAATGAAAGAGAACTATTTCATTATATGTGAATGTGGGAGCTTTATTATGCAAAAGGGAAAATTGCTGTCCCGGGGAATGACGGCGGAAGTGTTTGAATGGGGTGAAGATAAGGTACTCAAACTGTTTTTTGATAATTTCGACGAGACCTGGGCCCTCAACGAGGCTAACATTGGGAAAGCCGTTTTTGATGCCGGAATTCCTTCTCCTGAAGTTTTTGAAATAATAAACGTAGATAACCGGAAAGGCATTATCCTGGAACGCATCATCGGCAATACCATGCTGGACCAGGTGCTGGTTGAACCCTGGAAACTGCAATATTTCTCCATACAGCTTGCCAGGCTGCAATACAGGATACATAAGCATAAGGCCAGGGGGCTGCCTTCCCAGAGAGAAAAGCTGGCGGAGTCCATATGGAGTTCATCGAATATTTTGGGACGCAGGGTCTACAGGATTATCGAATACTTATACAACCTACCCGGCGGTTCTTCTGTCTGCCATGGTGACTTTCATTTCGGCAATGTCATGGTTTCGGGCAATAAGTTTATTCCCATCGACTGGATGAATGCCTATGGGGGCAATCCTGCCAGTGATGTGGCAAGAACCTGTCTCATAATGACCTCTCCCGTAGTGCCTGAAAATACTCCAATTGTTGTTGTGCCGTTGATACAATACTCAAAATGGTTGACATACAGTACCTACATTTTTGAATACCTGAGACTATCCGGCATTTCGCTGAACAGCGTTGATGATTGGATACTTCCAATGGCGGCAGGAAAAATCAAGGATATTATCCCGGGAGAAAAAACATGGCTGGTTAATACTATTGATATGTACTTGGAAAGGCTATAGATTTGGATATTGACATAATATTTGTTGTAACATTTCTTCAAAACGCTCCATAAGATAATATGAAGAAGGATCAACACAGGTTTATAGCCGGTTTATGTTTACCTGGTATTGAGATTGGACAATGGAGCGAATGCATATGAGTTATGATTTGTATAACAAGATATACCTGGACTACCTGGCCAAGGTTTACCAGAAAACATATATTAATTTTGTAAACCACATTATTGACATTAACAAAATCACTCTGGAATTCCTCAACCAGAAAGCGGCAGAGCTGAGTAAAAAAGAGAAGGAAGAGGTTATGCCGGCCAATGGACATGATATATACAATTACGTGGCCCGTTACGGCATTTCCAACTTCCAGATCCAGACTGTCATGAAGTTTGACGGACACCTGGATTTTCAAACGCTTACGAAAGCAGTAATGCTTTCCATAGAAGAAGAACCTGTCTTCGGCTGCAGGTTTGTGGAAGCGGAACCCCCTTACTGGAAACGTATAAACAATCTTGAACCGTCCATGGTATGCTCCATGGAAGAAACAAAAGACCTGGAACAGTCCATTAAAACTTACCTGGAAACCCCCCTGGATATGGACAATGATCCCATGGTTAAGGTGAAACTCCTGCGCACCCGGGAACATGACACCCTGTGCTTTAAGGTAAACCATTCCTGCTGCGATGGTGTAGGAACGATTGAATATATAAAACTTGTTTCTGATATTTACAATAACCTTAACCTCCTTGGCATTTACAGGCCAACGCCACGAATGCGGACCAGGGCAGACCAGGACAGGTTGTTCAGTGAACTGGGTATAACAGACCCTGAATCGGAGTGGATTTCAGGTTCAGAAATCACAAGGGCCACATGGCCGTTTCCATGGGTGCAGGTTCAGTCAAACACGGAGCGGATGGTGGTTTTACAGCTTGATCCTGGGTATTTGCCTGCCATCAGGAAATTTTCCAGGATTCATGACGTAAAAGTTAATGATATCCTGCTGACGGCTTTTTACAGGGCAATGGCAAGGATGGGGCAGCCTGTATATACGGAGCCCATGGAAATACCTGTTACAATAGATCTGAGAAGATATTTGCCGGACCGTAAAACCGAATCCATACGCAACTTTTCAGGTTCGGAAATATCCAGGGTCTTACTGGTTGAAAATGAGACCTTTACCGAGACATTAAGCAAAGTGGCTTCCGAGATGAACAGGATCAAGAATTCCAGAGGCGGGCTCCAAAGCGCCATTGGCCTTGAAAGGGTGGAAAGACTGACATTGAGTGAAACACTGGCATATTACAAGCTTGTATCGCAATGGTCCTATTATTGCGGCGACAAGTGCGCGCCGGTACTTTCAAATTTGGGCGTTCTTTCACACCAACTCATAACATTCGGTGAAAGAACCGCCCTGGATTTTTATATCATTCCCCCTGTGGTAAGGCCTCCGGGACTGCTGCTTATGGCAGGCACATACAACAGTGTAATAACCCTTGCCGTTGGTATTTATGAAGGAACCGTAGCCAGGGAAGAAATAGAAAAACTGCTTGGGTTTATAAAAGAGGAGTTAACCGGTATTTGCAGAGGTGATTTGATTACTGCAAATAGCTGAGGTAAAGTTAACATTATTAGCTGAGATATGCAAAAACTACAAATAACTGAGATGCAGCAAAATTTGAGTAACGATAAAATGCACCAGGAATAAGAAACAGTAAAAAGTGTTCATCAAGGCCATTACCAGCCTGGATGAACACTTTTCATTTATACAACCTCAATTATATAACTTTATATAACTTCAATGGGCTGTATAGCCCCCGTCGATTATCAAGGATGTTCCGGTTATAAACCTTGATGCGTCGCTAAGCAGGAAGGCCGTAGCATTTGCAATATCTTCCGGCTCTCCGAGACCCAGGATCTGCCTTTTTTTGAGCTGTGTTTCATAATCATTGGTATTGACTATTTCCACAAGGCTGTCATACATCTGGGTCCGGATAATGCCTGGGCAAATAGCGTTAATCCTTATATTTTTGGACGCAAGCTCCAGGGCCATGGTCCTTATTGCGCTTTCCAGGGCTCCCTTGCTGGCGGCATAGGCTGTAAGTCCCCTGGCACCTACCTGGCTGGAAATGGACGATATGGCCACGATGCTGCCTTTGCCCGGGTTGTATTTTCTTTTGGAAAAATGTTTCACAAGCTCTATAAATGAAAAGAAATTGACAGCCATTATATTCTGTAAATCACTTAACTTAAGATACTGCACAGGCATTGTTATGGATATTCCTGCGGAATGTACAAGCCCGTCAAGTTTTATTCCCGCACTGCAGATGTTATCTATCATGGACTCTATTTTATCCAGGCAGCTCAAGTCCTGGACATAATAGGAATGGTTATCATGTTCAGGCTTGTAATATGGATTCTGTGATACAACTTCATTGTATGCCGTCCTAAGGCGCTCCTCATTCTTTGATATCATGATGACATTTGCCCCTAACTTGGCAAGATGCAATGAAATGCCTTTTCCAATGCCGGAGGAGGCACCCGTAACAAGGATGTTTTTCCCGCTGAGATTCAGAGGATTAATCATTACGAGTCATCCCCCTTAAAGTAATCACTTGTATAAATCATGGGCAGGCATACGGACCTGTCAATATCCATGAGGATTCCTCCCCAGGACAAACCTACACCAAACCCGCACATAAACACTTTTACAGGTTCCCTGGATTTCTCATTTCCCAGTACATCCACCAGGGTAAGCGGGATGGATTCCCCGCTTGTGTTGCCGTACCTGTCTATGGAAACGGGTACTTTATCCATGGGGATTTTCAGTTTCCTGGCAAGGTTTTTCAGAATGAAAAGGTTTGCCTGGTGAAAAACAAACATATCTATGTAATTTCTGTCAATGCCGTATTCCTCAAAGAAGCTTTCTATACTTTTATACACGTCTGTGATTGTAAAGGCGAATATTTCTGAACCATTCATACTAAGTTGGTACAGTGACTCATCCTGGATTTGCTTGCCCCTTGTTCTTGCATGGCCGGCAGGTACCATTATGCTTCTGAAACCGCTGCCCTTTGTCTTGAGGAAATATGTGAAGCTTTTGCCATCACAGCGTTCAAGCGCAGTGGCGGAACCTCCGTCACCGAAAATCATTGCCGTGGCACTGTCATTTTGATTTATTCCGAAGTTACTTGTGTCGCCAACCAGCAAAAGAGCCCTGTTCAGTCCATGGGCTGTCAATATGCTGGAAACTGTACATATGCCGTAAACATATGCTGAACATCCCAGGTTTATATCAAATGCAATACAGTCTTCGCTTAAGCCCAGTCTGTGCTGCAGGACACATGCAGTAGCAGGAACTGCGTAGTCAGGTGTTTGGGTTATAAGTATCAATGCATCAATGGAAGAAGGTTCCCATTCAAGTTTTTTCATTAATTCCTTTGCTGCAACGTAGCATAAATCCGATGTACACTGTTCATCTTTCGCTACATACCTGGTCTTTACTCCCGTGAGATTTATAAATTTCTGGACATTCTCTTTGCCAAATACCGAAGCGTAGTCCTCATTATTGATTATCTGCTCAGGAACGGCGCACGCGATGCCTTTGATATCCACATCCCTGATTATTCCTGATGCCATGGCCTCACCTCATTCCATCAAGTCAAGTATGTCTTTCACCGTTCTTGCATTTTTGACTTTTTCAGGTTCCGCTTCTTTGCCGAAGACATTGTCCAGCATGGCTATGGTTGAGATTACTGCTATTGAATCCCATTGCTCGATTTCCTCAAGTAATGTGTTTTCGCCTAGAGAATCTTTTTCAACGTCCAATACTTCTTCAAGCAGGTTCAATTTTTCTTTTAAAGTCATATTTAACTCTCCCTTTTCAAAATACTTGATTCTGAAATCTGAAATTTCTTAGCTTTACATAATAAAATATGCATCTGCCCTTTTTTATGTGAAAGGTCGGGAGTAACACCTGCTTTCAAAGTTCCATATTATACTACTACAGGACATAAAGAGCTGATTACTGTAAATCGGTGGTTCTGCAAAATTTACTGAAAAATCAGGGGTTGGTGACGTGGAACTTAAAAGTGGCACAATGGTTATACCTGCCAATGGTCATGATATATGCAATTACCTTGCCAGGTACGGTGTGGCAAATTGCCAGATACAGGCGGTATTGGGGATAAGCGGACGGCTTGATTATGACAGGCTGAAGCGCGCTTTCCGCCTGTCAGTGGATGCAGAGCCGGTATTCGGATGTCAATTCGTGGAGGATGAACAACCTTATTGGAAACGCAGGGATAAAATTGACGATTTGGAATTCTGCGCTTTTGAGGAGGCGGAAAATCCGGAGGATGCCATAAGGAAGTTTATAGAAAGGCCCCTGGACATGGATAATGACCCCATGGTAAAGGCAAAGCTTATACGTTCCTGGACAGACGATATTTTATGCATTAAGGTAAATCATGCCTGCTGTGACGGTACAGGCGTCAAAGAATATATAAGGACGCTTGCGGATATTTATTCGGCCATGCGAAACGACGGCAGTTGCTATATACCGGAATCCAGGATAGCCGGCAGAAAAGATCAGGACCGTATGTTTGATAACCTTGGGGTAGATCCCGAATCCGCCTGGAATCCTTTTCAGGATGCTCCCTGGGTACCCTGGCCGTTTCCATGGAAATCTTACGGCGATAATGATATAACCTATACCATCAGCCGGTTTACAGAAAGGGAATTCAGAAACATTAAAAAATTCGCTAAAAAGAATGGAGCTGCAATAAATGATTTGCTGCTGACGGCATATTACAGATCCATGTTTGAATTATGCAAGGTGCCTTGCGGTATTCCCATGGACATAAGTTCCACCATTGATTTGCGGCGTTACCTCCCCGGATCAAGAACAAATGCTATAAGGAATTTTTCAGGAGGATTTACCACAAGAATTCCCAGGGAACAGGATGAATCATTTAAGGGCACCCTTTACAGGATTATTTATACAGTAAAGGCAATCATGGAAAAGATACCGGGTTTGCAAAATGCCCTTGGCGCAGAACGTGTTGAAAAAATGAATTTTATATTGCTAAGGGAATATATGAAGACTTTGGGTGAGCTTAATGAAACCGCAAACAGAAGATTGGTATTCGGTGGCGGTTTATGCTATCCCGGCTTATCCAATCTGGGGTTAATTTCTGATTCAATTATCAGGTTTGGAAAGACAGCAGTAACAGATGCCTATATTATCGGCCCTGCAGTGAGGATGCCCGGCTTTTTGCTGCTGGCAGGCACATATAACAACAGGATGAGCCTGGGAGCAGCTTACTATCTAAATTCCGTCAGCAGCGAAGATGTTGAAAAATTATTGGATAAAATAAGGAAGGAACTTATTGAGAATTGCTTATAAAGACATTTCATATGTATATCCTGGCCAAAATTTCTTTCATAGTGATTTCAATATTGAACATTTTTTTCACTTGACAATTTATCTATCCCCCTGTAAAATATCATGTGTCAGTGCCGCACCTTTATGCAGCACTTAATAATACGGCCCATTGGTCAAGTGGTTAAGACATCGCCCTTTCACGGCGGTAACAGGGGTTCGAATCCCCTATGGGTCACCAACACGGCCCGGTAGTTCAGTCGGTTTAGAATGCCAGCCTGTCACGCTGGAGGTCGAGGGTTCGAGTCCCTTCCGGGTCGCCATGGCTGTTAAAGCCATATTGCTTCCGGGTACGGAATAGATGATACTGTTCCGTACCTGATTTTTTTAGGCAAATAATATTTGCCGGGGGATGTTATGAAAGTCAGAAAATCAAGCAGGGCAATTCTGCTAAATTCCGAAAACCAGATCTTTCTGTTCAAGTTTGAATTTGAAATGCTTTCAGGACACAAGATACTATGGATTACGCCCGACTTACAGCATAGATGCAACACACAATTTTCCTTTAACTTAGTGTAAAATTGTTTTAGGTTAAAAAAACAAGAGACCCCTCTTTTTTGGTAAAATATTGATCAACGAAAAACAAACAAAATACCAAGGAGGAGTCTCTTATGAGTAATATTATATAT
>Ga0134098_1001198_pt1 | contig 22796 bp, 19 predicted proteins | sample 9_3taG_FD_94456 | JGI IMG/M metagenome (GOLD analysis project Ga0134098, IMG submission 94456) | Switchgrass degrading microbial communities from high solid loading bioreactors in New Hampshire, USA - 9_31_10_142_A3 metaG | ecosystem: Engineered > Bioreactor > Semi-continuous > Anaerobic >... | reverse complement strand
CCCGGTTACCCACCGGCACTACCGCCGACCTTTCCCTCAATCACGCTTGTACCACGCTGTTTGAGCCCTTTATCGGCGACAGCTTTTATATATTATCACGCCATTTATCGTTTGTCAAGCACCATTCTTGCAACTTTTTGTAACCAATTCTGCCATAATATGGTCATTATTTAGTCTTCATCATTCATTTCTTTCGTAACTCGCGCGATTGAAACAACCTTGTTATCGCCGCTCGTCCTCATAAGCGTGACGCCCTGCGTAACCCTGCTCAATATGCTTATTTCACTCACATGCATTCTTATTATTACTCCGTTTGAATTAATCAGCATAATGTCGTCCTCTTCGTCGACGAGTTTCGCCCCGACGAGAACTCCCGTTTTTTCCGTTACTTTATAGGTAAGAATACCTTTTCCTCCACGGTTCTGAACCTTGTACTCGTCGATTTCGGTACGTTTTCCGAAACCATTTTCGGCGACGACGAGCAAAGTTGTATTTTCGCAGTAGCGAAGCATCGATATGACTTCGTCATCCTCATCAAGCTTGATACCGATAACACCCATGGCGGTCCTTCCCATTGGCCTTACATCCATTTCCCTGAACCGTATCGCCATACCGTTCTTTGTTATGAGCAGTATGTCATGGCTGCCGTCGGTTAAGCGGACCTCGATTAACTCATCATCCTCATTAAGCGTTACCGCCATCAATCCACCTCTTCTGATATGTTCATACTGGCTGAGGGGCGTTTTTTTAACCATACCGCGGCGCGTTGCCATAAACAGATACATGTTTTTCTCATTCCCCGTAATGGGAATCACGGCACTGATTGTTTCATCGGGATCGACTTCAAGAAGATTGACTATCGCAGTGCCCTTTGCGTGGCGTCCCGCTTCGGGTATGCTCCATGCTCTTAGCTTATACACCTTTCCCTTGTTCGTAAAGAAAAGAAGATGGTGATGCGTTGAAGCCGTATAAATATCGGTAACAAAATCGTCTTCGCGTGTTGTCAGGCCTGAAACACCTTTTCCGCCGCGTTTTTGACTCCGGTAATTGTCTATCTTTGTTCTTTTGATATACCCGTAGTGTGTCAAAGTGATAACTATATCTTCATCCTTTATCAGGTCTTCCATTTCAATATCGTTGGCGTCCAGCGTAATTTTGGTGCGTCTTTCATCACCGTACCGGTTTTTTATATCCGTAAGTTCTTCCTTAATAATACCATGTACGAGTTCCGGTTTCGAAAGAACATCGCGGTACCATTCTATCTTCTTTATTATTTCCTCGTACTCGGCATCAAGTTTCTCCCGTTCAAGCCCTGTCAGTCTTCCAAGGCGCATATCGACAATCGCCTGCGCCTGCTTTTCACTTAAACCAAACCTCTCGGACAGGCTTTCCTTCGCCTGTTGTTCAGTACGGGAACGGCGAATGATATTAATAACTTCGTCAAGATGATCAATTGCAATCTTCAGGCCTTCCAGTATATGAGCCCTTGCCTCTGCTTTTTCAAGATCATATTTCGTCCTGCGGGTAATTACGTCCTCCTGGTGGAGAATGTAATGCTTAAGCGCATCTTTCAGCGTCATTACCATAGGCTCAAATTTGCCATCGGGTGTTTGCACCAATGCAAGCATATTTACATTAAAAGCATCCTGAAGCTGAGTATTCATAAAAAGCTGGTTAAGGACAACATTTGCATTGGCGTCCCTTTTAAGTTCAATAACAATCCGCATTCCCTGCCTGTCGGACTCATCCCTGAGTTCCGATATCCCTTCAATGCGCTTTTCCTTGACAAGTTCCGCAATTCTCTGGATAAGCCTCGCTTTGTTTACCTGGTAAGGCAGTTCGGTAACAACAATGCGCTGCTTGTTGCCATCGTAAATTTCGATATCGGTTACGGCCCTTACGATTATTTTCCCTTTACCGGTGGCATACGCTTCCTTAATCCCGTTTCTTCCGAGAATTATTCCGCCTGACGGAAAATCGGGACCTTTTATCTCTTCCATTAATTCATCTATGCTTATGTCGGGATTATCTATCATTCGAATAATGGCGTTAATTGTTTCCGTAAGGTTATGGGGCGGTATATTGGTCGCCATTCCAACGGCAATACCGGATGAGCCGTTAACAAGCAAATTCGGGAATCTTGACGGCAGTACAACGGGCTCAACGTTTTGATCATCAAAATTAGGCTTGAAATCAACAGCGTCCTTGTTTATATCCCTGAGCATTTCAACCGCTATTTTCGACATCCTTGCTTCGGTATAACGCATAGCGGCAGGAGGATCTCCGTCTATCGATCCGAAGTTGCCGTGACCGTCAATCAGAGGATATCTTAAAGAGAAATCCTGCGCCATTCTGACAAGGCTGTCATATACCGCGGCATCGCCGTGGGGATGGAAACTCTTCAACGTTTCACCGACTGTCGCGACTGATTTTCTATACGGCTTATCCGGCGTAAATCCGGAAATATGCATTGTATATAGAATTCTTCTGTGAACCGGTTTCAAACCGTCACGTACATCCGGAAGCGCCCTGTCTACGATTACGCTCATCGCATAATCTATAAACGACTGCTTCATCTCCGACTCTATATCCACAGGAATAATATTATGATTGTTTTTTTCTTCGGGCGTATTTTTATTTTCAGCCATTTTTATACTGCTCCCTTCGAGAAATCTTGACGCTTATCTATAATGAACTACCTTTATTATATACAAAAAAAGCAGAGGGCGCCTTGAGCCTCGCTATATATTTTAATAGACTTTTTAGTGTCTGTCTACTTCTTTCCAAAGCAGGCGGTTATTGATATTATGGCCTTTTTGTCACTGCCCGGATTTTATTTTTTGAAAAACAGCGGCTAATATTGCTTTGAGATATCACACATCATGCAACAGTCTGTTTAATAAAGTGATAAGAAAAGTATTGAATTAAAAAACACCTCCTGGTTATGTCCCGGAAGTGTTTTTATTTTTTATTGAGCTTTTTTCATTGAATGCTCCTTTTTAGGGATTCTTACAATGAACTCCACAAACTCGCCCCTGTCAATCTGAGCCGCTTTTGCGTTAACCCCCGATTTTTTCATCATATCTATTGCCTGACGGATTGTGTTGACAAATATCCTGATATCCTTTATCGAACGTGTTATTGTACGCCCGGTGCCCGGCTCCGTATATTTCTCCAGGGCCCTTTGTACAAGCTCCTCAGTCTTTTTAACGTTCAGACCCCTTTCACATACCTTTTTTAAAACCTTAAGCTGGAGCTGTTCGTCATGCAGCTTTAACAGAGCCCGCGCATGCCTTTCGGTAAGCTGGTTGTCCGCAAGAATTTTTTTAACCATCGGAGGAAGCTTCAAGAGGCGTATCTTGTTTGCTATCGTCGACTGGCTTTTACCGATTTTTTGCGCGAGTTCCTCCTGGGTGAGGCCGTGTTCCTTAATTAAATTGCTGTATCCTTCCGCCTCTTCCATATACCCGAGGTCTTCGCGCTGAAGGTTCTCTATCAGCGCCATAATCGCGAGATCGTCCTCGTTGACGTCGATTACTATCGCCGGGATCTCTTTCAAGCCCGCGAGAATTGACGCTCTTAACCTTCTTTCTCCGGAAACGAGTTCATAATAGTTGCCTGACGTTTTACGCACATTAATTGGCTGGATGACACCGTATTCTTTTATTGATTTGCAAAGCTCCTCAAGGGCGCCATGTTCAAAATTGCGCCTGGGCTGGTAGGGATTTGGTCTGATATTCTCAATTGGTATATAGGTTATTTTTTTCTGATCTGTTTTTTTTTCCGATCGATTCAGTTTGAACCTTTCCTGCAATGTCATAACGGCACCTTCCTTACATTATTTTCTTTTGTTAAAATAAAATTTTTAAATTATTAATTCGCCGTTTTCTTTTTTAATTCCTTTTTTTCAAAACAGGAATCGATCGCAGGAAACGCCTGAAAATGCGGGATTTCGCCCCTATTGCAAAGGTGATTTTGACGGTTTTCCGCTTTTTCTCGGATACATAGTCGGTGTTTGTCGAATCTTTTTTATTAAAATTAAATGTCTTTTTATGTCCGTGCCGGGCAATAAAAAATTTTTCACGTCTTCTACCGATCCTCCAAGAATGTCCACCGCTTTTTCGGATGCTTTCAGTTCGTCCTGAATATCGCTTCCCTTCATCGCGATAAAGTATCCGCCGACCTTAACAAACGGAATAACATACTCACACAATACGGGCAGAGGAGCAACAGCGCGGGATATCCCAACATCGTAAGCCTCCCTGTGTTCCCGCACGTGCGCAAGCTCTTCGGCTCTTTTATGGATTGCCGTCATGTTATCATAACAATGGCTCAGTATTATATGGTTTAAAAACCTGACCCTTTTCTCAAGTGAATCGAGAAGAGTGACGGTTAAATCCTTAAGTACGATTTTTATCGGTATACCCGGAAACCCCGCTCCCGTTCCGACATCAATCATGCTTATTGAGTTTTTGGGTAAAAAGGGAACCGCGGAAATGGAATCAATAAAATGCTTTAGCACTATTTCTTTTTCTTCCTCTATCGCAGTTAAGTTGAATTTTTTATTCCATTCCGTCAGCTCGGACAAGTACCGGTCAAATAAATCTATCTGCGCGTCCGATAATATAATGCCCAGAGACTTAGAGCAATTCTTCAAAAGTTTAACATTTTCACCGGTCACTGTTTCCCGCCTCTTTTCCGTTTTGCGTCAAGGTAAATCAACAGGACCGATATATCCGCGGGAGATACGCCGGATATTCTTGAAGCCTGACCTATCGACGCGGGCCTTTGCCTTGCGAGTTTCTGCCTTGCTTCAATTCTGAGTCCCGGTATTTTTTCATAATCAATATCTTCGGGGATCAATCTCTGCTCCATTTTTTTAAACTGCTCAATCTGCTGCAGCTGCTTTGCTATATATCCCTCATATTTTACGGAAACCGAAACCTGTTCAGCAAAAGACCTCGGAAGATCCGGCATCCCGTCATCAATCTCCTTCAGCGCTTCGTAAGTAATTTCCGGACGCTTAAGCAGATCATACAGTTTTATTCCGGTACTGATCGGCGAACTCGAATGCCTTTTCAAAAATTCATTGACCTTGTCCGACGGAGGAACCGTTTTTGATTTAAGTCTTTTTATTTCGTTTGATATGCTTTGCTGCTTTATTAAAAATTTTTTATAGCGGTCCTCCTTTATAAGACCGATTTTGTATCCTATCGGCGTCAGCCTTGCGTCGGCATTGTCCTGCCTTAAGTGGAGCCGGTACTCCGCCCTTGATGTCATCATGCGGTAAGGTTCATTCGTTCCTTTCGTAACAAGATCGTCTATAAGCACGCCTATATAAGCCTGCGATCTGTCAAGTATCAAAGGCTGCTCGCCTTTTATTTTCAATACTGCGTTAATGCCGGCGATAAGGCCCTGCGCCGCCGCTTCCTCATACCCGGAGCTGCCGTTTATCTGGCCTGCCGAAAAAAGCCCATCGATATTCTTAAACTCAAGGGACAGTTTCAGATCAAGCGGATTTATGCAATCATACTCTATCGCGTACGCATATCTCATAATACGCGCATTTTCAAGCCCGGGAAGGCTCCTTATCATTTCAATCTGCACATCTACGGGCATGCTTGTTGAAAACCCCTGTAGATAGAATTCCTCGGTATCCAGTCCCATCGGCTCGACAAATACCTGGTGCCGCTCCTTGTCGGCAAAACGCACGATTTTATCCTCAATCGACGGACAGTAGCGGGGCCCGATCCCCTCGATAATTCCTCCAAACAGCGCGGAACGGTGCAGGTTTTCACGTATGATGCGGTGCGTTTTTTCGGTGGTGTATGTCAGATAACAGGGCACCTGTTCCCTTTCTATTGTTTCATGCTCGAAGGAAAACGGTACAATAGGGTTGTCTCCATGCTGTATTTCCATCCTGGAGAAGTCTATGCTCCTTCGGTTTATCCTTGCCGGTGTTCCCGTTTTAAATCTCAATAATTCAATTCCGAATTTTTTCAAACTTTCCGACAGGCGATTCGCCGGGAGAAGACCGTCAGGACCACCGCTGTATACAACATCGCCAACTACGATTCTTCCCTTGAGATAGGTGCCCGTGGTCAGGATTACCGCTTTTGCGTTAAATACGGTGCCTAAATGGGAACGAACGCCGGTAACTCTGTTGTTTTCAACAAGAATATCCGTTATTTCCGCCTGGATTAAATCAAGGTTCTCCTGTAGTTCGAGGGTGTGCTTCATCTCGCGCTGATACGAACGCCTGTCTATTTGCGCCCTGAGCGAGTAAACGGCCGGACCTTTTGCCGTATTGAGCATCCTTGACTGTATCAGCGTTTTATCCGCGCATTTTCCCATTTCTCCGCCTAGAGCGTCAATTTCCCGCACAAGGTGCCCTTTGGCCGTTCCGCCGATATTCGGGTTGCAGGGCATATTTGCCACGCTGTCAAGGTTCATCGAGAATATCGCGGTTTGAGCACCCATGCGCGCCGCAGCGAGCGCCGCTTCACAACCCGCGTGCCCGGCTCCTATTACAATAACATCATACGAGTTCTGATTACTGCAGTTACGTGACATAATTTCCTTTCCCTATATATTAAAGAAGAATTTATTTTCCGATGCAAAATCTTTCAAATATATTGGCAACTACTTCCTCCGACACCTGGTGTCCTGTAATATACCCGAGATTTTCCGCAGCGCTTTTAATGTCTATCGAAACAACATCCATTGTCATTCCGGCCTCTATCGCAGCCAAAGCTTTTTCGAGGTCCGCAAGCGAAAGCTGTAAATGTTTTTTATGCCGCGCGTTTGTCACCAGTATCTGGTTATCGGTATCAATATTGTTTTTATTGACGTATTGATAAATTTCTCTTTCGAGAATATTAATGCCCGAATCTTCAAGCACGGAAATTTCCAGGACATTAGGAATTCTTTCCTTAATTTCGTTCAGTTTACCCTCATCTTTCTTATCGGTTTTGTTCACTACAAATATGGTTTTTTCACGGTATTTTTCAACTTTTTCAAGGATATCCGCGTCTTCCTGTTCAAAACCGCTGTTAGCGTCAAGAATGAACAGAATCAAGTCCGAAGAATCCATAACTTCTATTGCCTTGTTAACGCCTATTTTCTCCACTGCGTTCTCAGTCTCCCTGAGTCCGGCCGTGTCAATAAGTTTTATCGGCATTCCCAGAATATTTACGTATTCTTCAAGTATATCGCGTGTTGTTCCGGGTATATCTGTAACTATTGCCCTGTTTCTTCCTGAAAGACGGTTTAAAAGCGAAGATTTTCCCGCATTCGGTTTTCCGATGATTGCCACTTCCATGCCTTCGCGCAGTATTTTCCCATAGTGAAATCCTTCAATCAGGTTCTTAAGCTCATCATATACCGATCTGATTTTCATTGATAATGTATCGGCGGCAACCTCTTCAAAATCGTATTCAGGATAATCAAGGTTAACTTCAATTGACGCAAGCATTTCAACAAGCCGGGTTCTCAAACTGTTAATCTTATCCGACAGCCTTCCTTCAAGCTGTGATATCGCAACTTTTGAACTTTTTTCCGTCCTGGAAGCGATTATATCCATAACGGCTTCGGCCTGAGCCAAATCAATCCTTCCGTTAAGAAACGCCCGCTTTGTAAACTCTCCGGGCTCAGCCGGCCTAACCCCGTTCCGGTATAACAAATCAAGAATTCTCGAAGCGGTGACATATCCGCCGTGACAGCTTATTTCAACCGTATCCTCGCGTGTATACGTCCTCGGCGCAGCCATTTTTGTAATGAGAACCTCGTCAATAACATCATTATTATCGGGATCTATTATTTTTCCATAGTGAACCGTATGGGAACGATATTCGTAAAAATTGCCCTTACCCCTGAATATTTTTGAAGCAACCGAAAAGGCTTCGGGACCGCTCATCCTTATGATAGAAATCCCGGCGTTGCCAACGGCCGTCGAAATAGCGCCGATTGTATCCGTCAACAATCCATCCATAAAAATTTTCCTTTCCGGGTAATTTCATTTTTCTTTATCAGGCAAGTAAAAAAACGGACAATGGTAAACCATTATCCGGGCAGAGCTTATAAATTTAATTTAATTCTATGCTTTTCTGTATTCCCTTTTATACCTGATTACTACCTTTCTGTTCGGCTCGTCGCCTATACTGTAGGTTTCAACATGGCCGTAATCCTGCAGTGTTGCGTGTATAATCCTTCTTTCATATGGGTTCATAGGCTCAAGGGTAATATTCTTCTTTGTCCTTTCAACTTTATCTGCAAGCTTTTTAGCAAGTCTTATAAGTGTTTCCTCTCTCTTTTCCCGGTAATTGCACACATCAAGCGTTACACGCATAAATTTGTCGCTTCGCTTGTTAACGGCAAGACCCAGCAGATACTGCAGCGCATCAAGCGTTTCGCCCCTGCGCCCGATTATTATGCCTATGTTCTCGGCTGACAATTTTACGTTTAAAGTATTGTTTTCAGCAGTAATATCAATATCCCCGTCAATACCTAACATGTCAAATACGGGATAAAGAAAACTCTTTATTATTTCTTCATAGTCGACTTTTTTATAGACACGAACCAGAGCGTTTCTTCCGCCTATTAAACCAAACAGCCCCTTGCTTCCTTCGTCCAATATCTCAATGTCTGCGTCTTCTTTATCAATATTCATCTCGTTCAAAGCTTCTTCTATCGCTACCTCAACTGATTTTGCCTCTTTTTCGACATAGTCGGCCACCGGTTATCCCTCCTTTTTTTTCTGCATAAATTTATCGGTAATAATCTGTTGAACTATCTGAAAAACATTGCTTATAGTCCAGTAAAAAGACAGGCCCAGCGGAGCCTGAAAACTTATCAGCAGCGTCATAACAGGACCAAAATACATCATGGATTTATTAGTTTGATTCGCCTGGCTGTTTTTGTCATTCTGCGAAGCAGTTTTGTCCATCGAAATTTTAGAGGATAAATAGGTTGTAACTACTGCTAATATCACCATAATCAAAGCAGGAATATACAATCCAGGCTTTTCCATTATCAGATTCAACTGATAAGTAGGTTTTACGCCGAGATTGAAAATCTTCAAAAACGTAAGGTTTATCATTTCCGTACCTTCTTCAATCAACGAGGGAATCTCGTTAATTGCCCCGATTATATTAACTTCGTGGTACGGATTCCTTTCAAAAAGTTTTGCAACTTCTACCGCATTGTTCTTTACGGCCTCGAAACCGTCAAGAAACGGAAATTCCTTTGCGGGAAAAAATTCAGGCTTTATTTCCATAATTTTGATAATAACATTGCCGATTACTTCTTTTGTCCATCCAAGCATGTATGTAAGCGGCTTCCTTATTACATAAAACAACGCAAACAGTATCGGCAGCTGAAAGAGCATCGGAAGACAGCCGCCCATAGGGTTTACCCCTTTTTCCTGATATAGTTTCATCATCTCCTGGTTCAGCTTTTCCTTATCGTTTTTGTAGCGCTGCTGTATTTTTTGAAGTTCAGGCTGGATCTCCTGCATTTTTTGCATGGATTTTAACTGCTTGATTGTTAAAGGGAACAATAACAGCTTGGTAATAAGGGTAAATAATATAAGGGCTATTCCATAATTATGAAAAGCTATCGTGTTGTATATCAGATAGAGCAATTGACCAAGTATTCTTGCGATAAAATCAAACATTCTTACTCTCCTTCTCGCTTTAAGGGATCATACCCGCCCGGATGAAAAGGGTGGCACTTTAATATTCTTTTCATTGCAAAAAACAACCCCTTACTTATCCCGTACGTGTTTATCGCATCATAGGCATATGCGGAACATGTTGGGTAAAACCTGCAAGTGTTCATTCCCTTAAGCGGTGATATATACTTCCGGTACAATTCAATTAAAAACAGTAAAATTGATTTCATTTCGGTTCCTTTTCAAGTACATTCAGTTTATCAAGCATATAAGACATTACGGCCATTACACTGCTTAATCCGGCATCTTCGTAAGTATCGGTCTTTCTTGCCACAAACACGATATCATATCCGGGTTTTACCTTATCCTTCAACAATCTGAAACTTTCCGATATCAGTCTTCTAATCCTGTTTCTTTTTACGCTCTTTCCATACTTTTTACTCACCGTAATGCCGATTCTTGTTTCTTTTAAATTATTCGGCTTAATATAAGCAACAAGAGTCTTTGTTGCTATATATGAACCCTTCCGGTATATTCTTTGGAATTCGGCATTTTTTTTCAGTCTGTGAATTTTTTTCATTTTCCATTTCCGATTCAGGATAAAGCATTTTTTTACCGATTAAATTATCTCCATCATATTATTATCTTAATACCTTTTATCTATTTTACCAAAATAAAACCCATGTGAAAACCTGAATGTACAATCAAACAAACAGCGTATTTTAAACCGGTAAACCAAGCTAAATAAAAAAAGCCAAAGGGTTTATAAATGCTGAACGATTGCCGGGCAATCCCGACGCACCCGTTCCGTTTAAACAGGAAGGCTGCACGGCAGAAAATAAAAACCTCAGTCATGTAAAAAGACCACATGTAAGCGGTCTTATGCAGTTAGTCTTTTTCTACCCTTAAGTCTTCTTCTTCTTAAAACTTGTCTTCCGCTTCTTGTTTTCATCCTTTTGCGGAAACCATGTTCAACTTTCCTCTGCCTTTTTTTAGGCTGATATGTTCTAAGCACTTTTCGCACCTCCAATCAAAGCCAAAATTATGCCGTATAGAATTATTCTCTTACAACGGCATCAGACCTATTATATATGAAACAATAAAATTCAGTCAATACGCGAATAAACATAATCCTGTTTTTTACATCCCTGTTCTATATTTAGAATATTTGGACCAAAATTTATACAACATATTGTATAACGCAGAATCCGTGCATTCTTCAGCGATCATTTTATTGAAACCTTAATAGAAGTTTGATATAGTTAATTATACTGGTTGATCATATGCCTGGAGGAATAAAAATGTATTTATCTGCACAGGATATTTGGGAAAAAGTTGAAGAACTTCTTGACGGCGAACTAACCAAAATCAGTCTGGATACCTGGATAAAAACAGTCAGGCCTTTACATATCAATAATGATACTATTACTATCGAAGCTCCTTCGGAGTTCAACAGGGACATACTGAAAAACAGGTATATGACTCTTATATCAAATACCATTAAAGCTATCACAAACAAGGAATATAACATTGAAATTACAATTAAAGACACAAATAACTCATCATACGGGATTAATAACGAAGGCAGGATTTCGCCGTATTCGTCACTTTTAAATCCAAAATATACTTTCGACACTTTCGTACGCGGCAGCGGAAACCAGTTTGCTCACGCCGGCGCGGTCGCAGTTGCGGAATTCCCGGCAAAAAGATATAATCCGTATTTTATATACGGCGGTGTCGGCCTAGGCAAAACTCATCTAATGCATGCAATTGGCCATTATATCCTCGAACAGAACCCAAAAGCAAAGGTATTATACGTTACATCGGAGAAGTTTACGAATGAACTGATAAATTCGATACGCGATGACAAAAACGAAGAGTTCAGAAACAAATACAGAAATATCGATGTTCTCCTTATTGACGATATCCAATTTATTGTAGGAAAGGAAAGAACACAGGAAGAGTTTTTCCATACATTCAATTCTTTATATGAAGCGCAAAAGCAGATAATAATATCAAGCGATAAAGCTCCTAAAGAAATAGACACTCTGGAGGAGAGGCTTCGTTCGCGTTTTGAATGGGGTCTCATTGCCGATATACAACCTCCGGACCTGGAAACGCGAATTGCTATATTGAAGAAAAAAGCACAGCTGGAAAAATTCGAAGTACCTGATGATGTGCTGAATTACATAGCCGACAATATCGTTTCGAATATCAGAGAGCTTGAAGGTGCACTAAACAGGGTGGTTGCCTATGCTTCACTGACAAACAGCCCTATGACCGTTGAGCTAACACAGGAATGCCTTAAACAGATGATTACTAACTCGGGGCCCAAAGAAATTACGCCCGCTATTATTATGAAAACCGTAAGCCGTTATTTTGATGTTAATCCGGAACACCTCACCGGAAAGAAAAGATCACGCGATGTTGCATTTCCGCGGCAGCTCGCAATGTACCTGTGCCGTGAATTAACCGACCTTTCGCTGCCGAAGATAGGACAAGCATTTGGCGGAAGAGATCATACGACAGTTCTGCATGCGTGCGATAAAATACTTGAAGAAATGCAAAACAATTCCGAAATAAAACGTGCTGTTACTGAAATTAAGAAAAACATTCTTGGGAAATGAAAAATATTATTAACAATTTCCTGTGGACGGTTTGTTCTCTTTTTGTTGATAAATGAAAAAATGTGTCATTTTTTATGATAATGTTAATAAGAAAAACTCGTTATTCACAAAACAAACTACAGGCAATAACCGGGAAATAACTGTATTTAACAAGGTTATCAACAGCATTAACAGCTATTACTATTACTATTATTATTATTACATCTTAAAATATATTAATATTATAAAAAGGGGAGATTTAGAACATGAAATTCGTATGTTCAAAACAAGATCTGGTTGAAGCCGTTACAATAGTTCAAAAAGCAGTCATGGCAAAAGCAACGCTTCCCGTACTTGAGGGAATTTATATTGAAGCCGGAGAAAAAGTAAAACTGGTGGGAAATTGTTTCGACCTTGGAATAGAATATACTTTACAGGCAGATGACATAGAGAAAGGATCAATAGTCGTAAACTCAAGGATATTCGGTGATATCGTAAGAAGGCTTCCTGATTCGGAGGTATTTATACAGGTAAAAGATAATTTTGTTGTTGCTATTGAATGCCTTAATTCATATTTTGAAATAAAAGGTCTGTCTGCCGAAGGATATCCGATGCTTCCCGAAGTTGATGAGGAAAGCAAGATCAGCATATCCCAGAATACACTGCGGGATATGATAAGAAAAACAATATATGCGATTAGCGACGACGAAAACAGAAGAATATTAACAGGTTCTCTTATGGAAGCGGCAGACGGCGATTTTAACATAGTTTCGCTTGACGGTTTTCGCCTGGCTTCGGCAAAAACAATGATAAAAGAAAACGTGAGCTTTAAGGCTGTCATTCCCGGAAAAAATCTTAACGAAATACAAAAAATACTGGAAACAACTGATGATGAAATTAAAATAACTTTGTCAAAAAATCAGGCATTGTTCGAAATGGAAAACTGCAGGATTATTTCGAGCCTGCTGGACGGTGAATATATGAATTACCGCAGTTTTATCCCAGAGCAGTATGAAACCGTAATTGAAGTTAATGTTAAAGATATAACCCAGGGAATTGAAAGAGCTTCGTTAATAACAAGCGATGATAAAAGATTTCCGGTTAAACTAAACATAGCTGACAATAAACTGCTGATTACGACAAATGCCGAAGTTGGGATTTCAAAAGAAGAAATTGAAGTGGAAATGGACGGAAACGATTTGACAATAGGTTTTAATCCCAGGTATTTGCTCGATTCGTTAAAAGTTATTGACGATGAGAATATAGTGATATCATTCAGTTCATCAATCGGGCCGAGCGTGATAAGGCCCGTATCAGGCGACAAGTATCTGTTTATGGTGTTGCCGGTTAGAATGTCGAATTAATAATTTACGGAAGAGGATATCCTTCACCTGAAAAGGTGAAGGATACCTTTTATTGTTACGAATCCCCTGTTGAGACAAAACGGCAGGATGGTGGTTTTTTTGAGAATAAAACGTCTGTACCTCAGGAATTTCAGAAACTACAGCGAAGACAGCATAGATTTCGCATATAATACAAGTCTTATATACGGTGATAATGCACAGGGCAAGACAAATATAATTGAAGCGTTGTTTATGATCTCAACAGGAAAATCCCACAGGACAAATAACTTGAATGAATTGGTAAAACACGGTGAAAATTACTTCAGGATTCTGCTTGATTTTGAGGATAACGGATACGATCAGAATATAGAAATAAAATACGTAAAAGGGAAAAGGAAAGAACTTTTCATAAACGGTGTAAAAAAGGACAGAATTTCCGATATGCTCGGCGTTGTGCCTTCTGTTTTGTTTTCTCCGGAAAGTATTCTTTATATTAAAGGATCTCCCGGTGAAAGAAGAAGAATTATGGATATTGTTCTGTGCCAGGTAAACAAGGATTATCTAATTAATCTGCAAAGATATAACAGGATCATAAAAAACAAAAACATCGTTCTGAAACAGTTACAGGTAGGGAGAAACGAAAAAGAGCAGCTCGATATATGGGACGAAGAAGCTGCTTTAACCGGATTTAAAATAATAAAAGAGAGGCATATACTGGCGGAAGAACTTGAAAACAGAATGAACGAAATAATGGAAGGAATATCGGAGGGAAGGGAAAGAATAAAAATACAATATAAGACATTTAAAGAAATTGATAAAATACAAAACGGATACAAAGATTTACTTGAAACAATAACGAATAACAGGGAAAAAGAAATTGAAACCGGAAGCAGCATGTATGGACCCCATAGAGACGACATGGAAATACTGCTTAATGGAAAAAGCGCAAGGACTTATTGTTCACAGGGGCAGCAGAGGTCCATCGCACTGTCTTTATGTGTTGCGGTAATGGGCCTGATGGAGGAAAAGCTTGGTAAAAAAACTCTGCTGCTATTGGATGATGTAATGTCGGAACTTGACGAAAAAAGGCAGAAATTTTTGCTTGAATTAATTGGAAACAGGCAAACCGTTATAACTACGACGGAAAAAACAAAGTACAACGCGCTTTTAAATAATATTTCGTTTATAAAGGTATGCAGCGGAAAAATAATTAAAGAAAAAGAATGATGATTAGGTACAAAAAGTTTAAAATAATTCTTTTATATATAATATAAGGATTTATAATTGCATGAATTTAATAACGCATTTCAGATAAAAAAATCCTGAGAGCGGCGTAAATCGAATAACTGAACAGATATCTTTAATTCCGGGAATCAGGTTCCGGATTCAAAAACATTAATTTTTTGTTATGAAACATAATAAAGATATAGAATATGCGAAGTATATGCAGCGGTAAAATGCTCCGTACCGTAAGCGGATAAAACAAGTTGACTATGGAAATAGGAAAAGATACAATATATCGGGGAATGGTGGTATAATGTTTTTACATGTTGGAGGAGATTATATAGTATCCACGAAGGACATCGTAGCTATAATGGATATTGAAAAAACAACCGTTTCAAACGATACAAGAAATTTTCTGAAAGTATCTGAAGAAGAAGGATTTACAATTACCGTGGCGGTTAATGAAATGCCGAAGTCTTTTATTGTTGTCCAGGACAAAAACAAAAGCAGGATAATATTAACGCCGATATCGACAAATACACTGCTGAAAAGATACAAAATGCAAATCAGTAAAAATATAGCAATAATGTAAAAATATACGGAGGATATCAGACGTATGAAGATACCTGCAAAACAAGAAAAGTATTACGGAGATGAACAGATACAGGTTCTCGAAGGCCTGGAAGCCGTCAGAAAAAGGCCGAGCATGTATATTGGGACAACATCGACAAGAGGGCTTCACCATCTTGTATATGAGATAATGGACAATAGTATTGATGAAGCTCTTGCCGGTTATTGCGATTTAATACAGGTAATAATTAATAAGGATAACAGTATTACGAACATTGATAACGGCAGGGGGATACCGGTTGGAATCCATCCAAAAATGGGAATTTCAACGCTTGAGGTTGTCCATACCGTGCTGCATGCCGGCGGTAAATTCGGCGGAGAAGGATATAGCGTTTCCGGCGGACTTCATGGAGTAGGAGCTTCGGTTGTAAATGCATTGTCGGAGTGGATGGAAGTCAAGGTAAAGCGTGACGGGAAAATATACAGGCAAAGATACGAAAGGGGTGTCCCGGTTACCAAGGTTGAAGTAATAGGCGAATGTGAAGGAAGCGGTACTATTACAACGTTTAAACCCGATCCGGAGATATTCGACGATGTTGTTTTTGATTACGAAACTCTTTTAAAAAGGTTCAGAGAGCTTGCATTTTTAAATCGTGGTTTGACAATAAAGCTTGTCGACGATCGCAATGATGAAAAAAAAGAAACAACTCTTCATTATGAAGGAGGAATTGTTTCATTTGTAAAATATATAAATCAGAATAAAGATGTAATTCACGATGATGTTATTTATTTCTTTGCTGAAAAGGAGAATGCTGAAATAGAAATTGCATTGCAGTACACTGATTCTTACGTTGAAAATGTATTCAGCTTTGCAAACAATATAGCAACCACCGAAGGCGGTACACATGTAACTGGATTCAAGACCGCAATAACAAAGGTCGTAAATGATTATGCGAGAAAATATAATTTTATAAAGGAAAATGAGAAAAATTTATCCGGTGAGGATGTAAGAGAAGGAATAACTGCGATAATTAATGTAAAGCTTTTGGAGCCTCAATTTGAAGGGCAGACAAAAACGAAACTTGGAAATGCTGATATCAGATCATTTACTGAAGCCGTGGTAACCGAAAAACTGCAGTATATTCTCGAGGAAAACCCAAAAACCGCAAGGATAATCGTGGAAAAATCAATAACTTCATCCCGCGCAAGGGAAGCGGCAAGAAAAGCAAGGGAGCTGACAAGAAAAAAATCCGTACTGGATACAACATCGCTGCCCGGAAAACTTGCTGATTGCCAGGAAAAGGATCCGAGGCTTTGCGAATTGTTCATTGTTGAAGGAGATTCGGCAGGTGGTTCGGCTAAGCAAGGCAGGGACAGAAGATTTCAGGCAATTTTACCGTTATGGGGAAAAATGCTCAATGTAGAAAAAGCAAGAGCGGATAAAATTTATGGAAATGATAAATTAACCCCTATAATAACCGCGCTCGGAGCGGGATTTAACGAAGATATGGATCTTTCGAAATTAAGGTATCATAAAATAATAATTATGGCGGATGCCGATGTCGACGGATCGCATATAAGAACACTGCTTTTGACATTTATATTCAGATATATGAAAGAGCTTATAGAAAACGGACATGTTTATATAGCGCAGCCTCCATTATACAAGATAAAAAAAGGCAACGAAGAATACTATGCGTACAACGATCGCGAACTGAAGAAATTAATGAGTGAAAAAGGATGGGAGAAAGGGGATCCGAGTATAACGATACAAAGATATAAAGGACTCGGAGAAATGAATCCGGATCAATTATGGGAGACGACAATGAACCCAGAAACGAGAAAATTGCTGAAGGTTGATCTTAATAATCCTGTTGTAGCCGATGAGATATTCACAATATTAATGGGAGAAAAAGTGGAACCAAGAAAAGAGTTTATACAAAAGTATGCTAAAAAGGTCGCCAACCTTGACATTTAAAACAGTGAAATCCGTTTGAATTATTGATTAAGGAGAAAATGTTTCACGTGAAACATTTTCTCTTTTTTCTTTTCATAAGTTCTTTGCAGGTACTCATCCTCATATATCTTAGTGATAAGTATTGCTTTAAACTCTATGTTTATTGAATTTCATATTTAAAAAGGTTCTGCTGATTCCTTTTATACAGTCAGTATATTGTTTTATGCTCCAAAATCGGACCATAAAGTATCTGCATTTCAGAAAACAACCGTAATATTATTATCATTTGTTTTCATAGTCTATATCATATGATATAATTAATTAGCCTGTGGTATGTTTTTATGTGTCCGGAAACGGCTTTAGTATCAATACGGGGTGGTCAGACGTGTCGAAAGTCATTGCAATAGCCAATCAAAAAGGCGGTGTAGGAAAAACAACAACAGCAGTCAATTTAAGTTCATGTCTCGCTGTTAAAAATAAAAAGGTATTGGTTATTGACATAGATCCTCAGGGAAATACATCCAGCGGTCTTGGCATTGACAAGAAACAGTTCACTAATTCAATTTACGACGTAATAATAAATGAGGTTCCTATCGAAAATACGATAATTCAGCATAAAGAAATACCGAACCTTCATATTTCGCCGTCTAACATCCAGCTTGCCGGTGCAGAAGTTGAACTTGTCTCCGTTATTTCACGTGAAACACGTTTAAAATTCGCGCTTGAAAATATCAGAAACAATTACGACTTTGTTATTATAGACTGCCCGCCTTCCCTTGGCTTATTGACAGTTAATGCGCTTACGGCTGCCGACACGATACTTGTCCCGATTCAATGCGAATATTATGCGCTTGAAGGTTTGAGCCAGCTGATGAGTACGGTTAAAATAGTGCAGAAACATCTTAATCCTGGCCTGACGGTTGAAGGCGTTGTTCTCACAATGTTTGATTCAAGAACGAATCTTTCCATACAAGTTGTGGAAGAAGTAAAGAAATATTTCGGAAATAAGGTTTACAGAACAATTATTCCAAGGAATGTCAGGCTTAGTGAGGCTCCCAGTTTCGGCCTTCCTATAATATTGTATGATCCGAAATCCCGGGGGGCCGAATGCTATATGGAACTTGCGGGTGAAGTAATTGAATATTCGGAGGTATAAAAAATGAGGAAGGGATTGGGAAAAGGACTCGGAGCTCTTCTTGACTCGGAGAATATACTTGACGGTTCATCTGCTTTAAGCGAGCTGAAGATTAATGAAATTGTGCCAAACACGAGCCAGCCGAGAAAAACCTTTGATCAGGACAAGCTTAAAGGACTTGCGGAATCAATACAAAAACACGGTGTCGTCCAGCCGATAATTGTGAAAAAGGAACCTAACGGCTATTCCATCATCGCAGGTGAAAGAAGATGGCGTGCTGCCAGAATGGCAGGATTAAAAACAATCCCGGCAATTGTGAAAGACATGTCAAGTCTTGAAATAATGGAAACCGCACTGGTGGAAAACCTTCAGAGGGAGGATTTGAACCCGATAGAAGAAGCGGAGGCCTATCAGAAACTAATTGACGAGCACGGACTGACGCAGGATTACATATCTAAACTTGTAGGAAAAAGCCGGGCTTATATTGCTAATTCCGTAAGGTTGTTGTCCCTATCCGAAAAGGTGAAGGCAATGATTGTGGATGAATTGCTTACCCCGGGGCACGCCCGCACGCTTATTACCATTGAAGATGAGGAAAAGCAAAATAAGCTCGCGTCATATATAGCAGAGAAAAAACTCAGTGTCAGGGAAACGGAAGAATATGTCAGGAAACAAACAAACAAAATAGAAAAAACAAAAAGAATTCAAAAGATAAATGATCCGTCTGTTCTTGAAATTGAAGAAAAATTAAAAAGCTATCTGGGTACGAAGGTTAATCTTCAGCACCGGAAGAACAGAGGGAGAATAATAATTGAATACTATTCGAACGATGAATTCGAGCGCATAATAGATTTAATAACCAATAAATAGACATACCCATTTAATCGTGCCGCCTGCCTGATCAACCGGGTGCAGTAATATTGCCGGGCGGTTTTCCCGGCGTGTTACTGTAAACGTATACTTTTGTCTTGCTTTTTTTATATTGAGGTAATACAATATACTAAACCGACTATAGAAGGAAACCATTACCGGCAGTATCCTGCATATCTCGCCGGTATGTTTGACAGGCACATCTGTAGTGGTAAGCGGGATATCACCTCATTACGGTTGACGGAGGGATAAAAATGGATGAGTATATACTTTATATCTCCTTTGTTCTTGCGGTATTGGCCGTAATTTTTCTGCTTGTCCAAAATTTCAGGCTTAACAGCATGATAAAAAAGTATAAAAAATTTATGCACGGATTGGGAGACAATGATGTTGAAAAATTGATGGATTCATATCTTGATGAGTTGGAAAGTTTAAAAACGCTGTTATATTCCGACACGCAGAAACGTATTGAGGAATTGGAAAAAAAGATACAGCATTGCATTCAGCACGTTGGAATTGTAAATTACAATGCATTTGACAATGTAGGAAACGATATGAGTTTTTCAATTGCCGTTATGGATGAAAAAAAGAACGGATTTATATTAACAGGGATTTATTCAAGGGAGCATTCCTATGTTTATTCAAAGGAAATCCGTAAAGGAAAACCGATGAAGGAATTATCAATTGAAGAACTTGAAGCGCTTAACAAGGCGCAGAATAAATTTGTCGGTTTACGATAGAAACGGAGAGGCTATATTATAAATAATGCGGATTCAAAACTTAAAAATATATATTTTCAGCTTACTAAGGAAAGGTGAGTATTATGCTGGACATCAACAGGATACGTAATAACCCAGATGAAGTAAAAAAAGCGTTATTGAAAAGGATGGACCATGTCGATTTTTCCGAATTGCTTGAATGGGATTCGGAAAGAAGAAAGCTTATAGTCGAGAACGATGAAAAAAAAGCGAGAAGAAACAAGGTCTCCGATGAAATACCGAGGTTAAAAAAAGAAGGAACGGATGTAACGGATTTACTCGCGGAGATGAAGTTTTTGTCCGGAATTATTAAGGAAAACGACGAACGGCTGCGCAGCCTGGAAAGTAAAATAAATGCGTTTTTGTCCGCTCTTCCCAATATTCCCGCTGAAGATGTCGTTCCGGGAGGAAAAGAAAACAACCAGGTTCTGCGGTATTGGGGACAAAAACCCGATTTTGATTTTGAACCTAAGGATCATGTTGAACTTGCTACCAGCCTTGGTCTGGTTGATTATGAACGCGGTGCAAAAATCGGCGGCAATGGTTTCTGGGTTTATACCGGCGACGGTGCCTTATTGGAATGGGCTCTCTTGAATTATTTTATTCAGGAGCATATCAAAGACGGATATGTATTTATGCTGCCGCCGCACATACTTACTTACCAGTGCGGGTATACCGCAGGACAGTTCCCTAAATTCACGGATGATGTATATAAGGTCGAGGCTGTTGAAGCCGGTGAAAATATGCAGTTTATATTGCCAACGGCGGAAACGGCGCTGGTGAATTTCCACAGAGGCGAAATCTTAAAAGAAGATGAACTTCCCAAGAAATATTTCGCATATACTCCCTGCTATCGTAAGGAAGCGGGAAGCTACCGTACAGAGGAACGGGGAATGATCCGGGGACATCAATTCAATAAAGTTGAAATGTTCCAATACACTACTCCGGAAACATCCGATATGGCATTGGATGAACTTGTTGAAAAAGCTGAAAAGCTTGTCCGTGGTTTGGGTCTTTATCATAGAGTTACGAAATTGGCGGCAAAAGACTGCAGCGCATCAATGGGCAAAACTTTTGACATCGAAGTTTTTATACCAAGCATGAATGATTTCAAGGAAGTCAGTTCCGCATCAAATGCCTATGATTACCAGGCAAGAAGGGGAAATATCCGGTTCAGGCGGTTAGAATCGGGAAAAACCGAATTCGTACACACCCTTAACGCGTCAGGCCTTGCTACAAGCCGGATAATCCCGGCAATTCTTGAACAATATCAGCGCAAAGACGGGACGGTTGTTGTCCCGGAAGTGCTCAGACCTTTAGTAGGTAAGGAAATACTGGGGAAGAAATAATCCGAATTGTTTGTTTCGACTTGCATGGGCCGGGTATACGGCTCATGCAAACGAAGCTTGTTTTATATTATTCTGTATTAACCACAACCGGCGTCCAAATTGTAATTCGGGGATAATCGGCAGTAAACGGCTCTTGATTTGATATTGACAACATATATGGCCTCTATTATAATAAAGTAGTCATGCAGGCAGAATAAGCCGGAGTGGCGGAACAGGCAGACGCACAGGACTTAAAATCCTGCGGGGAGAATATCCCCGTACCGGTTCGATTCCGGTCTCCGGCACCATAAAAGATTTGAATTGACGGTTGGTTTGTTTCGTTATCAGCCGTCTTTTTTATATCCCAGAAGCCTGTGAAAATCTTCTTTACAGTATAGGTTTGTTTCTATTCCCATTTGTCCATAAAAAGTGTAATCGAAAACAATCAGTTTAAACGTATTTTTTATTTCTTGCCCGTCCATTTCCCATATTTTGTTAACGATATCTTCGGCGTCCATTGGGTGGCCGGTAATATAGTACCGGGCGCCGCAAAGCGGCAGATAATTTCTGAAAGACTCTTTCGTCCATATGCTGCGGGGAACATAAACCGCAATTTTCTGAGCCTGTTTCTTATTTTTGCTTTCTATTTTAAAACCCAGTATGGAATAATATTGTGCCGAAGGGAATTCCTTCCTGTTGAATGTTAAGCCAAGGGATTGAGCCGCATTTTCAAGCTGCCGGAAAAATTGTCCGCTTACGTTGGTGTTTGTTTCAAAAAAATCCGTATTCAGTTCAATAATTATATCGCTGTTTTCCGATAGCGCTGTTAATATATCATAACTTACATGCCTTGGATCGTTGTTCTTCGCCCGGTAGGACAATGAGAAACGCGGAAGGTTATGATCACCCGCATTAATGTTTTCTTTAATCTTTATTTTATACTTCTCAATAAGCATATTATTCTCCTTTTCCATTATTGATATGAATAATATCCTCTGCAGCGGCGGGTTTGATATCTTCTGACTTTATAATTTCTTTGGCGGATTCATCGCTGAAAATGGTTTCGAAATATTTTTACTTCAGTATCCCCATCAGGTTTATTTAAAACAATTTAATTATACAATATTTTCAGATTGGACAAAATCAAGTGCTGCGCAATGAGTATGTCGTAAAACAACTTAAAAATGTGTCAGTATTTTACATCACAAGAAACTGTCAAGCGTTTTTGATTTTGTCTCAAAATAAGAGTATCATTAGCTGGAAAATGCCCTTTAAAGGAAAGCCCTTTTTAATCCCCGAACCGAGGTAATAAGGGCCTCTTTTTTAGCTGTAAGT
>Ga0134098_1001195_pt1 | contig 22809 bp, 20 predicted proteins | sample 9_3taG_FD_94456 | JGI IMG/M metagenome (GOLD analysis project Ga0134098, IMG submission 94456) | Switchgrass degrading microbial communities from high solid loading bioreactors in New Hampshire, USA - 9_31_10_142_A3 metaG | ecosystem: Engineered > Bioreactor > Semi-continuous > Anaerobic >... | reverse complement strand
CTTTCAGCAGGCGTCCTATCATCAGGTTAAGGCTGAAGACAGCCACCAGCACCAGGATCAACAGCGCTGCCGTGGACCGCAGCGCATACAGCGGCGCTCCCAGCGGGTGTCCCTGCGCATGCAGCCGGCCCTCCAGCGGACCGGTCACCGCCAGTAAGGCGACCAGCGCCAGTGCCCGCTGCAGTAGGTTGAGGAAGAACAAGCGCTGGTAGTGGTCCAGCAGCTCGGTTTTGCTGTCGTAATGGGCGCAGATGACCAGCTCGCGCCCGGCATCCGGCGGGCCGAAGCGCAGCAGGATGTTTTCGCCGCGCTGCGCGCCGGGCCAGGTCACCAGCGGCAGGTGGAAGGCATTGTCGAGCAGGGCCGCGCCGGCGCCGGCGGCAGCGACCAGCAGCGTCCACCAGCCTGCCCGCTGCCATACGGTGACCGCCAGCAGCACGGCTACCAGCAGCAGCCAGGCGCCGAGCGCCTCGAAATAATAAGGATAGAGCCTGAAATTCTGGATCTCGTAGGGGATGCGGCGGCTTTCCAGCCAGAGGCGGATGCGGCGGCGCGTCTCATGCTCAGCCGCGCTGCCGTTCGGCCGCGGAACCGAGAACACGGCCATCAGCTCCCGGAAGTCGGGCATCGCTCAGCAGTGGTTCAGCTGCGGGTCAAAGCCGCTGCGGCGGATGACCTCGCTGTACCAGCGCCCGCTCTCTTTGATGCTGCGTTCGAGGGTGTCGAAGTCGACGTAGATCAGGCCAAAGCGCATCTGGTAGCCGAAGGCCCACTCAAAGTTATCCAGCAGCGACCAGACGAAGTAACCGTTGACGGGCACGCCGGCCTCCAGCGCGCGGTGGACCTGGAGCAGGTGATCGCGCAGGTAGCGGATGCGCCGGTAGTCGCGGATCCTGCCGTCCCGGTCTATGCCGTCGGGCACCGGGACGCCGTTCTCGGTGATGTAGATGCAGGCCGGCCGGTAAGCGTCGTGCAGCCAGGTCAGCAGGTCATACAGGCCCTGGGGATAGATCTCCCACATCTGCGAGTATTCGTTCCCGTTCGGGAAGACCTGCTGCGCCTCCACGAAGGGTATGTCAGGCTGGTGACGGACCACCAGGCGGGAGTAGTAGTTCACGCCCAGGAAATCGAGCGGTGCGGCAGCCGGTTCGACGTCCTGGGGTTGGATGGCCGCCGCCAGCGGGCCGAGCATGTCCAGCAAATCCGCAGGGAGCCGGCCCGTGTACAGGGGCTCCACGAACAGACGGTTGGCGAAGGTGTCGATGCGGTGCGCGGCGGTGCGGTCTTCCTCCGAAGCGGACGCAGGGTGGACCGGGTTGAAGTTGAGGGTGATGCCCACCCGGGCGCCGGCAGGCAGTTCACTGCGCAGCGCCTGTACGGCCAGCCCGTGGGCCCGGAGCTGGTTCACAGCGCTCTGCAGGGCGGCGAAGGGATCCTGCAGTCCGGGGGCATGCTCGCCGAACAGGTGCCCCTGGACGGTCACGGAGATGGGCTCATTCAGTGTAATCCAGTGGCGCACGCGGTCGCCCAGGCAGTTGGCGACCAGGCGGGCATATTCGGCAAAATGCTCTGCGGTGCGGGGGGTCGTCCAGCCGCCGGCGTCCTGCAGGGCCTGCGGCAGGTCCCAGTGGAACAGGGTGAGGAAGGGCTGGATGCCGCGCTCCAGCAGCCCGTCCACCAGCCGGTCGTAGAAATCCAGGCCGGCCTGGTTGGCCGGACCGCTGCCGCCGGGCTGGATGCGCGGCCAGGCCGTGGAGAAGCGGTAAGCGCCCAGGCCGAGCTGGCGCATAAGCTCCAGGTCCTCTGCCCAGCGGTGGTAGTGGCCAGCAGCCTCACGGGCGTTCTGCCCTTTGTAGATTTTCCCGGGCTGATTGGTGAACGTGTCCCAGATCGAAGGGCCGCGGCCGTCTTCGTCCAGCGCCCCTTCGATCTGGAAAGCGGAAGTGGCCGCTCCCCAGAGGAAGCCATCCGGAAAGCGAAGGAATCCCTGTGCGGTCTGGTCGTTCAACAGCACCTCAAGCGTCAGGACAGGATCAGTTTCTCAGAAATGCTGATGCCCCGGTGGATGCGGTGGATGATGTCGGCCAGGAGCTCCGCGACGGAGACGATCTCGATCTTGGGATGTCGTTTTTCGGGCGGAATGGGGATGGTGTTGGTGACCACCAGCTTTTCGATGCGGTCGTCTGCATCCAGGATCTGCAGGGCGGTGGGCAGCAGGACCGGATGGGTGACGGAAAAGCAGGCTTTACCCTCGGCGCCGCGGTCATACAGTGCGTCGAGCTGTTTGAGCACGCTGCCGCCGGCCATCAGGTCGTCGATGATGATCGGGCGCCGGCCGCGGATATCACCGACCACGTGGGTGGTCTCTGTGGAGCTGAAGCTGGTGCGGCGTTTGTGCATGACCACCAGGGGCAGGTCGAGCAGCTCGGCATAGCGCCCGGCCATCCCGGCGCGGCCCACGTCGGGGCTGACGATGGCGGCGTTCTCGAACTCCGGTTTGCGGAAGTACTCGGCCAGCAGCGGCAGCGCGGTAAGCGGGTCGACCGGGATGTTGAAAAAGCCCTGAATGGCCCGGTTGTGGATGTCGATGTAGATCACGCGGTCGAGGCCCTGGTTTTCAAGCAGGTTGGCCACCACACGCGCGCTGATCGCCTCGCGGCCGCGCGCCATGCGGTCCTGGCGGGCGTAGGGGAAGTAAGGGATCACGGCGCTGACGCTGTGCGCGCTGGCGCGCCGGAAGGCGTCCAGAAAGAGCAGCAGTTCCATCAGGTTGTCGTTGACCGGCGTGGAGCAGGGCTGGATGATGAAGATGTCCTGATCACGCACGACTTCATCAATGGTGACGTAGATTTCGCTGTCGGGCAGGTGGTGGGTGGTCGAGCTGCCGATCGTGGTGCCCAGGAGACTGGCGACTTCCTGGGCAAGGGCCGGATGGGCCGAGCCGCTGAAAATGCGCAAAGGATGGATTGACATAGTTCTCCACGGGATGAAGGGTGATTCCAGGTTTCTACGATTATAGCCCAAACAGGTGATAAAGCAAGCCGCCCGCACGGGCTGCGGCAGGCCTCATCCTTCCAGTGGGACCAGGCGGGCCCGGGGCTCTGCAGCGGAAATTTCCAGCAGGGCCAGGGTGACCGGCATGCGGAAGCGGCGCGGGCCGGCGCTGCCCGGGTTGACATACAGCACGCCGCGGCGCTGCTCGATAAGCGGCTGGTGCGTGTGCCCGCTGACCACCACCTGGATGCCGGCGGCCAGGGGCTGGATATCGAGCTCATTCAGGTCGTGGAGCATAAAGATCCCCACCGGGCCCACCTGCACCACGGCGGTGAGCGGCAGATCCCTGGCCCACGCGCCGTTATCCACGTTGCCGCGCACGGCGGTGACCGGCGCGATACCGGCCAGCGCGGTCAGGATCTCGGGTTTACCCACATCCCCGGCGTGCAGGATCTGTGCGACACCCTGCAGCGCCTGCACGGCTTCGGGGCGCAGCAGGCCGTGTGTGTCAGAGATGACCCCAATCCGGTGGATGACGTCGTTCACGGCGCAGCCTCCGCGTGGGGGATAAAGCCGAACAGCGTGGTGGGGTGCTCATCGGTTACCAGCAGGAAACCGCGCCCGTCGAGGCGCACCAGGCCCTCCCAGTTGCGCGATGCGCCTTTCTGCAGCTCGAGCAGCAGCGGGGGGCGGTCGAGCAGAATGATCTCTCCGGCGGTGAGCTGGAAGGCGAGCAGGCGCTCGACGCCCTCCTCGCGGGCGTGGGTGGGGCCGGCGCCGTAGCGCTCCGCAATGGGCTCATGCGGGCTGCGCAGATCGCGGTCTCCCGGGTAGAAGTAATTGATGGCCCAGAATACGCCGTCCGCGTCCGCGGTGGAGACGTCGGTGATGCGGTATTCCACATGGGGGAACGGGATGGGCTGCTGGGGCTCCAGGTCCAGCGAGAAGGCATGCGCAAGGGGCGAGGGGTTGACCTCCCGGCCGTTGGTCTCGTAAAAGGTCAGCAGGCGGTCGCCGGCGACCAGCAGGGCTTCGTCGCTGCGGTTGATGGCGCGCGTCTGCGCTTCGATGACCTGCAGGTTTTCAGGCTCCAGTACGATCTGCAGGGGATCGTCCTGCACCCGGCCGGAGACCAGCACGCCCTGATAAGTCAGCCCCGAACGGGACTCGATGGTCAGGTAAACGCGGTCGCCGGAGAAGGCGATAGCCTCGAAGCCTTCGAAACCCGGGATTTTATCTTCGAGACCCGGGGCGGAGAGCGGGAGGAGTGCGGGCTGCAGCGGGCCGGCCGTGCGGCCGTCCAGGAAGTCTTCGATCTGCGACCGGGGCAGCGCCAGCAGGGCGCCTTCACCTTCCGGGCTGATGCGGGTGGGGTACTGGGGCAGCAGGACGAGGGTATCCCCCAGCCAGGCCATCCCGGAGATTTCGGCCCGGGCTTCGGATGCCGGCCCGCTGAGCGGGATCAACTGCACGGGGATTTCGCTGACTGCCGTCTGTGCGGGCGGCGTGGAGACGGTCACCGGGGCGGTGCAGGCCTGCAGCAGCAGGGAGGCAAGCAGCAGGCTGATGATCATGAGAATGCTGTAAAGGCGCATCATGCGGGCCATTATACAATGGGACCCGGCGCTGGCCGCATCAATTCACGCCGGCTGCTGCGTACGGCTGACGTGCCCAGCCGTGCGCTTCTCGAGCTGGCGGTTGATAAAGTCCAGGCTGATTTCGGCCACCCGATCACGCTCACGGTCGATGACCACGCAGTGCGCAGAGGCCTCCATCCAGTGGATTTCGACGTCTTTTGAGCTCACGCTGCCGGCGATGGTATCCGGCGTGGAGGCGTGCACCGTGGGATCCAGCTTCCCCTGCACGATGAGCAGCGGCTGGCGGACGGCAGGAAGGCGGCGGCGCACCTGTCCCTGCAGGCGGAGGAGCTGCAGCACACCTTTGAGCGGGTTGACTGTGTAGCCCTGCCACAGGCTGTCGCCTGCGGCATTCTTTTTGTGCACCCACGGCACCCAGGGAGACATTACCCGCACCGCCAGGACGGCCGGCAGGGGCAGGGTCAGGCGCAGGGCCGGCGCATAGCACAGCAGCCCGGCGATCTCTTCGTGCTCGCTGCCCAGGTAGAGCGCCAGGATGCCGCCTGTGGATTCGCCCCCCACGAACACCGTGGAGCAGTGCTGGCGCAGCTCCCGGCAGCTGTCTTCGGCTGCCTGCACCCAGTCCTCCCAGCGCACTCGGTTAAGGTCTTGGGGCTGCGTGCCGTGCCCGGGGAGCAGCGGCCCGGCGACGGTGAAGCCCCGGGCGTGGAGGAACTGTGCCAGCGGGCGCACCTCGGCGGTAGTGGCGGTGAAGCCGTGGATGAGCAGCACGCCGGTGTCCCCGCCCGGCCAGAAGAAGGGATCGCCTGCCAGGTGGGGGTTGAGGAAGAGGGGCCTGGGTGGCATGGATGCGGGTATCTCCTGGGGAGATTTTAACTGATTTCGGGCAGCGGAGGGGTTGAACCGCTGAGGCGCTGAGGGGACTGAAGCAGTGAAAAAACGGTTTGTCGAGGTAGGATCTTACTGTAAGGGGTAATCAGGCCGTGGAGCGGCCCAATTCACAATTTCACACGGAAGCGTGGCATAAGATTAACCCTCCTCGATTAATGGATTCCGCATCAAGGCGCCCTTCGACTACGCCTGCTCGCTGGCGCTCGCAGGCTCCGCTCAGGATGCCTTGATGCGGGTTTTATTGCTCGCTGGCGCTCGCAGGCTCCGCTCAGGATGCCTTGATGCGGGTTTTATTGCTCGCTGGCGTCCTTCGACTACGCCTGCTCGCTGGCGCTCACAGGCTCCGCTCAGGATGCCTTGATGCGGGTTTTATTGCCCGCAGGCGCCCTTCGACTACGCCTGCTCGCTGGCGCTCGCAGGCTCCGCTCAGGATGCCCTGATGCGGGTTTTATTGCCCGCTGGCGCTCGCAGGCTCCGCTCAGGATGCCCTGATGCGGGTTTTATTGCCCGCTGGCGCGCGAATTGGCATGCTGCGCATGATTGGTCGAAGCGGCCTGAATCACACTCCCACGCAGGAGCGTGGGAGCGAGGGATTTTTCTGGGGACGCCTGGAGAGGAGGGTAACCAGGCGTCCCCCGGATCTTATTTCACGAAGGGATCTAATTTACTTCCGCCGAATGTGCGGCATGAGCCAGAAGGCTGCGTCTTCATCCGCATCGCCGTTGGCGGACACGGTCAGGATGAAGGCGATCGACTTCCCGGCCAGGGGCGTCAGGTCGATGTCGATGCGGGTGATCTTCCCGTCGTAGACCTCATGCCATTCGCCCAGGGCGTACACCGTAGGACCGCTCTCGCGGTAGTTGAGCTGAAAGATCACGTCGCAGTCCTCATAACCTGCCAGGCAGCCGACATCGGCGATGAAGCGGTCGCCCTCTTCGATCTTGATGCGCGGGAACTCGCCGCTGATCCAGCCGTCGTCATTTCGATCCGGCTGTGTCCACAGGGCAGGTTCGTTCTCACGGCGGTTCTCCAGCGAGGGGTTGCTCAGGCGCACGACGAACCCGTCCCTGTCGTCCTGGTCGCCGGGGCAGTCCAGGTCGCCGGCGTCGCTTTCCCAGTCGGCGGTGCAGTAATTGATGGCGAAGTTGAAGCCATCGTCGTCGACCCTGGGCCGCTCGACGACGATTTCCACCCAGAAGGCCTTATCCCCGCCGGCGCCCAGGCCGAAGCGCGAGGTGCCGTCGTGCAGCATCCACAGGCCGCGGTACTCCCCATCGTCGTCCGGCGCGACCAGATCCACTTCCAGGTCCACCGTCTCACCGGGGCGCACGGAGTGCGGCAGGCTGACGCTGCGGCCGTCCATGGCATCGCCGCTGACGAAGACCAGGGAGTAGCCGGTCGTCCAGGTGCAGGAACCGACGTTTTTCAGGCGCCAGACCTTGGTGAACTCTTCACCGGGAAGGAACTCCTGTCCGTCGGGCACGGTGACGTCGCGCACGAACTCGGCCCGGTTGCAGGGCACCTGCGTGGGGGTGGGCGCCTGCGTGGCGGGACGCGGTGTTGCGGTGGGCTGTACGATGGAAGTCGGCGTGGCCGTCGGCAGGAGGGTGCTCTGCGGCTCGCCCTGCGTGGCGGAGGGCGGAGCGGCCTGCGTGCTGGCCGGCTCTTCAGAGGTGGTCTGTGTGAGGCGGGCAATGACAGTCTGCGCAGCCTGGGTGTGGATGGCGCCGGGGATCTGCGCTTCCGGCGTTGGGCCGGCCGGCATGTTGCAGGCGGTCACCAGCAAGATGAAGATGAAGGTAACAATAAGCAGCCTTGATCGCGTTGAAGGGGACATCAATTCTCACTCCTGGTAGGGACGAATTCCCTAATATCTAAAAAACATGACGATAAATAGCTGTGCTTTGTTCCGTTCTTAACGATGTTGCAAGAATGATGCAGGAAAGGGGGAGAAAGGAAGAGTTTTTTTGTGCAGCAGGGAGAAGGGATATGGCCGTCAGGCCGCTGGAGCGGCAACTTTTCCAGGCATTTGTATTGCATCTCCGGTCGAGGACTCCCTGGGAACAGGATTCAGGTTTGCGCTGCTGCACCTGAAAGCAGGCCGCTTCGGCCACGTATGGCTGCGATCTGCTGGGCTCTCTTGCTTTCTAGAATGCTGTATATCAGGTGTAAAGGGGCACGGCGCGCGGCGAGCAGCAGGCGATCTCTCCAGACAGTCACCCGAAGCAGAATGCCTGACCCCGGCGCAGCGCCGCGCTCGTAAAGCAAATCTCCTTGATCGATTAAATTAAACTGCATGGAAAAACCGTCAGGGCACAAAGATACCGCGGCCAGCACTGCCCGGGCTCCATTTCGTATGTGCCTTTCTGTGCGCCTGAGGGTGACGGATTAGACTGATCCCTGGAAATATAAGAATCCTCTCCTGCTGTCAGGCTGCAGCCATGCCCTGATCGATTATAAAAACAGCGATCGAGAGGCTGTTGGCGCCGTTCCAGGCAGGAGAGGATTTGAGTTTAAACTGCTTCGACTTTAACTGCGCAGATCTTGTACTCCGGTATTTTCGCCACGGGGTCCAGCGCGGCGATGGTCAGCTCGTTGGCCGACGATTCGGGGAAGTGGAAGTTGGAGAACACCATCCCCGGCGGCACCCGGTCGGTGACCCAGGCCTGAGCTTCGATCACGCCGCGCCGCGAGCGGATGCGCACTCGTTTGTTCCCGTTGAGCCCCAGATGCTCGGCATCCATGGGGTTGATCTCCACCAGGGCCTGGCTGTAGACCTCCAGCAGGCCCTGCGCGCGGCGGGTCATGGTGCCGCCGTGCCAGTGATACAGCACCCGGCCCGTGCTCAGCAGCATGGGGAACTCGTCGTCGGGCATCTCCGCCGGCGGGATGTGATCGATGGGCATAAAGCGGCCCTTACCGCGCGTGAACTTACCGACATGCAGGATGGGCGTTCCGGGGTGGTCCGGCGAGGGCACCGGCCACTGCAGGCGCTCGCCGCGCTCCAGGCGCGCGTGAGAGATGCCGGCATAGCTGGGCGTGAGCGCCGCCGCTTCGGCCAGGATCTCCGCAGTACTGCTGTAGTCCCAGCCTGCATAGGGAGCTGGCTGCACCGTCCGCCCGCCGGCCGCCAGGATGCGCCGGGCAAGCCCGGCTGTGATCTGCCAGTCGGGCCGGGCTTCACCGATAGGATCGATCGCCTGGCGCACCATCTGCACGCGCCGTTCGGTGTTGGTGAAGGTGCCGGTCTTCTCGGCAAACGACACGCCTGGCAGCAGCACATCGGCGAAGGCGGAGGTCTCCGAGGGGAAGATCTCCTGCAGCACGATAAACTCGCACGTGTCCAGGCAGTGACGGATGTGCGCGCTGTCGGGGTCGCTGGTCACCGGGTCCTCGCCCAGGATATACAGGGCTTTGACCTTACCTTCCCCGGCAGCCGGGATCATCTCAGTCACCGTCATGCCGACCTGATCGGGCAGCGAGACGCCCCAGGCCGCCTCGAACTTCTGGCGCGCCTCGGCGCTGGTGACGTTCTGATAACCCGGGTAGACGTTGGGCAGGCCGCCCATATCGCAGGCGCCCTGGACATTGTTCTGGCCGCGCAGCGGGTTGACCCCGCCCCCGGGGATACCCATGTTCCCGGTGAGCATCTGCAGGTTGGCCAGGTCCATCACATTGCGCACGCCCACGATGTGCTGGGTGATGCCCATCGCCCAGCAGACCGCCATGGGTTTCTCACAGGCCAGGATCTCGGCCGCCTGGTAGAGCTTTTCTACCGGAACGCCGGTGATCTGGCTGACTTTGTCCGGCGGGTACTGCTCGATGGTGGCTTTGAACTCCTCAAAGCCCTCCGTGCGGTTATCAATGAACTCGCGATCCTCCCAGCCCTTCTCCAGGATGATGTACATCAACCCGTTGAGCAGGGGGATATCGGTGCCCGGCCGCTGGCGCAGGTGCAGGGTGGCGAATTCGGTGATGTCGATGCGGCGAGGATCGGCGACCACCAGCTTTACGCCGCGGCGCAGCACCGCCTGGCGGATCATCGCCCCGAAGACGGGGTGCTGCTCGGTGGTGTTCGAGCCGATGATAAAGATGGCGGAAGCGTTTTCCACCACGTCGTCCATCGAGTTGGACATGGCGCCCGAGCCAAAGGAAGTGGCCAGACCGGCCACGGTGCTGGAGTGTCAGAGACGGGCGCAGTGGTCTATGGTGTTCGTCCCGATAACCTGCCGGGCGAACTTGTTCATCAGGTAGTTTTCTTCGTTAAGGCACTTGGCGGAGGTCAGCACGCCGACGCTGTCGGGCCCGTGTGTGTCGCGGGTCTGGCGCAGCTTTTCGGCGGCGATCGCCAGGGCGGTGTCCCAGTCGACTTCCACCCACTCGCCGCGGCCTTCAGCAGGGCGCGGCTGGCCTTCCAGCAGGTAGCGGCGCACGCGCGGACGGGTGAGGCGGTCGGGGTGGTGGATGAAGTCGTAGCCGTAGCGGCCCTTGACGCACAGGTGCATGCCGTTGACCGCGCCGTTCGGGTTCGACGTCACCCGGATCACGCGCCCGTCCTTGACGTTCAGGTCGAGCGTACAGCCGACGCCGCAGTACGTGCAGGTGGTGGTGACCAGGCGGTCGGGTGCGCCGGCATGGAGCGACATCTTGTTGTCCAGGGCTCCGGTGGGGCAGTAGGCCACGCAGGCGCCGCACGATTCGCAGCGGGCGTCGAGCATATCCGTGCCGGCGCCGGGGACCGGATGGGTGTTGTAGCCCCGTTCCGCCATGCCCCAGACGAAGCGGCCCTGGATTTCAGCGCAGGCGCGCACGCAGCGGGTGCACTGGATGCATTTGTTCAGGTCGACGTGGACAAACGGGTTGGGGTCGCTGTCCACCGGGTAGCGCGGCTCTCTGGCCATCGCTGCGCTGACGTCGATCTCGTATTTGCGCACCCAGCGCATGAGCTCGGTATCGGCGAGAGCGGCCTGGGCCTGATCCGCATCATAATACGTGCTCAGGAGCAGCTCCAGGATCGTCCGCCGGGACTGGATCAGCGCCGGGGTCTCTGTTTCAACCACCATCCCTTCACTGACAGGCAGTGTGCAGGCGGTAGCGGGCAGGCGGGCGCCTTTGACCTGTACGATGCACAGCCGGCAGCCCCCAAAGGGAGTCAGGTCGGGGTGATCGCAGAGGGTAGGGATCGTGATCCCTGCGCGTTCAGCCGCCCGCAGTACGGTGGTGCCTTCAGGCGCTTCAACCGGAATGTTGTTTATTGTCAGCCGAACCATATTCACCTCATTGGTTGAGATAACCTGTAAACCAGAACCGTTAAAACCGGTTGTGTTCGATCCAGCTGTGAAGCTGACCGGCGGCCTGGTCCACAAGCTTTTCCGTGCGGGGAGAAAGGCTGGTGGTGAAACCGAACTCGTAACCGCGTATTGAAAGCAGCGCTGCATCGGGGCAGCGCCCGTACAGTGCAGCGCTGATCTCCAGGCAGGCCGCGGGTGTGAGATGGTGCGTGAACGGCGAAGCCTGGAATGCGCTCTGCAGCTTCTCGTGGTGGATTTCTTCCGGTACGCTGCCTGTGTGGGCGTCGACAAAACAGACCCGGTCGAACTCCGCCAGCGTTTCGCCCATTTCGGGGCTCAACTGCAGGGCAAAGAGAAGCTGGATGAAAACGGTCCTGCCGTTGACCTGCAGTTCCTGCGCGGCTTCCAGCCCTTCGTGGGGGGAGGGCGGCGCCTCCAGCCCCAGCCGCCGGGCCAGCCGGTTGAGAACGTGCCAGGCGGCGCCGTCATCCTGCCGGTCGGCATTGCCGTATCCCAGAACAAGGATTTTCTCCAGGTGGGCACTCCTTCTGCGGTCACACACCGCGGCTCAGGGTCTGTACCAGATGGTCGGCGCTGTCGCGCACCTCGATAACCATGGGCATCTGCCCGACGGCATGCGTGGAGCACGACAGGCAGGGATCGTAGGCGCGTACAGCAGCCTCCACCCGGTTCAACAATCCTTCGTTCACCGGCTGTCCGCTGATGTAGGTTTTGGCCACGCTGTCCACGGCCTTGCTCATCGCCCAGTTGTTATGGCCGGTGGCGACGATCATGTTCACACGCGTGAGCTGGCCGTTCTCGTCGGCCCAGTAGTGGTGGAAGAGCGTGCCGCGCGGCGCTTCGAGGACGCCCACACCCTCGCCGCGGTAGTCCCTGCGTGTATTGAGGATCTCGGTGCTGAGGATGTCGGGGTCTTCCAGCAGCATGCGGGCCTTCTCAACGGCGAAGAGCGCCTCGATCAGGCGGGCGTAGTGGTAGTAAAGCGTGTTTTCGACCGGCCCGCCGGGGTTGAGGGCTTTGAAGCGTTTGAGCTCCTCGCCGGCCAGCGGCGTGTCGATCTTTTCCACCACGTTCAGGCGGCCCAGCGGGCCGACGCGGTAAACGCCGTCGGGCCAGCCCAGCTTGCGGTAGTAGGGGAACTTGAGGTAAGACCAGCTCTCGACATGTTCGCTGATGTAATCGAGGTAGTCGGAGCCGGGGAATTTTTCGAGCTGTGCGCCGCTGGAGTCGATCAGGCGGATGTCGCCATCATAGAGCTCCAGCCCGTTTTCCGGTGTGACCATGCCCATATAACCGCTGCTGAACACCGCGAAGCGTTCGATGTCTTCCCGGTTGTTCTCGGCCCAGTCGCGCACCAGGCCCACGCCGGTCTGCAGCGTCTCAACCGCCGTGTCGATGCCGGCCAGCAGGGCGTCGCGGTCGGAGGCTTTGAGGGCCTTATTGACCCCGCCGGGGACGGCGAAGTTGGGGTGGATGCGGCGGCCGCCCAGTATCTGGATGATCTGCTGGCCGTATTTGCGCAGGTTAACGGCTTTCAGCGCCAGATCCGGGTCGGTGCGGATCAGGCCGACTACATTGCGTGTCTCGGGATCATGGTCGAACCCCAGGAGCAGGTCGGGGCTGGCCAGTTCAAAGAAGTGCAGCGCGTGGCTCTGGATCACCTGACCCATGTGCATCAGCTCGCGCAGCAGGCTGGCCGGGCGCGGCGGCGGCGAGCCGGCGAGGGCGTCTGCCGCTTTGGCGGCGGCCAGGTGATGGCTCACCGGGCAGATGCCGCAGATGCGCGGCGTGATCGACGGCATCTCGAAATACATGCGGCCTTCGCAGAACTTCTCGAAGCCGCGGAATTCGTTCACGTGCAGGTAGGCATGCTCCACCTGGCCTGCATCATCAAGGTGTATGGTTACCTTGGCATGACCCTCGATGCGGGTCACGGGTTCGATGGTAATTTTCTGTGTGCTCATTCGCAGCCTGTTCCTGTCCGGTTGATATCGGGTTGGACTAGTGCCAGTGCAGCTTTTCGTCTTTGATCTCAGGGATGCGCCCCTGAGCCAGTTCGTTCAACACGTAGTAGATCACGTCCGGATCGGGAGGACAGCCGGGGACGAAGACATCCACCGGGACGACTTCGTGCAGCGCGCGCGTTTTCTCCATCCGGGCGAGCTCGGGATCGTCGGGGATGCGGCCTTCTTCGTCAGTACTTTCGGTCTCCACGTACGCCCGGCGCAGGGCTTCGTTCATTTCGAAGAAATTGCGCATGGCGGGTACGCCGCCGAAGACAGCGCAGTCGCCCAGGGCCACAAGGATCTTGCAGCGTGAGCGCATGCGGTGCGCCACCTCTTCGTTGGCGCTGTTGTTCACGCCGCCTTCCAGGATCCCCACGTCGACGCCATCCTCATCCGGCTCTTTGAGGTCCGTGATCGGCATGGCGCGCAGATCGGCCAGTTCGGCGATTTCAACGATGCGTTCGTCGATGTCCAGCAGGGACATATGACATCCGGCGCATCCGGCCAGCCAATCCGATGAAATCTTGGGTTTCGCCATATGCTATCTCCTGACTGCCTGTGGTTTACGGTTCACGACCTGTGGTCACAGGGCTATCTGGGAAGAGCGCGGCTTCCCAGTCGGGGTTGATCTTCACGCCAACGGCCTGTGCAAGGGCGTCCAGCACTTCCAGGTTCGACCGCACGCCGGCCGGAGCAGTCGTCGCCCGGGCGGTCTTCTGCAGGCGGCCTTCCAGGTTAAGGTAATGGCCTTCCTGCTCCGTCCAGGTCTCGACCGGGAGGACGACATCGGCGGCTTCGGTCAGTGGGGAGGCGTAGCTGGCCTGGACGGCCAGGAACGGCACGTCCCGGACGCGCTCCAGCAGGTCCGGAGCAGGCTGGTCATCGCCCAGAGCGATGTACACCGCATGGCAGCCTGCAGGGGTGAACGGCTGCTTCAGGCAGTACTGCTGCGCCGCCCGGCTGTTGGCGCCGCCAAGCGGCGAGAACAGCTTCGCCTCGAAGATTTCGGCCAGCGTCCGGAGGGCCTGAGCCGTTTCATCACCAAGGCCGGAGCCAAAGACGATGAGCAGGTTATGCGCCGGGGCGATGTGACGGGCCGCGGCGGCAATCGTTTCAGCGGAGACGCCGGTTGTACGGCTGACTCCGGACAGCGAACCAGCGGACGGGGCCAGGTCGCTGTCCAGCAGGCCCAGTTCGGCAGCAGCCTGCAGGATGCCCTGAATGAGGGCCGCTTCACTGCCGGGCTGCGGGCGGGCATAGACGTCCGCCACCTCAGCCATGCTGTTCTCCTGGGCGTCGATCAGCACCAGCTTCCCACCGGCAGAGAGGCCGCGCCGCAGGTAGAAGCCGGCGGAGGGATGGGAGGCGAACAGATCGGCCTGCAGGGCGAGCACGCAGCCGGCCTCTTCAAGGTCGAGGAGGCGGTTATCCAGGCGCTCGAACGGCCCGGGGAGGAAGCGGTCTTCCTCGCTGCTGGTGACGACCGGGCTACCCAGCGCCTCGCGGAAGAGCTGCGCGAAGGCATTCAGCGCTTCTGCCGGCAGGCGGGTGGACGCCAGGGCGGCGACGCCGTTCTGCCCGGCACCGCGCAGGGGCCGCAGGCGGCGGGCTACCTCTTCCAGGGCATCTTCCCAGCCGGTGGGGGTAAGCCTGCCGTTCCGCCGCACCAGCGGGGTGTGCAGTCGTTCCTGCTCGTCGGTAAGCGAGTGGTAGCGGCCGCGCTCGCAGATCACGCCGCCGCTGACCGGAGCGCTCCAGTCGCCGTCCACGCGCAGCACGCGATCTTCGTGGACCAGCAGTTCGATGCCGCAGCCCAGGCTGCAGCCCAGGCAGATATCCGCCACGCGGCTGGCGGTGACCTCTTTGCCCAGGTATGCACTGGTGCGGTCGATCAGGGCGCCAGTGGGGCAGATCTGGACACAGACGCCGCAGGATACGCACGTGCTTTCGCCGATGGGCAGGCCGTAGTCGGCGACGACCATGCTGCTGGCGCCGCGGTTCTCAACACCCAGCGTGCTGACGCCCACCAGCTCGGCGCAGGCGCGCACGCAGCGCCGGCAGAGGATACAGCGGTTGTGGTCGAACACGAAGTACGGGTTCGAAGCGTCCACCGGGAACGGCGACCAGCCGGGCTGCAGCGGCCAGTGCGTCATATCCAGCTCGTAAGCCGCGTTCTGCAGCTCGCAGTCGCCGCCTGTCTTCTGGCAGTACATGCAGAAGTGATTGCGCTCGCTGAAGATCAGGTCAAGGACGAACTGGCGAGCTCGCGTAACCCTCGGTGTTTGGGTGTGCACGACCATCCCCTGGTTCACCGGGAGGGTGCAGGAGGCCTGCAGAGTGCGCATGCCTTCGACCTCAACCACACACAGCCGGCAGCCGCCGTACGGCTTAAGCGACGGGTGGTCACAGAGCGTAGGGATGTGAACGCCCGCCTGCCGTGCAGCTTCCAGAACGGTGCTACCGGAGGGGACTTCAACATTCTTGCCGTCAATTGTTATGGAGATCATTGCTGGCTACACTCCTCGCAGGGTCTGAGGTCGATCACACCGGGACCGCTGCTTTTTCCATCGGACAAACTCCGCTGGGGCATACGCCCAGGCGAATATGGGCTTCGACCTCAGCCCGGAAATGCTTGAGAATATCGCGGGTGGGGACGGCTGCCGTCTGCCCGAGCCCGCAGTTGGACAGGGTTTCCATGGCTTCACCCAGGCGCAGCAGTTCATCCAGGTCTTCGAGCCGGGCCGTGCCTTCTGTGATGGCGGTCAGGATCTCGTACGAGCGCTGGGTGCCGACACGGCAGGGGGTGCACTTCCCGCAGCTCTCGAAGCGGAAGAACTGCATCAGCACCTTCGCCAGATCGACCACACAGGTGCGGTCGTCGCAGATCAGCAGCGCGCCGGAGCCCAGAGAAACGCCGGCTTTGCGGAAGGATTCAAAATCCATGGGCGTGTCCTGCAGGCTGGCAGGCGCAATCGAGCCGCTCGAGCCGCCGGACTGGAAAAGCTTGAGCGGCCGGCCGTCGCGCATGCCCTGGGCGTAAATGGTGATCACCTCGCGCAGGGTGATGCCCATGGGCACTTCGATCAGGCCGGTGTTGTTGACATTGCCCAGGATGGTGTAGACCTTGGTCCCCGGGCTGCTGGGGGTGCCAAAGCTGCGGTACCAGTCGGCTCCGCTGCGGATAATGGGGGGCACGTTGGCCAGGGTCTCGACGTTGTTGACCAGGGTGGGCTTGCCCCACAGGCCTTTCGTCGGCGGGTAAGGCGGGCGAGCGCGCGGCTCGCCGCGTTTGCCCTCGATAGACTCGATCAGGGCAGTCTCCTCGCCGCAGATGTAGGCGCCTGCCCCGGAGTGAATGTGAATTTTGAAATGGAAGCCTGTGCCGAAGATGTCGTCTCCAAGCAGGCCGTATTCTTCCGCCTGCTGGATTGCTTTCTCCAGGCGCTGGTAGGCCAGGGTGTATTCGCCGCGAATGTAGATGTAGCCTTCGCTGGCGCCCACGGCGTAAGCCGCGATCACCATGGCTTCGATAATGCTGTGCGGGTCGCCTTCCAGGATCAGGCGGTCTTTGAATGTGCCCGGCTCGCTCTCATCGGCGTTGCAGATCACGTACTTTGGCTGGCCGGGCGCTCCGGCCACGAAGGACCATTTGCGGCCGGTCGGGAAACCGGCCCCGCCGCGCCCCTGCAGCCCCGAGCGCGTGATCTCGTCGATCACCTCTGCGGGGGTCATCGTGGTCAGCGCTTTGCCCAGAGCCTGATAACCATCGTGCAGGATGTAATCGTCGATGCTCTCGGGGTCGATCAGGCCGGCGCGGCGCAGGACGATGCGCTGTTCGGCTGGCAGCGTGCCTTTGCGCGCCCGCAGCCAGGCGATGGTGCCGGACAGCTCGCGCACCGGGGCGAGCAGCGCTTCAGCTACCCGGCCCTTGTAAAGATGCTCTTCGACCAGCAGGCGAGCCTGGGAGGGCTGCACCGGGCCGTAGACCACCGCATCGGGGTAGACGACCACCAGAGGCAGGGCGTCGTGGCGGCCCAGGTCGCTGGCCATCGCCACGGTGATTTCGTCCGCCAGGTCGAAGGCTTTGATCTCTTTCTGCAGGGCCTGCATCAGCTCAGAAGCGCCTCGCTGCAGGCTGACCGGATCGCCGGAGACAATAACCATGGAGCGGATCGTTTTCATTGCACAGCCTCCGGATCACTCATAACGGGCCAGGATCTCGGGCACCTGGTCGGGTGTGACGTTGCCGTAGATATCGTCATCGACGAGCAGGACCGGGCCCACCGCACACACGCCCAGGCAGCTTGTGGTAATCAGCGACCATTTACGGTCGGGCGTGGTCTGGCCGGGCTGGATGCCCAGGGTCTCCTGCACAGCCGTGAGCAGTTCTCTCCCGCCGACGACATGGCAGGGCGCGCTCTCGCAGAAGCGGACCACGTGCCGGCCCAGCTCTTCGGTAGACAGCATGTGGTAGAAACTGGCAAGCGAGTAAAGCTGGCTCTCGTACACACGCAGGTCGCTGCTCTGCAGGCGGAGCTGGCGTTTGATTTCGGTGAAGGCCTCCGCGGGGATATAGCCCAGGAGGCGGTTGACTTCGCTCAAGATGGGGATCAGCGCTTCACGCGAGGCGCCGTGCTTTTCGATCGCGGCGCTCACCGCCTGGCTGGTCTGCAGGTCGACCGTTTTCACTTGCATCGATTTCCTCCTGATCCCTGGTAGAAGAAGTGGATACGCTTCAGTTCACGGCAGCCCGAATGCCCTCCGACACGATTTCGATGGCGTTGAAGTTGCACACCTGCGCGCAGATTCCGCAGCGGACGCACAGAGACGGGTCGATGGTGTGCGGGCTGCGCCGCTCGCCGCTGATGGCGTTCGCCGGGCAGTTGCGCGCACACACCGTACAGCCGGTGCAGATATCCTTTGAGATGCGGTACTGGATCAGCGCCCGGCAGACTTTGGCCGGACAGCGTTTCTCGTAGATATGCGCTTCGTATTCGTGGCGGAAGTGCTGCAGCGTGCTGATGACCGGGTTGGGTGCGCCCTGACCCAGGCCGCACAGACTGGTCTGGCGGATTTCCTCGCACAGGGTTTCGAGCAGCTCGATATCGCCGTCGCGGCCTTCGCCGCCGCAGATGCGCAGCAGGATATCCAGCAGGCGGCGGGTGCCCACGCGGCAGGGGGTGCACTTGCCGCAGCTCTCGTCCTGGGTGAAGTCCATGAAGTAGCGGGCGATATCCACCATGCAGGTGTCCTCGTCCATAACGACCAGCCCGCCGGAGCCCATCATCGCGCCCAGGGAGGTCAGGGATTCGTAGTCCACCTGGGCGTCAAGGTGCTCGGCGGTCAGGCAGCCGCCCATCGGGCCGCCGATCTGCACGGCTTTGAAGCCCTTGTTGTCTTTGATGCCGCCACCGACCTCGTAGATGATCTCGCGCAGGGTGATGCCCAGGGGCACTTCGATCAGGCCGGTGTTGTTCACATCGCCGGCCACGGCAAAAGTCTTGGTGCCTTTGCTCTTCTCCGTGCCCATGCTGGCGAACCAGTCGGCGCCTTTGAGGATGATCTGGGGGACGTTGGCGTAGGTTTCAACGTTGTTATTATTGGTCGGCTTCGACCACACGCCCTTGACGGCTGGGAAGGGCGGTCGGGGGCGCGGTTCCCCGCGCCGGCCTTCGATGGAGGCGATCAGGGCCGTCTCTTCGCCGCAGACGAACGCCCCGGCGCCCATGCGCACTTCCAGGTCGAACGAGAAGCCGCTGTTGAGGATGTTCTCGCCGAGCAGGCCCAGCCTGCGCGCCTGCTGGATGGCAATGCGCAGGGTGCGCACGGCAACCGGGTACTCGGCGCGGCAGTAGATATAGCCCTGGCTGGCGCCGATGGCGTAGGCGGCGATGATCATACCTTCGATTACCGAGTGGGGGTCGCCCTCGAGCACGCGGCGGTTCATAAACGCGCCGGGGTCGCCCTCATCGGCGTTGCAGATCAGGAACTTGGGGAAGTCTGGAACCTGGCGGCAGAGCTGCCACTTGCGTCCGGCCGGGAAGCCGGCGCCGCCGCGCCCGCGCAGACCCGAGCGCGTGACCTCATCGATGACCTGTTCAGGGGTCATCTCCGTGAGCACTTTGGCCAGGGCCATATAACCATCTTCGGCGATGTAGTCTTCGATGTTTTCAGGGTCGATTTTGCCGCAGTTGCGCAGAACGACGCGCACCTCCTTGGGTTTGGGCGGGCCGAGTTCTTCGTCGGCATCGCTTTTTACGGGGACACGAAATCGTTCGACGATGCGGCCTTTCAGGAAGTGTTCCTCCACAAGGAAGGGGATGTCATCTTCGGTCAGGCCGCTGTAATGCACGCCTTCGGGGTAAACCATGATCTCGGGGCCGCTGGAGCAGCCGCCAAGGCGAGATGTCTCGAGCACCTGCACTTCATCGATCAATCCCTGGGCAACGAGCTCGTCCTGCAGAGCATCTTCCAGGGCCAGGGCTCCCCGGGAGATGCATTCGGGGTCGGCACAGACCAGTACATGAGAACGGTAGTAGGGCATAGGAATACCTTCCTGCAGTTACGGGTGATCGGGCGCCGGAACGCCGGGTTATACTGGCACGACCAGATCGGTGACGACTTTGCCGCCGGTCACATGCTCGCGCATAATGCGCTCTGCCTGCTCGGGGGTGACGCGGCCGTAGGTGACCAGCGAGCCTTCGCCCGTTTCCACCTGCACGATGGGTTCCCTCTCACACATGCCGATACAGCCGGTCTGGGTGACAACGACGCCGGTGAGGTTTTCCTTTTCGATGTAATTGAGGATGGCTTTCATCGTTTCCCGGGCCCCGGCGGCGATCCCGCAGGTGCCCATGCCGACGATCACGCGCTTGCCGCCGGCTTCGGTTTTCATTTTTCTTTTGGCAAGGGCTTCTTCGCGAACCCGTTTCAGATCTTCGAGCGATTTAATGGTTGTCATGAGCAGTTCTCCTGATCACTTACATTCGGCCTGCAGCGCGGCGATCCCTTCTGTAAGGTGCGCCCGCAGAAATGCCAGCACGTCCGGATCGCTGAGGGGGATATCCCCCAGCACACGGACGATCTCGTCCGAATCGAAGGTAAAGCTGTGCGCTTCTCCCACACCGGGTAGAGTCACGTTATAGCGGAACTGCCAGCGCACCTGCGGGTTGGGGACGACCAGCGCCAGCAGGGTGCCGGGCAGGTCGCCCAGGGGCATGCGGTCGATGTGGCTGTGCTGGAAAGCCACCACCAGGCGTGTACCGCATCCGGGGGTGGATTCGATCCGCAGTTCTCCGCCGCTGGCTTCGGCGGCAGCCTTGAGCAGCGGGATCCCCAGGCCAACGCTGCGGGTGGTGCGGCTGGTTGTGAAGGGGTCTACGACCTGCTGGAGCGTTTGCGCATCCATTCCTTTGCCGTTATCTTCCACGCACAGGCGCAGGCGGTCGGCGATCAGATCTTCCTCAACGGAGATCCGGATCTCTGACGCTCCGGCTGCCAGGCTGTTCTGGGCGATATCCAGGATATGGAGCGCAATCTCTTTCATGGTTTTCTTTGGCCGGTTTTTCCCGATCGGTACTGTACGGTCCAGGACCTGTCAGTCCTGGACTCGGCGCAGGAGCTGCGGGAATTTGTTGGGCCTGACACGCCCCTGGGCGTCTTCGTCGATGATCACTACCGGCGCCTGGCTGCAGGCGCCCACGCAGCGGCAGACCTCCAGGGTGATGGCGCCGTCGGGGGTGGTCTCGCCGATGTCGATGCCCAGGGCCTGTTTGGCTTTTTCGATCAACTGGGGGGTGCCGGCGACATAACAGGCCGTCCCCATGCAGAATTTGATGGTGTGCCGGCCGCGCGGCCGGGTGGTGAAGAAGGAGTAAAAGCTGACGACCCCGTGCACCATGCTGAGGGGGACGTTCAGCTCCTTCGCCACATACGCCTGCATCGGCTCGGTGACATAGCCGATCTGGCTCTGCAGCTCGTTGAGCACGACCATGGTTGCCCCGGGGACCTCTCTGTTTTCCTGCAGGATTTTGTCGATCTGGACCCTCTTCTCGGGGATAACGAGTGGATCGTTGGGGGGGATGTTTTCAAGCAGTCGGGTCATGGATACTCCATCCATCTGGCGCTTTGCTTTGAGATTTTTTGGAACTGCGTTTTTCAGCGTTTAACCGCGTCCAATTCCCTTTTGAGAGATGCGGGAAACCCGTTATCAAACCTTGGGTTTCGCTATCAGTCTATCCTAATTGCCAGTGATCGCCATCTATCGAATGTCATGATCTAATGTGAAATTTATCACATAATGAAATAAAGGCGATTAAGCGTCGATCTGCAGCGAGCGGCCGCCGCGACCCTGGAGAGCCAGGCGCAGCTCTGAGATGGTTGGCGCCTGGATGTGCAGGATATTGGCGCCGCGCAGCTCTGAAAGGCGGTGGGCGTCGCCGCCCTGGAGCAGGGGGAAGCCGGCGAGCTGCGGATAGTCAATCGACGCCCGGTGAGGACTGAGGCGCGCAGAGATTTCGATGGCGGCAAACGGCAGGTCTGGTGGAATGAACCCCAGGATTGCGAGCAGGCCGAAGGCTTTGCGGTCCACGTGGGCGGGGATGGCCAGCCCACCCAGGCGCTCCACAGCGTGGAAGGCTTCCTCCAGGGTGATGCGGGCTGAGGTGACCAGCAGGCGCTCTTCGCGCCGGATGAAATCCCCGCTGGGGTCGACGACAAACTGCTCTCCGAAAAAGTCGATATTGTTCTTGATCTCGGGCAGCGCCCGGTCGACGAGAGATTGAAAGGACTGGAGCTGTGTCAGATCATCAAAAAGGCAGAGCAGGTGCACCTCTTCCTGTGTCTGGAGCTCCATCCCCGGCAGTACAGCCAGGCCGGTGCCCCGGGCAGCCTGCATGACCGCGGCTGCGTTGGCGCTGGCGTTGTGGTCGGTGATGGCGATGATGTCGATGCCACGCTCCAGCGATTCCTGCACGATCAGCGGGGGGATCATTTCGACTTCGGCACAGGGGGAGAGCACCGTATGGACATGCAGTTCAGCCCGGTAAGATCGCATATAAAGACACCAGTGTGAGCAGGATGGATACCTTCAAACCGCCGGCAGGATGGCTGCCGTACGGAGGGATGGGAGCAGCCAGCCCCGCTGCGCCTGGACGCCGGAGGCGCTCAGAGGGTGAGGTCAGGCGGTATGACGCGCAAACCGCTAGCCGCTGCGCAGGCCCAGTTCCCAGAGCCTGCCTGCCGTGCTGAATGTTGGCTCGGATGTGGAGAGCAGTGTGACGCCCTGCTGGTTGGCGCGCTCGATGGTGTCGGCATCGGGCTGGGCGCCTTCGGTGATGATCACCGCAGACAGTTCGAGCAGGGCAGCCACGGCGACGATGTTGATGTGCGCCTGCAGGGTGATCCAGATGCCGTTCTGTTTCGCGCCTGCCATGGCGCAGCTCAGCAGGTCTGAGGCATAACCACTGGACGGGGTGATAGAGGCAAAGTCTTTGCTTTCGGTCAGCAGTTTGAGATCCAGTTGATCGATGATTTCCTGGAGTGTCATAGATCCTCTTCCTGGAGAGAACGATCGTTGTTCTCTTTGAGACTGTCCTCCGGCTGGAGATAGATCTTCATGATCAGCCGGGTTCCTTTGCCTTTGATCGAGGTCAGGCTCATCTTGTCGACGCAGCGCCGGATGTTGACCAGCCCCATCCCGGCGCCAAAGCCCAGCTCACGCACGAACTCGGGGGCCGTGGAGAAGCCGGGCTGCATGGCCTGGTCGATGTCGGGGATGCCCGGACCATCGTCAATAGCCTGCATGAGGATGCGGTGGGGCTCGATCTCCACCCGGATCAGCCCGCCCTGATCAGTGTGGATGATCTGGTTCATTTCCGCTTCGTAGATGGCGATGCCGCAGCGGCGGGCGATCTGTGTGTTGGCGCCCAGGCGCAGCAGCGCGCGCTTGATGTTGGCGGAAGCGGCGCCGCCGTGCGTAAAATCACCAGCCTTGATGCGGTAGCGCAT
>Ga0134098_1001174_pt1 | contig 23102 bp, 15 predicted proteins | sample 9_3taG_FD_94456 | JGI IMG/M metagenome (GOLD analysis project Ga0134098, IMG submission 94456) | Switchgrass degrading microbial communities from high solid loading bioreactors in New Hampshire, USA - 9_31_10_142_A3 metaG | ecosystem: Engineered > Bioreactor > Semi-continuous > Anaerobic >... | reverse complement strand
TGGGGGTTGAAGAGCCCAGCAAACCTGAAATAACTCGCTTGTTAAGGCGCGGTTTTTACCCCCACCCTAACCCTCCCCCGCATCAGCACGCCTGCCAGGGGAGGGAAGTTTTCTTGCGAACGAGCGCCAGAGAAACAAACGGTGGGGAGTCGAATCCCAAAGCCGTAAATAACGCTTCTTCTCTATTCATCCAGGCACGCTTTCTGAGCATCCGCACCTTCCAGCAGCACCCGGCGGATTTCATCCAGGACAGACTCCAGGTTGTGCAGCACTTCACGGTTCGTAAAGCGGATTACCCGGTATCCGAGCGCTTCTAAATACCTGGTGCGCTCAAGGTCCTCCCTTTGCTGCTCGGCGTGAGTATCCCCGTCCACTTCAATGACCAGTTTTTCGCGGAGGCAGCAGAAATCGACCACGTAATGCTGAATGGGATGCTGGCGGCGAAAGTGAAAACCGTCGAGCTGGCGGTTTCGCAAGACAGACCACAGTTTTTGTTCTGCAGGGGTTAGCGTTCTGCGCAGCAGGCGCGCATTGTGTTTGACCTGCGGTCCAGCTCGCCAGGGCTTTTGGGAGGGTTTCTTCATGGATGGTCTCTTGCTTGCTGGAGCTGGGTTGTATGCTACCTAAATCGCTTAATTATAAATACCAGACGCCTTTATGCAGCAATTGCGCTTTTTAACCCCCACTCTAACGCTCCCCCGCATCAGCACGCCTGCCAGCGGCAGGCTGCCGTGCAGGGAAAAGATTCTGGGCCCCTCCCCTGTGAGCGGCCCGCCGAAGGCGGGCAAGCGAAACGGGGGAGGCGGGGGTGGGGGTTGAAGAGCCCAGCAAACCTGAAATAACTCGCTTGTTAAGGCGCGGTTTTTACCCCCACCCTAACCCTCCCCCGCATCAGCACGCCTGCCAGGGGCAGGCTGCCGTGCAGGGGAGGGAATCTGGCCCCAGTCACTCAAACTTCAGCAGCTGCAGCACATCCTCCAGGCAGGCCTGGAAGATCTCATCCATCACGGCTGCGGGGGCCTGGTAGGGGCCGCCGAACTGGCCATCGCCGTAGACCTGGCGCGCCTCGGCTGCGCTGAGCAGCCCGGGAATCTTCGGGGGGACCTTCTCCCCCTCCGGCAGGTCGGCGACGACCGTGAACGGAAATGCTTCCAGCCAGTTGGCATGGGCGGGCTTGAGCTCGTATTTGCGGGCCACCGCCTCCACACTGTGCGATGTCCACCATGCATACCAGCGCAGGCGCAGGCCCGGCAGCTCGTTGAGCAGCTCGTACAGCCGGCTGCGCGCCGGCTCATTGCCGCCGTGACCGTTGAGCACCAGGATGCGCCGGAAGCCGTGGCCGTAAGCGGAACGGATCAGGTCGGCTGCCACCTCGACCAGGGTGGACAGGCGCAGGCTGAACGTGCCGGGATAACCCATAAAGTAAGGTGAACTGCCAAAGTTGAGCGGCGGCGCCACCAGCACCCGCTCCTGCTCCGCGGCGGCATCGGCCAGCGCCAGGGGGATCTTCACATCGGTAAGCAGGCTGAGGTAGCCGTGCTGCTCGCAGGCGCCCAGCACGAAGATCAGGCGGTCGTCCTGCCCCAGGTACTGCTCGACATCCATCCAGTTAAGTTCATCTATGCGCATTTTGCAGCTTTCTGTCCCTCTCACAAAAGGGCACGGCCCCCTTCGAGCCGTGCCCTTCTCGTCTGTCAAACCACGATGTTCACCAGTTTTCCTGGCACCACGATCACCTTGCGCGGCTCCCTGCCATCCAGCGCCTTGCGGGCGCCGTCACTGGCCAGGGCTGCCGCCCGGGCGTCTTCCTCGCTGATGCCGGCCGGCACGGAGATGCGGTCACGCACCTTGCCGTTGATCTGCACCACCAGCGTGATCTCCTCTTCCTTCGCCGCTTCCTCGTCCACCTCCGGCCAGGGCTGGTTGTGGATGGAATAGGGCTTGCCCAGGCGCGCCCACAGCTCCTCGGCCACGTGGGGAGTTACCGGGGCCATCATGCGCAGGTACACGTCCAGGGCCTCCTTCCAGGCCTCCGAACCGCCGGCGCCCTGCTCGCGGGCCTTATACATCTCGTTCAGCAGCTCCATCAGAGAAGAGATGATGGTGTTGAACTCGAAGGTCTCGAAATCGTGGGTGACGCTGCGCAGGGTCTGGTGCAGGCGGCGGCGCAGGTGACGCTGTTTGGCTTCGTCGAAGCCCGGCCGGGAAGGCGCCGGCTCGGTGTACAGCGACCACACGCGGCGCACCCAGCGCGCCGTGCCTTCGATGCCGCTGCTGTTCCACGGCGCGCCCATGTCCCAGCGGGCGAAGAACATCAGGTAAGCGCGCACGGTGTCGGCACCGTAGCGCTTCACCAGCTCGTCGGGCGCCACCACGTTGCCGCGGCTCTTCGACATCTTCTCGGAGTCCTCGCCCAGGATGATGCCCTGGTTGCGCAGCTGCAGCATCGGCTCGGGTCCGCGGGTGATGCCCATATCACGGCAGGCCTTGTGGAAGAAGCGCGTGTAGATCAGGTGCATGGTGGCGTGCTCGATACCGCCGGTGTAGGTGTCGACCGGCATCCAGTAATCGTACTCGCGCGGATCGAAGGGGCCCTCGTCGAAGTGCGGGCTCAGGTAGCGCAGGTGGTACCAGGACGAGCACATGAAGGTGTCCAGGGTATCGGTCTCGCGCTCGGCCGGCCCACCGCAGATTGGACAGGTGGTCTGCTTCCAGGTGGGGTGCAGCTTCAGCGGGCTCTGCCCGGTAGGCAGCCACTCCACGTCCATGGGCAGCTCCACCGGCAGCTGGTCGTCGGGGACGGCCACCGCGCCGTGCTCGGGGCAGTAGACGATCGGGATCGGCGCGCCCCAGTAGCGCTGGCGTGAGATCAACCAGTCCCGCAGGCGGTAGTTGACCGTGCCTTTCCCGCTGCCCTGCTCCTCCAGGTACTGGGTGACCTTCTTCTTGGCCTCATCTCCCGGCGTGCCGCTGAACGGGCCCGAGTTGATCATCGTCCCGTATTCGCTGTGGAACAGCGCCTCGCGGTAGAACTCGACGCTCCACAGCAGCTCCATCACCGTGCGGTATGCGTTTGCCTGCGGGTCCAGCCTGCGGACGCGTTCCAGGATCTCGCTCTCCCTGGCAACGGAGTCCCATTCCAGCAACGCGTCTTTGAAAATGAAGCGCCAGCTGGTGCCAACCACGGCGGTCCAGGCGTCCTCGTTCAGATGCGCGCGGGCGATCTCCACGTAATCGTCCACCCGGTCCGCGGGGATGTCGACCGCGTACCCGCCGTCCATTTCGTTGAATGAGAAGCCGGCCCCCTCCAGGGCGGTGCGGAAGCCTGCGCTCACGCCGTCCGCTTTGACGAAAGAACGGGTCAGCCCGTCGGGGCGGGCGATGACCGGCAGGATGGGCAGGCCGTACTTCAGGGCGAACTGGAAGTCGCGCTCGTCGTGGGCGGGGACAGCCATGATGGCGCCGGTGCCGTAGGTCATCAGCACATAATCGGCGATCCAGACCGGGATACGGGCGCCGTTGACCGGGTTGATGGCATAGCCGCCCGTGAATACGCCGGTCTTCTCCTTATCGGCCGCTTCACGCTGGATGTCGGTCTGGCGCGTCGCCAGGGCCACGTAGGCTTCCACTTCAGCGCGCTGCTCGGGCGAGGTGATCTTCTCGACCAGGGGATGCTCGGGAGCCAGCACCATGAAGGTGGCGCCCCACAGCGTATCGGGGCGGGTGGTGAAGACCTCCAGCGGCTCTCCGTCTTCGGTGTGGAAGATCACACTGGCGCCCTCCGAGCGGCCGATCCAGTTGGTCTGCAGGGCGATGACGCGCTCCGGCCAGTCGATGGTGGAGAAGTCCAGCAGTTCATCTGCATATCTGGTGGTGCGGAAGAACCACTGCTCCAGCTCTTTCTTGATCACCGGTGTGCCGCAGCGCTCGCAGCGGCGGTCTTCACCGATCACCTGTTCGCGGGCCAGGGTGGTCTTGCAGTTGGGGCACCAGTCCACCGGCGAGCGTTTGCGGTAGGCCAGGTCGTGTTTGAAGAGCTGGATGAAGAACCACTGCGTCCACCGGTAATATTCCGGATCCGAGGAGACGATCTCCCGGCGCCAGTCGAACATGGCGCCCATGCTCTTCAGCTGCGTGCGCATGCGGTCGATGTTGGCGTAGGTCCACTCTCTGGGGTGGATGCGGCGTTTGATAGCTGCGTTCTCGGCAGGCAGGCCGAAGGCATCGAAACCGATGGGGAAGAGCACGTTGTAGCCGCGCATGCGCTTGAAGCGGGCGCGCGCGTCGGAGGGCGTCATGGCGTACCAGTGCCCGATGTGCAGGTCGCCGGAGGGATAGGGCAGCATGGTCAGGGCGTAGAACTTCTTCTTGCCCGGATGGATATCGGAATGATATAGCCCGTCGGCTTCCCAGCGCGCCTGCCAGCGGGGCTCTATCTCGGCATGGTTATAAATGGGTTGCTCGCTCATCATTTATCTCCTGAATAATGACTGTTTGCAGTCCGCAGGGCGGCATCGACAATCTCGAGCGCCACGCGGACACGGTATTCCCAGTTCTGCGGGTCGGCGTCGTAAGCTTCGGCAGCCCGGCGCTGACCGTCGCTGTCGGCAGCCCGCGCTTTGTAGCGGTCCGCCGATTCCCAGTCCAGGCCGTCCACTTCGATGTAGCGGAGGTCGTAGCCGGCCTGCTTCACGAGGAGGGGCCACTCGACGTCGGCGGCGAAGGGATGGACCGGGCTGGAGCGGGCCACAACCACTTCAAGCGCCCGGCGGCTGAGCCCTTTCGAGCCGGCGCTGATGTCCATCTCACGGCCCAGGAAGTGCGAGGCCACGCGGTTGCTGATCGCCTCGCTCTGCACCAGGGCCCGGGGGTGTGTCTGGTAAGCCTGCGGGCTGCGCCCGATCACCAGGCAGTCCGTCTCGCAGACGGCGGCTGCGGTGCGGCGCCACTCCTCGGGGCGGGTTTCCACCCAGCGCAGCAGGCGGTCGAAGTCCACGTACTGCACGTACTCTGCCCCGCGCTCCAGGGCTGTATGCAGCGCCAGGTAGCGCCCGGAAGGCCACTGCGAGGCCACGCGCACGATCACCGGCAGGCGATCGCTGCTCAGGGTCTGCAGCTTCTGTACCAGCGCAGCATCCGTCTCGGGCGGCAGGGCGATGATGATCTCAGCATAAACCTGCCCCAGTGTGGGCAGCAGGGTTTCGAAGCGGGCGTACTCACCGCGCGGGTGCCAGGCGGTGGCCAGGGTCAGTGTCATACATCCTCTCCAATCCAATTTTGAAAAACTTCTTTCCCATTTCTATTTATCTGGCATGCACCTTGCATCTTTGAAAGGCACCAACACAGCCTACATGATGACAAGAGGGAACTATGGATGCATACCCGCAGGAAGTCTGGTTTCAGTTTCTGGTCAATCTCTCCCGGTATATCGATTCACGGATTTCGCTCTCTCGCAAACACAGCGCCCAGGTAGCTTTATGGGCTCGCGATACCGCCCGGCTGATGGACCGCCCGGAGCACGAGGTGCAGACGATCTTCTGGGCGGCGATGCTGCACGATATCGGTAAAATCGGTGTTCCCGACGATATTCTGGTAAAGTGCGGTCCGCTGGACGATGATGAGTGGTATTTGATGCGCCTGCATCCCACGCTGGGGGCTAATATCGTGCGCTCGGCGGGCACGCTGGCCCACATTGCGCCCCTGATCGAACACCACCAGGAGAGGTTCGACGGAACCGGCTATCCCAGCGGTCTGCGGGGCGAGGACATCCCTTTCGGGGCCAGAATGCTGGCCGTGGTGGATGCCTATGAGGCGATGACGAACAACCGGGTGTACCGCGCCGCCCGCCATCACGGAGAGGCGGCGGATGAACTGCGCCGCGGGATGGGCAGCCAGTTCGACCCGCAGGTGGTGGAGGCCTTCCTGACGGTGGTGGAGAAGGGCGTCCAGCCGCCGCAGAACGGCAGCCGCTCGCTGAGCGCAGTGCTCTAAAAACAAAAAAATCCCTCGCCCGCTCAGGGACGAAGGACTGCTCCGCGGTACCACCCTGCTTGCCCGGCATCCGCCGGACCGCTTGGCTCGCAGTAACGGGCGTACCCGCTGCCGGCTATCCTGGGAAATTCCTTCCCGCACTTTCACCGGCAGACCTGCCCCTCTGGGGGCCGGCAGGCGAGTTCAACCTTTTATCCTGATGGGGATTGTGCTCCGTGGGCACGCTGCCGGGCTCGCACCTCACTCTCCCGGCTCGCTGGCGGATGGTCTACTACTCCTGCCGCGGTGTTTTGAATATCGATTTAGATTCAACAGGGATTAGCCAGGCTCAGGCTAATCCCTTTCCGTGTGGACCCAGAGGGATTCGAACCCTCGACCTTCTCAATGCCATTGAGACGCGCTCCCAACTGCGCTATGGGCCCATTTGCGTCAGTGTGACGGAATTTTACCACAAATGTGCTGTCCGTCAACCGGTGTGCTGGAGTTCAAACAGGCGCTATTTTAATCGTTTTTCTCCAGTGTGCAAGGGTTGAAATTTTTTCTGAGCGATCGGGTTGACTCTCGAGTCCAGCGAGGCATTCGCCAGAAGGTGGGACATAGACGAGCGTAAATTTCCGCGGATCATACGACGACCTGCGTCCCTAAAAAAAGAATTGACATCGTTCACATGCCTGGAAGCTAACGAATGATGTCTAAGTACGCCTGGCTTTTCCCCCCACCCGCGAGTATGCCAGCGAATATTACCAGCCCACTCACATCCACTCCCCGGTGAGGGGCGAGGGCTGCTGATCCCTGCGAACGGGCAGAGGGTAATGAAACCCGGCGAAGGCCGGGTTTCGTGCTCATTTCAGCCGCGGCTTCAGCCGCCGGGTGTTTTATTGCCCCCTGCCCCGATAATAACCATCAAGGTCTCCGGCAGTCACAATCCCGGAGGGAACTGCGGTGAGGAAGGGTACACAGCAAACACAGGATCTTTATAAGACCTTGTTCTCCGATCTCTTCCGTGATTCACAAAAAGGCGGGTCTGAGACCCGCATCTACGATCTGTCCGCGTCCCCATTTTCCCGGACCGGCTCCAGAGCCACTTAAACAGAAAACCCCCGTCAAAGGGGGTTTCTCAGGTGGACCTGGAGGGATTCGAACCCTCGACCTCTTCAGTGCGATTGAAGCGCGCTCCCAACTGCGCTACAGGCCCTTGCCGGTTAAGCGCAGAAATTGTATCCGCAAGCGGGGTGAATGTCAAGATGCATCCCATCTCACCGTGAGGGGGCAGGCATGCCTGCCCCCTCACGGCGCTGGCCGGTTATTTGAACTCCACGGTGGGCGCGGCGCTTCTTGCCCGGCGCTGCGCTTCGGCCTGCTCGCGCTGGTAGTTCATAAAGAGCAGGCTGCCCAGCTTCATCTCCACGAACTGGTTGTAGCGCTTCAACAGGGTGTCGCGCTCCTTCTGCGGGAGCTCCATGGCCTCGTTCACCACCTTCACCGTCTCTTTGGCGCTCTCCACAAAACAGAAGCGCGCGATGGAGGCGTCGTCGTGGTTGTAAAAACCAACACGCTCGCGCAGGTTGATGGAGTATTCCAGCGAATCGATGGTGAGCTGAATGATATCGTCGCGCGTCAGGTTCCTGGTCTCATACGAGATCCACTGGTGCCAGGAGGGCAGGTTCATGCCGGCGATGTAATCTTCCAGGGTCTTGAAGACCAGCCGGTAGCCGTATTTCTCGGGCTGGTCGAAGGCCAGCGACCCGGGGTCGAGCAGCAGCATGGGACCGAAGGCGTAATCCACCGGGGCGCGCTCGTTGACGTTGAGCAGGCAGATCTGCTCCCAGGTGTCCCAGGTTTCGCGGATGGTCTGGGTGGTGTCTTCGGCGAGGGCCGCCATCGTGAAGCTGCCCAGTTTGATCCCGTACTTCTTGCACAGGTCCATCGTACGGTACAGCTCTTCGTTGGTGTAGCTGCGCCCGTGCGACTGGCGCACGTGATCGACCCCCGATTCCGGCGAGATGGTCAGGGCCACGGGCACGGAAATGCGCGACAGTTCGCGAATGAACTCCTCGTCGGCCGGGCCGAACAGTTCCATGGTGAGCTGGCGCAGGGGCACTTCCATCTCCTGCAGGGCTTTGAGCAGCGCCCGCCAGTATTTACGGCCCCCGATGCGCGGGTCCTGGAAGAGAAAGACCAGCTCGACACCCTGCTCGGTGAGCTTGCGCAGGTCGGCAACGATCTTCTCCGGGCTGCGGAAGGCAGGCTTCCTGCGCCCCAGATATTTTTTATAACTGTAGGCCGAACCGCCGCACGAGGCGCAGTTCTCCACGCAGCCGCGGCACACGGGGATCGTCCAGCTCGGCAGGATCCCCGGGGTGAAGGACGACATCGGCGGCTGGATCAGGTCCAGACGGGTGAACTCGTACTCGTCCAGGTCGGGGTCGGGCTCCATCAGGTCGACGCTGCACACGCTGCCGTCCTCACGGCGGAAGGTCAGGTTCGGCACGCTGGCCAGGTCCTCGCCGCTGTCCAGTGCCTGCATGTAGCGCACAAAGGGCTTCTCACCCTCGCCGCGGATCACGCCGTCGATGAAATCGTACTTGCGCACGATCTCTTCGGCGAAAACGGTGGCGGTGAGGCCGCCCATGACGACCTTTGAACCAGGGTGCAGCTTTTTGATCAGGCGGGCGATCTCCATCGCCCCCTGCGAGTGCACGCACCAGTGCAGGCCGATGCCGAACACCCGGGCGGAGAGGCTGCCGAGATACTCCTCCACGATGAGGCTGTCACTGCGGACCATGCGGGCGCCCAGATTGTCCACGATAGCCGAGTAGCCGTGGCGTGTGAGGTAATCGGCGATGCTGAGCATACCAACAGGAGGCGTGATGAACTGCTCTGTGCTGCCACCTACCGTATATGCTACCGGGCCGGGGAATACGGCTTTCTTGCGAAAGTCGTAAATCGACGGCGAATGAATGAGAATAACATCGTAGTCCACCATTCCTCCTGTCGGCGGCGGCTCCGGGGCTTACCAGGAGCGCCGCAGGCCCCACCTGCCGGCGCAGCGGCGCGGCTGACAGACGGGGGCTGAAAAATATGGGCTGCGCCTGCCGGCGGAGCGAAGTCCCCCGGGCAGGGGCAGCACGCTTTAAACTCCGATAACGATCAACGGCACCATTATGATAACAGAAAACCGCTCCGGGCGGCCAGCGCGGCGAGAATCGCAAAGCTGTCCGCCCTTTTCAGCCGGACGGCTGGATTATGCGTGCGGTTGATCGCAGGTACGCATGTGCCTGCTTCAGGCATTGAGGTCCGTACCTGTGATAAGGTCCTGAACAAAGGCCAGCACGAGCATGGCCAGGCCGGCCGCGTAGATCAGATAATAGCCGGGGAGCAGGCGTGTGTTCACGTAGGCAATGATCGGGTCGCCCAGGTCGATGAACACGCGGCCCTGCAGCGGGACGCCGCCCATGGCCTCCATGCGGATGGAAGCGTAAACGGCGGCAACAATGCCCGCGATGATGTACGAGAGACCGACGCCCCCGGTCAGGAACTGGCAGATCGTCATGCGGATGCTGCCCAGGCGCATGATTTTATTCTGCAGGAACATGCCCACCAGCAGGGCCAGCATGCACAGCCCCAGGTAAGCCCACATCGCCGGCTCGAACCAGGAAGGCATCTCGGCGCCCTTCAACAGGATGGCGAAATCGCCCATATTCTCGCTGATCGCCAGGCCCCAGGGGCGGATCTGGATCATGTCGTTGCCGAACCCTTCGATGTCGCAGGTCCACCAGGGCTGCAGCCAGGAATAGACCATCAGCCCGGCGGCTGCCACCACCAGCAGGCGGAACAGCCACGCCCGGGCGGCGCTGGGTCTGGCTTTCTTATCTTCCTTAACGGTCGTATCGACTGCACTCATTGTCTTTTTCCAGCTCCTTTGGAAAGTGAGGGTTCGAGGAGAGCCCTCGAACCCTCATCCTCACTTACCCAAACGCTTAGAGACTACTCCAGGGGGATATCGCCCAGGCCCACATCCTTGGTCGCGTTGATATCGGCGATGGTCTTGGACTTGCCGTTCGCTTCAATCGTCAGCGAGTAGGTGCCGGGCTTGAGGCCCTTGAACCAGAAGTCGCCCCAGTGGTTGGTCTCGAGGGTGTAGGTTTCACCTTCACCGGTGAGGGTGCAGGTGGCGCCAATCACCACTTCGAGGGCGGCCGGATCGTACACCGTGCCGGCGATAAAGCGGTCGACCGGCAGGTTGTGGTAGTAAGCCCGGGTCTTGAAATCGAGGCCGGCGATGAGCGGCTGACCTGTGGAGATCAGATCGCCGAACTCGGATTCCTCGCCGAACTTGAGGGCGCCGGTCGGGCAGGCGTCCACGCAGCGGGGCTCGGTCCAGCCGCGGTCCAGCAGGTGGGCGCAGCCGGTGCACTTCTGGGCCAGGTTGAGGTCCTTGTTGTAGTAGATGGCGCCGAAGGGGCAGGCATCCACGCAGTTCATGCAGCCCGAGCACTTCTTCGGGTCGATGATGACGAGCCCGTCGTCGCGCTTGTAGATGGCGCCGTCCACACCGCAGGCAGCCATGCAGGGGCCGTCATCGCAGTGCTGGCACATGCGGGCCACGTACGACATGCGGACATGGGGAATGTTGCCGCGCACGGTCTCGTTCAGCTTCATCCAGAACTGACCGGTGTCTGGCTGGGGCCGGGCATACGGGCTCCAGTCATTCCCGCAGTGCTCGTCTTTACAGGCGATCTGACAGTTGTAACACCCGTTGCAGCGGGCGGAATTGAAGATGAAAACTTTCACAGCAAACCTCCTTCAACCCAGCCGCTGAACCGCAGGCCGCTGGCCGGATCGTAATCCCGTTCGAATGCTTCGGGGTATTTCGCTTTCAGCTCATCGATATCGACCTTCTTTACCTCTACCAGGAAACCGCTGGCAACCTGCCCGGTAGCGTTGCGGGAGATGGTGGGCTCGGGGCAGATCAGGTTGTTGGCGCCGCCGCGATCGATCCATTCGCTGCGCGGGATGTCGGGATCGGCCACGATTGGATCCGCGCGCGCGCCGTGATCCTGGTAGACGGCTCCCGGGATGATGCGCTCGGTCACATAGGCGCCGCCCAGGACCATACCGCGCTCGTTGTACATGCCGATGATGTCGCCGGTCTTGATGCCGCGTTTTTCGGCCTCGATGGGGTGGATCCACATGGGCTCGTACATGTAGCCGTCGATGCCCTTGATCTTGCAGGTCGGGATCTCACGCAGCCAGGAGATGTCGTCGTGCTCGGCGTGCACCTTCCAGCGGCCGTGGTTAGAGATGACCAGCAGGGGGTACTGCTTGCCGCGTTCGCCAAGCGGGTTCTCGTTGTGAGTCTTGCCTTCGGGGATCCAGCGCGGCACAGGCGGGCGCTCTTCGTCATCGGGGAAGTTCTCTTTCAGGAAGGTCGACTCGAACTCCAGCTTCCCGGTGGGGGTCTTCAGGGGGTTGGCTTCGGGATCTTCATAGAAGCCGCGGCCGCCCGGTTTTTCCTCAAAGCGCTTCTGCCATTCGGGATCGAACGGCGATGCCCAGAACTTGCGCTCCTTGAACTCTTCCCAGGTCATTCCGCTGATCTGTTGGATCTGGCGGGTTTCGTAGCCGTACTTCATCCAGTCTTCCACGGAGCGGCCCCAGGTGTACTTGTCTTCCAGACCCAGCTTGCGGGCAACCTCGAGGGAGACCTCGTAGTCGGTCTTGGACTCGCCGATAGGATCGATGCATTTGTCCACCATCCACACATCGCCGCCGCCGGCGCTGAGGTCGTACTCTTCGAACTTGGTGGTGGTCGGCAGGATCAGGTCGGAGTAGATGGCGTCGTCCTCGAGCCAGGGGTGCTCGGTGACGATGAACTCGATCTTCGGGCTGCGCAGCGCTTCGATGTACTTGTTACCGCCGTTCCAGCAGGTGGTCCAGCAGGGCGAGTCGGTCCAGATCATGCGGATCTCGGTGCCGCCCTCTTCCTTGGGGATCGGGTAGGTGAACTCGCGCGCCTGGTCGGAGGCCATCATCCACGGGGAGGACACACCGCGCCAGGTGATGGGCGGGTTGAGGATGGCTTCGTGGATCAGGGTCTTGGGGATAAACTGGCGCGGGCGGAAGTAATCCTGCGGGGCTTCGGTCTCTTCGAGGCCGCGAGCCGGGGCAGGCTCACCCTTGACCAGCGTGCGGTCGAACGCGATCGGGTTGGCGCGAGAAGGCAGACCACCGCCAAAGCTGTAGCGGTTGCGGCCGGGGGCGCCGTAGCCCTGCATGCCTTCGACACAGGCCTGGATGCGGCACGGCTCGGTGGAGTAGGTGCCGCGCATGCCCGGGCCCATGAAGCCGGCGATGGAGGTGCGCTTCTGGTGCCAGTTGCGCGCCAGGGCTTTGATCGTCCAGGCGGGGACGCCGCAGCGCGGCGCGGCCCACTCGGGGGTCTTCGGCCCTTCGGGGTCGGTTGGATCGTTGCCCAGCACGTAATCGGCAAACTTTTCGAAGCCCACGGTGTGGGTGGCCACGTACTCCTTGTCGTAAATGTCTTCCGTCAGCCACACGTAGGCCACGGCCAGATAGAGGGCGGCGTCCTGGCAGGGCAGGACGGGGATCCACTTATCGGCGTGGATGGCGGCGGCGTAGTTCAGGTCGGGGGTGATGAAGACATGCTCGACGCCGACTTCCGACAGCCAGTAAGAGACCAGGCTGGAGAACTGGTTGTTGAAACCCCAGGTGGTGGTTTCATAGTCGGTGCTGATGAGCAGCATCTCGCAGTTCTCGGCGATCTCTTTGGTCATGTTGGTGGCCGGAGCGGAAGTACCCATGGTCTCCCAGCCGGTCACGTGCTTGCCGCCCCAGTACCAGCCTTCCCAGGAGTCGGTGGTGCGGACCTGCAGGGTGTAGCTGCTCTGGGGATCGGGGCCCATCCAGCGCAGAAGCTGGGTCTGGCAGCCGTGAGGACCGTGGACGGTCTTACCTTCTCCGTGGCCATCGCCCTGCGCCAGCACGGCGAAGTAGCCGTATTTCTCCTGGATGCGCTTCAGCTCATTGGCGATGATCGTGGTGGCCTCGTCCCAGGAAATCCTCTTGTACTTGCTCTTACCGCGGTTCTGCGGGTTGATCTTCTCGGGATCGCCGCCGGGCTCCCAGTCCACGCGCTTGAGGGGGTAGCGGATGCGGTTGGGAGAGTAGACACGCTTCTTGTACGCCAGGCCGAGCGGTGCAATGAGGGTCTTTTCGGCGGGCGCTTCAAGGACCTTACCCTTTACTTCCAGCCTCCAGGGGTTGAGGTAATCCTTGTCGTAGCCCTCTTCAGCGTAGCGCAGCGGGCGGATGCGGACGATCTTGCCGTTCTTGACCTCAACACGCGAGGGTGTGCCGTCGCGACCGAAGCCCATGGAGATGGAACCCCGGATGAAGGATTCTTCTTCCTCATAAGCCGGTTCCAGCACGCCTTCCACGGTTTCGTATTTGACGACCTCTTTGACGACCTCTTTGACCTCACCGGGCGTCTGAGGCGCCTGCGGGCCGGTACCGGCGGTCTTGGGGGTGAGACCGTAGGTAGCAGCAGCACCGACCGCCGCTCCACCTACTACCAGACCGGCACCCTTTAGAAATTCACGCCTGGAGAGGCCGCCAGTTCCCTTTCCTTTTTCTTTATCTTCCATTGTCTTTCTTCTCCTTCAACTGCGATCTGCCGGTCACTCTGAGGAGGCCGGCTTTACTTGCGTTTCGTCGCCTGTTCCAATTGAATGATGACTGGAAAGGTTTAGAAAACAATCCATAGGCACTTTTCCGTTTTAATAAGATTTTTGGGATGGCTCATGTTCAGTGTAACTTTTTCCGCTGCGAAACTCCACACTAAACCGGCTCGATCTGCTAAAAAAAAGAGACACGTTTTACTGCCCAAACAGGTACCCATACGGGTATCTTTTTGGGCATAACAGGTATCGATTCGTGCCCGAAAAGAGCATTTCGGGCAGGCTTTTCGGCCCGATAATCCTGTCCGCAAGATCCGCAAACGATACACGAGTGAATATTGCAATTGCGTGCGCAGTGAGTTACAGTTAGAATGATCTTCTATCGTTGACGACTGCCCGTGCTTTTCTTTTCCGAGGAGTCTGAATGACCGTCCTGATCGTCAGCGCTAACCCCCTCTTTCGTGAAGTTTTGCGCGAGTCGCTGGCACCCCACCGCTCCGACCTGGTGGACCTCAGCCCCGACGAGGCGCTGGGGCAGATCGACGAAGCGCAGCCGGCGGTGATCCTGCTCGACGAGCAGATGCCCGAAGCCACACTTCAAGCCCTGCTGGCAAAAGTCCGCTCTCTGTACCGGTCGCGCGCCATCCTGGTGAACCCTTCTCAGAATGAGATCGTGCTGCTCGACTGCAACCGCTCGACCGTGCAGCATATGGAAGACATGCTGGAGGCGATCTCCGCGCTGGAACCGCACTGACCAGGCGAAAAAACCACTGACCTGAACGCGCCCCCCGGCCGGCAGCCTTCGCCATCCGGCTGTGAGGCGCCCTCCGGATGCCCGGCGTCCGGAGGGCATACATGCCCTGTCATACCCTCTGCGGAAGAAGTGAGGCAGTCTTCGACCGGTCATTTGCAGTATGCCGCTCCGGCTGCCGGCTCAACTTGAGCCGCCTGGTATCTGAAGGTAAGCATTTCCTTATGTGATTCCAGTAAGGTATGACAGTCTGCTATGATGTTTGTCACTTTAATTTCCCTCTAATATTCAGTACCATATTTGTGAACAATGTAACAATCCCTTTTCCTGAGCTGACTGTACACCAATCCAGGGCTGATTCTGGCAGGCGTGCTGATCGCCTGCGCTTACGCGTACCTGCTGGATGAAGGACACACCGGACCGGTTTTGCAGCGGTTCAGGGGAAAGCGCACAGCTCATGTTTATGAAAGAGGCACCGGTCAGTATCCACATCTTCAAGCAGGTGACGCCAGCCCCCCGGGTTGACTGCAGCCGCGCGCTCCTCGCACGGGTGACGACCCTGGCCCGCGCCTCTGGTGTGTTTAACGATCGGTCCTATTTTCAATAAAGAACCGGCGCTGTTTACGCCGGTTCTGTTTGTTTTTTTACCGGAACCATCTTTCCTTTCCCTCCTGGCCTGCTCTGCACGCGGGCCGGCTGTATAAGGAGCAGAATATGAACACCCTCATGATTGTGGATGACCATATTTTGTTTCGCGAGGGGATGCGCAACATCATACGGCAGTGGGATGACTTTAAGCTGGTAGGAGAAGCAGCCAACGGCGAAGAAGCGGTGGCGCTGGCGCGCCAGCTTCGCCCCGACATCATCCTGATGGACATCTTCATGCCCGGTATGGATGGCATCGAGGCCACGCGACAGATCGCTCGCGAAATGCCAGAAACACACATCGTTATGCTGACCACGTCGGAAAACGAGGAAGACCTGAAGAACGCCTGCCGCAGCGGGGCGCACGGGTATGTGCTCAAAGACACACCCGCCAAGAAGCTGCACGATGAACTGTGCGGGCTGATGGCCGGGGAGGCGCCGCTCTCGGGTTTGATGGCCACCAAGATGATGCAGGAGTTCTGCCGCAGCTGCGAGCAGGCCGAGCCCGAGCGGATCGAGCCGCTGACCGAGCGCGAGCAGCAGGTGCTCAAGCTGCTGGTGGCGGGTTATTCGAACAGCGAGATCGCCGAGCGGGTGTTTCTGAGCGAGAACACGGTGAAGAAGCACCTGCGCAGCATCCAGGAGAAGTTCCACGCCGCCAACCGCGTGGAGGCGGCAGTGTACGCCGTGCGCGCCGGGCTGGTGTAGTGTAAGCTGGGGTGCAGCTTAACGGACAGGACCCGCCTGGGGGAAGGCGGGCCCTGTGTTATTTGGCGGATGCGGGGGGAGCGCCAGCACGATCGCTGCGCCCGCAGGCCGCTTCGACCGAGCTTGCGCAGCAAGCCGCTCCGCGCGCCTGCGGGCAGGCAGGCTGCCATGCAGGGGAGGGAACATATCCATGATCCTAATCCTCTTTCAAGGGTAGGTTTTTAATTTCTTCATAGCCTCCAGCATCTGACCCCGCAGGCCGCTTCGACCGAGCTTGCGCAGCATGCCGCTCCGCGCGCCTGCGGGCGGAGGTCCGTGTCGCCATGCTTCTGGATGTTCAGCATTGCACGGCATGAATTTCTCGATCCTTTTATAAATATCTTTCTCTTTAAAGGGAGGCTGGGCGGGGAGTAATAAAACCTTCAAGGTCATAAGCGGTTCTTCTTCCACTGTGATCTTTTCCTCACATCTGGTTCCATCCGGGATGGCGCCCGCCGGAGACCTTGAAGGTTGTAATTCGCGTTTGGTTTGTAAATATTCCAATCCTTAACCCTCGCCCCGTGACAGGCCAGGGACCTTTCGCGCCCGGTTGAAAGCGGCGGTTGAAGGGCCCGGGAACCAGGCTTCGGGCTGCGAAATGCACGAAACCCGGCCTTCGCCGGGTTTCTGTGACGAGCGAGCCCCGCGCAGGCGGGGCTTCGTGCTCTTCTGAGGTGCGGCTTCAGCCGCCAGTCTATTTAGAGAGACGCGGGTGAGGCTGCGCATCTCGGACACGGATTCAGCGGAGAACGCTGGATATCCGTTAAATCCGTTCCCAGGCGACCTGCGGTCGCCATCCGCTGTCAGACCCCCACCCTGACCCTCCCCCGCTGCGCAGACCTGCCTTCAGCAGGCTGCTTGCAGGGGAGGGAACATATCCATGATTCTAATCCTCTTTCAAAGGTAGGTTTTTAATTTCTTCATGGCCTCCAGCATCTGACCCCGCAGGCCGCTTCGACCGAGCTTGCGCAGCATGCCGCTCCGCGCGCCTGCGGGCAGGCTGCTTGCAGGGGAGGGAACTTATCCGTTATATCCGTTCCCAAATCCGTTGTCAGCGATCCGTTATATCCGTTCCAAGGCGACCGCAGGTCGCCATCCGTTGTCAGCCCTGGCCGGCTACAAATCCCGGTTCCGGAACACACGCACGGCGATGGCCAGCATGACCACCAGATACACCACCGCATAGCCCATCATCACCATATTCGGCACCGAGACGGTCACGAACGGCGAGCTGCCTAGTATCTCGCTCAGGGCGGACTGCATCTCGAACGACGCCCGGCGCCACACAGCCTCGGTGGGGAACAGCAGGCTGGTGACGATGCCCACCTGCACCGCCGTGTTGTTGTTAAGCAGGGCGCCGATCTGCTCGATCCAGCCGCCGATGAACGCCATGCCGTACATGCCGAAGACTGTCCCGCCCGTGGCCAGGGCCGGCATGGCGCTGGAACACGCCAGGGCGAAGGTCATCACCAGCAGGGACTCCAGATAAATCAGCGCCAGCCCGGTGGGCAAATTGCGCGCCAGGTAGCCGGACTGAAGGTAAACGCTCAGCACCACGCCGCCGGCCATCAGCACCAGATACAGCCCCAGCAGCCAGGCGAACGCCAGCCACTTGCCCAGCACCACATCGGACCGCCGCAGCGGCTTGGTAACGATGGTCTGGATCGTCCCCGAGTTGATCTCGCCGGCCAGGGTATCGGCGCTGAGCAGCGCCCCCATGGCCACCGAAAGAAAGGCGACCGCATACAGCCCGGCCAGCAGCAGGAAGTTGGTCAGCTCTCTCACCGCCACCATGTCGAGGGCCGTGGTCTCGCCCAGGGAGGCCTCGTAGGTGACCTCGTGGTAGATCATGCGGAAGCCGGCAGAGTAGACGATCAGAAACAGCACGCCCAGCACCAGGCCGGTGAGCACGATGCGCCGGCGTATGGCTTCGCGGAAGGTCATGCGCGCCAGGATCCAGATCTTCTTCACAGCCCGCCATCCTTTCCAATGGTTTCGATGAAGATCTCCTCCAGCGACATGCGGGCCGGCGTGATCTCGAAGATATCCGCCCCGCGCGCCACCAGGCAGCGGGTGATCTCGGGAACGGCGGCCTCGTCGTTGAGGGTGATCGTCAGCTTCCTGCCCTCGAGGTGGATATCCCGGCCCCAGCGCTCCAGTTCCGCGGCGATTTCGGCGGTCAGGCCGGAGGCGCGGATGGTGAGCACCGGATGGTCCATGTTCAGCGAAGAGAGCTCCAGCAGGCGCACCACCTCGCCGTGGCGGATAAACGCCACCCGGTCGCAGGTGACTTCGATCTCGCTGAGCAGGTGCGAGTTGAGGAACACGCAGGTGCCTTCGTCGCGCAGCTCGCGGATGATATCGCGCACCAGGCGGCGCCCCACCGGGTCGAGGCCGGAGGTGGGCTCGTCGAGGAACACCAGGGCGGGATAGTTCAGCAGCGCCTGGGCCAGCCCGATGCGCTGCAGCATGCCCTTCGAATAGGTGCGCAGCTGGCGGCTGCGGAAGGGAGCCAGCCCCACGCGCTCGAGCAGCTCGTCGATGCGCCTGCGCAGCGCCTGCCGCTCCATCCCCAGCAGCTCGCCGTGGTAGCCCAGGAACTCGGCGGCGGTCAGCCAGTCCTGAAAGCGGAAGTGCTCGGGGAGGAACCCGACGCGCCCCAGGGTTTCCCGGTCGCCGATGGGGGCGCCCAGCAGCGCGGCGCGGCCCGAGGTGGGCGTCACCAGGCCGAGCAGCATTTTAATGAAGGTGGTCTTCCCGGCCCCGTTCGGCCCCAGGAAACCGAACACCTCACCCTGCGCGACCTGCAGGGTGAGGCCTTTCACGGCGGCAAATTTGCCGAACTCTTTGCGGAGCAGCTCTGTTTCTATCGCAGCAGCGGTCATAGACAGCCTACGGCAGCGAGTTTGCCATCTCCAGCGCCTGGCGGGAGCCCGCCCCCAGGCCGCTGATGGCGTAGATGATCTCGTCTTTGACCCACAGCAGCACGTACTGCGGCGTTTCACTGTTCCGGCGCTCGATCAGGGTGCCGGTCACACCGTCCACGCTGACCTGCCGGTGGGCCGTGGCATTGCGCGGGAAGGGCACCAGCAGCGTGGAGGTCCAGTCGACCGTGCTGGTGAAGGCGGCGGCCTCTTCGGGGGTCATGCCGGTGAACTCCAGCCCGAGGCGGGCCAGCGCTTCGATATCGATGCCAGGCGGCGCGTAGACGCTGGGGCTGGGGATCTGGGCGAAGATCACGCAGTCGGGGTACAGGCGCTCGGTGCGGCTCTGCTCGGTATTGCCCGATACGTCTGAGCCCGGCTGGGGGCAGGTGCCGAAGGCCACGCTGACCGCGGCGGGGATTTCCACCGCGATCTCAGCCCCATCCACCGCTTCGGGCAAAACGAGGTCGCTGCGCCCGGCTTCGTTGAGCAGTTCCTGGGCCTTTGCCCGGTCTACCGTGAAGCTGAACGACACCGGCCCGCTGACGTGGATCTGGCTGGGCGTCATGCCCTCAGGGATGCGCACGTCGAATCCGGCCATATCGCTGGCCTCTGCGGCGCTGGCGGCCGCCCGCGGCTCGCCGTCATCCTGCTTCACCTCCACCGAGCTGGAGATCAGCTCGCTGTAGCGGCTGCCCAGCACCCCGTCGCCGGTGAGCTGCTCCAGGCCGGTGAAGTCCACCGACACCACCTGCACCCGCTGCACGCGGAACAGGTTGAGCAGCTGGCCAGTGAGCGCCCGGGTGCTGGGGAAGGCCAGGAGCAGCACCAGCAGCACCAGGGCCGCAGTCCCAAAACGGAAAAGGGGACGGGAAAACAGTGTTCTAAGCATGGAAGGTTCCTCCTGCTGTAAAATTTGCTCCGAAAATCGAGCCCAGGCCTGGCGGGCTGAGGGTGCGGGATCATCCCCCGGCTGGAGGAAGGCGAGCAGGCGGCCGGTTTCCAGGGTGAGGGCCTGCATCTGCTGCCGGCGCTCCCGGCAGGCGGCGCACGTCTCGAGGTGACGGAGACGCCCGGGTTCCAGCTCTCCATCCAGTGCAGCTCGCAGTTCGCCATCGGTTAAATGTGTTCTCATCATTCCTCTTGTGCCAGGCTGCGGTACAGTTTCTTGAATTCTCGCTCGGCACGCACCAGCAGGGGGCCGATGGAAGCGGGCGCCAGGTCCAGCGTGCTGGCGATCTCTTTGTACGAGAGCCCCGAGTAGCGCAGGATGAGGAGCTGTGCGCGGCGCTCGTTCATGCTGGAGAGCACCATGCGCACCAGCCGGCGCTCCTCCTCCTTTGCCAGGAGTTCTGCTGGCGAAAGCTGGTCGGGTTCTTCCAGGGCCCAGCGCCCGGCCTGCAGCTCGTACTGCTCGCGGCGCTTCCAGTCGCGGATCGAGTTCAGCCCGAGGCGTGTGGCCACCTGGTACAGCCAGCCGGCCGTGTTCTGGACCTGCGGCTTGGTCTGGTTGTGGCGGTAAAGGCGCAGGAAGGCTTCGAGCGCCAGATCCTCCGCTTCGGCAGGGTCGCCCACCAGGCGCCGCAGGATGCGGTACACAGAGGTCCAGTGCTCCTGGAACAGCGCTTCGAATCCCACAGAGGCTGATCCGAGGCGGGCATTCTCGTCGAGCTCCGTCTTGAGATGCTTCATCGAACCAATCATACTCTGGATGGGCCGGATATGCTCAGGATCATAGACCTCCGTTCATGATGTTAACCCCCGCCGGGGGGAAATCGGACAGGTTTGGGGGTGTGGGTGGAAAAAACCCATCCCGTGAGGATGGGATGGGTTTTGCGGCGGAATCATTTGATCACTGCATGAAGTTACTGTATCCACGATTGGATCGATAGAAGTGGGGAGCGTTAATGACCTGATTGGCAGTCTCCCAGATGTTTTTTCAGTATCCACTACTGGATCGTTCGGTAATCCGGACGACGGGCTGGGCCATCGTGGCTGTCGGGGAAAGCGTTTCAGTATCCACTACTGGATCGTTCGGTAATCCGGTGTCAATAATCGGAAGTTCAGGCGGTAATGAATGGTGTTTCAGTATCCACTACTGGATCGTTCGGTAATCCGGGCATGTCCGGCCGCTCAAACTCCACGATCCAGCCGGTTTCAGTATCCACTACTGGATCGTTCGGTAATCCGGCCTTTCTGCAGCAGGCAGAAGAACAACTTGACAATTTGTTTCAGTATCCACTACTGGATCGTTCGGTAATCCGGGGCTGACAGCGAAACCTGCCCGGAGTGCGAAGGCGAAGTTTCAGTATCCACTACTGGATCGTTCGGTAATCCGGCAAAGAAAAAGATTGCTGAACATTGTGACCTGTGGCGTTTCAGTATCCACTACTGGATCGTTCGGTAATCCGGGCCGATCGCCAGCCGGTCACCGCGGGCGATCTCGGAGTTTCAGTATCCACTACTGGATCGTTCGGTAATCCGGCGGTCGGCCGGCCCTGGATGACGGCGAACGAAGCTCGTTTCAGTATCCACTACTGGATCGTTCGGTAATCCGGCGCCATACCTTGCATCATCGGTAGGCCAACAAGCCGTTTCAGTATCCACTACTGGATCGTTCGGTAATCCGGCTTGTTGGCTTATCCAGCTCACTGATCGCCTGCTGGGTTTCAGTATCCACTACTGGATCGTTCGGTAATCCGGCGCCCGAGCAGGTGTTTGGCTGCGGCCTGCATCTGGGTTTCAGTATCCACTACTGGATCGTTCGGTAATCCGGGTGTGGTCCAGTCCGATGCACTATGAGTTCCTGCGTTTCAGTATCCACTACTGGATCGTTCGGTAATCCGGCAACCTGCACATCGTCCGGCGCGACCACGTCTACGAGTTTCAGTATCCACTACTGGATCGTTCGGTAATCCGGCCAGAAGCGCATCGTCGAAGCTCTCCACGGCCTGATGTTTCAGTATCCACTACTGGATCGTTCGGTAATCCGGGCAGGTTGGCGCTGCGCAGGTCGGCGCCGCTCAGGTGTTTCAGTATCCACTACTGGATCGTTCGGTAATCCGGGTACTTGAGCGAGGCGATGATCGAGCGCCACCGGCTGTTTCAGTATCCACTACTGGATCGTTCGGTAATCCGGCGGTTTTATGATCCGGCTGGCCATGGCCAGAAAGTGTTTCAGTATCCACTACTGGATCGTTCGGTAATCCGGCAATTCTCGACTTTTTTCCAGACGCCAAGCGGACGTTTCAGTATCCACTACTGGATCGTTCGGTAATCCGGGAGCGAAAAAGTGTGGCGCCTGAGCGGCGTCGGCGGTTTCAGTATCCACTACTGGATCGTTCGGTAATCCGGACCTCCACCTCGATAAAGCCGCCGGCGAGTTGTGCGCGTTTCAGTATCCACTACTGGATCGTTCGGTAATCCGGTCCGGGGAGCGCAAGGCATATCAGCGGGTGACTAAGTTTCAGTATCCACTACTGGATCGTTCGGTAATCCGGGCACCGGACCGCCGAAGCGGAGCAAGTCACCCGGAGTTTCAGTATCCACTACTGGATCGTTCGGTAATCCGGAGAGACATCGAACGGTTTGGCCACTGTTAGAACAGGTTTCAGTATCCACTACTGGATCGTTCGGTAATCCGGAGGTGGACAACTGCAACGACTCGACGCGCGACAACTGTTTCAGTATCCACTACTGGATCGTTCGGTAATCCGGATCACCTTCACTCCGCAAGTCAACCCGCCTTGCGGCGTTTCAGTATCCACTACTGGATCGTTCGGTAATCCGGCCATCGCCGCCTCGAACTTGGACTGGATGACGCCGAGTTTCAGTATCCACTACTGGATCGTTCGGTAATCCGGCCATTTAACGACGACGCAGATCTGGCGGTCTTTTGGTTTCAGTATCCACTACTGGATCGTTCGGTAATCCGGCGGTCTTTGGCCCGACCGACAGGGCGCCATCAATAATGTTTCAGTATCCACTACTGGATCGTTCGGTAATCCGGGCTCATCCGGACCGCCGCCGCACATGAATTGTGAACGTTTCAGTATCCACTACTGGATCGTTCGGTAATCCGGTCACACAGGTGGTTCCTACGGCACGCCGATCCCGAGTTTCAGTATCCACTACTGGATCGTTCGGTAATCCGGACGTGCTGTCGTTTGCCGATGACAACCTGCCCGAAGGTTTCAGTATCCACTACTGGATCGTTCGGTAATCCGGGGAGTGTCGCTGGCTCGCCCCAGCACAGGTATATGACGGTTTCAGTATCCACTACTGGATCGTTCGGTAATCCGGGAGGCTGGTCGTAGTGTGGCGCTGGTTGACCCCCGGTTTCAG
>Ga0134098_1001130_pt1 | contig 23707 bp, 10 predicted proteins | sample 9_3taG_FD_94456 | JGI IMG/M metagenome (GOLD analysis project Ga0134098, IMG submission 94456) | Switchgrass degrading microbial communities from high solid loading bioreactors in New Hampshire, USA - 9_31_10_142_A3 metaG | ecosystem: Engineered > Bioreactor > Semi-continuous > Anaerobic >... | reverse complement strand
CAGGCCCACCAGCGCTTGACGAAGGCCGTCGTGCGGATCACCACCGGCGAGAGGGCCTTGAGCAGGATGAAGTTGAAGACCAGCCCGGCGATCACGTTGCCGCCGAACCAGCCCCAGATGAACAGCGGCAGCGAGTCGGTGGTCAGCAGCCCAAAGCTGCGCAGCACCACCAGGGGCGACCACAGAGCGCCAAATGCGCTGGAGATAATCATCGCGGCGAGCAGAATGATAAAATCGCGCGCCGATTTCAGGCGCGGGTCGGCTTTAAAATAACGAAAAGCCCACGCCGGTAAAAACGCCTGCATAAAGTTGGCGGGGATGTAGGCCAGAGAAACATAAAATGGGGTGCCGGCGACTGCGTTGGAAAAGAAGGGAAAGATCGTGCCGGCAATGACTCCCCAGGCGCCGAACCAGATTGCGCCGACCTGCTGGACCGCGATTCCCGTCCAGAAAAAGTTGACTCCAAATCCGAGGGGGAAGGAGATACTGCCAAAAGCGCCGACCACAAAGCCGATGCCGATGAGAAGAGCAGTGATGACAATATGGATGACGCCAATCGATCGCCGTTCACCGGGTTGAACGGTCCAGATTTCCTCAGCCGTGATCGAGCTTGCTCCCCCACGTGTCGATGGGGCAGTGGTAGTCATCATAGCCTCCTGTTATATGATTGGTCTAATCAGGTCACATCCGGTCGATAACTGGATCATAAGAACAAGAAAAATTCATGAATCGCTCGATAGCAGGCTCCTTTCTACCCCAATGGGGTTGTGAAAAAGGACCGGACTATTCAATTCTTCCCCCATTGACTGACCCCCGGGTGTACTCCGCCTAGCGGATCAATTTTCATCTATAACACCAGAAAAAGCCGCGAGATACTGTATAAGTTTAGTTTCTTTTCCAGTAGAACCCGGGTACTAAAGCATGATGAACCTGATAAAATTGAGACGTTCCGCCAGTCCAGGTGGAACGAAATCCTCCTGCGGGGAGTTCGAACGACAGGCAGCGAATTCGTGACCACCAAAGACTATTATTCCATCCTCCAGGTCAGACCCAACGCCTCCGAAGAAGAAATCCGGTCCGCCTACAAACGGCTGGCGCTCGAGTATCACCCCGATCTGTCGAAACATCCGGGCGCTGAAGAGCTGATGAAGCTGTTCAATGAGGCGTACAATGTGCTGCGCGACCCGCAGAAGCGGGCGCAGTACGATCAGGAGCGCTTAATCGAGCAGCACGCCCCCATCGCTGCGGAAGCGCCTGCCGCCCAGCCGCCTGTCCCAACCCAGCCGGTGAAAGGGCCGCCAGAACCAGCTATTGACCTGGCGGAGGAAAAGAAGCAGATGCAGAATGACGTCCTCAGCCGGATGTTCATCCTGCTGGTGATTCTGCTGGTCACCTTTGTGTTGTTTTTAGTTTCGCTGTTTGTCGAGGGGTTCAGCCCGCTGATTCTGCTGCCGCTGGTGGTATTTTCTCTGGTGCTGATTGCTTCCATCGTGCTGCGGGTGCAGCGCTTCTCGCGCCTCAACCGCAGAGACTGAAGGCGCTCACTCCTTGCCGGGAGAAGTTGAATTGCTGCCGTCCTGGGGCCACACCAGCACTTTGTCCACCCGGTTGCCGTCCATATCCACCACTTCCAGGCGCAGGCCTTCCCATTCGAAATGATCCCCTGTATTGGGAATACGCCCCAGGTGAGTCATGACAAAACCGCCCAGGGTCTGGAAATAGTGCTGCTCTTCGCCGGGCAGAGTCTTCAGGTTGAACAGCTCGCGGAATTCTTCCACGGGCAGCATGCCGTCCAGCAGCCAGGAACCGTCTTCGCGCTGGACCACGTCCGGGTCCTCCGCCTGGTCCGGTTCGCGGATATCGCCCACGATCGCCTCGAGGATATCGCCCAGGGTGACGATGCCCTGAATACCGCCGTACTCGTCGACGGCGAAGGCGATCTGTGCTCCGGTCTCCTTGAAGCGTTCCAGGACGTTAAAGGCCGGCATGCTCTCCGGAACGAACAGCCCGGGCTGCAGCACCTGGCGCAGGTCGAGATCTTTCCCCTCCATACACTGCACCATTAAATCGGCCACACGCACAAAGCCCAGCACCTGATCCAGACTGCCGGCCGCCACCGGCAGATGGGAATGGCGGCTCTCCATGATCTTCTGACGGGTGACCTGGGGGTCATCTTCCAGGTCGAGCCAGACGATCTCCGGCCGGGGGGTGGTGAGCGATTCCACCCGGCGGTCGCTCAGGCGGAAGACCTGTTCGACCATCTCCTCTTCGATTGGTTCAAACACCCCCGATTCCGTCCCCTGGCCGATCAACAGGCGGATCTCTTCCTCGGTGATCGCAGGTTCATCGCGAGGCTTCACACCGGCGATGCGCAGCACCAGCTCTGTCGAGCGGGTCAGCAGCGTGACGACCGGACTGGTCAGGCGGGAGAGAAAGGTCATCGGCGGGGCCATGATAGCGGCCACCCGCTCCGCATTGTTGATGCCGATCTGCTTGGGGGCCAGCTCGCCGAGCACCAGGGTGAGGTATGTGATGGCAAGCACCACGATACCCACGCTCAGACCTTCGCTGTAAGGGGCGAGCAGGGGGATATCATCCAGATAATCCTGGATCAGCCCGGCAACCCGGGCGCCGCCGAATGCACCGGAGAGGATCCCGACCAGACTGATACCAATTTGAACCGTAGAGAGAAAGCGGCCAGGCGAGCTGGCCAGTTCGAGAGCGGCTTTTGCCCCCGCGTCTCCGGAATCCGCCCGCTGCTGCAGACGCACTTTGCGGGACGAGACGAGCGCAATTTCCGACATAGACAGCAAGCCGTTGAACAAAATCAGCAGCAGGATAATAATGACCTCAATCCACCCGCTGCCTGTGCCATCTTCCATTCTGTTAACTTCCTTAATAGTTCAAAATATAGTTCTACTTAACGGAATATTTTACATCAATCGTGCAGGGTTCAGGCCAGGTTGAGGCGGTGCCCACCTCATATAAGCTAACGTTCGACCAGCCGGATCGAACGCACCAGATCATCCAGCAGCCCCAGCGGCGGGTCAAACTGCTCGCCCGGCACTTCGTTTAAGCGGGTCAGCTGGTCCGCCAGGAGCATGCGGTCAGCCTGTCCGGCGATCTGTGGGTCCAGGGGGAAGATGCCGCTGCGCAGCGGAAAATGGGCCGCAATGTAGAGTTCTCCGTCTGCGCTGAGCCCCTGAAAGGTATAAAAGAGCTGCGTGTCGAGCACGGGGCTGTCATCCTGTGAGAACGCGGTCAGGTAGCGCAGCCCGGCTCCGTGCTCAAAATCCAGGCGCTCCAGCCGGGCGCAAAAGACCTGTCGCGCATTCACCCAGGGCAGGAAGGGCATTGCGCGCCGGTCCAGGCCGGTTGGAAAGGGAAGCTGGCAGTAGTCTGGATCCAGCCCGCTCTCCAGCACGCGCCTCAGGCTCTGCAGGTTGGCGGGGAATCCCAGCGGGTCATCGCGGCCGTAGGCGTCGAAATCTGCGCTGCGAAAGACTATCACCTGAGCGCTGTGGCTCTCGAACGGCAGCAGGGGCAGGTCGTAAGCCCGGCCGCCCCGGTAGCCCAGAAAACGGAAGCGAACGTAGGCCGGATGCGATTCGGAGAATAAGACCTGATCGCCAAGCGGCACTGCCGGCACATAGCCGGCCTCCACCCACAGCGCCAGTGAAGGATCGTAAGCCAGGGAGATCTCGCGGCCAAACTCCATAAAGGAGGCCCTCTGCGGCCCGCCCATGACGGGCGGCCGGGCAGGATCCAGAAAGGTGAACGAGGCGAGCACGGCTGAGAAAAGTTCGTTGAGCTGTTCGTCCAGCGCCGGCTGGTCCGAGGGCGTGAAGGTAAGGGTATACAGCAGGCCGTTATGGATGGCCATCACCTGACGGGCGCTGAGCCGGCCGGGGATATCCTCGAGCACCACGGCAGGCTGGCCGCCCAGGCGGGAGCCAGAGCGCATGATCTCCCACGGCAGACCCTGGAAGGCGGTCTGGTGCAGGTAATCGTCCACCAGCCGTTCCAGGTCCGGGTCTGCTGCTGCGGGCAGCGGACGGGTCTCCACCCGCAGGCTCACGGACTGCGTCTGCAAGCCGCCGGAGGGCGCAGGGCCGCTGATGACCGGGATGCGCTGGTCCTGCAGCAGGCTTTCCTGCAGGCTGAAGCCGGCCGGGTAGCTGAAGCAGTAACCGGCGCCCGGGTTGGCGTAGGTGAGCATCCCCTCCCTGCGGCAGGCGCGCGGCAGCGAAGCGTCGACCGTCACCGAGGGCGGCGGCGTGGCCGTGCTGGGCGGCGTCAGCGTGGGTGCGACGGTTTTTGTGGGCGTGGCGGATGCCGGAAGCGGGCTCGCTGCAGGAGCGGCGGTCTGTCCCTGACAGGCGGCAAGCAGCAGGCTGAGCAGGACCGCCAGTGCGGCCCAGCGCACCTGCTGCAGGTTGAACGGACTTCTCATCAAATTTCCTCTCACTTTACAGGCCTCCAGCCAGTGGATGATACCCCGCTCTGCCCCGGCCGGCGGAATAATAACATAATTTGATTATATAACCGGCGGGTGGTATACTTCAAATTTGTTTGGAACCAAAAACAACCTGCAGTCGTCCTAATCGTTGATGAGAAACGACCCTTCAGACACACAACCCGTTCGCTCCCAGGCTGAAACGCGCCCGGTGGCCGCCGGCATGGAGGATACACAGCCCACCCCGGTCCTGCGCCCGCTGGCAGGTTCCCGGCCTCCGGCGCCGCCCCGGCCCCCGGCCGCTTCGAGTGCACGTTCCCGGCGCAGGCGATTTTTTACCTGGGCGCTGCTCGCCATTGTTCTTACCGGTGTGTTTTCGCTTCTGGGCGCATTTGCCGGCGTGCGCTCGGGCATGGCCGCGCGCAGCGCATGGGAGGCCGAACAGAGCAATCTCTCTGTGAAAGAGCAGTATGAACTCGGGCTGCTCGATATGCAGGAAGGGCGTTATCAGGTGGCCCTGCAGCGTTTTGAGTACGTGATCCAGCACGATCCTACCTTCCCCGGCGCCGCCGACCGCCTGGTAGAAGTGAACAGCATTCTGTTCGCCACCGCCACACCCACCAGCCCGCCGCCCACCATAACCCCCACCCCCACGGTCGACCCGCGCCCCATGGAAGACCTGTTCAACCAGGCGCTCCAGCAGTTTGCTGCCGGGGATTGGAATGCGCTGATCGACACCCTGACCGCCCTGCGCGGGAAGGATCCCCAGTACCAGGCTGCCCGGGTCGACGGCATGCTCTACATGGCCCTGCGCAACCGCGGCGTACGGCGCATCCTCTCCGAGAGCGACCTGGGTGGGGGCAGCTACGATCTGTCCCTGGCCGAGCGCTTCGGCCCGCTGGACGCCGAGGCCCGCAATGTGCTCAACCTGGCGCGCCTGTACCTGTACGGCAACGCTTTCTGGGAGGCCTACCCCGAGCAGGCTGTTTATTACTTCAGCCAGGTGGCTGCGGCGGCCCCCGGTCTGCGCGACAGCTCGGGATGGACGGCCGCCGAACGCTACCGCGCCGCGCTGCTGCAGTGGGCGGACCAGCTCGCCAGGCAGGAAGAATGGTGCAAAGCCGAGGAAGTATACAACCAGGTGCTCTCCTGGGGCGGCGGGAATAACCTGCAGGCCACAGCCGATTACGCTGCGGAGCAGTGCAGGCCGCCAACCGAGACTGCTACCATCACCCCCACCATAACAGAAACACCCACCGAAACGCCGACAGGGACGTTCCTACCGCCGACGACCGCGCCGGTGACCACTGCTCCGCCCACGATCACTCCTACCCCACCAGCGCCCACCACTCCGGCGCCGCCGCCAACCACAGAGCACCCTCCGGCGACCACCGAGCCGCCTGTGGTGACCACAGAGCCGCCTGTGGTGACCACAGAGCCGCCGCCGGTTGAGACCGAACCGCCGGCGGACACAGAACCGGCGCCGGTTGTCACCGATGAGATCACAGAAGCGCCCCCGCAGAGCGGCGAGAGCACCGGAACCCCTGAGGCGGCCGAGATTCGGGAACAGATGAACAGGCAGGCAGCACCATGAACGCGCCGCGCAGAATCCCCACCTCCAGACCGGCCGCGAAACGCGGCCTGAACCTCGAGCGCATTCCCCCGCAGGCCGTTAAGGCAGCCCTGCTGCTGGCGATCCTGGTCTTCGCCAGCCTGGCAGGCGTCTTCTCCTTCGCTGTCGCCCGCGGGCTGACGTTCAACTCCGCCCGGGCGGGCGGCCCCGGCGGGCCGCAGATCGCTCCGGGTGAGGTGCAGTCCACTCCCGAGCCCGGGTCCAGCGGGCCGGCCAGACCCAACCCCAATGCTCCCGAGAGCCAGCCCACCCTGACGCCGTGGGACGGCGCCGGACGTGTCACTGTGCTGCTGCTGGGTCTGGACTACCGCGACTGGGAAGACAGCAAAGATTACTCGCGCAGCGACACCATGATCCTGATGACCCTGGACCCGCTGACGCGCACGGCCGGCATCCTGTCGATCCCGCGCGACCTGTGGGTGCCTATCCCCGGCTTCCAGCACGGCAAGATCAACACCGCTTACTACCTGGGCGAGGCCTATAAGCTGCCCGGCGGCGGGCCTGGCCTGGCGGTTAAGACGGTGGAACAGTTCCTGGGCGTACCCATCAACTACTATGCGCAAATCGATTTCGACGCTTTCGTGCGCTTTATCGACGAAATCGGCGGCGTGAAGGTCGATGTACCCGAAAAGATCAAGATCGACCTGCTGGGCGACAACAACACCAAGACGCTGAAGCCCGGCGTGCAGACCCTCCCCGGCGAGTGGGCCCTGGCCTACGCCCGCAACCGCTACACCGAGGGCGGCGACTTCGACCGCGCCCGCCGGCAGCAGCAGGTGATCATGGGTATTCGCGACCGCATCCTGAGCCTCGATATGCTCCCCACCCTCATTTCGAAAGCACCCGTGCTGTACGAACAGCTCTCGTCCGGCATCCACACCAACCTGCAGCTGCAGGACGCGATCAAGCTGGCCCTGCTGGCCGAAGAGGTGCGCGATGAGGATATCGTCCGGGGAGTGATCAGCCAGGAACAGGTGATCTTCGGCCGCTCGCCCGATGACCTGAGCATCCTCATCCCCATCCCGGATAAGATTTACCTGCTGCGCGACGAGGTCTTCGCCACCTCGGGCAGCCTGGGCCCGCAAACTGCCGGCGACGAGCTGGCCCGCATGCAGGCGGAAGCCGCACGCCTGGCCGTGTTCAACGGCAGCAGCGACCCCGGTTTCGGAGAGCGCACTGTCCAGTACCTGCAGGGGAAAGGCGCCAATGTAGTCGCCAATCAGGCAGCCGGCCAGGCGTATGCCAACACCACCGTGATCGATCACACCGGCAGCCCTTACACCGTGCAGTACCTGGTTAACCTGCTGGGCATTCACCCCGGGCGGATCATCATCGACTTTGATCCGAACGCCCAGGTGGACGTTGAGCTGTATCTGGGCGACAGCTCACGCGGGGTCGAGTTTCCCTGAGCCATGACGTCTTCACAGAAGCCGCAGGTCCTCTCGCGCCGGATTATCTATGAAAGCCCCTGGGTGAACCTGTACGTGGACCACGTGCGCTTCCCCAGCGGCGTCGAGGTCCGCGAACACCACCTGATCGACTTCCCCCGGCCGTCCGTGCTGGCACTGGTGAGCGATTCTGCGGGCCGCCTGCTGATGGTGCAGGTGCCGCGCTATCCCAACGGCCGCACGGAGTGGGAATTCCCCGCCGGCCGGATCGACCCCGGAGAGACGATCGCGGCTGCGGCCGCGCGTGAAGTGCTGGAAGAGAGCGGTTACACCACTGCCGGCCACGAACTGCTGTACAGCTATAATCCCCTCAACGGTTCCTCCACCAAGGTCTTTCATGTGGTGCGCTGCCAGGCGCTGGAGCAGGCGGGCAAGTTTGACCGCGGCGAGGTGAGTGCCGTACGCTGGTTCACCCAGCCGGAGATCTGGGAGATGGTCCGCAGCGGGGAAATGATGGACGGCTACACCCTGACCGCCTTTCTGCTCTCCCAGCACCTGCCCTGACGCTGCACACATCCATCCTGGTTTATAATTAGGCCCTGTACAAAGGATCAGATCATCTTACAAGCCATGCTGGTTGAGCCGCGGCCGTGCGCGCTCAACCGGGTTACGGCTGTATAAATGGGGGAAAGGAGACAGATATTCATGTGCCGCAGTATCAAGAAGCTCCGCATTCCAGAACAGCCCGCAAGCGAAGAAGAAATCCAGGCCGCCGCGCTGCAGTATGTACGCAAGGTCAGCGGCTACCGTAAACCCTCGCGCCGCAACCAGCAGGCCTTCGACGAGGCCGTCGCGCAGGTAGCCGCCGCCACCCGCAGCCTGCTGGAAGCCCTGGAGACTCCGGAACGAGTATCCATCCAGATTCCAGAGAGGAAAGCGGGATAGAATCAGAAATGTTATAGACAGGAGGCTGGGCAGACGGTGAAAAATCGCGGGAATATCATCATCCTGATTTTATGCCAGGCGGCCGGACTTTCAGGGGTGGCCGCGGTGGCGCTGCTGGGCGGCATTATCGGCGCTGAGCTGGCGCCAGACCCGGCCCTTTCTACGCTGCCGGTGGCGTTTTCCACTATCGGGGTGGCCATCGCCACAGTCCCGACCGCCCTGTTGATGAAGGCCATCGGGCGGCGGCTGGGGTTCGTGAGCGGTGCCGCCCTGGCCATCGCAGCGAGCCTGCTGGCCGCGTTCGCCGTCAGCCGGGGCAGCTTTTTCCTGTTCTGTCTGGCGACTCTGCTGATTGGGGTGAACAGCGCCATCATGCAGCAGTACCGCTTCGCGGCCGTGGAGAGCGCAGGCAGCAGTTACGCCAGCCGGGCGGTATCACTGGTGCTGCTGGGCGGGTTCATCGCCGCTGTGCTGGGCCCCGAAGTAGCGCAGCGCACGCGCACCTGGCTTCCGGCCGGGCTGTATGTGGGCTCGTTCGTCAGCGTGGCGCTGCTTTACGTCCTGGCGCTGTTCCTGTTCCTGGTCTTTTACCGGGATGTGCAGGCCGAGGAGGCACGCGTGGAAGGCGATGAACGGCCGCTGGCCCGCATCATGGCCCAGCCGGTCTTTTTCGTGGCCGTGCTCTCTTCGGCCGTGGCTTACGGGGTGATGTCCTTCATCATGACCGCCACCCCAATTCACATGCACACGCTGCAGGGGTTCAGTCTGGATCAGACCACCCTGGTCATCCAGAGTCACATCGTGGCGATGTTTCTGCCCTCGCTGTTCACGGGCATAATTCTAGAACGGCTGGGGATCCGCCGCGTACTGCTGGCCGGTGTGCTGTTCATGCTGGCGTCCGCGGCCAGCGCCCTGGTCAGCATCCACTTTCTGCACTACTGGATCACCCTGGTTCTGCTGGGAGTGGGGTGGAACTTCCTGTTCGTGGGGGGCACGGTGCTTCTGACCCACGCCTACCGCCCGGCCGAACGCTTTAAAGCCCAGGCAGTGAACGAATTCCTGGTGTTTGCATCGCAGGCCACCGCCTCGCTCTCGGCCGGCACAGCCCTGTTCCTGGCCGACTGGCAGTTCATCAGCATCACCAGCCTGCTGCCGCTGCTGGTGGTGCTGGTCGCCATCCTGGCCCTGCGGCGGCACATCACCCCCGCCCCGGTGGAGGGATTAGCGGGATAAAGTGTGCGGCAGCTGTATGATAAAGAGCCCATCAGGGAAAAAGAAACCCGATGGGCTTTTTCGTTAGTGTCTTGTGAAGGAAAGATTTTTATCCAATCACCAAGAGACATACTTGAAAAATCCGACCTCCATGCGGTAAAGAGGCACAGCAATCAGGCGCGCGGAACGGCACGGACAGGATGCACGTGTCAGGCATGTTACGTATGACAGGCATGCCTGGTCGGAGCCGCCTGCAGACGGTACGGCATGTGAAGCCAGTATCACTTGCACGCCGCTGTTTAATGACCTGCACAGTCCGCATTCCCTGCGGTAAATACCGCAACTGTGAGAGGAAAATCTGTGACATTCATCGCCTGTGCCCGGGACGACTGTCGCCGGGTTTCTCGGTTATACTTGGAGAAAGCGATCCGCTCTCTTCGCCGGTTGCGGCGAGAAGCGACATGTCTCCGAGCCTGAAGGCCTAAACACGCGCAGTTTTCCTGCGCGTGCACGGCAGACAGGCCGGCCGGTCAGCGGCCCCGGTGGGAGGTGAAAACCTCTCCACCCCCCGTACCCCATCTGCGGGTAGACTTGGAAAGGAGACGTACCCAGCGCTGTATGCTTTGGGCCGTCTCAGACCGGACGGCCCATTTTCTTTATACAGCACTATAAGGATAGTTCATGGACCAGGGTTTATTGAAGGAAATGCTTGAACGCTCCGCATCCCGCCACAGCCACCTGTGCCCGCGCCAGGTGCTGGGGGTGCGCCTCGGTCTGCTGGGCGTGAAGAGTCTCGACCTGCGGGCTCCGGTCGCCGGGAAGCGCCTGCTGGTGATCCTGGAGACCGACGGCTGCTTTGCGGACGGGATCGAAGCGGCCACCGGCTGCTCGGTGGGGCACCGCACGCTGCGCGTGGAAGACTACGGCAAATCCGCCGCCACCTTCATCGATGTGCAGACAGAGCAGGCGCTGCGCGTGGCCCCCCGCCTGGATGTGCGCCAGCGCGCGGCGGACTGCATACCCGACGAATCGTCGCGCTGGAAGGCCATGCTGCAGGCCTACCAGGTGCTCTCTGACGAGGAAATGTTCTGCGTACAGGCGGTTCAGCTCAATCGCTCGCTGAAGGAGATCATCAGCCGGCCGGGGGTGCGGGTCAACTGCGACCTGTGCGGCGAGGAGATCATCAACGAACGCGAGGTCCGGGTTGACGGCAGGGTCTGCTGCCTGGCATGCGCCGGTCAGGCCTACTACACCCCTGTGTCCCTCACCGGCGCCGTTCTACATCCCAACGGCAACGTACTGCACCAGCGTTGAGAACCGGGATCCTTCCACAGGCCAGGGCCATCCCCTGGCGCTTTACACCTGGCGAACTTTCAGGCGCGCTGGCAGACCTGGGCATGATGCTGCCGACGGTGCTGGCCCTGATCCGCTTAAACGGCATTTCTGCGGTCAGCGCACTGGTGGTGATCGGGCTGGCGTACCTGCTCAACGCCCTGGTGTACCGCCTGCCGCTGCCGGTGCAGCCGCTTAAATCGCTCACGTCGACCGCCCTGGCCCTGGGCCTGTCTGCGGCGACGATTACCGCCGGCTCCTGGTGGATGGCAGCCATCTTTCTGCTGCTGTCGCTAACCGGCATTGGAGATCGGTTGCAGCGCCTGTTTCCGCTTCCGGTGGTGCGCGGCATCCAGCTCAGCCTGGGCATGCTGCTGCTGCGTATGACCTACGACCTGATCCAGCCGCTGGACCCCGTGCTGCTGGTTGGGTCCGTCGCGCTGCTGCTGGTGCTGCTCAAGCTGCGTCCCGAGTGGTCCACGCTGGCTGTGATCGCCTTCGGTGTGATCACCGTCGTGCTGCAGCGGGGGTTCCCGGCGGTGGAAATCTCCCTGTCGCTGCCTGCCCTGACCTTCCCGAGCTGGGCCGATTTCTGGCCCGCCTTATGGCTGCTGGCCATCCCCCAGGTGCCGCTCAGCCTGGGGAATTCGGTATACGCCACCGCCGACACTGCCCGGCAGTACTTTGGAGATCAGGCCGCGCACGTCACTCCCCGGCGTCTGCTGGGCACCATGGGCCTGGCTAACGTCGCCGCGGCGCTGTTCGGCGGCGTACCGGTCTGCCACGGCAGCAGTGGACTGACCGCCCACTACCGCCTGGGGGCGCGCTCCGGCGGCGCTCCTTTAATGCTGGGGGCGCTCTTTTTAATCTCCGGGATCCTGGGAAGCGGCTTCCTGCTGCCCATCCTGGAGCTGATCCCATTCACCGTGTTTGGGGTGCTGCTGGCTTACATCGGCATATCGCACAGCCTGCTGGTCAGAGAACTGCAGGGCTGGCGCGAGTGGCTGCCGGCGCTCGCCGTGGCGGCAGTCACCTGGTTCACGCGCAATCTGGCTTACGGCTACATCACCGGGCTGGCCATTTATTTCATTCTGTCCCGGTTACACGGTAAATAACCCCCTCCCCATCCTGATAAACCAGCTCCATATCCCCGTCCGCCCCCGCCTGGCGGATGAAGCCGTCGTGGCGGATATCGCTAGCGAGCGGGCCTGCATGTAAAAGAGAAAGCCCCTGAAGGTTCCGGGACCTTCAGGGGCAGTTTACGCTAATTGATGATCACCGGCAGCATGATCTGGAACATCTTGGGCACGTCCGCCTTGACTGTGACGGTCACTTTTGCGCTGGCGGTTCCACCATTTCCATCTTCAACCGTGTAGGTGAAGGTGTCGGTCCCGGTGAAATCTCTGCCGGCGGTGTAGCGAATGGTGTCACCGCTGATCTCCACGCTGCCGTGCGCCGGCTGGGACACGCCCGCCAGCCTCAGCCTGTCGCCGTCGATATCGCTGTCGTTCTTCAGCACTGCAATGGTCACTGTCTTTCCCTGGATCACCACGGCGCTGTCATCCCGGGCGACCGGCGGGTCGTTGACCGGGTTGACCGTGACGGTAAAGGTCCGGCTGAACGTGGCCGCGCCATCCGAGACGGTCACCGTGATCACGGCCTTTCCGCTGGCATTGGGCACCGGCTTGAAGGTCAGGGTGCCGGTCGAGTTCGGGCTTTTGTAGCTGACCTGCGGGTGCGGGATCAGCGCCGTGTTGCTAGATTTTGCCGTGACCGTCAGGGCCTGGTTCTCGCCCGGTCCGGCGGTGATGCCTCTCAGGGTCACCGTCTGCTCGCCGGCATCCTCGTTGATCGTCACGTTGGACAGTGTATCCAGCGTGGGCGGATCGTTGACCGGGCGGACGGTGATGTTGACCTGCCTGGCCTGTGCAGCAGCCGCCTGCCCGTCGCTGGCATTCCAGGTGAAGCTGTCGGATCCGTTATAGTACGCCTGCGGCACGTAGACCAGACCAGCCAGATCTTCCGCCGGAATGACCGTACCGGCCAGTACGTCCACGCCGTTCAGGCGCAGCACACCATGCCCGGGCAGGGTGACGATCGTCACCGCGGCGAGCGAGTCGCCGTCGATGTCGCTGAAGGCGGCTTCGAACTTGCTCAGAGCGAAGGTGTAGCTCCGGTTTTCGTCTGTTTCGATGCTGATATCGCCGATCACCGGCGCGTCGTTCACCGGGTTGACCGTGACGGTGAAGGAGCGGCTGGTCTCCGCCTCGCCGTCGGATACAGTTACAGTAATGGTTGCCTGGCCGCTGGCATTGGCCGCAGGGGCAAACGTCAGGCTGCCAGTCGAGTTCGGGCTGGTGTAGCTGACCTGCGGGTGTGGAATCAGGGCTGTGCTGCTGGATACCGCCGTGACCGTCAGGGTCTGGTTCTCGCCCGGGCCGGCGCTGATTCCCGTCAGGATCACCGTCTGCTCGCCGGCGTCCTCGTCGATCACCACGTCAGGCAGCTCATCCAGCGTGGGCGGATCGTTGACCTCAGCCACCGTGATCGTGAAGGTCTTCGCCGGGCTGGTGTCCACACCGCCTTTCTCCGTCCCGCCATCGTCCTGCAGTGCAACAGTGATGGTCGCGCTGCCATAGGCTTTGGCCGTCGGCTTGAAGGTCAGGTCGCCGGTTGCCGGGTCGATGGCCGGCAGCTCAGCGAACAGGCCATCGTTGTTCGTGTTGATCAGGAAAGTCAGCGTCTGGCCGGCTTCGTCTGGCGGGCCGGCGCTGATGCCGGTGGCCCACCCGGCGAAGAACTGCGGGGCAGCGCCTGCATCTGCTTCATCCACCGTGATGTCCGCTCCCACTGTGAAGGACGGCGCGTCGTTGACCGGATGGACGGTGATGCTGACCTGCGCGGTGTCCTCCGCAACCGCCTGCCCGTCGCTGGCGTTCCAGGTGAAGCTGTCGGCGCCGTTGAAGTCCGCCTGCGGCACGTAGACCAGGCCGCCCAGGTCTTCCGCCAGGATAACAGCACCGGCCAGCAGGTTCACACCGTTCAGGCGCAGCGCACCGTGTACAGGCAGGCTGTCGATCGTCACCGCGGCCAGCGAGTCGCCGTCGATGTCGCTGAAGGCGGCCTCGAACTGGCTCAGAGCGAAGGTGTAGATCTGATCCTCATCTGTCTCGAAGCTGATATCACTGATCTCCGGTGCGTCGTTCACCGGGTTAACTGTGACGGTAAAGGACCGCTGGATCTCCGCCTCGCCGTCGGATACGGTCACGGTGATGGTCGCTTCTCCGCTGGCATTGGCTGCCGGAGTGAAGGTCAGGCTGCCGCTGGCCTGCGGGCTGGTGTATGCGACGACTGGATCGGGGATCAGGCCTTTGTTGTCCGAGCTGGCGCTGACCGTGAGATCCTGGCTTTCGCCGCCGCCGGCAGTAATCCCGCTCAGGGTTACGATCTGCTCGCCGGCGTCCTCGTCGATCGTCATGTCAGCCGGCTGGTCGAGGGTGGGATCGTCGTTGACGGGGTTGACCGTGATGGTAAAGGTCTGCTCCGCCGATGTGTCCACGCCGCCGTTTGCGGTGCCGCCGTCGTCGCTCAGCGTCACGGTGACGTTCGCCGCACCATAAGCGTCGGGCGCAGGGGTGAAGGTGAGTGTGCCGCCGGTGTCAACCGCCGGTAGTTCTGCAAACAGGTCGTCGTTGTCTGTGCTCAGGCTGAAGGTCAGCTCCTGGCCGTCTTCGTTCTGCGGGCCGGCGCTGATGCCGGTGGCCCAGGCTTCGTAGGTCTGCGGGCCGGCGTCCTCGTCAACCGTGATGTCTGCTCCCGCCGTGAAGGAGGGCGCGTCGTTGACCGGCTGTACGTCGAGTACAACCCGTGCCGCTTCAGACCAGTCCGACCCATCGCTGACCTGCCAGTCGAAACCGTCTTCGCCGGAGAAGTCCGCTTCCGGCGTGTATTTCAACGAGCCCAGATCGGCGGGAGCGATTTCATCGCTGACCGCAACCGCATCTTCACCCAGGCTCAGAACGCCGTGCGCCGGCAGCGCCGTGATGCGCACCGCAGCGAGCGGGTCGTCTTCCACATCGCGATAGGCGTCGTGGTCCGCGAACACGTCCTGGCTGAACGTGTAGGTCGTGTCTTCAAACAGCTCGAGCGTGATCTCATCGACCTCCGGGCTGTCGTTCACGGCATGGACGGTGATGCTCACCTGCGCGGCAGTATCTGCATACGCCAGCCCGTCGCTGAGGTTCCAGGTGAAGCTGTCGGAGCCATGGTAGTCCGCGTCGGGCTCGTAAACCAGTGCCGCACCGGCGGGCAGTTCGGTCCCGGCCGTATCCACATAGAACTCGTTCTGCGGCTCATCCGCGGGGATTACATGCAGCCGGCCGTGCTCCGGCAGGGTGACGATCTGGATCGCTGCCGGCTCGTCGCCGTCCACATCGCTGAAAATCCCTGTGATGTCGCTCTCTTTGAAGGTGTAGGTTTGATCTTCGTCTGTCTCGAGGCTGAGATCTCCGATCACCGGCGGGTCGTTGACCGGGTTGATCTGCAGGTTCACAGTGCCGGATGCGGCCGCATAGGCTGTACCGTCGCTGGCGTTCCAGGTGAAGCTGTCGGCGCCGTTGTAGTCTGCCTGCGGCACGAAGACCAGGCCGTCCAGGTCTTCCGCCGGGATAACAGCACCGGCCAGCAGGTCCACACCGTTCAGGCGCAGGGCACCGTGTACGGGCAGGGTGTCGATCCTGACCTCCGCCGCCGGGACGCTGTCGTTGTGCAGGTAGCTCTGGTTCAGCACGGAGGCGTCCAGGGCCAGGCTGGAGTCCTCGTCCAGGCTCAGGTCAATGTCCAGCATCTCGGGGCTGACGTCGGTCAGCGTGATGGTGAAATCCTGTGTGAGGGTCAGCCCACCGCTGTCCGTGACGGTCACACGCACCCGGTAGCTGTGATCAAGGCGTTCTTCGTAGTCCAGGCTGTCCTTCGCCCGCAGCTCGCTGCCAGCGATCTCGAACAGGGCGTTGTCAGTCTCGTCATCTTCCGGCAGGCTGAAGGTCCAGGTGTCCCCGGCGTCGGGATCTGTGGCGCTGAGGGTGCCTACCAGGGCGCGCGGCCCGGCGTTCTCCGCCAGGGTCAGGTTGTCCAGGGTCAGGCTGTCCGGCGCCTCGTTGACCGCGACGATCATAATGGTGAAATCCTTCTGCAGGATATTCTCGCCGTCCGAGACCTGCAGGGTGATATCGAAGTACTCATCGCCCGTATCGAAGTCGAAAACCCGGGTGGTGAGCAGCTGGTTCCCTTCAACCTTGAAACCATCACCGGAAACCAGGCTGAAGGTAAGCACGCTGTCCTCGTCGGGGTCAGAGGACTGCAGTTCACCGACCAGCGTGCCTGCGGGCAGGTTTTCGGCGACTTTGTGTTCACCGCTCAGGATCAGGTATTTCGGCGGCTCGTTGACATCCTCCAGTTCCACGATGAGGGTCTGTTCAACCATGCCGCCCTGGGCGTCCGTCACACGGATGCGAACCTGGAAGCTGGTCGGGCCGGCTTCATAATCGAATGCGGCAGTGGTCACCAGCTGGTCGTCCTGGATAGCGAACCGCCCGTTGTGCGTGTCGCCCTCGCCGGAGACCAGTTCAAACGTATGCGTATCGACCTGGTCTTCATCCAGGGCGGTCAGCACGCCTACCAGCGTACCAGCAGGCATGTTTTCGGCCACGCGGCTGCTGCTGATCGTGAAACCGGTGGGGGCATCATTCACATCCGTGACGGTGATCGTGAAGACCTGCTCGTAGCTGCCGCCCTGGCTGTCCAGCGCCTGCAGGCGGATGCTGAGGGTTGGCGTGTCTTCAAAGTTGAAGACAGCGGCGGTCTTTAGTTCGTTTCCGTCGATTTCAATGTGGGCGTTATCCGCATCGCCATCGCCGGCCACCAGCGCAAAGGTGTGCGTGTCGCCAGCATCCTGGTCGACGGCTGAAAGGCTGCCGATCACCGTTCCGGCAGGCAGGTTTTCAGCGACCTGGCTGGAGCTGAGGTTGATCGCGGTGGGCGCGTCGTTGCGGTCCTCAACCATAATGGTCAGGATCTGCGCCAGGGTGCCGCCGTCTCCATCGTCCGTCTGGACCTGGATACGGTAAGTGTCCTGCGTTTCATAATCGAAGGCCCTGTTGGTCTTGATCAGATCGCCGTCGATTTCAAAGGCATCGTTATCCAGGTCCTCTCCATCGAGCAGTGAATAGGTAAAGCTGCTGCTGTCGATGTCGGTGGTGGACAGCTGCCCGACCACCGTACCGGCGGGTTCGTTCTCAGCGACTGTGGCCGGGGTCAGCGCGATGTCGATGGGGGCGTCGTTGACCGGAGCAACGGTAATCCGGGCGCTGAGGGGCTCGGCGCTGAAGGCTGTACTGCCGCCGTTGACGGTCACATCAGCGGTCTCGCCGCTGACGCCGTAGGTGCGGTCCCAGCCGCGCAGGACCAGCTCGAACGTGCCGTTGAGGTCAGGAGCCGGGACAAAGCGCAGGCGGGTGTTTTCATCACTGGCCAGCAGACGCGCTTCCGTCTCACTCGGGCTGCCCAGGTCATACCAGGTGTTCCCGCCGTCGAGCGAGTACTGCCAGCCGCTGTCCGGAGCGGCGATCACCGCCACGCCCTCCAGGGCGCCCTGGTCGGCATCGGTCATGCGGTCCCCGCCGGATGCCAGCAGGCTGGAGATCAGCGTCCCGGGGTTCTCATCGTCTGGGGTATCCTCGAGGATGCCATCGAGCAGCAGGGGTTCTTCACCGGTCAACAGAGGGGCGTCGTTGACCGAATTGATGGAGATGGTGAAGGTCTGCTCGGGGGAGCGGTTCTGCCCGCCGCGCTCGGTGCCGCCGCTGTCCTGCACGACCAGGCGCAGAATGGCGATGCCGAAGGCGTCCTGGGCGGGGGTGAAGGTCAGGTCGCCCTGCGGGCTGACGGCAGGCGGAACGGCGAACAGATCGGGGTTGCTGTTGGCGGTGAAAATAAACTCAAGCGTCTGGTCGCTTTCGTTGGCCGGCCCAACGCTGAGACCGGTGGCCCAGCCGTTCACGATCTGCGGGCCAGCATCCTCGTTGATGTTGATGTTGGCGCCTTTCACAAAGGACGGCGCGTCGTTCACAGACTCCACCTGCAGGATAAGCGTCTCGGAAGCGGTCAGCGCTCCGCCGCTGCCCGTGCTGCCCTGGTCGCTGGCCTGCAGGGAAAGCGTGACGCTGCCGAAGAAGTCGGGATCGGGATGGTAGAGCAGTCCGTCGAGGCCGGCGTTGATGGCATCCAGCGCACCCTGGAAGGTCATCTCACCATCGGCCAGGCCATCTCCTTCGGAGAAGGTCAGTCCCGCCGTGCTGGCCAGGCTAATTGTCCCGTCGGAGACCGCCAGGCTCACCAGCAGTTCTTCCCCGCCGGCGTCAACGTCCTGCAGCGTCAGGCCGTTCAGGGTAAGTTCCTGGTCTTCCAGGGTGGTCGGGTCGGCAGGCAGGTTGAAGACCGGCGCGTCGTTCACCGCCTCGACCGCAATAACAAGCGTGTCCTGGGCGGTGAGCGAGGGGCCACCGGCAGGTCCCAGGTGCCCCAGGTCATCGGTCAGGATGGTCAGGCTGGCAGAGCCGTTGAAGTCGCTGGCAGGGGTAAAGGTCAGTCCGTCGAGGGCTGCGTTGATGGCGTCCAGCGTGCCTTCGAAGGTCATCTCGAGATCGTCCAGGCCGTCGCCGGTTGAGAAGGTCAGCCCATCCACACGGCTCAGGCTGAGGCTGCCGTTTACAGCCGTCAGCGTAACCTGCACGGGCAGATCTTCAGCATCGTCATTGACGACGATCTTCTGGTCACCCGCGAACACCAGCGGGGTGTCTTCGAGCGTGCTCAGGTTCAGGTCCGCTGGCAGGGTATGAACCGGGGCATCGTTGACCGGCTCGACCACGATGGTAAGGGTTTGCTCGAAGCTGTCCGCGCCGCCGTTCTCGGTCCCGCCATCATCGCTCAGGGTGATGGTGACCGCCGCCGTACCGTGTTTCCCGGGGGCAGGCGTGAACGTCAGCTCACCGGATTCGTCCATCGCCGGCAGCGCGATAAAGAGTTCTTCGTTGTCTGTGCTGAGGCTGAAGGTCAGGGTCTGGTCCGCCTCGTTTGCCGGACCGGCTGAGATATCGTAAGCCAGGCCGGGGAAGATCTGCGGGCCGGAGGATTCCGACACGGTCACCGTGCTCTGGCTGAGCTGGAAGCCGGGGGCGTCGTTGACGGAGGTTACCTGCAGTGTAAGCGCCCCGGAGGCCGACTTTGGACCGCCGCTGCCCGTATTGCCCAGGTCGCTGACCTGAAAGCTGAAGCTGACGTCACCGAAGAAATCCGGCTCGGGAACGAAGCTCAGGCCCTCCAGGGCGGCGTTGATATCATCCAGGCTGCCCTGGAAGGTCATGTCACTATCGGCCAGGCCGTCACCTTCTGAGAAAGTCAGATGATCCGTGCCGCCGAGGCTGAGGGTGCCGCTGTCGACGGAGAGGGTCATTTCCAGAGGACTGCTTCCGGCATCCACATCGCCCACGACCAGTCCGCTGAGGTCCAGGGATTGGTCTTCGAGCGTGGTGGTCTGCGGAGGCAGGCTGCTGAAGAACGGCGCATCATTGACCGCCACGACGTTGATGCTGACGGTTTTCTGCGCACCGAGCGGGCCACCGCCCGTGTGTCCCTGGTCGTTCACCTGGATGCTCAGGCTGGCTGGGCCGCTGTAATCCGCTGAGGGGATGAAGGTCAGGCCGTTGAGAGCCGCGTTGATGGCTGTCAGTGTGCCCGTGAAGACCATCTGGCCGTCATCCTGGCCGTCACCTTCCGAGAACGACAGTCCAGTCGTGCCGCTCAGCGTGATCACGCCGTTCACGGCGCTCAGGGTGACGCTGATCGGGTTATCGCCCGCATCATCGGTGACCGACAGGCGGCGCCCGTTGGAGAAGACCAGGGGGGTGTCTTCGGCGCTGGTCTGCGTTCCCGGCGCGGTGATGACCGGTGCATCGTTGACCGGGGTGATTTCGATCGTGAAAGTCTCAGGCTCCGTGGCGTCCACACCACCGTGAGCCGTGCCGCCGTCATCGCGCAGCACAACCGTGATGACCGCCGTTCCGTACGCATTGGGGGCGGGCGTAAAGGTCAGGCTGCCGGTGGCCGGGTCGATTTCTGGCGGAACCGAAAACAGGTGGCCGGCATCCGTGGTCAGTTCGAATGTCAGGGTCTGGCCGGATTCGTCATCCGGGCCTGCGGAAATATTCGCAGCCCATGCGTCGAAGGACTGCGCCGGGGAGTCTTCGGGGACTGTGATGTCCGTTCCCATATCGAAGGACGGGGCATCGTTGACCGCGTTGACCGTGACCGTGAACGACTTGATGGTCTCGGCCTCACCATCAGAGACGGTGACTGTGATCAATGCCTCTCCGCTGGCATCTGCCGCAGGGGTGAACGTCAGGGCGCCTGTGGCAGCCGGGCTGGTGTAGCTGACCGCCGGATGGGGGATCAGGCCAGTGTTGTCCGAGACGGCGCTGACCGCGAGTTCCTGGCTTTCGCCGCCTCCAGCGCTGATGCCGGTCAGGTTCACAAGCTGCTCACCGGCATCTTCGTTGATCGTCATGTCATCCGGCTGGTCGATGGTTGGATTGTCGTTGACCGGGTTCACCGTGATGGTGAAGGTCTGCGGCGCGGAAGTGTCCAGGCCCCCGTTTTCAGTGCCGCCGTCATCGCTCAGGACGACCGTCACCGTCGCCGCACCGTTTGCATCAGGAGCGGGGGTGAAAGTCAGGTCGCCGCTGGCCGGGTCAATGGCCGGCAGCACAGCGAACAGCGCATCGTTATCGGTGCTGATGTTGAAGGTCAGGTTCTGGCCGGCTTCATCCGCAGGGCCAGCGCTGATGCCGGCAGCCCAGCCTTCGAAGGACTGTGGTCCGGCGTCTTCGTCTACCGTGATGTCCGCCCCTTTCGTGAAGGACGGCGCATCGTTGACCGGGTTGACCGTGACCTTGAAGGTCTTCTGGATCGAGTCCTCGCCGTCAGAGACTTCGACTGTGATCACAGCCTCCCCGCTGGCGTCTGCCACAGGAGTGAACCTCAGGGTGCCGGCGGCATCCGGGCTGGTGTACTCGACGGCTGGGTCGGGTATCAGACCGGTGTTGTCCGAGCTGGCAGTGATGGTCAGGTCCTGGGTCTCGCCGCCGCCGGCGCTGATGCCGGTCAGGTCTACGGTTTGCTCAACGGCATCTTCATTGATGGTCACGTCCGTCAGGTCGTCCAGGGTGGGATCGTCGTTGATTGAGTTAACGGTCACTGTGAAGGTCTTATCGATCGAATCCTCCCCATCCGAGACGGTGACCGTGATCACTGCAGAGCCATGAGCATCTTTTACAGGAGTGAAGGTCAGGATACCGCTGGTATCCGGGCTGGTGTAGGCGACGTCCGGATCAGGAATCAGGCCGGTGTTGCTGGAAACAGCCGTGACCGACAGCTCCTGGATCTCCAGGGGGCCGGCGGTGATCCCGCTCAGGGTTACGGTCTGTTCAGCAGCGTCTTCATCGATCGTCAGGTCCGTTATGTCGTCCAGTGTGGGGGCGTCGTTTACCGGGTTGATGATGATCGTGAAGTTTTTGGTTGTCTCGGCATCGTCGGAAGGGTCTTCCGGCGTACCGTAGTCGTCTTTGAGGGTCACCGTGACAATCGCCTGCCCATAAGCATCCGGTGCAGGGGTAAAAGTCAGGGTGCCGTCGAGGGCGATTTGAGGCTGGACGGAGAACAGGTCTTCATTGTCATTACTGGTGACGAAGGTCAGCCCGTGGCCGCTTTCATCCTCCGGCCCGGCGGAGATACCGGTTACCCAACCGGCAAGGGACTGCGGACCGGAATCTTCGTCCACGATTGGTTCATCGCCCAGCGTGAATACAGGCGGGTCGTTTACCGGGTTCACCGTGATGGTGAAGGTCTGTGGCTCTGAAGTGTCTACTGCGCCAGGTTCGCCGGTACCGCCATCGTCGCTCAGGATAACCGTCACCGTCGCCGCACCGTGAGCATCGTCCGCCGGCGTGAAGGTCAGGTCGCCGCTGATCGGGTCGATGGCGGGCAGTTCAGCGAACAGGGCATCGTTATCGGTGCTCATATCGATGGTCACGACCTGGCCGGCTTCATTATCGGGGCCGGCCTTAATCGTAGCCCAGTTGGGGTACGTCTTCGCTCCGGCGTCTTCATTCACCACGATGGCCTCGCCCGGGATGAAGACCGGGGCGTCGTTTACCGGGCTGATGGTGATGCTAACCTCCGCCGGCTGCAGCGCGTAATCGTTGTGGTCGCGCGCATTCCAGGAGAAAACATCAGAGCCGAAATAATCCACATCCGGCCGGTATACGAGCTCATCCAGGTCTTCCGCAGGGATCTCCTGATCCACGACCACCGGGACGCCCGCTAACCGCAGCTCACCGTTGTCCGGCAGGCTGGTGATGCGGATGGCCTGCAGCGTGTCGCCGGCGTCAGCCAGATCGAAGAAAACAGCCGTAAAGTCATCCAGGTTGAAGGCAATGTCCGTGTCTTCCAGGGTGGTTTTGCTAAAGCCCGAAATTGCTGGCAGGTCATTGACTGGGGCGATGTACAGGCTGACGGTGGCGGAAAGGCCTGCATAGGCATCCCCGTCGCTGCCGTTCCACTTGAAACTGTCGATCCCGAAATAGTTGTCATGAGGGGTGTAGGTCAGATCGCCCAGCTCGCCGGCCAGGATTTCCTGGTCCAGATAAACCGGGGTGCCGCGCAGGGCAAGCACGCCGTTCACAGGTAAGGCTGTGATTTTGATCTTTTTCAGGCTGTCGCCGTCGGCATCGCTGAAGTGGGCCATAAAATCATCGATATGGAAGCCCAGTCCGGTGTCCTCGTCGAGCTGGCGGCTGAAGCCGGTCACCAGGGGAGCGGCGTTCAGGTCAATTACAGTGATGTCACGAGATACCTGATTGTGGAAGCTGTCCGCCTGGCCCTGCAGGGTGAAGGTTACCATTCGTGGGGTTTCGTCGGGGTTTGCACCGGTTTCAAACGTAATCGCCCGCAGCAGAGCCTGGATGGCCTGCGGGGTGGCGTCCGGAACCAGGCGCAGCTCCAGCGGTTCTTCTTCAGACGTACCGCCGCTGTAGGTGGCGATGACTTTTGGGGCCCCGTTGGCGTACAGCACGAACACACCGCTCGACAGGCTGATATCGCCCTGCGGGGTGACGGCAAGGACATCATTCTCCTGCCAGGTACTTCCCAGGGTGACGGTCAGCGTCCAGCCGCTGTAATTGATCACATCCCCCGTGAAGACCGCCTCCTCATCGATCTGCACCACCCCATCGCCTTCCTTATACTCCAGGGGGTCTGCTGCCAGTGTGATGGCGGGGTGCAGGAACTCAAAGGCACCCACATCGCAGGCGGCGCCGGAGGGGCGTGCGATGCCGCGCTGGTCGAATTCATCTCCGTCTCCGCAAATACCGCCGTCGAAAGCTGTGCTGCCGGGCTTCAGAGCGTGTGTGAGGGTCGGCCCGCCGTTGTCGGCCAGCGGACCCAGCACATCACTGAGCACATCATAGGACATGTTGGACCCATCTACGCTGAAACCATCCGAGGAGTTGGCGACAAACAGGCTGTTCGTAGATGAAACCGCGCCGCTCTCCACCCACAGTCCGGGGCGCGCGCTGTGCGCGGCACTGTTGGCCGCGACCGTGCTGCTCTGCAGGGTCAGCTCAGCGCTTT
>Ga0134098_1001109_pt1 | contig 24140 bp, 30 predicted proteins | sample 9_3taG_FD_94456 | JGI IMG/M metagenome (GOLD analysis project Ga0134098, IMG submission 94456) | Switchgrass degrading microbial communities from high solid loading bioreactors in New Hampshire, USA - 9_31_10_142_A3 metaG | ecosystem: Engineered > Bioreactor > Semi-continuous > Anaerobic >... | reverse complement strand
TGGTGGAGATAAGGGGAGTCGAACCCCTGACCTCTTGAATGCCATTCAAGCGCTCTCCCAACTGAGCTATACCCCCACATAATATTATCTTTTACTTTGCTGTCATCCGCCAGGAATAACAGCAAGTCTTATTATACACAGGTTTTCTGTGATTTGCAATAGTTTTGCCGGATTCCGTTAACCTTCAAGCTGCTTAAACCTTTCAACGCCCTTTTTACACAGCAGGAAATATACAAGAACATTCAACCCGCCGTATATCAAAACCGCCGATAAAGCCGCGGTTATGATTCCCGGAGAGAACTGCGCCGCGGCATAGATTGTAAGTCCGCCGACAATGCTTGAGATTACCATGCTGTAAACAACATTCATGTTCTGCTTAACAGCCTTTTGCTCGGAATCCCAGTCAAGCTTCGGGTTATACAGATCGAGAAGAATTTCAAAAAATGAAATCAAAAGCGTTCCCATCCACCCAGCTACAAGGATAAGCAGGCTGATGTACAGCGGGAGTTTAAACACGGCTGTCGCTGCAATAAGCATAAACACTGCTCCGGCAATACTCAGAATAAACCCTGATAACACTTTCGCAAGTATTTGCGTTCTATAGCTGACCGGGATATATTTTTTCACAAATAATTCCTGGCCTTCTCTTGATATGGATGTGGAAACGGTTCCGTTAAACCCTGCGACAAATGCAAACATGGCTATTCCAAACAGAAAAATAGTACCGGCATTATCGGTATTGATTATTAACTGTTTTACCATGCCTTGCATATCCGCACCTTCCGTTCCCATAACCATATATATAAGCAGTAATACCGGCCAGATAAAATTTACTATAACGCAGTTTAAAAAATAAATAGGAGTCCTGAACAAAAGTTTAAGTTCGAGCATCGTATATGTCCTGAGCGCGGAATGTTTCTTAAGAAATTTATCCCTTTCTTCGGCTTTATTCTGTTTGTTTCTTTTCGAAACTGATTCGGACAGTCCGACAACACCTTTTAAATATACCTTTTCACCCAAAAACAGCAGGAAAATATAAACCGCAGCCGATGCAGCGGCATAAAGCAGCAGGTTCAAAAAACCGGCCGCGGTTGCGGTATCCAATAAAGCGGAGACCGCCCACCTTGCTGTGGGGAATATGCCCGATGTTAACAATGCAAGGGTATTTTCACCTTTCGTAATCAGGGCTTCAAGCTCCTGCAGATTTATATTGACAATAAACCTCTGCATGACAATGTTTATACCCATGCCCAGTAAAAGCGCAAGCGTACCTCCGATAATACTGAAGGTATCCTTGTGCTTTGAGGCGTTTGTAAACCTCATCAGAATCATAACCAACACCGACGCGAGACACAGCGGCACTACAGGTATAAACACAAAAACAACAAAGCTGTACAGATAGAATACTATACCAACAGCACTTCTTATACCGTAAACAATAACTGCAGGCAGGAAAACCGCAGCGGTTATAATGTATTCAAATATTGCTGCCGTAAGAAATTTCGCGCCTACGATCTGCCTCGGTTTCAGAGGCAGGTACAGCAATACTTCCACATCTCTGGAAAAGTAAAAACTTGCGGCTATATAAAATATTCCGAACAGTAATATTACTGTCGATGTTATTGCAATTCCCCAGCTAATTATCACACCTTCCTGCCCTATTACAGCTAATGCGCTGTAAGCGCTGTTAACAAAAAATGAAAACATAACCACAAGGCCCGGAAGAATTATAATCAGCATTAGTGCAAACAAAACCTTCGATACTTTATTTTTCATTCCCTTTATGCCGAAACCTTCACCGTTTTTCAGAAGTGTTCTTGTCAGCAGCAGCATTTTATTCTTCATTTTCGGTCAACTCCAGGAATAATTTTTCAAGCGATTCGTCTTTCATTGAACTGTTTCTCATTTCGTCCAGGGTGCCGCAGAAAAGGATTCTGCCCTTATTTATAATTGCGACCTTGTCGCATATCTTTTCTGCAACGTCAAGTACATGAGTGGAGAAAAAAACTGTTTTTCCGCTGTCTGCTCGTTTTCTCATCATTTCTTTCAGAATAAACGATGAGCGCGGATCAAGACCCGTCATAGGCTCATCAAGAATCCATACGGACGGATCGTGAAGCAGCGAACCCATCAGCACTATTTTCTGCCGCATGCCGTGTGAATAACTCTGTATTCGGTCGTTCAGCACATCCTCCATGCCGAATTTTTTTGCCAGATCATCTATAATCTCTGTCCTATCCTTTGAACTTACGTCGTACATGTCCGCCATAAATCCAAGGTATTCGATGCCTTTCAGCCTTAAAAACATATTCGGCGAATCCGGTACAAAACCTATCTGCTTTTTTACTTTTACCGGATCGGTTTTTATGTCCACCCCGTTAACTTTTATTGTACCGCTGTCTGCATTAAGAATTCCGGTAATCATTTTTATCGTAGTAGTTTTTCCGGCGCCGTTAGGACCGAGAAAACCGAAAATTTCACCGCCCGGTATTGTCAGGTTGAGATTATCGACGGCTTTGACAGTGCCTCCATAGGTTTTGCTTACACCTATTAATTCAATCATATTTTATCATTCCCTCCAATATTTACTATACCTTTAAGTCGGTTTCTCGGCAATACACATACAATCTTCAGACAGACACCCGTTCTATTATTATAAAAAAATGCGAATGTTTTTATGACCTGTTTGTTACTTATGAAATATAAACCGACGGTTAAATAATACACCATCCGGGATTCGTACCCGGAACTTTAAGTAACTGTACTGATTTCAACTTGAATTATCTCTTCTATGATTGCGATAATATCATATCATAACAAAACGGGAGAATGAAGAATAAATTCGAAAATAAAAAATATCAAGGGTAAGAATCTTGTAACCCTTGATATTTGCTGGTGCACCATCGGGGACTCGAACCCTGGACACCCTGATTAAGAGAAAGAGGACAGCCGCTTAAAGCTACAAAACATTACTAAAAGCTATTCAGCAAAATGGCTAATTAAGCGACTTTCAAGAATCAAACAGCTAAAGATAACACAAGAAAACTTAAAGAAACTTAAAACTGTTTGCAACATCAATTGCAGCAACAATAAGAACACTTGTTTTGGTTATAAATGGATGATAAAATTTAATTTAAGGACGGGATGGAATATGAAAAAAGTTACAACTAACAAGTCAAGTATCGAAATAAAGTTTACAGTATTAACCGACCTGATTGTTTCTATCTATCACGAAATTAAAGCCATTTACGACAACAAGGATTATATAGAATGGACTAAATTAAACGATGAATGGCTTAAAATAAACACACGCAACAAGGAAATTATTTCATCGTTATTTAAGGAACCCAGTGCTGAATGTAAGGAAGCGCAAAAACTTAAGTGTGAATTTATGCTGTATTCCATGTATGTTAAAGCCATGGAATACAAAAGCGAAAGTGATGCATTATATCAGGCGTACATAGAAAGCATTAAACCTCATGAAAGGGAATATATTCTTAACGAACAAAAAATGTCTCAAATAAATGAACAGCTAAAGCCCTATGAAAAGAATGTAAACGAATTAATAGAACAGTTAAATGAATTGTGGGCTGCAGCTAATTACCTATTAAAGCAGATTGATTTAATAGATTCCGCTTTTAAGATATCGGATGACCTTAAAATAAAGATTGTGGAACAAAGACTATATAGTTATTCCCAAAATAAAAAATTGCTTTTAGACAAGACCTTACAAAAAGAAAAAAAGCAATATGAAGAAGCTAAAGCAAGCCGAATTAAGTTTTATACGTCAATACTTACCGATATGCCACGTCCCCCAAAGGGAAGTCATATACCTGACCCAACAGGAGAAGCTATAATTTCAATAGAAGAAAACATTGGTGAAATAATAAAATCCTGGGAGAAAAAGATAAATAAAACGATTGAAAGTATTCAATGGGTTGATAAAGTCCTTAAAACGCTTGAACCCGATGAAGCAAGGATAATAAGATTACGATACCTTGAAAATAAATCATGGAACCAAATAACAACAAGTACAGGTTGGCCTGAAAGAACCTGTTATTGCAAAAGAGATACCGCAATAAATAAGTTAATTGACCTTTTATAAGTTTTGCAGTTTTTTGCAGTTTTTTTGCCTTATACTGAAATTGTGAAAGAATATATTTCATTCCGTCCTTCAAACCCGGCTAACAGCCCGGGATTTTTATTTTATAAAGATGTCCTTTTTTGTTATAGAATTTCACATTTAAGATAATGTAAAATTAAAATTGATTGTTTGCGTTAGTGTACCCACAGGTACAGTATTTCACATTCAAGATAATATAAAATTAAAATGCGAATGAACACTATACCAAAAAACGCATATTATAGAAGGACTATTTACAAATAACTAAACTCGCGCCCCGGTATTAGCCGGGGTTTTTTTATGCCCAAAAATCACGTTTATTAACTATTAACAGAGGAGGTAAGAAAATGTTCAAGAATCGACTAAAGGAAAAATGCGAGCAGCAAGGAATGACATTAAGGGAACTTGCCGTGAAGGCCGGGATTGCGGAAAGCACTGTTTATTCCTTGTCATCCGGCAAAATTTTTCCGTACCCTTCATGGCGGCAGAAGATCGCAAAAGTATTCGGCTGTGATGAATCAGAAATATTTTACGAAGGAAGGTGAACACGTTGGAAAGATACTTAATCAAGGATTATGAACACTTGCCATTATTTTTGAAACCCAAAGAATTGAAACGCATAATTCCTGTGAGTGAGCCGACTTTGTATGCCTTGCTTAACAGGACGGGTTGCCCGAAGGTTTATACAGGCTCAAGGACTTATGTTATAAACACGCGGCGGTTTATCGACTGGCTTAACGAACAGGAGGCGATCACATGAGGCAGCAGGCAAACAAAAAGCCGGAAACGAGCCGGCATAAAAAGAACCTAAAAGACTTAATTCTATACCTACATAATAAACGTAAATTGCGTAGAATGCAAGCCCTTGTAGCGGATGCCCATCCAAAAGCCGCAGGGGCTTTTTTGCGGGCATATGAAGCCTACCTAAAAAGGCGGTGATTGAATTGACAAAAGATATTTTGGCCTACATATTACAACAGACAGGCGCAAAACCAACAAAAAAGGGCGATAAGGTTTTACTGAATCCTTGCCCGGTATGCGGACATAGGGATCATTTTTTTGTTTTTCCGACAACAAACAGCTTTTATTCATTTAGTGAATGCTGCAATCCTTCCGGCGGTACACTTGTTGATGCCGTGATGCTATTTGAAGGGCTTACGCTTGCGGAAGCAATGCGCCGAGTACATGGTGACAGTCCCCCGCCGGACAAGCAAAAACAAATAGAAAAAAAAGAAATAAATGAACTTGCGAAGCTCTTAACGGAAAAGGTTGAGGGCTTTTTTGATTACTGCGTTTATCAATACAAGTTCTTTAGAGATACCGAACGGGAACTAAAGGAAGCGGGGTTTGACTATCCTAATCCGCTTTACCGATGGGTACGGCAAGGATTAAGGTTTTATGACCGGATAACGAATGAATTCATTTCAGGCGACTTCAAAAAGCAAGTCCGGCTTATGCGTAACCATGCTAATGAATACTTCCACAAACTTAAGCCGGGAGGTGTTGACTTTGAGTGAATACGAAGCGAAACAACTGATTGAAAGTGATCCTGAGCTTAAGGCGGAGTTAATGAAAATGAGACAGTTGCCTAAAGAATTCAAGCTTACGGAATTAGGTAATGCTGAGAGATTGTCCGCTAAATTCGGCAATGACATTCGATTCTGTCACGAATGGGGAAAATGGCTGATATGGACGGGTACTCATTGGCAAATTGACTTGACTGGTGAAATTGAACGGATGGCTAAAGAAACGGTCAGGGGAATCTACAGCGAAGCATTTCTTCAAAAAGATGAAGAAAAGAGGGCTGCACTTGCAAAATTCGCCGCAAAGAGTGAAACGAGCCGAGCGATCAATGCTATGGTAACGCTTGCCCGAAGTGAACCGGGTATTCCCATACTATCTGACGAACTTGATAGCAATATATGGCTTTTAAACTGCAAGAACGGGACGCTTGACCTCAGAACAGGCGAACTAAGGCCGCATAATCGAAAAGACTACATAACAAGGATCATTCCAACTGAATATAACCCTTACGCAGACTTTGAAGAATGGGCTAAATTCCTGGACCGGATCATGAACGGTAACAGGGAGCTTATCTCATTCCTGCAACGGGCAGTCGGCTATTCGCTGACTGGCAGCACAAGGGAACAATGCCTTTTCATGCTCTATGGAAGCGGAGCAAACGGCAAAAGCACATTCCTTGAAGCAATTGCAGAAACGCTTGCTGATTATGCACAAAGAACGCCAACCGATACGTTACTAGCTAAGGACACAAGCGGAATTAGTAATGACATCGCCCGGCTTAAAGGCGCAAGGTTTGTTGTAGCCTCTGAGGTTGAGGAAGGAAAGCGGATGGCGGAAAGCCTTGTAAAGCAAATGACTGGCGGGGAAAAGATGACAGCCCGGTTTATGAGGGCTGAATACTTTGAATTCAAGCCACATTTCAAACTGTGGATAGGCACGAACCACAAGCCTGTTATTCGCGGAACCGATCATGCTATCTGGAGGAGGATTAAGCTTATTCCCTTCAACGTGACAATCCCCGAGCCGGAAAGGGACAAGGAACTTCCAAACAAGCTGCGGAAGGAAAAGGCCGGTATACTTAATTGGGCTGTAATGGGTTGTATGGACTGGCTAAGGGATGGCCTGGGCGAACCGGAGGAAGTTATAAAGGCAACAGGCGAGTACCGTTCAGAAATGGACATTATAACGCGATTTATATCCGATTGCTGCACTACTAACACACAAAGGAGCACGAAATCAAGTGAACTTTATAAGAAGTATGTCGAATGGTCGCGTGATAACAATGAATTCACGCTGTCGCAGACAAAATTCAGTACGCGAATGCAGGAAAAGGGGTATGTAAAGGATGTCAGATCAACTGGTAACTACTGGCTTAATATAGCAATCATTGACGAAGATGATAGTGATAATCCTTTTATGAATAATGGAAGGTGTTGAAGGTATGGAAGCATTTCCGGTATATTTCTTATATATTTTTATATAGTGTTTATGTCGGAAAAGCCTCCAAACCTTCAATAAATATATAAACCTTCCACTGAATGGAGGTGAAATGATGAGTGAGACGGAAGGTGTAAAGGATAAATACTTGACAGAGAGTGACGCTCCCCGCCTATCCCCCGCCCGGGAAAAAATCATGATGGCTTTACTAAATCCTGAATTTATTGGCCTTACGGTAACTGAAAAATGTCAACGGATAGGCGTTTCACGGCAAGCCTGGTATACTGCCTTGCACGATGAAAAATTCATGGAGCTTGTGAACAAAACAAGCCTTGACGTTTTAAAGGAAGGTGTTGCGGGCGTAATGGCCGCATTGCTTAAAAGCGCGTCAAACCCGAGCCCTAAAAGCAACCCCGACAGGCGGTTGTTCTTTGAGCTTACAGGCCATACCATGAAGGAATTTGGCGGACAAAATATTGTTGTAGTCAAAGTTGATGGATAGGAGGTGTAAAAAATGAAAGTAGAAGTTGACGCGACTGGATTAACTGCCGAAGAAGTGAGGGAGGCAGTGGCAAAGGCAAAGAAGTGGAAGCAGGATTTCTCTGTCCAGGAATGGCAGGAAATGAGGAAAGACCTATTGTTAAAATTATATGAACTTATCAAGGATGATACAGACTTTACCATGAAACTTCTTGATGCGATCCGTGAACATCATCCCGACCTGCTAAAAGACGTATGACCCTCTAATATTTTGTTATATGCTCACCCTTGAAAACCTTTAAAATAAGGCTTTTTTGTTTTGTTGCTGCATTTTTGCTGCAATCAAGCGAAAGGAGAAAATCAAAAATGAATGGAAAAATCACAATCAATGGATATTACCGTAATGGGGATTACGAGCTTGTTTGCACAGGAGACGGAGCAGACCCTGACGCTTTATGCAGTTTAACCTATGACTACAGCCGCATTGAGGAAGTATTAGACCTTTTGCACATGATGAAAGAAAGCCTCCAGCAATCCCTTGACGCCGAACGATTCCAAAAGGAAATTGAAACGAAAAAAGCAAAGGTTAATTCCATTTTACTGAGGCAAGGCCATACCGGACTATCGGATGAAGCATTGAACGAAATAATTAATGTATGCTTCTGCCCCGCTGCTGAATGCTTTGACAGAAGCGAACAGGCTTCAATGAATTGACCTTCAAGGTAACCCAGGGGGAGGGTACCCCCCATGCCCTATTTTTAAGGGGGGGGCGGGTGTATATATATACCCGCAACACATAGCGACTATATTTCACCAAACCTACTGTTAATAATTACCAAAATTTTTATGCCGTTTTAAAACTTGCCCGTATATTTGAGGCAATCCTTGACGAAAACGAGCCTGAACAAGAGGAACCACTTCCCTATATTTCCCGCGCAACGTTTGAAAAAATGAAGCATGACGTTAAATGGGTTCAAGAAAACCTGAAAGCTATTGAGCGGTCACGCGGAATATGGTCGAAATTAAGGCGCCGATCCTCTTAATGGTTATGCAATGCCCTTGCCTCCGGTACGAGGCATTAAAGAGCGTACTGAACGTTTACGGTAATCCGAATGAAACCATTATTTTACACGAAAGGAAGTGATCATATGCCATATGGAGTAACAGATGAACAATGGGCAGTAATGAATGATTACGGCAGATATTTAGCTAAACAGGCATGGGAGAAGAAGCAGAAAAGCTCGACAACAACGCAACAATCAGCCTCTATTCCTCAAAGCACATGGGAACAAATGCCTGCAAACATAAAAAGCAACATAATCAGCACAGCGCAAGCGACAGGTATTGATCCGACACCTGGGAAAATAGCGGGAGCCGCAGCAATGCCGTTAACTCAACCACAGGAAGCGGCAGAACAGCCTATAGTTCAGCAACCCTTTGACCCGTACCGATACATTAAAGAATTGCAGGATGCCGCAAGGTCAAAGCCAACAAAGGAATTACGGGCGGCAATGGCTAAAGAATTGTCACGTATTGACTAAAACAAAAGAGGGGGTAAGCAAATCTTGCCCCCCTCTTTCCTCAGGAGGTTATACATGAGCATCGGAATAGGTTTTGTTGGAGAAGGTTTTTCCGTAACTGCAACGGACACACGAAAGACGAAGATAGCTTCTTACGGATACCGAAAGACCGGAGAATATTCAGACAACGCAAAAAAAACTTTTCTTACAAAGTTTGGCTGGGTGTCTGTGACGGGTGGAGTATCATTAAGCACAAGATTTTTCAAAGAAAACCTGGAATTATCGGGTGCAACAGAAACAGATGATATTTATAACGCATGGCTTTACTCAATTAAAAGAACTAAGGATTTTGCGCAAGAATATGTAGATGAAAAAACAGAAAAGATTGTTTCGCCGGAAACAGCAACATCAACAGCCATATGTTCAAAAAATACATACGAGAGCGGGGAATTTGCAATCGGGCTTGATGTAATGGATTTTGCTTTTAGTGTTCGCAGCTTTAATGAAGCCGGAACGTTGTTTATCAGCAATCCAATACACAATAAGAAGATTGTAAAGCTTGCCAATAAATATGGCGAAACAATAAAAATATACAAATATGGCGGCTTGCTTAACCGGAAAATAATTGATAGTACCCATTACATTAAAAAGAACAATGACATCCATTATGCAATATTTGTAATAGCCTCATTAATTGATGATGTTTCAAAAGTCGCCCCCTGGGTGAGTGGAATTGCTAATATGGGCATCTGTTACAAACTATCTCCGGACGAAATTCTTTTAATGTATCTTAACGGCTCAACGGAAGAACTAAAAAAGATTTACGGGGAAAAACAGGATTATTCTGAAATAATGATGGTTTGCGGCGTATTGTCTGGGGGTGATGTCGGGCAATGTTAAAGTACAGAGGTACATATCGCGTAATGTATGAAACCGACACAAGAACAGGACAAGCCGCAGAGTTTACCTTTATTCCCTGCAGGATTAGACCGGGAGCCAATATATACAGGTTTAGCGATAATACGCTTGCGGCATACATACCAGGAATAAAAACAGTAAACAAGTTGTTAAATGAACATCCGAACATATTCAGGCCGTTCAGCATAGGCGATCCGGAAGGCGTTCTGCTTTTTAACGAAGAGGACATTACGCAGGCCGCAATCATCCTAAAAGCACGGGTAAAGGGTAAAAACTTAAGCCCGAAGCCGAAAAGAAAACGTGTCTTGACGGAAGAACAAAAACAGGCTTTGTCGGACAGAATGAAGAAACACAATAATAAAAAATTACTGGAGAAAAACAGCGTTTCTCACGTCAAATTTTAAACTTAACGGAAGAAATGAATTATAACATTACCCCGTCATTTCCGAATGCTAAACACACATTGTTTAACGTCTTTTCCCGCTTGGAGGTTTTATATGGATGGTAAAAAAATACCAAAAGAATCTTGAGCTATTACAAGCATATCGAGCCGGAGACCCTGCAGCCCGTGAATTGCTTATTTTGGAGAATTCCGGGCTTGTTTCTTCTATAGCAAGGCGTTACACTTTCAACTACAAATACGAATATGATGATTTGCGGCAGGAGGGTTTTATCGGATTAATGCGAGCCATTGACAAATACGATCCTGCCTTTGACATTCCATTCGGCAATTACGCGGCATATTGGATTAAACAGGCGATTTTACGATACATTTACAATAAAGGCCGTATTATCAGGCTTCCAGTATATCTGCACGAAAGAATGTTTCTTTTAAAAAAAACAATAGAGGAATTAACCGCAAAGAACGAACGAAAACCAACGGCATTTGAACTGTCAAAACACTTAAAAATGAATATCTTTGAAGTTGAAAAGCTTCTCCAGCTTATGCAAGACGTTGAATCATTGGACGAACCTATAACAGACGATGACGGAGGATATACCCGTCTTGACACAATACAGGATGAAAGAGAAAGCCCGGAGGACATAGCCGAAAGAAACGACAGGATAAGACAAGTAAACAAAGCGGTCATGCAGCTAAACGAGCGGCAGCGGGAAGTTATCCGGAAGCGTTACGGTTTTAAATGTAAAGCTGAAACGCTTGACAGTATTAGCAATGATATGAACTGTTCAAAGGAATGGATTCGACAGATAGAGCGGAAAGCCCTGCGGAAGTTACGGACAATGCCGGAATTGCAGGTTTACCGGATTGAGCGCAAACTTGACAAGCGGACAAACTTTTACCGGAAAACTGAAAATGTTGTTTTATGGCGTGAAGGGCAAAGGCGGTTGTTGTATGGCCGTAAACTGGATGGATTGCATGAAATGACAACGGCTTAATATGCCATGTTTTGCAAAATGGTAGTAAATGTTATATAATTTAGTTGGAGGTGGTATATTATGAAAAAATTCAGCATAGGATTAATATTTGGGGCTTTGTTGATGTTATCGGTCAATGCGTTTGCGGCGGTTATGCTGAATGAAATACCGTTTGTGTTGTATATTGACGATGTGAAGGTTGAGAAACCGCTTTACGCAGACGCTAACGGTACAACCTATGCGCCATTATGGGAGATTTCCGAGAAGTTCGGCATAGACGCAAAACTAAAAGGCAATGACATTTACATGACTACACCAAAGACCGACACGGAAGCCGTTGCGGAAAAGTGCAAGGATTCTTGTGTGATGATATATGCCTACACTAAGACACACCAAAAACAAGGCAGCGGTTTTGTGTACAACGGCTATGTTATAACCGCAAAACACGTTGTGGAAGGGGCAACAAGGATTAATATATTCACCGACGATGAAAAGTATGGCGTAACCGGAGTAGTGCATTATACACATCCGACGCTTGATTTAGCGGTTATAAAGGCATATACGAACAAGCCTTCTGTTGTTTTGGGTGATTCAGATAAATTAACAGAAGGGCAGAAGTTGATAAGCATTACAAGCCCGAACGGAACCATGAACTCAATAGACGAATGTTTGTTTTCGGGATTAGGGGATTATGACAAAGGAAAGTTTATAACCATATCAGAGAGCGAAATGGCTTCCGGATCAAGCGGCGGTGCGACATTTAACCCCGATGGTGAAGTTGTAGCGATAACTACGAACGGAATAGGCGCAAGCCATTTGGCAATACCAATAAACAGCATTAAAAGCATTTTGGAAGGACTGAAATAAAATCGTAATTAAAACTTAACAAGACTTTATATAAAAGCACTCACAAAAGCGTGGGTGCTTTTTATTCGTTAACATTTTTTTTGGAAAATTGTTCTTGACTTTCAGTATATCCTCCAGTATAATATATAGTATAAGATATGGTATATCGGTCGGTGCATTGAAGGGAGGTGAAGTGTTGAGCAGCGATAAAGTCAAGGAAAATTACTTAAGGCGGCAAGCGAAACGGTTGGGACTATGCTTACGGAAATCACGAGCGAGAAAGTGGAGCCTTGACAACCAGGGCGGCTACATGATTACAGACATATACACGAATTTTGTCATTTGGGGGGAAAGGTATAACCTAAGTATAGCAGACGTTGAAGAGCTGCTAAGCGATTACGAGAAAAATTTAAAAGATGCTAAAAAACAATAAAGGAACCCGGCCACGTTGGCAAACAGAACCCGGGTTCCTAACACAAACTAACCTTGAAAAAGGTCAGCTTGCAGTTTAATTATAGCATTGCAAGAGCCTTCTTTCAAGGGAATTTGAAAAGGAGGTTTTTTATTATGCCAAAAGCAGGAGAAAAAATTTCAAACTATCTACAACGTAACGGCATTTCAGAGGGCGACTTGTCACAGAAAACCGGAATACCGAAAAAAAGAATTCATTCATTGCTTACAGGGAAAACGCGCATGCAATTTAAAACTTTTGTACGTATCTGCACAGCCTTGAATGCTTCCCTGAATGATTTATTGAGCGACAAGTCAGACAATCAGGCGTTCCACGAACTCATGCGCTTAATCATGAAGTTATCGGACGAGAACATCAAGAGGCTGCTATCATTCGCCCGTGGACTATCAAAGAACGAGGAGCAGGAAAAGGAGGTTTTGTCATGCTAATGGTTTCGGGAAATTTTATTGATAATGTAGTTGTTTTAGCTGCTCAGAGTAGCAGAGAATACGAGGAAGCGAAAGAAGGGTTTTATAAGGCATTAGACAAATTGCAGCGAAAAGAAATGTCAGAGGTCGAAGCGGCGGCTAATCACATGGAATCGATAGGTATTTTATCGGCTTATCGAAACGGTTTTCATGACGGTATGCGTTTCATTCTGAACGCTATGGTTGGCAAGGAGGTATTCGATTATGGAGAGGAATAATATTCATGAATACGCAAAAGCAGAATTATTGAACTCAGGGATTGACTTTACTTCTATTCCCAAAAAGGACATACTGACAACGTGCAAGGAGTACAAAGGGAAAACAAGCAAGGATACTTATAATGTTGTCGTTAAAGCGATAAATGACATTTACAACAATAACTGAACGTTTCAAGGGGCGTAGACTTAGTCTACCCCCTGCCCTATTCATTTATAGAAAGGAGTAATATAAATGGCGAGAAGAAAAGGAATACCGTCAATAAGACAACGTAAAGACCGTAACGGGAAGAAACTTGATTGCTGGGAGGCTTTAATCACACTTGGACGTGATCCGGGTACCGGTAAAGTTAAGAGGCTGGCTGTTTATGGCAAAACGCAGCAGGAATGCAAGGATAAGCTGATTGAAACCCTCCAAAGCATAAAGAATCAGACATTCGTTGAACCGCATAAAATCACGGTTGAAGGATGGCTTGACACTTGGTTGAAGGAATACAAAAAGGATAATATCAGGCCGACAACCTACAGCAGTTATGAATATATTGTCCGTGTACACATTAAGCCGAACCTTGGAAAGGCATATTTGAAGGAATTAAAGCCTGAACAGGTACAACGATTTTATAATGAGCGTAAAGCCTCCGGGTTGTCCTCCCGGACAGTAAGGTATATCCATACTGTTTTACATGAAGCACTTGAGCAAGCCGTAAAAAACAACCTTATTGTTAGGAATGTATGTAAGTCAACAACGTTACCAAAACAGGAAAAGCGGGAAATGAGGGTTTTGAGCGTTGAAGAACAAAACAGGTTTATGGATGCGCTTTCCGCTAATAAAATGGGGATTGCATTTAAACTGTTCCTTGCTTCCGGTATGCGTCGCGGGGAATTGTTAGGGCTTAACTGGAAAAACGTTGACCTGAAAGAAGGCGTTATAAGAGTAACCCGTTCACTGTCAAGAACAAAAGTAAACTTTGACAATGAGAGCAAGGAAAACAAAACGGCGATCCTTATTCAAAAACCAAAAACTAAAAAGGGCGAAAGGACAATCCCATTGTTTAGCAGTATCATTTCAGACTTAAAAGAGCACAAGGCCGCTGAAAAGGAAAAGTTTATAAACTTAGGCTGGGATGATATTAAAATTAAGCAGCATTTTAAAGACGGCCTCGTTTTTACTAATGAGCTTGGAGGACACATTGAACCCCGTAACCTGACAAGGAAATTTTACAGCTTGGTAAAAGCGGCGGGAATACCTAAAGCAAACTTGCACAGTTTACGGCACAGTTTTGCAACAAGACTACTTGAAATGGGCGTTAGCCCTAAAGTTGTTCAGGAGATATTAGGACATTCAACAATCACGCTCACGCTTGACACATATTCTCATGTTATGCCTGAATTGAAGAAGGATGCCGTTGACAAACTCGGCGGGCTATTTGAAAACAAGCCTGCCAATGCGAAACAAAAAACGAATTCTGCAACATAGAGTGCAGCATTACGGGCAAAAAACGCAAAATTTTAAAGGCTTTTTTGGTTTACATTTTCCTTGATAAAACAAGAAAGCCTTGAAAATTCAAGGCTTTCAAAGTTGGAAATAACTGGTGCACCATCGGGGACTCGAACCCAGGACACCCTGATTAAGAGTCAGGTGCTCTACCAACTGAGCTAATGGTGCACGTAATATTAAATCTGTGCCTTGCTTATTATACAAGGGTTATTATCTGTTGTCAAGATTTTTAGCATTATGGGCGGAGAGTAATTATTGACTTTTATCATCAGGACCTGTAAAATAGAACTTGTCCGTTTGGTGCTTATAATAACTATTTCTAGGCCCCATGGTCAAGCGGTTAAGACGCCGCCCTCTCACGGCGGCAACAGGGGTTCGAATCCCCTTGGGGTCACCAGAAAGGCCGGGAAGCAATTTCCCGGCCTGTTTTTATTTTCTAAACCTGTCCGCTGGATTTGAGCCTGTCAATACCTATCCGGATCCTTCGCAGCGTTTCATCTTTCCCAAGCACTGCCGCTATTTCAATGGCGCCTCCCGGCGTTACTTCCCATCCTGAAAGGGCTGTCCTGACAGGCCAAAGCAGTTGACCGTTCTTTATGCCGAGTTTAGCTACAAGATTCAACAGGGCTTCGTGCAGGCTCTCCTCGGACCAATCCGTCAGTGCTTCCAGAACAGGAACTGCGGCGGTAAGGCTGTCCAGAGAAATTTTAAGATCCGTTTTCATTTTCTTATGGACATAGATATTCAGGTCGTAATCTTCAAGCTCATTCAAAAACTTAATGTTTTGGGGAATCTCCGAAAGTACTTCCGTACGGTTCTGGATCATCCGTGCAATCGGAAACGTAGGCAAATCAACGGTTAATCCCTTTTTTATCCAGGGCAGCGCAATTTCATGAAAAGCCTCCGGTGTCATTGCCCTGATATACTCGCCGTTAAACCAGCGCAGTTTGGCCATATCAAAAACCGAAGGCGATTTGCTGATACGGTCGATCGAAAATATCTTTTCCAATTCGGCGAGGCTGAAAATTTCCCTATTGGAATCCGGTGACCATCCGAGAAGCGCGAGGTAATTTACAATTGCCTCTGCAAGGTATCCGTCATTGATTAAATCCTCAAATGTCGCGTCACCCTTACGCTTGGAAATTTTTGATCCGTCGGGCTTAACTATAAGGGGCAGGTGAACGTATGTCGGGACTTCCCATCCAAACGCTTCATACAACAAACAATATTTCGGGGTTGACGAAAGATACTCACTCCCCCTGACCACATGGGTGATATTCATAAGGTGATCATCTATCACATTGGCGAAGTTATACGTAGGATAACCATCGGACTTAATGAGGATTTGATCCTCAAGGTCTTTGTTATCAACCGTAATATCCCCGTAAACCGCGTCATGAAAGGTCGTTGTACCTTCGTCGGGCATTTTCTGGCGTATAACATATGGCTCTCCTGCTTCAATTCTTGATTTTACCTCTTCCTCGGACAGACCTAAACAGTGCCGGTCATAACGGAACGTTCTTCCTTCCGCTTCACATTCCATGCGAAGCTTCTCCAAACGCTCTTTCGAACAAAAGCAGTAGTACGCATGCCCCTTTTTTATCAGTTCCTTCGCGTACGGCAGGTAGGTATCCTTGCGTTCGCTCTGGACATACGGCGCATAAGGCCCGCTGATATCCGGACCTTCATCGTGTTTAATACCGCATATTTTCAGCGTGCGGTATATAACATCGACGGCTCCTTCGACAAGCCGCTCCTGATCGGTGTCTTCTATGCGCAAAACAAACTGCCCGCCGTGAACACGGGCAATCAGGTATTCATAAAGGGCTGACCTTAAGTTGCCGATGTGTATATAGCCTGTCGGGCTTGGTGCATACCGTGTGCGAACCGTTAATGACATAGTAATTCTTCTCCCGTATACAGTTTAATTATTGCATATTATAACAGACGCGGCACTGCCTTTCAAGGAACCGTATAAAATATTGAAACCTCCGGGAATTCCCGGAGGTTTCGTAATAATAAATCATTAATAATCCATATCGGCAGGCATCGGCGGAGGATTCTTCTTTTCCGGTTTTTCGGCAACTGCACTTTCGGTTGTGAGTATCATTGCGGAAACGGAAGCAGCGTTTTGCAGCGCGCTTCTGGTAACCTTAACGGGGTCAACGATTCCGGCTTTGAACATGTCGACATACTCTTCCTTCAGCGCGTCAAATCCAACACCTTTAGGACTGCTTTTAACCTTTTCTGCCACTACCGAACCGTCCAGACCTGCGTTTATCGCAATCTGACGCACAGGTTCCTCCAACGCCTTCAGTATTATTGCAGCGCCTGTTCTTTCATCGCCTTCAAGTGTATCGACAAGTTTCTTAAGGTCATCAAGAATATCAACGAAAGCGGTTCCGCCTCCTGCGACAATACCTTCCTCAACGGCAGCCCTTGTAGCGTTAAGCGCATCTTCGACCCTGAGCTTTTTCTCTTTCATTTCCGTTTCGGTTGCGGCTCCGACTTTTATTACAGCTACGCCTCCGGCAAGCTTTGCAAGTCTTTCGTTCAGCTTTTCCTTGTCATATTCAGATGTTGTTATTTCAATCTGTTTCTTAATTGATTCGATTCTGTCTTTAATGGCCTTGCTGTCGCCGGCGCCGTCAACAATAATCGTGTTTTCTTTCTGAACCTTTACGGATTTTGCCTTGCCGAGCCAGTCAAGCTTGATATCTTTCAGGTCCATTCCAACTTCGTCGGAAATCACCTGGCCGCCCGTGAGTATCGCGATATCGCGGAGCATTTCCTTTCTCCTGTCGCCGAATCCAGGAGCTTTGACGGCAACGCATGTAAACGTTCCGCGCAGCTTATTCACAATAAGGGTTGCAAGCGCGTCGCCTTCAACATCCTCAGCTATGATAAGCATTTTGTTTCCGTTTTTAATTATCAGCTCAAGCGCGGGCAAAAGCTCCTGAACATTGTTGAGCTTTTTATCGGTTATAAGTATATAGGGGTCTTCAAGAACAGCTTCCATCTTCTCGTTGTCGGTTACCATGTACGGTGAAATATAGCCCCTGTCGAACTGCATACCTTCAACTACTTCTATTACGGTATCGGATGTTTTGTTTTCTTCTATTGTTATAACGCCGTCGGCCGTAACTTTTTCCATTGCATCGGCAATGAGCTTTCCGATTGTTTCGTCACCGGATGAAATGGTTGCTACGAACTCCATATCAGCCCGGCCGTTAATCTTTTTGCTGTTGGCCTTAATTAATTCAACGGCTTTATCAACAGCCTTTTCCATTCCTTTTCTCATTATCATCGGGTTTGCGCCCGAGGCAAGATTTTTCAGTCCTTCCCTGACAATTGCCTGCGCAAGCAGAGTAGCGGTTGTTGTACCGTCTCCGGCAACGTCATTTGTCTTGCTCGCAACTTCTTTCACGAGCTGTGCTCCCATATTTTCATACGGATCCTCGAGTTCGATCTCTTTCGCTATCGTGACGCCGTCGTTAACTATTTGCGGCGTGCCATACTTTTTATCAAGCACAATATTGCGGCCTTTTGGCCCAAGCGTAACCTTTACGGTATTTGCCAGTATATTGACACCGGCTTCGATTGCTTTTCTCGCTTTCTCGTCATAAATTATCGTTTTCGCAGCCATAGTCTAAACCCTCCTTACTCTATTACCGCCAGGATATCATCCTGTTTGACAAGAAGATATTTTTCATCGTCCAGTTTTACTTCGGTTCCCGAATATTTGCTGTAGATAACCTTATCGCCTTTTTTTACGGTTACCTTAATTTCTTTCCCGTCCTTGACCTCTCCAGGTCCGGTCTCAATTACCTCGGCAATATACGGTTTTTCCTTTGCGTTTGACGGGAGTACGATGCCGCTTTTTGTCTTTTCATCGGTTTCAATTTCCTTTAACAGCACTCTTGTTCCCAACGGTTTCACTTTCATGTGTTCCCTTCTCCTTTCATGACAGTATTTTATCGCTTTTTCAATTATGAACATTTAAAAAGCGTTTCAAAACCCCTTTAGATAATAGATTAAGGAATATTTAAAACGCTTGTTAGCACTCTATGCTATCGAGTGCTAACATTATTCTATTCAATATCTTTTTTTCTGTCAAGATGATTTTTAGACAAGGTTTGGTTTCAGGATTACTGAATGCTTTTCATCGCCTGTTCGGCCATATATGAGCTTCTGACGAGCGGGCCCGAAGCGACATATAAAAAACCTTTCTCATACGCTTCTTTCTGATAAGCCGAAAACACGTCGGGATGAATATATTCGATCACCGGATGGTGCTGCTTCGATGGCGACAGGTACTGACCGATTGTGAGAAAATCGCAGCGCACGTTTCTTAAATCAGAAAATACGGCCGAAACTTCTTCCGGCTTTTCACCAAGACCAACCATAATCCCGGATTTTGTATAGATCGTTTCATCGAAATCTTTTATGGCTTTCAAAACAGCAAGTGAACGCAGATAGTCCGCCTGCGGCCTTACTTCAGCATATAATGAAGGCACCGTTTCGACATTGTGGTTTATAATATCGGGATGCGCTTCCGTAACCTTTCTTAAAGCTTCCAAATCGCCTTTAAAATCGGGTATCAGCACTTCAATTGTAACATCTGGCGTTTCTTCCCGTACCGCTTTAATTACACGCGCGAAGTGCTCCGCTCCGCCGTCGGGAAGATCGTCGCGGGTTACCGATGTTATTACCGCATGACGTAATTGAAGCGCTCTTACAGCATGCGCGACATGCTCCGGTTCGTTTTCATCCACAGGCTCCGGCATCCCTTTTGATACATTGCAGAAAGTGCATCCCCGCGTGCATGTTTTGCCGAGAATCATAAACGTTGCCGTTTTCCTGCCGTAGCATTCGGCGCGGTTCGGACATGCCGCTTCACTGCAGACGGTATTTAGGCCGAACTTATTCAATATGCTTTCAACAAACGCGTTCTCCCTTGTAGCACACGCTTTAACGCGCAGCCATTCGGGTTTTTTTATCCGTTCCATTCGCGTCCTCCGTAGCTACAAAGCTTTCCTATAGACTCTTAAACCTGATATATTATTCACAGATCAATTCCCGATTTCTTTATGAAGTTCACGGATGCGTTGAAACATTCGCAGAAAACTTCCGCGGTCCTTCTGAAAAGTTTGTCCATATCCTGTTTTTTACCGGTAAGTTTTTGAACCGAAGTTACGCCCCTGTCTTTCAAACCGCACGGAACGATCCATTCAAACCTTGAAAGGTCCGTATTCACATTAAACGCAAAACCGTGCATTGTAGTCCAGCGTTTCACCTGTATGCCTATTGCCGTGATTTTATCGTTTCCGACCCAGACACCCGTATATGTTTTATCGCCCCTGACGGCTTTAATCCGGTAGTCGTCCTCCAGGAGCCTGATAAACGTATTTTCAACCTTCATTATGTAATCACGTATATCCCTGCCCCAATTATTCAGGTTCATTATCGGGTAGCCCACTATCTGCCCGGGTCCATGATACGTGACGTCTCCGCCCCGGTTAACCTGTACAATTTCCACTCCGAGGCGTTTCAACTCGTCTTCCGGTACCAGGATATTCTCTTTCTTCCCGCGGATACCGAGTGTTATGACCTCGGGATGTTCAAGCAAAACCAAAGTGTCACGGGTTTCACCCGACGCGACTTTCTCCCATAACCGCATCTGTAAATCCAGAGCACGACCATATTTCATTCTGCCAACGTATAGGATGTCTATTGTCAAAACAAGTACCTCCAAAAAACGCCGGAAATTCAGTTTTGCCGGTATTTCAAGAGATGCAGCCGCGGTTTAGGCTTTACCACCTTCTTGAGCTTCCACCTCCGCCGCTTCGGCCTCCACCGCCGGAAAAACCGCCGCCGCGGGAAAAGCCTCCTCCGCCGCCGGTGAATCCACCGCTGCCGCCGGTAAATCCGCCTCCGCCGCCCCTGTATCTTCCTCCTGACATCAAAATTATCAACAGCGCTTTTGTGATCCTGCCGCGGAAGAATACCAGGTCAATTATCAGGAAAGTGATAACAATAATAACAATGACGGCTTCTCTCGTACCGCCGCTTTCGCTTCGGCTGTCAACATCTACATATACAAAATCCTGGTCCAGTTTATCTATATCAATCCCATACTCGTCATAAACCTTTTGAACGGTCGCAAGAAAGCCGTTCTTAATGCCGGACGAGTAATCACCCTCCTGAAAAGCGGGGATCATATAATTATCCTGTATCCTTCTCGTATCGGCGTCCGTGAGAGCACCTTCAAGCCCATATCCGACTTCTATCCTTGACCAGCGATCTTCAATTGCGATAAGGATCAGAACGCCGTTATTCTTTTCCGCCGTTCCTATTCCCCATTCCCTGAAAAGGTTAACGGCATATTCCTCAATAGACTGCCCTTCAAGGCTTTTGATCGTGACAACAACGACCTGCGCGGTTGTCATCTCATAGAGCTGGACAGCTATGTTTTGAATTTCCCGTTCCGTTTCCTGATCTATAACACCGGCAAAGTCGTTTACGAAAAAATTATCGGCAGGCTTCGGATAATCAACCTGTAATCCGTAGCACGGAAGGCTGATAAAAACGGAAATAAGGATAACTATATATGCAGTTGTTCCAAACAGCTTTTTCATTATCGTTTTCTCCGCTGCCTAATGGTTATTTACTAAAGTCAACCTTTGGAACTTCCCTGGCTCCTTCATCCGCTTCAAAATAGTCATAGCTTTCAAACCCAAGGATTCTGGCAAAAATAACGGTCGGGAACCTCTTAATTGCCGTATTGAACTTCCGGGCTGCTTCATTATAGTCCATTCTCGCTACAGCAAGCCTGTTCTCGGTTCCTTCAAGCTGTACCTGCAAGTCCTTAAAATTCTCGTTTGCCTTAAGTTCAGGATAATTTTCCGCCACAACAAGAAGCCTCGATAATGCGCTGCTCAGTTCGGAACTTGCCTCTGCTTTGTCTTCTATAGAAGTTGCTCCGGCAAGCTTTGCGCGCGATTCGGCAATGCTCGTAAATATCTCTTCCTCATGGGCCGCATACCCTTTTACCGTTTCCACGAGATTCGGAATAAGATCGCTTCTTCTTTGAAGCTGGTTGTCAATCTGGCTTAATGCGGTCTGAACCTCTTCGTTCTGTGCAACAAGACTATTATATGTTCCAATTGCTGAAAAGATTATTATGAGCGCGATTACAATAACAACTATCAATGCTGTTATCAGCGTTGAACCTCTTTTCATGTTTCCTCAACTCCCGTCATTATTTTACTTTGCTTATTAATCATACTATATTACCGTTTCACATTCAATTCGATAAGGTAAATAAATCTTTTTTCCAATATCAAAAGATATTGTTCGCTTATAATTATAAAACTTCCGATTGTTTCTATATATGCCTTAATTTGCAATCTATTGTCATATTCTATAAAATAATAGTTAATGAAAGAAGGTGATGAAAATAGAAACCGATACCCAGAGAAACTTTAAAAAACAGATGAAACAACTTGAAAAACAAAAAGACTATAAAAATAAGTATTATTTATATGATGAGCGAAAACCAAAAAAATACCGCAAGATCAGGAACATTTCCATATCGTCTGTTATTGTTATTATTATCGTTGTTTATTCACTGCTTAACAGGATAAATAATACTATACGTATTCCGGTAAAATCGTTTTTATATACTGATAATATATTATCTGGAATTACCTCTCCGGATAAAAATAAAACAAGGAATTTTATTGCAACAGTTATAGAATTAAGAAAAACACAAGGAGAACTGATAAATTATACAAACAGTATCATTGAATCAGGAACCATAGATGAAGAACAAATAATTGAAACAACATATTCTGTAAAAGATTATCTGAAAACAATTCATGAATATCGGGACAAATTGGAAAATGAAGATTTTCCTGAACATATGGCAAGTTTCAAAGAAAAAAATATCAGCCTAATTACCAGTATTGATAAGTACTATGATGCATATTTAAAAAGTTTACTGAACCCAAAAGAAAAAAAATATAGAGAAATTATGTCAAAAGAAGCGAAAAAAATAAATGAATATATTAAAATAATAGGTACCGAATTGGAACGCATTATAAACGATTATAACGGGAGTTAAAAACGCCTTCCTGTTCTTCAGGCGGCGGGCTAAGATAATATCAATAATAAATAATAATATCACGTAAAAACAGATAAGTGAGGAAGAAGTATGTCTGATTATAAGAATTCAAAATGGGCGGCTGAAATCATCGACCTGCAGAAAGATGACGGATCGTGGGGATATTTTCACACACTCAGCAAACCTTCAAAAAGCAACAGGTTAACTACGGAACAAGCCCTAAGAAGGCTTGAAATATTAGGATACACAATAAATGACAAGCCTATATATAAAGCTGTGTCGTACATGCAGGACTGTTTAACGGGTAAAAAAGAAATACCGGATCGCAGGGAAAAAGTACATAACTGGGATATATTTACATCACTTATGCTGTCTACGTGGATACGAAGGTTTCTAAAAGATGATCATATAGCAAACGAAGTCGCGCAAAGATGGGCTGAGATAATAAGCAGGGCGTTTGAAAAGGGTTCATATGACCATGACATTTATGTTGATACATATAAAAAAGTATTCGATCTTAAGCCCAAAGGCGGGCGTTTACTTGATTTTGCAAACTTCTATCACGTTTCTCTGCTTTCGGACGCTTTGGATGATAAAACGGCGCTGGCCCTGATTGATTATATATTGCAGCACCAATCAGGCATTTATTATATCTATGGTAAACAAATATCCGTTTTGCCGCAAACATTCAAATCGCTGGAAGCAAGCAGGTATATTTCTGCTGTTGAATTGCTCGCGGGGTACAGAAACCCGGGCTGCAGAGAAAAACTTATGTTTGTCGCTGAATGGCTGAACGCGAATAAAGAAGATGACGGAAACTGGGATATGGGGCCTTCGGTAAAAGACGGAGTCCAATTCCCTTTGTCCGATTCATGGCGCAAAAAAGAACTGCGGGTAAAGGATTGCACGTACCGGATTTCAAACCTTATAGAAAAATTCAAATATAAGCCCAGTCTTTCTTTAACTCTATAAACAAAAATGTTAGTATAATTAATTTTTATCAATATTATTACTATTTGTTTTCGCTATCTCAAAATGTCAGTAAGCTGACGGTATTGCCAGTCCAGAGATTGATGGATATAATGTCCATATCATAATCATAAAGAAAGGAAAGCGCTTCTGTTTTGATGTACCTTTG
>Ga0134098_1001103_pt1 | contig 24193 bp, 28 predicted proteins | sample 9_3taG_FD_94456 | JGI IMG/M metagenome (GOLD analysis project Ga0134098, IMG submission 94456) | Switchgrass degrading microbial communities from high solid loading bioreactors in New Hampshire, USA - 9_31_10_142_A3 metaG | ecosystem: Engineered > Bioreactor > Semi-continuous > Anaerobic >... | reverse complement strand
TGATATCGTAAAAAATGCTATTAAAACACATAAGCCCTTTGGGGCTTTTTTTATGCCATAAAACAGGAGTGAGGAGAGAGTACATTCGAAAGTCAAAAAATGTTAGCAAGATGGTAAAATAGTGTAATATCTAAAGAAAGTGAAGTTGTCGGATATAGAATATAAAATCAACTTTGATTGAAACTATTTGCTTGCTAGAAACGAATATATAAGTGAGGGGAGAAGCAAAGGGGGTGTGCCTTTGGACGGAGAAAACAAGCTGATACGGAAGATACAAATAGCTGGCAACAGGGAAGCCGCTGATGAATTGATAAGAAAATACTTTGATGATATTTACGTGTATGTTTACAGGCAAACCTCCGACAAGCACACCGCCATGAACCTGACACAGAATATTTTTGTTGCCGTGCTTCAATCTATTGCAAGCTATAATGCAAAGAAAGCCAGTTTCCGCACCTGGCTGTACCGCATTGCTACAAACAAAATCATTGACTTTTTCCGCAGCCAGGCTACAGAAAAAAAGCATGTCCTCAGTATTGAAGGTATGGACATTCCTGACGAAGTGGAGTTTACACGCCAGATCGAAATTAAAGCATTATTATCGAACGTGCAGACTTATGTAAACTCATTGGAAATGAACTTACAACAAATTTTTAGATTGAAGTTTTACGGTGAATACACCTTTGGGCAGATAGCAACGCTTTTGGGGATGCCGGAATCAACGGTTAAATCAAAGTATTACCGCTTATTGAAATTACTAAGAGAGGAGTTTAAGGATGAATATTATTAAGCCTTCCCCGGAAGAAAAGGAAAAAGCAATTGAATATATTTTATCTAAAGGACTGTCAAAACCAAAAAATCTTTGGGATATTTTTTACATGATGTACCGCTCTCTCGGTCTTAGATATCTTTTCTTGGATACGACAGAGCCAATAATAATATCCGTTGCCTTCATGATTGGATTTGTTCTTTTGTGCTCGTCGTCACTGAAACAATATATAAATGCGGTGCTGTTTGCTACAGCCCCGGTATTCTTTGTTTTTGCCGTACTGCTTACCGAAATTGCAGAACGGATTAACCTCCTGTACGAATTGAAAATGACTTGTAAATATACCATACTACAGATTACAGCATTCCGCGTAGTGTGTTTTTCACTTATAGGCACGGTGCTTTGTACACTTATAAGCCTGCTTGCACCATTTTCAGGTGACTATGATATTGTAAGGGCACTTTCCCTTTCACTTTGTGCTCTATTTCTATGTTCGTCTCTAAGCATATTTATAATGCGGTATTTCAATTGGAAATGGAATTATTTTGCCCCCATAATGGTTTGGACGGCGATTTGTCTTTTGCCGATTTGTATTTCTGCCAAGTGGTGGGAGTCATTCCTATCCCGGGTGCCTGTTGCCATAACCATATCTGTTGCTGCTGTCGCATTTGTGCTGTTTCTTAAGGAAATAAAAAAACTCGTAAATATTCAAATAAGAGAGGTTGGATATTATGTTGGCAGTTAATCACGTTACAAAAAAATACGGAAAATTTGTTGCCCTTGAGGATATAACGCTTGAGTTCACCAGAGGGGTTTATGGATTACTTTCACCAAATGGCGGTGGAAAAACCACTCTTATTAAGATGCTTGTCACCCTGCTTTTCCCTACATGCGGTGAAATACTATGGGAAGGGATTGAAATTACGAAGCTCGGAGAACAGTATCGTGATATAATAGGATATCTTCCCCAGGATTTCGGTTATTACAAAAATCAAACACCCAGGCAATTTCTTAATTATCTTGCTGCATTAAAAGGTATAGACCGCAATGATGCCGAACGTATAGCAACAGAACTTTTACAGCTTGTATCGCTTGGTGATGTGATGGATAAAAAAATGCGGAAATTCTCAGGCGGCATGATCCAAAGAGTGGGAATAGCGCAAGCCATGCTTAACGATCCAAAGATATTGATATTGGATGAGCCTACCTCAGGACTTGATCCAAAAGAACGGGTACGTTTCCGTAATTTAATATCCGAGCTTTCCAAGGATAGAATAGTTATTTTATCGACGCATATTGTTTCAGATGTGGAAACAATAGCTAATCGTGTCATCATGTTCAAAGATCATAAACTGTTTTGCAATGATTCTCCTTCCAATATCTGCAAAACATTAAGCGGCAAAGTTTATGAAACGTGGGATATAAAATCTGTCACCCAGCCATATATTCCATTAACACAACGACAGGAGGACGGACGTACTCTTGTCCGGTTTGTATGTGAAGCTGGATTTCCTGCTGCAGCACGACAGGTCACACCAAATCTGGAGGACGTATTTTTATATGTCTACCGAGACGAGGTGATTTGAATGCTAATTTACCGGTATGAACTGAAAAAACTTCTCAAATCGGCCGCTGTGTGGGGATTTATCGCTGTCTGTCTTCTGTTTAACATAATTATAATAAGCAATTCGGGCAATGCGTATGCGGATTTTGTCAGTACCGTTGCTGAAGATATAGGGTATATCCTGGATCAATCATTTTATGCAGAACTCTCACAGGTTACAGCAAGCGATAAACAGGCGAAGTATTATCTGGAGCAGCTTAAATATGAAACGGGCGGCGTGACCGATGTGTTTGAAGGTTACGAAGTAAAAGACATAGCAGACATTTATATCAATGTTGCCGGGTTGTCAGGATTTTTTGCCAAAACCATGAGAGATAAGTATACGGCGCTTCAGAAAGTCGTTGAAGAAAAGGCGGAAAGAGATGAAAGTCTGACACTTTATTTTGCGAGGGCTACTCATCACCGGCACCATTTTCTTTTTGGCACACTGACGGGCTGGCTGTTTACTGAAGCGGTGCTTGTCTCAGTTCTTTTGGTCCTGCTTTCTATAGGATACGAAAATATTCACGGAACGGAGAGTTTGGTGTATTCCACTAAAAAAGGCCGTCTGGTTCTGCGTCCCAAATTTGCTGCGTCAGTAACGGCTGGGGTTCTTGCTTATGCTCTTTTAGCACTGATTACTTTAGTTGTTTATTTTAGCAAGACTCAATACGGTGGTGTCTGGAGAAGCAGCGTATCCAGCCTGTTCAACTACAGAGTGGATTTAATCGCAGGGATAAGGCCCTTCGTGACATGGTACAGTTTCAATATACTGACTTATCTTATGGCAATGCTCGCAATGGGCGCAGGTGTTGTTTTGTGCTTTATGCTGATGGCATTCAGTATTGGAATGCTGGTACGAAACAGTTATATGGCTTTTCTTGTTTTACTGATTGCAAATGGGGTTAATGTCGTACTGCCCATGCAAGTATCACAGACTTTGCCGATTGGTCTTGCCATCAGATGTTTTTCCATACTCTCACCCGTCTGGCTGTGGTTAAAACATGGGATATGGTTTACTGACGGGGACATTGACATTATTTGGCCCCACTTTGAGATGTTAGGGCTATGTATGTCCCTTGCTGTCTTAACAGCCTTATGCCTGCTGGCCACGAATTATTTCAGAAAGAGGGATTTCACATGAGGATTGTTATTAATGAGATGAAAAAGATTTGGAGTATCAGAATGCTTTTGATTATCGCGCTGGTTTGCTTATTATTTTATTTGCTTTTTATGTCTTTTCACATAAAATATTTTCCAAATGGTCATCCGGCAACCGAAGAAGTATACTACAGCATAGAACTGCTGCAGCGTTATGGACCGACACTGGAAGAAGATGAATTTTATGAATTTGTAATGGAAACCCGTGAAAAATTGGTTTCTGAAATTGAATTGTATATAGAAAGAAACTCAGTATTTGCCAACACCGGCATACACTCATATGAGGATTACGTTAGGCTGAGTGAAAAAGAAACCCACACCGAATCAGAAAGGAAAGCATACAGAGCGTTGTTTGGGGAAGAATGTGACTTTATCGGGTTCAGGCTGCAGGCTCTTAACTATATAGAGGAACGGTATCATAACTGTTTCTCAGAAACAACGGGTGATGAAAAATACAGAAACATTATGGATTGGCATACTTATGATAACACTGTTAAATATGCCTGTTACCTTGGAATATTATCGGTCTTGGCAGTATTAGTGCTGGTTTCACCCCTTATAGTCACTGACTGCGCCAGGAATATTCATCTATTGCAATATTCTGCAAAGCATGGACGGAGGATTTTGCGAACGCAGTTCATTGCGGTTTTTCTCTCGGCTTTTCTTCTCACTACTGTTATGATTCTGGTTTTTGGTGGCATTTACAGTACAAATGGCACATGGGTGTTTTGGAATAGCGGCATGACTTCCTTTTTGAATACAACCTTTTTGATTGATATTACCTATGGACAGTACATTATTGTTTATATTGCAACGCTTTATACCCTGTGTTTGGGTACGGCAGTAGCGTCATTCTTATTGTCAAGATTCAGCCGAAACCTGATAACCCTGATGCTGAAACTTATCCCTGTGTTTGCTGTGATTACGGTACTTTGCACCAAAGTTTTTGAACTTACTTTTAGTCCGGCTAATCTTCTTTATATTGTAACAGGCATTACAGGGATTGAAGCTTATATTTGTGTCTTTGTGTTCATAGCTGGTTTAGCAATATCCCGTTATTTTCTCAGAAGGGAAAAAACAGTTGATGTATTATAAGGATAGCGCTCTATATTCATATAACATTGTGGGCCTTATCATCTCTTCATTTTTGCCTTATAAAGAGAATGTCATTATATTAATGGCATTTTCTTTTTTCTCTTTGTCATCTTACCGGCGAAAACTTTATGGTGTGAAGGCTCAAGTTATAAAGAGTGGATTTGTTCCCATATACCTGGATTCTCAAAAAAACAGTTAAAAACACATTAATATGTTTCCATGAACGTCCGTTTTCGGGAAAAATGCTAAAAATCCATTGATATATTCCCGTAAACGTAGGGTTCAAAATGAAAAATGGCTGTTCCGATATGCATAATTTCGAGGTCTATGATATGATATATAGACTTCCGAAATTACATCCGATTTGTCTACTCAACCTTAAAAACTAAAATGTGTAACGGAAACATATTGAATGGATATTTTTGTAGTAAAAATTGAGCCTTTGAGTGTGATATTTTGGGTTTAGATGTGACAAAAGATTGTTGTTAGAAGGAAGGTGTTAATATGAGGTGCGAAATAATCAAGAAAAAAAGTATAATAATATATATTTTTACAGTTGGTACAATTTTAGGAGTTCTGTCGATTTTTTCAGATATTATTCCATATCAACTAAAGGATGAAAGTATATTCGAGATGATTCTATTCATTTTAGGCGGATTAATGAACAATTTAGCAATTTGGTTTTTGTTATCTATGATTTTAGGATATAAATTTTGTAGCTCCCTTAAGCGTTCGTTTATTAATGGTGGGTACTTTGCAGTATATGCTATTATTCTGTATTTCATTTTCAGTTATTTAATGACTATGGAGGTTCAACCAGTTTTCAATTGGGCTGTTTTTTTGATTTGGATAGTAGTTTCTGCTGTCGGAGGGGCTATAGGAAGCATAGTTGGATTTTTGGCTCAACGATATAATATGTTATGGGGAATTCCTATTGCTTTTATTATATTCCAACTGATTTGATATGGGGAAAGAATATGGCGCCAGCCTATAAGTATTGTAACTAATATTATTCTTCTGACAGTGGCTTTTTGTCTTTTGATTTTTGGCATATCCAAAGCCCATAAAAGAGATTAACTGAAGGTTGAGTTTACTACGTGTGAATGTCAAGTGGTCAGGTTAGTTGTCACTGCTCGGTGGGTGGTCGATTTAGATGTCAGTCTTTGCAAGTGCACGATTTAGATGCTTTTTCGGGGTGTTGTATCCTAGAATGACCTTTCAATTATCAATTAAAGGAGGATGCGAAATGAACTATCGTATTGTTGAGAAAGGACCTTTTAAGATCGTAGGATTCAAGAAGAGAGTACCAATTAGTTTTAATGGTGTTAATCCGGAAATTGCAAAAATGACTGAACTATTAACCTTGGATGTTATTAATCAATTAAAAGCAATTTCAAATGTAGAACCTAAAGGTTTTATTAGTGCTTCCACTAATTTTTCAGAAGGTAGAATGGAAGGGAAAGGAGAATTAGATCATTACATCGGGGTAGCAACATTAAGTAATGAAACTGCAGATTTTGATGTATTAAAAATTGATGCTAGTACCTGGGCTGTATTTGAATCGATTGGACCATTTCCGGAAACACTTCAAAATGTGTGGGGCAGGATATACTCAGAGTGGTTTCCATCTTCAGGATACGAGGCGGTTGAAGGTCCTGGAATTTTATGGAATGAGAGTCCAGACACTGGAAATCCAAAGTATCGAAGCGAAATCTGGATTCCAGTAAAGAAAAAAGACTATTAATTACATTAATTATCTCATATGGTTCTTTGCTGTACAGGAAATCATGTCTGGAATCATAACAAAAGCCGAGGTTCGATGATGGTATATTTTCAAGTACATAATCTATATGCTCTGTACTATGGCTGTTTTCGATTGCTATGGTTATACCTAATCTTTCTGCCTCAACGGCCATTTCTAATCATTTTTTCACTTTTCGACTCTTGGGAAAAAGTGTCTGTGAGAGCTATTCTAAGTGTGATAAAATAAATGTTAGTGTTTGCTGACAAAACAGATTAGCCGTTTATCGGTTTTCCGAGGTCATGTTGTCAGCCTGGATGTTGGTTTTAAATTAGGTGAATATATAGCAGTAGAAGGGGCGAGCAATATATGGAAAAAGCGAAGGTTTATTTTACGGATTTCCGCACGGAACCTTTCGGAGACGGACTGCCTGCCAAACTTAAGAAACTCATAAAAAAAGCCGGTATCGGTCAGATAGATATGGATGGCAAGTTCGTTGCTATCAAGATGCATTTTGGTGAGCTGGGAAATATCAGCTACCTTCGTCCCAATTATGCCAGGGCTGTGGTTGATGTTGTAAAGGAACTGGGCGGTAAGCCTTTTTTAACCGACTGCAATACCATGTATCCTGGAAAACGGAAAAATGCCCTTGAGCATTTGGAGTGTGCATGGGAAAACGGCTTTACGCCGTTGACAGTAGGATGCCCTATTCTGATCGGGGATGGACTGAAGGGTACTGATGATGTCGCGGTACCTGTAAAGGGAGGACAATATGTAAAAGAAGCCAGAATTGGCCGGGCTATCATGGATGCGGACGTTTTCATCAGTCTGACTCATTTCAAGGGGCATGAGATGACTGGTTTTGGCGGAGCGATTAAAAACATAGGCATGGGCTGTGGCTCCCGCGCAGGGAAAAAGGAGCAGCACAGTAATGGCAAGCCGAATATTGATCAGTATTTGTGCCGTGGCTGCCTCAGGTGTCTGAGAGAGTGTGCCAACAGTGCTCTAGTATTTGACACAGTCCGCAAAAAGATGACGGTTAATAAGGAAAATTGCGTAGGATGTGGTCGTTGCCTTGGTTCGTGTAATTATGATGCTATCTCATTCGACGACGATGCTGCCGTCGAGCAGTTAAATTATCGTATGGCGGAATATGCCAAGGCAGTAGTGGACGGCCGCCCTTGCTTCCACATTTCCCTGGTGGTGGATGTGTCACCTTACTGTGACTGTCATGGAGAAAATGACGTGCCTATTTTGCCTGATTTGGGTATGTTTGCATCTTTTGACCCGCTGGCATTGGATCAAGCTTGTGTAGACGCCTGTCTGAAAGCTGCACCGCTTCCGGGAAGCCACCTGACCGACAACATGGCGAAACCAGACTTTGTTGACCATCATGACCACTTCATCAACTCCACGCCCGAATCCGAATGGCGTTCCTGTTTGGAGCACGCGGAGAGGATCGGTCTGGGTACGCGCAATTATGAGTTGATTGTTGTAAAATAAAACTTTTACTTTTATTTACCATATAGCGGAAATCTATATTTAAGAGGATACCGGACTGGCTATCCTCTTTAAATTTACCGCAGGCGGATGTTAAGACAGACACATATAGATTAAACGAAACAATTTCGAGATTGATTTAATTACCGTGTTGAACATGTTCAGCTCGTTGATATGTCCCAGATGTGATAATATTGAAATATGTAGTTATTAGAAGTAATAGTTAATCGGAACTCGCTCAAAGGAGGATGAAGAATGGTAATAGTTTATGAATCAAAAACGGAGTTTACCAAAAGGTATGCTGAAATGCTTGCTGCGAAAACAGGACTGAAGGTATATCATGTAAAGGAAATCTCAAAGATTAATCAGGATGAAGGAATTATTTTTCTTGGCTGGACAAAAGTTGGGAAAATACAGGGCCTTAATAAAGTGCGAAGATATAATGTCAAAGCTATTTGTGGCTCTGGTACAGGGCGAACTGCTGAACCTGATGTCAAAGCAGTTATTGCCAGGAACAATATTGAGGGCATACCGTTTTTTTACTTGCGAGGAGGTTGTTTACCCTTGAAAAAAATAAAGGGCATGGACAGAATCATGCTGTCAATGTTTGTAAAGATACTAAAAAGCCGCAAAGAAAAAGATGAAAGAACAGAAGAATCAATTGATATTATATTAAACGGATTCGACGGTGTTAAAGAGGAAAACCTTGAACCTTTGCTCGAATGGCTTAAGAACCAACCCACATTTAGATAAACGGGAAAAATTCGTTGATAAACATTTCGTTCTTGGTTAGAATGTTGTTATATTAACGCGAACTGGCCATGTTGAAAGGGTAGGTTTTCCGTTGTCCTATGAAAAAGGAGGGAATGTAATTTGCCGATAAAAATAGATTATTTGGGACACAGCGGTTTTTTCGTTGAAACGGACAGTATATTGCTGCTGTTTGATTATTATTATGGAGACCTTTCGTTTATAAGGGAGAAGCCAAACGAAAAGCCGCTGTTTGTATTTGTGAGCCATGCTCATGGTGATCATTTTAACCCTGAGATATTCTCTTTGGCAGACACCAAACATCGAACGAAATATCTCTTGTCATTTGATGTCAAGGGGAATCCGGCGGTTCCGGAAAACCTTGACGTTCATTATTTGAGTGCTGACAGAACGTACGAAATCGAAGGGCTTGGCACGGTGATGACGCTTCAATCCACCGATGAAGGCGTCGCCTTCCTCATCAAGACCACCAGTGAAACACTGTTTCATGCTGGAGATCTTCATTGGTGGGACTGGCCCGGTGAAGATCCGGAATGGCTTGCCGGGCAGGAGACCGTTTTCCAGCGCGAGATTCGGAAACTTGCGGGTACGCCTATTGACATCGCCTTTGTTGTTTTGGACGGTCGGCTGAAGGAAAATTACGGAAAGGGTATGGCGTTTATTTTATCAACCCTGCATCCACGGTATGTGCTGCCAATGCACTTTTGGAAGGACAGAAGCATAGTGGACCGGTTTAGAGAGCTTCCCGGAACGAAGGAAGCGGAAACAATCATACTGGATACTGCTAAAGAAACCCATTGGGAACTTATAATATAGGAGGATAATTTTATGAAATTCAAAATGATTCATGAAAACTACAATGTAACCGATCTTGACCGTTCGCTGTCGTTTTACGAACAAGCGCTTGGACTGAAGGAAAAACGCCGTATTACAGCCGAGGATGGCTCTTTCATCATCGTGTTTATAGGGAATGAAGAGAGCGAGTTTGAGCTGGAATTGACCTGGCTCAGGGATCATCCCCAGCCATACGATATCGGGGAAAAGGAGTTTCATCTGGCGTTCCGGACAGACGATTATGAGGCTGCACACGAGCTGCATGAAAGGATGGGCTGCATTTGTTATGAAAATCCGTCAATGGGAATCTATTTCATAGAAGACCCGGATGGATACTGGCTGGAAATAATCCCGACCCGTTAAAACTGCTTTATCTTACCTCGACTTTATTGTACGCCTAATAAGCGGAAAACGAGTAATGTTCATCACTTATTTTCAGTTGATGGACAATACTCTTTTTTTATGGAAGTATAATCCCGTTTATTTCAGCGACACTCAAAGTTGCAGATGTGAGTTGACAGAACGGATAAAGGGGCTGGTTTTAAACATTAATTATGCTACATGTAAGATTTTTTAGCAAACTGTAAGTTTCATTCGTTATTTTGGTATGCAGTCAATAAGCATTGCCTGAGTCAACTTATGGTTGATTTTGTCACCCTGAGTTAACTTTAAATCCATTGAGGTACTGCTTTATGAACCCTTATAATAATAACAGGGGTGATGAACATGAAAGAAATCAACATTGGCAGAACGCTCTTGCAAAAGCGGCGTGAAAAAGGACTGACGCAAGAGGACCTTGCTAATTACATTGGCGTATCCAAGGCTTCGGTCTCCAAATGGGAAACCGGTCAGAGTTATCCTGACATTACTTTTCTTCCGCAGCTTGCAACACTTTTTAATATAAGCATTGATGAACTCATCGGTTATGAACCGCAAATGAGTAAAGAGGATATCCGTAAACTGTATGTAAAATTATCCGATGATTTTGCATCAAAACCATTTGACGAAGTATTAAGTTCGTGCCGTGAAATTGCAAAAAAGTATTTTTCATGTTTTCCTTTGTTATTCCACATCGGACTACTGCTTGTCAATAACTGTATGGGAACAGGAGACAAGGGAAAGAGCCTTTCTGTATTATCAGAAGCCAAAGAGTTGTTTATTAGGGTAAAAACAGAAAGTGATGATGCGGAACTTGTTCAACTTGCATTAAATATGGAGGCATGCTGCGCCTTAATGATGGAAAAGCCAAATGAGGTGATCGAGCTATTGGAAGGAACAAGTCGTAAGATCATTTCCAACGAATCATTACTTGCGCCTGCCTATCAAATGGTCGGCAAATTAAAAGAAGCCAAGTCGACATTACAGGTTACAATCTATCAATATATGATCAATCTCTTTGGGGCGTTAACGGATTATCTTGTTCTTTGCGCTGATAACATCGGCCAGTTTGATAAAACATATAAAATTGCAAACGATATTTCTGATGCTTTTGGCTTGGAAAAGCTTCATCCGTCGTTACTCATAAAACTCTATATCGTTGCTGCCCGGGGATACGCTATGCTCGGAAATAAAGAAAGAGCCATGGAAATCCTCGAAAAATACGCGGAGTTAGTCACCGGCGATATTTATCCATTGAAGTTAAAAGGAGATGAATACTTTTATCTGATAGATCAGTGGATTGAAGAACTCGATTTGGGAAAATCTCTTCCCAGGAGTGAAAAAATAATACGCAGGAGTATGGCGGACGGAGTTATAAATAACCCTGCGTTTGCGATTTATGCCGATGACAGTCGATACAAGAGGATTGTTGAAAAACTGAATGAACTGTTAAAGGCATAAATTACCATGCAAGTGAACAAATCATGAATTGATTAAGAGAGGGAAGAATTATGGACTTGGCTGTGCTGAAAGAATATTTTCCGTTTCTTATCCCATTGATTATATTGCAGATTGTACTGAGTATTACAGCACTTATCCATGTGCTGCGTCATCCCCGCTACCGTTTCGGGAATAAAGTGATGTGGGTTTTAGTGGTATTGTTCATACAGTTTATCGGCCCGGCCCTGTATTTTGCGTTAGGCAGGGGTGAAGAATAAATGGGTATTTTAGAAATTAAGCAGCTTTATAAGAGCTTTGGATGCCATGAAGTGTTGAATGGATTGGATATGGATGTTCCGGAGCATTCCATATTCGGTTTTGTCGGGCAAAACGGCGCAGGCAAAACAACAACGATGAAAATTATCCTTGGATTGCTGAAGCCGGACAGCGGATCTGTAACCGTATGCGGTGAAAAGGTTACGTACGGGGAAACAAAGACCAACCGGAACATAGGCTTTCTTCCTGATGTTCCGGAATTTTACGGGTACATGAATCCAATGGAATATTTGAAGCTGTGCGGTGAGATAACCGGCCTTACAAAGTATAAAATTGAACTGAAGTGTGAGGAATTGCTCGAACTGGTGGGGCTAAAATATGAAAAAAAGAAGAAAATCGGCGGGTTTTCAAGAGGTATGAAACAACGTCTCGGGATTGCACAGGCCTTGCTGAATGAACCAAAACTTCTAATTTGCGATGAGCCTACATCAGCACTAGATCCGGTCGGAAGAAAGGAAATACTTGATATTTTGTCGGCAGCCAAAGGGAAAACAACAATCTTATTTTCGACTCATATTTTGTCGGATGTTGAAAGAGTATGCGATCGTATTGCGGTATTGCACGGCGGAAAGATTGCGCTTAGCGGTACGCTTTCTGAAATGAAGGATCGTTACAGGCATAATGGGTTTGTTCTTGAATTCGAGAATGAAAAAGAAGCTTGTTTTTTCGAAAATGCGGAAGAGTTGAAGAAGCCGGAAATAAGTCTGTCACGCAATAAAAACGTCGTGACGGTACTAATGACAGGCCGCGATATGGACGGGCATTTTCTGCTCTGCATATTATCGCAAAAGCGAATTACTCCATTGAAGTTCACTGTTATGGAACCGACTTTGGAGAGCCTGTTTATGGAGGTGGTTCGATGACAGGCTATTTAGCATTTTTAAAGAAAGAGGTAATTGAATACATAAGAACTTATAAACTGTTTATTATGCTGATTGTTTTTGCAGTTTTCGGGATCACTAATCCCCTTATGGCAAAATTGATGCCTGAAATTCTTGAAAGCCTTGCAACCGACGGTGTCATTATAACATTTCCAGAGCCGACTGCCTACGATGCATGGACGCAGTTTTTCAAAAATGCAACACAAATCGGACTGGTTGTAATAGTTATTTTATTCAGTGGTATTCTATCCTCAGAGTTATCAAAGGGAACACTTATTAATTTACTGACAAAAGGATTGTCCAGAACGGCGGTTATTCTTTCAAAATTCACCTGTATGGTTATGGCCTGGACTGTGAGTATTGCACTGTGTTTCGGGCTTACTTACGGCTACACGATGTACCTTTTCCCGGAGGATCAAACATCGAATCTGTTATTTTCTGTGTTGTGCTTATGGTTGTTTGGCTTGTTTTTACTGGCGGCTTTATTATTTTCAGCTTCATTGACAAAAAGCAATTACGGATGCTTACTTATAACAGGTGTAGTTGTGCTTGTCTGTATGCTTATGAATATCATACCTGCGTTGCATAAGTATAATCCTATTTCATTATCCACAGACAATATCGGATTAATTGTGAATTCTATAGACGTAACTTCACTTTACAGCGTTATTCTGATTTCCTGCCTGCTCTCCCTGATTTTTGTATCGCTTTCAGTATTGATATTTCGAAAGAAGCAATTGTGACCAACTTCATACTTTAACTTTAGCGGCAAATTCTTTAGCTTTTGCGGGAGCCATGTAAACCAGGATATATACATCTGAAATTGCAATGGATGGCTATAAATCATGCCTGTTCAGAATTTGTTATCCTGGTATACAATTTATGGATCCCGAGTTTCCAGCACAGCAGCATGCCAACGACGGCGCCAACCACGGCCTGAAGTATCTGGAAAGGCAATTTCAGTAAAGCATATTCCGGTGTACTGTAAATGAAAGCTCTTCCAAGTGAATACCCGACGACCATGATGACAGCGCCGACGGCAACCCCTATTCCCGATGCAACGCGCGGGTTGTTTTTCAAAAATCTATGCGAAAATAATGAAATTACGACAGCCTGAAGGCCATGAGTAACAAGGGAAACAAACATCGGTGCAGGGTAGAACAGAAAATCACCGATAAACGCTCCTATACCGCCTACTACAAATGCCTGCAGCGGATCCAACAGGATTGCCGCCAGACAGATAACAATGTCGTTCAAATACAGGTGCCCACCGGGAACCGGCACACCGAAAGAACTAAGTGCAATATTCATTGCCATGAACAGGGCGGTTATTGTCAGCTTAACGGTGGTATTTTTGTTTTGGCTCATGTTTGCGCATCCCCCTTACTGATTTATCAAATATCTTATTAAATTTCCTGAAAATTTTTTTCATACGAATGTCTTCTTTACAAATTCGTGAATAAAGAATACAATAAAACTGATATTATAAAAATAACCAGAATGGGAGAATTTTATATAACCAGATGAACTATCATATAGATTCCGGGTCATCGGTACCTGCTTATATGCAGCTGTATAAATTAATCGTACAGGATATCATATCCGAAGTTTATCCTTATGGAAGCCGTCTTCCTTCAAAGAGGACCATTGCCGAGGAGACCGGTGTAAGCGTTGTTACCGTTGAGCACGCGATTGCACTGCTGAGTGAAGAAGGTTATATTGAAACTCGCCAGCGCAGTGGCTGCTTTGTTATATATCATAAATCTGATTTTCATGGAACTCCGGTATTGCAAAACGGCACGTTTCCTGGAATCCGGCCGCAATCCAGCAATGTGGGAGATTTTCCGTTTTCCGTATTTGCCAAAACCATGAGAAAAGTATTGGCTTATTACGGAAATCGGATTTTTATAAAATCTCCCAACAGCGGATGTGATGAACTTAGAACTGAAATTTGCTCATATCTGGCAAGAAGCCGCGGAATACTTGTAAAACCTTCACAGATTGTCGTGGGATCCGGCGCAGAATATCTTTATGGTCTGATAGCACAACTTTTCAGGGACAGGAATAAATTTGCCCTTGAGCTGCCATCATACGACAAGATCAGGAAAGTCTATGAAGCGATGGGCATTCAATGCGATATGCTTTCGCTTACCCAGGACGGCATATCTTCAAAAGAGTTGGAGCGAACAGATGCAACCATATTGCATGTCACTCCGTTTAACAGTTTTCCAAGCGGCGTTACCGCCAGTATATCAAAGAAACATGAATACCTTCGTTGGGCACAGCAAAGAGACGGTTTTATTATTGAAGATAATTATGATTCTGAACTGACGGTTTCTAAAAAGCCGGAGGATTCTCTCTTTTCCATAACGTCCGATTCCAATGTGGTTTATGTCAATACGTTTTCAAAAACCATTGCTCCGTCCATGCGTATCGGTTATATGATCCTGCCGGAAAAACTGCTGGAAGATTTTCATCACCGGCTTGGCTTTTATTCCTGTACGGTGCCTGTGTTTGAGCAGCTTGTCCTTGCTGAGCTGCTGCGCAATGGTGATTTTGAACGGCATATAAACCGGGTCCGGAGAAAAAAGCGGAAAGCGATTATTGACATTGGAAATGAAATCAAAAAGTAAAGTATGTGCAGCAAATCATTGGCCGGTTTCGTCGGGTCGTATCCGGATTGTTCCATCCTGAATCACAAGCTCGCCGGACGAAACAAGCTCATCCTGCATAAATTTCCGCTTTTCTGCAATCAATTTCCCGTTCTTCATATTCAGCACATATTCGTAGTTCATGCGGTCAGACAACTCATAGCTTACACCTCGCCCCTCACCGAAGGCCGCAGACAGGGCGCAATGTGCCAGCTGTGAACGATGCAATTGAGGCTTATTCATTCCAGTCATGTTACCCGCCGCCTATAATGTAAAAATATTATATGCCAACATGTTTATATTATCAACACAATGCAGAGATGTAGATGCTTACGTTGAAGGTACCGATAATACAAATGAAGAAAACTTGTTTTTTGATTTCCTGTTTAGGAGACAGGATGGATGCAAAGAGACTAACAATAGAGAATGCTGATATATCCTATATGATGCTTGAATGATAATTGATAAATGATACAATTCGTAAGGAGGAATTTAAATGTATAAGGCTGATGAAAAGTGGAAAAACGTTGACCAATACTTCATTGACCACCTTGTAAAAGAAGATGAGATTCTTCTTGATGTGAAAAATAGTGCTAAGAGAAATGGATTGCCTGCACATGAAGTGGCCCCAAATCAAGGAAAGTTTCTTTCTATTCTGGCTGAAATGATAAATGCAAAACGGGTTCTCGAATTTGGAACAATGGCCGGATACAGTACAATATGGTTTGCACGTGCTGTTGGCGATAATGGGCAAGTAGTTACACTTGAGGTAAATAAAAAATGTGCGGAAATAGCCCGGGAAAACTTTATAAAAGCAAAAGTAGCCCATATTGTTCAATTAATCGAAGGGCCGGCTCTTGAATCTGCCCGAAAATTAGTTGAAAATAAAGTTGAACCCTTTGATCTTATTTTTATTGATGCGGATAAGCCTAATAATCCCAAATATCTCGAACTTGCGATCGAACTTGTAAAGCCCGGCGGAATAATAATTGGCGATAATGTAGTTAGAGACGGTGAAGTATGCAATCCTGATTCTGAGGACGACAGTGTTCAAGGCGTAAGGAAGTTCATATCCGCTATGGCGGAAAACCCCTTGTTAAGTGCAACTGCGATTCAAACAGTTGGTCTTAAAGGTTGGGATGGCTTCAGCATAGCAATAGTAAAGAAATAATGGTTGTTCATAAGACTTTAAATCTTTTTGTTCGTTTAACTGAAGTGCAGGGTACATGTATTATTTAAACAAGACTTGAAATAATCGTGTCTATCTGATAATGGAAATATGATGGAATACAAAATGGAGAAAAATATGGATATAATCAGGATTTTATTAAAGATCATAATGTGGTTCTTAATAGTGGGGTTTGGATGCAATTTCATTATGCAAACAATAAGCTATTCATTTTATAAGAACGCAAAAAAGATGACAGACATTTCCTGTACTCCGCAATTCATTCAGTTTAATGAAACATTAACCGGTTATGGCAATAACCTTGATTCGAAAAATAGCAGTAAGGTTATATTGTTTTTTGGCGGTTCTAATTATATTGCATACAACTCTGTTGGCAAATATTCCTCTAAATTTGATTACCCGTTTATTTCAGTAGATTATTACGGAACCCAGGATAGCAGCGGTAAAATGAACTTAAAAACGATGAAACAATCCGCGGAAGATTTATATGAATGGGCAAGGAATCAATATCCCGATAGTGAGATCATAATAATTGGACATAGTTACGGAGCAGGAATCGCAACATATCTGGCAAGTGTCAGGGAATGTCACTCTTTGGTTATCGCTGCAGGATACAGAGACATTTCGGATTTATATAATAAAATCATTCCCGTATTCTGGGGGCCACTAAAGGTATTTATTTCAAATAATATACGCACTGCGGAATATGCTGAAAATGTGGAATGTCCGGTTTATATTATTGGTTCTGCCGATGATAAAGTTTTAAGCTGTTCTTTACAGGAAAAACTATCATACAGTTTTAAAAATCCAAAAATTAAAATATTCGATGATATTGCTCACGATGATTATTTTCACTCGGACAACGTAATTAATTTTATTAACCAGGTAATAGGATAATGAGAATTGGACAATAACGAAATCTCTCAGAAATGAATTATGGTAAGCTGATGGTAAGAAACTTTTTTATAGAGTTCCTGTGAAGGAAGGTTTTATTAGTGAAAAGTAAAAAGCAAAAGATGATAGAATTTCTTCTAAAAAATGCAAACCCCTCTATCAAACGTCGTATAAAAAGTGAAATTTTACATAACCTTACGGCCGGTGAAGCTGCGCAATATCAGGAACAAATCATGCAAGAAGAAATGATACAGCGTATTATTGCGTGTCAGCAGGAGAATGGATGGATAGGGAAAAAACTTCACGGAGGACTTGATACACAGGAAGGTGCTACAAAATACCTTGCAGAAAAAGCTATAGATAAGGAAACGCCTGTACTCAAACGAGCTATGGAAGCGTTTGCTTCAATCCCTCTTGATGATTGGTGTTATGATACAAGAGGAAAAATAATTGATGAATTCAAGGTAACCGGTCATGGGCATAACCTGATTCGTTGTGCTTGCATTGCTCGCGCCGGATACGACAATGTTATTGACATATCACCGCAGATTCAACTATCATTAGACTGCTTTCGTCGTGTTCTTGAGGTTGATTCGGTATTGGATATTACCCACCCAATTCGCGGTGGAAAGCAGCTTGTTTTTAACGATTATGAAAAATGGCCATGCCGTTATCATTTGGATATATTAGCTCATACAAGTTCATGGAAAAACGAACAGAATATAAAGATGGTGGCAGATGCTATTACTAAGTTGATGAAAACCGACCGACCGGAACTTGTAAATTTAGTTCCTTCATCATGGGTTGGATATGCATTAGGCCCTCTCGGAGCATTTCCGGCACAGGGGCTTACAGTTAAAGTAACCAGTTTGCTGCCAAGTCCTATGTCAATCCCTTATCTCAGCAGACCTGAAGTATATCAATTGGAGTATATTGAATGGTTTTCTCGTTGCGGTGTTGTAAAGCATATTCCCGCACTGCGTGAAGTCGTTGATGATATTATGAGATCTGTTGACGATGAAGGTATCTGTCATGCTCCAACACTGGAGTTAAAGGAGTGGGGTCCATACTGCGGTTTTCGACTGGAAACAGATTGGAAATCAAAAACCCGCAAGGCTTGCGATATCACCTTCAGGGCATTGCTTATATATCATTATGCTAATGAAGGGATGTAGGATCATTTTTGGAGTTAGAATGTAATAAATATTTGTTTGTATTTTTTCAAATCACTAATTTCATTAAGTAATTTGGAAAACGAGTTGCATAAATTTAACATGTATACTATCATTTTAATGAAATTATTGAAAGCGAGGTAATCCAATGCCGGCGAATGCTTAACTTGACCAATTTAATATGAACTGAACAAAGCAGTATCATACCCTTTAAGGATTTTGTTGTTATGCTTTTTTTCAGTTTTATCAAGTTAAGAATAGCGGTATTTTCAACCTTGCTGATGCAATAATGTTAATCAAAGAAGACTAACCAAAGGAATATGGATGATTCCTTTCAGATGTCGTTGTATGTACGATATAAGGATATAATACCGTGCTTAACTGCACGGTAATTTTGTATTTTATTTTATTAAGTCAAAATTAGTACATGGGAACATATAGAAAGGGTATTTTTGGGTAAAATTTGCTGTAAAATTTGCTCTCAAAGATATGTTATTGACACATTAGGTCTAACGTGATAGACTTAATCAAGTCTACCAGAATAAACCTACGGAGTAAACTATATGGAAAGATATAAGCTGTTTGATGCGGAATATAAATAGTATTCATAGATGTTGAAACGGAACGTCTCATTTTACGGCAGATTTGCATGGAAGATAAGGAGAAAATATATAAACATTTTAGCGATAGCGAAGTATGCAGGTTTTTAGTGGATGCTGAACCTTTTATAAGCATAGAGGAAGCGGAATAACTTATTAATTGGTATATTAGTCCTGAAACCAAGGATTGTCATAGATGGGCAATCATAAGAAAATCCGACAGAATAAAATTGCCGCCGGTTAATGGGGAAAGTCTTCTTAACTGGCGGCGCTTTTGCTTTATACAAGTGTATAATCAAATATATAGACAAATTAATGATTTCCATATATAATTGTTATGAAATGGAAATTTATGGATATCAGAACAGGCAGTATAATTCCATTTGAGGTTCAAAAACCAATATAGACTAAGTGTTTTTTGTTGTTGATACTTTTTCTGAATATATCGGATTGGGGGAGATGAGATGAGCAGGTTAGAAGTAAAGCATAGCAATCCGGAAGGATTATTCGATTCTAAGTTTTATAGCCAGGTTGTTACAGTCAGCGGCCGTGCAAAGACAATCTATATCGGCGGGCAAAACGCTATTAACTCTGAAGGTGAATTGATAGGGCGGGATAATTTTGAGCTTCAGACAAAACAAGCCCTGCAGAATATTAAAATAGCCCTGGCTTCCGAAAATGCTACCTTTGATGATGTGATAAAGCTCAATATTTACATGGTTGACGGATGCGATCCGGCAATCGGTTTAAAGGTTTTCCAGGAAACTGTAGGTTATATGGAAAAGCCTCCTTTGATTACAGTCCCAAAAGTAGCCGGTTTTGCTAATCCTTCATGTATGATTGAAATTGACGCGATAGCCGTAGTCGAAGATAAAGGAGAGTAAAAGAAAAATGGATACCTCAAGGTTAAAAAGAAAGATCAATCCCGTGCCCGAGGATATTGAGAAAAGGCTTATTAAGGAAAACTTGATGGAGGCATATAAGAATAGGCCTCCATACCAGCAGAATGATTATTTGGGCTGGATACTGAAAGCCAGGAGACCGGAGACAAGGGAAAAGCGTATAGTCCAGATGATTGAAGAATTAAGGAGCGGGGACAGGTATATGGGGATGAAATACCGGGTGAGATAGCAAGTCTATCAGATCGGCTTTAAGTGTGATAGAATAGACTAAATGTTGTAATTGCTGACAGAGCAGGTCCGGATATTATAACCGCACGACTATCAAAACACAACATAGCTGAAGAGGCTAGAAATTTTTGAGGTTTATCGTTCCGCTTCACGTCTATACCGTACTGACGTTACCGCCGCTTTTCCTTCTGACCGTTCTGTATCTGTTTGGTGTGGGCTGGCGCGAAAAGCGGTAATTTGAAAGTATATGAAAGCGGCCGGCGCGGCATGAATCTGTTTGAAAATGTAGGTTGACAGAAACAGCACCATACTGTAAACTTTTTATATACAATTTAATAAGAACTCACTTCTATAGGCGAGGTAGAGGTGTGATATTAACAGTCCTTGTGGAGTATGGGAAAGCATTAAGGATGGAGAGAAGGAACTATAAATATTGCACCTGAGGACACGTTAGGTGTTTATAGCTTACCAGGATACTTGAAAGACAAGCAATTTTCCGTTAACTTTCAATACAATACTACCGCGTTTATAGCTTACCAGGATACTTGAAAGACAAGCCACCCGGATTGAATGGTGGTTTTTTAATATATACGAAAGGAAGGGTTTTAAATAATGAAAAAAATATTTTTAATGTTAATTGCAATGTCTTTATTAGTAGTTATGTTATTGTCAGGCTGCGGAAAAAAGCCAGATGCAGCGGATACTTATACCTCGGCAGAAAATAAAGACAATACCTCTGATGTGGCAGATACTTCAGCAGAAAAGGAAGACAATACCTTTAAGGTAGGGATGGAAGCAGGTTATCCACCTTTCAACTGGACCCAGCTGGATGACTCCAATGGCGCGGTTAAAATTCAGAATTCGGCAGAATATGCCGGAGGCTATGATGTTGAAATTGCTAAGATAATTGCAGAACACCTTGGTAAAGAGTTGGTTATAGTAAAAACAGAGTGGGGAGGATTAATACCGGCTCTGACCTCCGGTAAAATTGATGCAATTATTGCCGGTATGTCACCAACTGCAGAGCGTGCGGAGAGCATCGACTTTTCAGACCACTACTATACGTCAGACCTGGTAATGGTAGTCAAAAAGGGCGGCAAGTATGATGGAGCTACTTCTATACAGGATTTCAAGGGAGCGAAGATAACAGCTCAGTTAAACACCTTCCATTACACCGTTATAGATCAGATAGAAGGTGTTTTAAAGCAAACAGCAATGGATGATTTCCCGGCTATGAGGGTTGCTCTTGAATCAGGTATTATAGACGGATATATATCAGAGCGTCCTGAAGGCATCAGTGCGGAAGCCGCTAATAGTAATTTCAAAATGATAGAGTTTACGGATGGTTTTAAGACTTCACCTGAAGATACTGCAATTGCTGTAGGTCTTAGAAAGGGAAGCGAGCTGACAGCGAAGATAAATGAAGCATTGGCAAAGGTTTCGGAAGAACGGCGCAAGGAACTTATGGATAACGCTATAAAGAATCAGCCGGCATCCGAGTAAGCATTCAAGTGAAATTTACTCTGCTCGCTTTATATTTTAGGAGGAAATTAAAAGGTGGAGTTAAATGTTATAATAAAGACCATTTCGAAATATTGGCCTATGTTCTTGCGTGGAGCCGGAGTAACCCTTTTGATATCAACAATTGGTACAATTATAGGCTTTATAATTGGCTTATTGATAGGGATAATACGTACCGTTCCTTTGCCGGAAAAAGGGATAAAAAAATCCATATTGAAGATTATAAATTCAATTCTTTCCGTATATGTTGAAGTATTCCGCGGAACACCTATGATTGTACAGGCTATGGTAATTTACTACGGCTCTAAACAAGCTTTTGATATAGATATGTCCCCTCTGTTTGCCGGAATATTCATAGTTTCAATAAATACCGGCGCTTATATGGCGGAAATTGTTCGCGGGGGTATTGTATCTATAGATAAAGGCCAGTTCGAAGCGGCTTACGCAATTGGAATGAGTCATAGTCAGACCATGATAAATGTTGTATTGCCGCAGGCAATTCGTAATATTTTACCTGCAACCGGCAATGAATTTGTAATTAATATTAAGGATACTTCAGTACTTAATGTAATTGCTGTAACAGAGTTGTTCTTCCAGACGAAATCAGTTTCGGGAATTAATTATAAATATTTCGAGACCTTCTTTATCGCCTCAGTAATATACTTTGTCATGACCTACACAGTAACAAGAATATTACGATACATTGAAAGAAAGATTGATGGTCCGGAAAACTATATTTTATATGCTAACCAGATGCAGGTACAGACACCGGAAGATGCTCTTCGCAGACAACAGGAGATGAACTGAGGAGGAAGAAAGCATGGAAAAAATTATTGAGGTGCGACATTTAAGCAAGACTTTTGGTACCAATGAAGTATTAAAAGATATAGATTTTTCAGTTAATAAAGGAGAGGTAGTATGTATTATCGGCTCCTCCGGTTCCGGCAAGTCAACCCTTCTTCGATGCATTAACCTTTTGGAAAAGCCCAGCGGCGGAGAGATTTTTTATAAGGGAGAAAATATACTGGATCACAAGCACGATTTACGGGCATATAGAACGAAGCTTGGTATGGTGTTTCAACAGTTTAACCTGTTTAATAACCATGATGTTTTGAGCAACTGTATGGTTGGACAAATAAAGGTTCTGAAACGTTCAAAGGAAGAAGCTAAAGATGTTGCAATGAAATACTTAAGTGTAGTTGGAATGGAGCAGTTTATTCATGCTAAACCCAGGCAGCTCTCCGGAGGGCAAAAGCAGCGTGTGGCAATTGCAAGAGCTCTTTCCATGGAACCGGAAGTAATGCTGTTTGACGAACCAACATCAGCTCTGGATCCTGAAATGGTGGGAGAAGTTCTGAAGGTTATGAGAGAACTGACAGAGTACGGACTTACCATGCTGATAGTAACTCATGAGATGGACTTCGCCAGGGAAGTATCCGATCGTGTTGTATTTATGGATAAAGGAGTTATTGCAGAGGAAGGCAGCCCTGAACAAATATTTAATAACCCGAAACTTGACCGGACAAGAGAGTTTTTAAGAAGAACGCTCCAAAAGAATTAATCCCGCAATTGCTGAATAAACTTATTTCTCATCAGTAACAAACCCTTGTAGTTGTCGAAGGGACGGTTCTTTTGACAACTTTATTGCATATTAATCATAACTTTAAATGAAAATAACAGGGATCAAAATGGAGAAGTATTTCAAATCGATAAAGAAAGAGCTTATTTCCCAACGAAAGGCTGGAAACTCTCAACTCCGGAACAACAAGGTATGGATTCCGACTTTCTTGCTGATGCAATCAGGTATATCGAAAAGCATTTTAAGTACTACTTTAGTTTTATCATTATAAAAAATGGATATTTGATATTTGAATCGCATAATAAACATCCGTATGAAGAAAAGAGTTCGCAGCTGTTAAAAGCTTGTTTTTTATTGCTTTCAAAAGTTTTGGGAAAACCGGGCGATACATTCAGAGATAAACATTCTGCTCTTTTTAATTTGAGATCAGTTACTAAAAGTGTCATGTCGATCCTTGTGGGGATTGCCATAGATAAAGGGTACATAAAAAGTATTGAAGACAGAGTTCTTGATTATTTACCTCAAAGCTGCAATCAAGTCATAGATGAATATAAAAAGAATCTGAAAATATACCACTTGCTGACAATGAAATCAGGCTTACCCTCGGTTGAAAGAGGGATTAATGCCTTAAAAATGTGCCTGGTCAAATATCAGGTCGGCACGAAATGCTATTAAGAGTGGATTTATTCCGGCATGGGTGGAATTGATGGTAAAACCACAGGAGATAGTCGATGAAATGAACAAATTAAGAGGTTCTAAGGCGATGTTAATATTATGCTCGTAGACCATCCGAGGAATTTTTCGGTTGGAAAGATTAACTAAATGTTAGTAAGCGTCAAAGAAACCCTCACATAGTATATCGGTTGTGTAGTTGATACAATCACAGTAAAACAAGTTGAAAAAGTTGAAAAAGTAGGCCAACTTTTTCAACCAGGAATGGAGTGATTGT
>Ga0134098_1001085_pt1 | contig 24445 bp, 16 predicted proteins | sample 9_3taG_FD_94456 | JGI IMG/M metagenome (GOLD analysis project Ga0134098, IMG submission 94456) | Switchgrass degrading microbial communities from high solid loading bioreactors in New Hampshire, USA - 9_31_10_142_A3 metaG | ecosystem: Engineered > Bioreactor > Semi-continuous > Anaerobic >... | reverse complement strand
GGTCTTCGCTATTACCTCATTCATTTCAAATTTACCACGTTTTGAATTGCAATCCTTCAAGCCCAATCCTCGAGAAGCCATGTTTTCCAGGCAATAATAAAAATATGGGAAATAAGCAACTGCAGGGCCAAAAAGTCGTAAGTTCAAAACGAATTTCTGACCAGGATGAATCAACGACGGGGTATCGGGGTCAAAGAAGCTTAGATAAATAGGGGAAAGATTTTCTTTTTGACCTCTCCCCGAGCTTGGTGGGGGAGAGAATTCTGAAGATAAGGACGCGCTATCTTGATTTTGTGTCTTTGTATTCTGTATCCCGCCTGGCGGGTGAGAAAAAAGTTTATTGTAAACACAAAGGTTTTCGATATCGCATCCTGTGCAATTTTCCCTCAAAGGGGTGACGCAAATTGTAGATCGAAGGGAGGTTCCCAATGCACTTCGCAAGGCATTTTCTTTAAAGAAAGGCAATTTTATGTCATCTAAGGAAGTAAAAATAATTTTCAAATCTAAAACTTTGAGTTGCTGCCACATATCACAACAGTACCTCCTTGTCCTCCCTGTACCATAATGAACAAACCGAAAATACATACATATATACAGAAACTATTTTATGAATCATACGCTATAGGCGCTTTTACCATACGAACAATGTGTAAATTTAATAAAGAATAGCACATAGATACCACAACGTCAATACAACTAGTTACTACTTATACAAACACACTAAATTTGATACCATTGATTATATACAATGCAAACATTTAATTTTCATGGCGATTTCATACAATTTTTAAGTTTAAAATTTCATGTTAGGCGGTCTCCATCGATATTCAGCAGGCTGCTCCGCTCACTCATATGTTCATGCGCAGCAAGAGCCTAAAGTTTCATTGTGATCATGGTTGGAATCGCGTATAACGAACAAGATCTTGGTATTTTTATGGAGTTAGGCAAAAACCCGACTAAAGCAGATTCATCTTTACGAGCGCCGGCCTCCCTCGATTTTGACGAATTTCTCCCAAAGGTGTTGAAACCTAACTTAGGTTCATGGTAATATTAGCTTTGCCATTGACGGACCTGTAGCTCAGTAGGATAGAGCGACGGCCTCCTAAGCCGTAGGTCGCCGGTTCGAGTCCGGCCAGGCCCGCCATTTTATATGATCAGCAATAGACAGGTTGCCTCAACCTGTCTATTATTTTTTATAAAGACAAGCGCTTTTAAAAAGCGCAATTTAGGTGATTTTTCATGGAATGGCAAGAGAAAGCCAAGATGATGGTCGAGACCCAGATAAAAAACCGCGACATCAAAAATTCCGCTTTGTTGGAAACCATGGCAAAGCTGCCAAGACACTTCTTTGTCCCGAAACACTTAACAAACCTTGCCTACGCCGATTGTGCACTTCCCATCGGAGAGGGACAGACGATATCGCAACCATATATCGTGGCCAAGATGACGGAGCTGCTTGACCCAAAGCCCAATGATAAGGTATTAGAGATCGGCACCGGATCGGGTTATCAGGCAGCCGTTTTGGCCTCCATGGGGTGCATCGTTTTTACCATCGAAAGGATTGCCTCTTTAGCGCTAATGGCAAAAACAGCTTTCGATAAACTTGGGATCTCGGATAAGATAAATGTGAAAATTGGAGACGGAAGGCTAGGCTGGCCGGAAGAAGCTCCCTTTGATTGCATCATCGTAACAGCTGCAGCACCCAAAATAGAGGATGCTTGGATCGAGCAGCTTGCGGAAGGAGGCAGGCTGGTGTTGCCGCTTGTGGTTTCGTTTAACGTTGAGCAGCTGGTCAAAATAACGAAGGTAAAAGGGGAAATCGCAGAGGAACGCCATGACTATTGCTCCTTCGTGCCGCTTTTGCCCGGGGTGAAGCCTTAATGACCCGTAAATTTAAATTAGCCATCTTTTTTCTTTTGTCTTTACTGTCTTTTGCCTATTTGGCCTTTGTTCCACATTACTGGCTGTACATTTCGCACAGAGGCGGTACAGATATGTTTCTGATCCCACAGGGTCAAGAGATCATTTTAAGTTACGTTCATAGCTTGGAGAAAACCCCCGTTCGAGACCTTTTCTTCCTACAGGAGAACCGGATATGTCTGTACGAGGAGATGGTTAAATCGCATAATGCAGGCCTGCCGACGTTACATCCCTATCCGGGATCATTAATTAAGACGAAGGATTGGTTAATATTTCGAGGCGGAAGGCGACATTGGAGCAGCATTTACTGCAGGGTTGGCAATGCCGAGATCGGCAAAAATGTCCTTACCATAGGGGATAAAGATTACCAACTATACGCTTTATATCCGGGGGAGACGGTTTGTCTATCTGTGGTCCTAAAGCCCATACTATAGTAAAATTAATAAAGTTCTAAAAAATTCAGGAAAGGAGGACAGTGAATGGAAGACAACAAACCGCAAGACCAAACTATCGATCTGGAAGAGATCATACGACAGTACGACACTGAATCGCAGTACAGGACCTTAAGCGGATGGCAAAATGTGTTAATCGTTGCCGTTGCCTGCGCTATGTCGCTCTTTCATCTTTACACCGCAGGATTTGGCCTACTTTTGGCGATGAAACAGCGAGCTGTGCACCTGGCCTTTGTGTTATTTTTGACCTTTTTGCTTTACCCGGCGACGAAGAAGTCGCCAGGCAATAAAATTCCTTGGTACGATTTCGTCTTGGCTTGCACCGCTGCCTATACTACCCTCTACATTGTGATCCACTTCAACCAACTGATCACACGCGCTGGGTTACCGACCACCATGGACATACTCGTAGGGTTTCTGGGGATAGCATTGTTGCTTGAGGCCACCAGAAGAGTATCTAACCCGGTATTGCCCATACTTGCCATAATTTCCCTGGTATATTGTTTCTATGGACGCTACTTTCCGTCGCTGTTTGCCCATAGGGGATTTAACATCCCAAGGATCATCAATCATATGTACTTGGGTACTGAGGGAGTCTTCGGCGTTCCGATCTCCGTTTCGGCAACTTTCGTCTTCATGTTCATCCTGTTTGGTTCTATCCTCCAAGAGACGGGCATGGGTGAATTTATCATCGATTTGGCACTAGCTGTTGCCGGAAGGTCCACTGGGGGTCCTGCCAAGGTCGCAGTTTTAAGCTCGGCAATCATGGGCACCATATCTGGCTCTTCCGTCGCCAACGTATGCACCACCGGTACCTTTACCATACCATTGATGAAAAGCATAGGATATAAGCCTCACTTTGCCGGGGCAGTGGAAGCGGTTTCATCTACAGGCGGACAGATAATGCCACCGGTAATGGGGGCAGCTGCTTTCATAATGGCAGAATTTTTAGGAGTTCCCTATATAAAGGTTGCACTTGCTGCTGTCGTGCCTGCGCTTCTTTACTATGCAGCCGTCATGGTGCAGGTGCACCTGGAAGCCACGAGGCTTGGCTTGCTTGGACTGCCTAAAGAAAGGCTTCCTCAACTTTGGAACCTGCTTAAAACCAAAGGGCACCTATTGATACCTCTTTTTGCCATCATATATTTCCTGGTCAGTGGCTATACGCCGATGAAGGCAGCTTACTACGGCATCCTTACGACCATTGCCGTATCTTTCATATCAAAGGAAACGAGGCTGACGCTACCTAAGTTGATCAATGGCTTAGTTAACGGAGCAAAGGGATCGCTGGGCGTGGCATGCGCCTGCGGTACCGTAGGCATAATTGTAGGCATGGCCACGCTGACCGGCCTTGGGCTAAGGATAGCAAGCCTTATAATAACCATATCCGGAGGAAGTCTGATCGTAACTTTGCTACTAACCATGGCAACATGCATACTCCTTGGAGCTGGCCTTCCGACGACTGCCAATTTCATCGTCACAAGCACTATAGCAGCGCCGGCTTTGCTTCAACTTGGCGTAGCTCCTATGGCCGCCTATATGTTCGTCTTGTACTTCGGGATCGCTGCTGACTTAAGTCCTCCCGTTGCCCTGGCTGCTTATGCCGGAGCAGGGATCGCAGGGGCCAACCCGATGAAGACAGGCATCACTGCCGTCAAACTGGCACTGGCGGGTTTCATAGTGCCCTTCATATACGTAATGAACCCGATGCTGGTCTTAGTCGATGCGACGCCCTTGCTATTCATCGAAGCAATAACTACCGCAATGATAGGCGTCTTTTTGCTAGGCATGTCGACGATAGGATACTTCAAAGTTTCATTGTCCTTTTGGCTTAGAGCAGTCGTTTTTTGCGGAGCTATAGGTTTGCTTAAACCTGGCATATATTCCGACGCCTTCGGATTGGCCGTATTGATCTTTACTTACTTTTACCAAAAGCGGCTAGCGAAAAGACAATAGAGGAGTACTAACTTTCAAACATTGTGTGTATAATGCACTTTAATAGGTGCCGCTTATGCTTGGCGGCACCTTCTTAAACAAAGATGCTGGGAGGTTTTGCAAATGCCGGACGACTACAAAGAGACATTGAACTTGCCCAAGACTTCATTTCCGATGAAGGCCAACCTCGCAAAAAGGGAATTGGACATGCTCAAGTTTTGGGAGGATATCGACATATACAGAAAGCTCCTCGATAAAAGAAAAGGAGCCGAACACTTCATACTGCACGATGGTCCTCCTTATGCCAATGGCAACATACATATAGGAACTGCCTTCAATAAGATATTAAAGGACATGATTCCAAAGTATAAATGGATGAGAGGTTACTTTTCCCCCTACGTTCCGGGGTGGGATACACACGGTCTTCCGATAGAGCTTAGAACACTTAAAGACGAAGGGGTTGACAAGGACTCCCTTCATCCTACGGAGCTAAGGATGAAGTGCAAGGCTTATGCAGAGCGCTTCATAGACATACAGCGCGAGGAGTTCAAGCGCCTGGGCGTGATAGGGAATTGGGATGACCCTTACATCACTTTCAAACCTGAATATGAAGCCATAGAGCTTGAGGCATTTGCCGAGATGGTAGACCGAGGTTACGTATACCGCGGGCAAAAGCCTATATATTGGTGCACAGATTGCGAGACTGCCCTAGCTGCAGCGGAAATAGAGTATGAAGATATTTACTCTCCATCCATATACGTTGCCTATCCTCTAAAAAAAGACGACTTTGCCTTCTTGAACGGAAGAGAGGCTTATGCCATCATCTGGACCACCACACCCTGGACCTTACCGGCAAGTTTAGCCATAGCTGTTCATCCCGACTTCGACTACGTGTTCGCCAGCTCGGGGAACAAAATTTATCTGCTGGCTAAGGGATTGATGGACAAGGTACAGCATGACACTGGAATTACCTTTGACAGCGTATTGTATGAGATAAAAGGTAAGGAGCTGGAGGGCCGAAAGGCCGTTCACCCCTTCTACGACGACAGGGAAATAGTATTTGTCCTTGGGGAATATGTCTCCCTCGATGACGGAAGTGGCTGCGTGCATACGGCACCCGGCCACGGCGTGGAAGACTTCGAGACGGGAGTAAAATACGGCCTTGAAATATATAACCCGGTAGACGATAAAGGTTACTTCCTGCCCGAAACGCCCATCGTAGGCGGCTTAAGCCTGGACGAGGGATCCGGGAAAGTCCTGGAAATCTTGAAGAAAAGCGGCAGGCTTTTGGGAGAAGGAAAGATAATGCACTCCTATCCGCACTGCTGGCGCTGCAAGAAGCCCGTAATTTTCAGGGCAACGAACCAGTGGTTCATAGCCGTATCACAATTCAAAGAAGACTCCCTAAAGGCCATATCCTCAGTCCAATGGATTCCATCGTGGGGACAGGAAAGGATAGCCAACATGGTGCGCGACAGGTCCGACTGGTGCATAAGCAGGCAGAGGATATGGGGCGTTCCGATACCGGCCTTTTACTGCAACGATTGCGGAGAGCTGATACTTACAAGCGACAGGATCAGGAAGGTGAGCGCCAAGGTTCGCGAACACGGAAGCGACTGTTGGTGGCAGATGAAGCCTGAAGAGCTTTTAGACGAACTGGCTTTTTGCCCCAAGTGTCATTCCAAGTCGCTTAGGAAAGAAACCGATATCTTTGACGTGTGGTTTGACTCTGGCACGAGTCATCTAGCTGTGCTCACCACACGCCAGGAGCTTAAATGGCCTGCCACCATGTACTTGGAAGGAAGCGACCAACACAGAGGATGGTTTCAGACGTCACTGCTTACCTCCGTCGCAACAAAGGGACGTGCCCCCTTTGAGATGGTCTTAACCCACGGGTTCATCGTTGACGGAGAGGGACGCAAGATGTCAAAGTCCCTTGGAAACGTGGTTCAGCCCCAAGAGGTCATTGAAAAATACGGTGCCGACATACTGCGTCTATGGGTAGCATCTACCGACTACAGAAACGATATCAGAATATCCGACACGATCCTTAAAAACTTGGTCGAGTCTTATAGAAGGATCAGAAACACCATGAGATACATGCTTGGCAACTTAAGCGACTTTGACCCGCACAAGGACAGCCTTCCTCCCGAGGAGATGGAGGAGATGGACCTGTGGATATTGTCCAAGCTTCAGGGCGTCATTAGCAAGGTCACAAAGGGATTTGAGAACTTCGAATTTCACGTGCCGACTTTTACGATACATCAGTTTTGCGTAAACGAACTTTCGGCCTTTTACCTCGACGTCAACAAAGACAGGCTTTATGTCGAAGCGGCAAACTCCAAGCTTCGAAGGAGCTGTCAGACGGCAATGTGGGTCATCGCTAAGACGTTGACGCAAATGCTTTCTCCGATACTTAGCTTTACGGCCGAGGAAGTATGGCAACACTTGAGAGGAATAGACCACACATTGCCTGAAAGCGTATTCTTGACGGATTGGCCCGATCTGGATTCAAAGCTGTATCACGAGGCCTTGGAAGCCAAATGGGAAAAGATACTGTGGTTGCGAGGCGCAGTGAGCAGGGCCCTTGAGGTAGCGCGCAGTCAGGACCTGATAGGGCAATCCCTGGAGGCATGTGTAAACATTAAGGTGGACTCTCAAACGCAAGACTTAAAGGACCTCCTTTCTTCTTATTGGTGGAAGGAAGTCTTCATCGTATCGGATGTAAAATGGACAGAGGAGCTGCCCGAGGCACCTGTAGTTTACGCCGACGATGACACGGGAGTAAAAATCGCAATCACCTTAGCAGAGGGAGAGAAATGTCCCAGGTGTTGGATGTATGCACCTGAGGTGGCACATAAAGGCCTTTGCAGCAGATGCGCTTCAGTGCTGGCAATGCAATCTTGATAGCAAAACGGGGGCAGGGGTTTTGAAATGGGAATCGATTACGAAGAGATAAAAAGAAAGTTGATGGAGAAAAGACAAGAGCTTAGCAAGATGATGGAAGATTTGCTTGCAGACGCGAGCGACGCCAACGAAAATGAGCTGTCATCGTTGGATACAAATCATCTTGTCGATTCGGCTACGAACATGATCAACAGAGAAGAAATATCCGGCAAATTGGAAAGCATCAAAGTCATGCTCATAGATATAGAGCACGCACTTGCCAAGCTCGAAAAAAACAAGGAAAAGTTTGGATTGTGCGAGCTGTGCAATAAACCAATAGAGGAACAACGCCTTGTAGCCATACCGTGGTCCCGTTATTGCATAGCCTGCAAAACAAAGCTAGACAAGCGGAGATGACTTAGTTTTAAGGAAATGCCGGAAAAGATTGAAGTCGTCGTCACGAGCGATTTTGTCGGCGAAAGGCTCGATGTGGCTTTAAGCAAGATTTTGCTCAAATCCCGCAGCAACATCCAGCGTGCGCTGAAGGAAATGGGCATTAAACCTTCAATGAAGGTTAAAAGTTCAATGAAGCTTGAGCTGACCTTCATGGAGGACGAAGACAAAGCCGTCATCGAGCCTCAGCCGATTCCGTTCAAGGTGTTTTACGAGGACAACGACATCATAGTGATCAACAAACCTGCTCCCCTGGTTGTGCATCCGGCAGCGGGCCATTGGAATGATACATTAGTTCATGGCTTAGTTTACCGATATCCGGAATTAGTTTCGTCGGATTTAAGGAGGCCAGGAATAGTCCATCGCTTAGATGCCGGGACATCAGGGCTCATGGTAATAGCAAGAAACTTGGATGCAAAGCAAAAGCTCATGGCTTCCTTTAAATCCAGATCCGTAAGAAAGGAATACCTCGCCCTTGTCGAGGGTCGACCAGGGGAATTAAAGGGATCCGTGATAAGTCCCATCGGAAGAAACCCGAAAAACAGGCTAAAGATGGCTGTCGTCTCAAAGGGCAAAGAAGCCGTCACGGAATATGAAGTGCTTTGGACCAACGATATGTTTTCTTTCCTGCGATGCATAATTCATACAGGCAGGACCCATCAGATAAGGGTACATCTGAAGGAGTTGGGTTGTCCTATAATAGGCGACCGTCTCTATGGAGCCAAGTTCAAGGCTCCATGGGTGCCTGGTGACCGCTTCTTCCTGCATGCCTGGAAGCTCGCTTTCCCGCACCCGAGAGACGGCAAAGTTATGTCTTTCAGGTCGCCCCTCCCAGATGAGCTTATTGTAGCTCTTCGAGGAGCTCGATCCACAGCGACGGGGAAACGCGTATAGAAGAAAACTCGCTATAAGTAACGTGCCCAGGGCCCGCCTTCGGCAGTGCCTTTACGTGCTTTCTTTGCGTATAGTCCACGACGTGATAGGAAGCCTCATGTGCCTTGCTGTAGTAAACGGCCACGGATGCAGCGAACTCGATCAACTTATCGTTTGCGGGCTTTCCTGACAACTTCAAAATCACGTGAGAGCCGGGCACGTCTTTTGCGTGAAACCACAGGTCTTCAGGAGCTGCGACCTGAAAGGTAACATATCTGTTGGCCTTGGCGTTCAAACCTACATAAACTATGAAACCATCTTTTAAATCAATCCTCCTGCACGGAGGCACATATTTGCCCTTCTTCCTGGCATTTGCAGCCTCATTTTCGCGATAAAAATCGTCATATATCTTTTTTACGTCGCTTACATCCGTCAAAAGGGATATAAACTCACGATATTCGTCCAGCTCTATAAGTGCACCTTTGAGCTTGTCCAACTCCTTTAACAAGGTTTCCTTGCTTCTTTGATATTTCTTGGCAAGCTTGAAGTATCTTTTCGCGTTGTCTATGGCAGAAAGACTCGGGTCCAGGTCTATTTTCACTTTGCCGTAATGTTCATCCCAGCTCCTAAGGCAGACCGAAGATGCGCCTTCCTTAACCTCGTGGGCATAAGAAATGAGCAGGGTCCCGTAATGATTCCACTTTTCCGCCTCTTCGACCTTGGACAAAAGGTCAGACAATCCTCTTATCTTATCCGTTATTCTGCGCCTTTCGACGTCGATTGATTTGCAAATTTGATCCAGCATTTTCTTTCTTTCCTGGTCGAAGTACTCCAATAGCAACTTCTTTGAGGCTTTTAGGGGAGAATTGTAAGTCTTTGCGTCCACGCTAATGAGGGTAGGGAAAATGGTCAAATAATCGCCAATCTCCTGGCAAACCAAATCCTGTAAGGAAGAAGAATAAAGCCTTTTTAGGTGGAACTCAAAGTCGAAATTTTGTGTCTCCCACTTTTTTACAAGGAGCTCGGCCAGAGGACGACCTATCCCCTTGTAACGAGTCAGTTTTGCCATGTCGTTCATGGTAAAGGAATCCACATCTGGACCCTCAAAGGGCGGTGGAGGAGAGTAAAACAACCCCGGAAGCAAAGACCTGTATCTGTTGATCTCGGGATGGACATGCTTTGTCACTTCGATGATCCTTTGTTTATCGTCCAGAAGCAGTAAATTTGCCTGCCTGCCTGTGGCTTCAAAAATCAAAAACCTGGAGACATCCACGCCTGCGCCCAAAGGCCTTGAAAATTCAAAGGCCACCACACGATCCCTGTTTATCTGAAAGGCATTGACCAAAAAGCCTCCAACAATGTGGCTCTTTACGGCACCAAATATGGGATGGGTCTTATCCTTAAGCTCTTTTAAAGTGTCCATCTCTCGTTTGTCGGCCAGAGACATACCACAACATTGGCTATCCCAGCTAAACCATAGCCAGTCACCATTTTGAGATAACTGAATCGCGAGCCACTCAGGGCCGGCTTCACAACGAACGATCTTTTTGCCTTTGTAATTTTCGTTCACGTCCAAGGTCCAACCTAACACTAATTCAGGTCCATATCGCACGACGAATTTCTCCTTAAAAAATACTAAACATGAAGATCCCACGTGGAGCAAAAAGAACATACCTCGTTCCACGAAGGCGCCCCGCAAACCCTGCAGGCCATTGGAGGTATGTCTTCTTTCTCATCTTTATCGGCGAACAAATCTATGTTTTTCACGTAACCAAAGTAAAAAGCCTGCTTTGCTCCGGGAGAGCTTTCTTCTATTTCAAATAACACACGCTTCCACCGCAAAGAGGTTGCGTTCTTTGAGTAAGGGCATTCCTTATCTATATAAGATATTCCTCGAAGCAAGCAGTAAACCGTATCCTCCTTCTCGGTGCAATAAACCATTGGCTTGGCCTTAGCAAACTCTCCGGCCTTCATGGGAGGAGAGTAGGGAGCTCCTTTGGCAAGATAGTCCATTTTCCAGAAAAGCATATTGCCGAGAAGAGCTGCAGCCTGATCGTCCAAGTTATGACCTGTGGCAACGACATCAAACCCCATGTCTCTTGCGATCTTATTCATATAATATCTCTTTGTCACCCCGCACAGAGAGCACGTCTTGCGCTTTTTAACGTATGCTTTATCGGGTATGGACATGCCGTGAAGATGTTCAATGCTTACCACATATAGCTTGGCATCCACACGATTTGCAAAGGCAGTAGCCAACCTTTCGCTTTCGTCGGAATAGTCGCCTTCCTTTATGCCCAAGTTTATATAAAGACCGCTTGCGTCATACCCCAGGCGAAGCAGTATATCCCACAAGGCCAAGCTATCCTTACCGCCTGAGACGGCAACAAGTATCTTGTCTTCCTTTGAGAACATGCCAAACTCCTCGATGGCCTTAGTAACGCGCTTTAACATCCAGCCATCGAAATGTTCTGCACATAATGCCAAATTGTGCTGAGGCAAGGAAATTACTGCCTTGGCCTTGCATATTCTGCATTTCATAAAAATTTATCCTCCGCTAACGGTATCTATAACGCGAACTTCGTCGTCCGGTAAAAGCAATTCATCTTCAGTTGCTACAATTCCGTTTCTTACAACGACGGCCTCGCCCTTTGTCAGAGAAAATTTTTTGAGCAGTTTATTTACTGACATCGATTCATTGAACTCAAAAACTTCACCCCGGTAACGCACCTTCACCCTCACACACGACCTCCTGTTGCATTTTAATCAGCCTAATTTTCATCTTCAGGCGCGACAATATACCATATCACGAGGCATCGCACTTGACAAGCAACCAACGGGGCGCTTACAATGAAAACCGCCAAATGGGGCTGTAGCGCAGAGGGAGCGCGTTTCCTTCGCACGGAAAAGGCCGGGGGTTCGAGTCCCCCCAGCTCCACCAAAAAACAAATGTCGGGGCGTAGCGCAGTCTGGTTAGCGCACCTGCTTTGGGAGCAGGGGGTCGAAGGTTCAAATCCTTTCGCCCCGACCAAAATATAAAACTTCATGAAACTGATCCGGTTAAACTCTAAACATAGCGTTACAAAACAAACCCTGACCCCACCATGAGCGTCAGGGTTTGTTTTTCAATGGATTTCGGCGCAATTACCGGTGAGGCAGGGAACGGCAAAGAAAAGCAATCGAAGGGCGTTCATGAGGCCATCTTTAGAAGCAAAAGAAATTAAAAACACCCCTTTACTCGTTCATGCGTTCTTTGACGCTTTTCAGCGCATATGAGATGGTGTTTATGATGAACTTCTTGTCGGCGGGAGATAGTTTGTCCCATCTTTCCATGGCGCTTCGCAGGTTAGCCACGGCCTCTGCGTCTCGCTCCATCAGAATGGCAAGCAGCTTTTCAAGCTCTGCCGTGTATTGCCGCGGACAAAGAGGCCTTTCGCACCTTCCTTCGCGGCTGGATAAACAAGCTTGTCAGGCTGTGAGAGAGGTGCGAGTAGACAGATTTGACCTGCCCTCTGGTGTGGTCTTGTGATGCTTTGATGTGCAAGGTCATAACAAATGGCCGAGTTAAATTGTGTTCCAACATGAAAATATCAATTTTTCAGAAAGCGACAAAAAATCCTTTTGTTACTTTTCTCATTGTGCTTCCTCATGCAGGCCTTGCCATCCTAAAATGAAGATGTAATGCCATTGACTCAATGATAGCCACCGCTGCCGCATTAACAGCAGTTGAGTTAACATGCGGCGGTTTGAGGAGCGGTGCTCTTATATCCATGATAACATAGTGGATTGGTTTAAAACTTTTATATCATTTGATTTTAACTGCATAATTTATTGTTAAATATCCCTTTATTACCATTACATGATAAAATTATTTTGGAGGCGGTGAGGTAATGCAGTTTAATCAAAATGATATTCTCGAAAGTCCATTCTGGCCAGAAAGAGTCAGAGTGATATCGGTGAAAGATATAGGCAAAAACCAAATAAAGATCGAAGCCGTAGGACTAAAAACTCAGCGCTTTTATAATCCGGTACTCTCCGAAGAAGATGCAAGGCTCGTCAAAATCTTAGAAGAGAGGCCCTTCGCTTTCTCATCCGACGGAGAGTCCTTCTTCCTTTACCTCGAATCCCACCGCATAAGAAACGCATTTCAGTTCGACCCGATGTATGCGGTAAACGTCTCTCAGATCGACCCTTTGCCTCACCAAATTGAGGCCGTATATAACTACATGATGCAAAATCCCCGCATCAGGTTTCTCTTGGCAGACGACCCCGGCGCTGGAAAAACTATAATGGCGGGCCTCCTTTTAAAAGAACTTAAATACCGCGGACTCGTGGAAAGGACGCTCATCGTCGTTCCCGGGCACTTAAAAGACCAATGGCTCAGGGAGATGAAAGAAAAGTTTCAAGAGCATTTTTCGATCATAGACAGAAACATAATGAACACAGAATGGGGCAAAAACGTTTTTACCGACAAAAACCAGGTCATAATCTCCATGGACTTTGCCAAGCAGGATGATGTGAGATTTGCCCTCAAAGACGCCAAATGGGATCTATGCATAGTGGATGAGGCGCACAAGATGTCTGCTTATAAATACGGGCAAAAGATCAGTAAAACGCAACGATATGCCTTTGGCGAGCTCATTTCGCGCATCACGACTTACCTAATTTTCCTTACAGCAACGCCCCATCGGGGAGACCCAGAAAACTTCCGCCTTTTGCTCGACCTTTTGGAGCCGGGTTTATTTGCCGACACCTCTATTCTTTCTGAATCCATCCAAAATAAAGATAACCCCCTATTTTTAAGGAGGCTGAAGGAAGATCTAAAGAATTTTGAAGGAGCACCGATTTTCCCGCCAAGAACTGTGGAGACGATAAAATATCGTTTATCGGACGACGAAAAGAAGCTCTATAATGCCGTAACAGAATATGTTGAAAAGCACTTCAACAAAGCGTTAGAAAAAGAGAAACGCAATGTGACATTCGCCCTTATTATCCTCCAGCGGCGCCTCGCCTCAAGCTTGCGCGCCATAAGAAAATCTTTGGAAAGAAGGCACAGACGCCTCAAAGAATTATACGAGAAGGGGTCTCTCATCCAGGAGGTCGGATACACCGCCGATGCAGCGATCGACGAAGATTATATCGAGGATTTGGAAGAGAAAGAGCGGTGGGAAAAAGAAGAAGAGCTGCTCGAAAAACTGACATCTGCCGAAACGCTTGAAGAGCTCAAAGATGAAATAGAAAAGCTTGAAAGCCTTGTGGTTATGGCAAAAGAGGTCGAAAAAAAGGGAGTTGAAACGAAACTCAACGAACTTAAGAAAGTTATGGAATCGGAAAAACTCCAAGAGACAGAGACGAAATTATTGATATTTACGGAATCCAAAGACACTTTGGAATATCTGGTCGAGAAACTCAGAAGTTGGGGTTATTCCGTAGCCTATATTCACGGTGGAATGAATTTAGACGCAAGGATCAAAGCCGAAACGGATTTCAAAAACCAAGCACAAATCATGGTATCGACAGAGGCCGGCGGAGAGGGCATCAACCTCCAGTTTTGCTGGCTAATGGTCAACTACGACATCCCATGGAACCCAAACCGCTTGGAGCAGAGGATGGGCAGGGTTCACCGATACGGCCAACGAAATGAAGTCCATATCTATAACCTGGTAGCGATAGATACTAGAGAAGGGCGAATCTTAAGTAGGCTATTTGATAAGCTCTCGAACATCCGAAGCCACCTTGGTTCTGACAGGGTATTTGACGTTATCGGCGAAGTGTTGGTAGGAAAAAGCTTGAAAGACCTGATTATAGAGGCCATCGCCAACCGCAGGACGATAGACGATATCCTACAAGATTTTGAAAGGATCCCAGACGAGGAGGCCATAACGAAGGTACGGGAAGCAAGCCTTGAAGCCCTCGCAGTGAGGCACATCGATTTAACCCGAATCCTCGGCGAGCAGCGAAGGGCCATGGAAAATAGGCTCGTTCCGGAGTATGTAGAGGAGTTCTTTAAAAGAGCCGCCAAAGCGCTCAATATCAAGATGGAAAAAAGGAAAGACGACCTCTGGCGCATCGCTTCTGTGCCTTTTGAGGTCCGTAACCAACCTCATGAATTTAAGACTAAATTTGGGGAAGTAGGAATAGAATACGCAAAAGTGTCTTTCGATAAGCAAACTGCGGCTAAAGCAAAGGCGGAATTTGTGGCCATGGGACATCCGCTTTTAGAGGCAGTCGTAAATACCATTCTGAGCCGTTACGGCCAAAGCGCAGCGGATGGAGCTACATTTATCGACCCTGAAGGGAAAAAAGACGGAGTCATCTGGTTTTTAGAGGCGGAGATAAAAGACGGGAAAAATGAGGTCGCCGGCAAAAGGCTGTTTGCGGTCTATCAAGACTTTAAGCTTGAAAGCCACAAAGTAGAAGAAAGCGACGAAAAAGATATACAAAATTCGCCTTTTCAACCTCTGTCTTTCATGAGCCCCGCTATTCTATGGGACCTTAAACCTTTATCTACCGACGTTGCTGGTGCCGCACCCCAAAAAGAAGAGCTTAAACAAGAAATCTTACTCGACAAAGACGCAGTAATATCCTATGTGGTAAGCGAAGGGCTTGAAAGCTACAAGAAAGAACTTTTAGAGAGGCGCATACGGGATGCCAAAATAAAAGAAAAATACGGAATCCGATCTCTCGATTCAATGATAGCTGAATCCGACGGGAAGCTCGCCTCTTACTATGAAAGACAGATGAAAGGCGAAAACATACCTGAAATGACGATACAAAACGAACAAAAGAAAAAGGAGGATTTAGAAAACAAGAGGCAGCGCCTGCAAAAAGAGATCGAGGCCGAGACGCACCTTTATCCCACGGACCCAAAAATTCTCGGAGCGGTGAGGGTCATTCCTGGGCAATTGCCTCCTATAGCAGCAGGCGACGAAGAGATTGAACAAATTGGGATGAGGATCGCAATGGAATACGAAAGGAAGTGCGGCAGGAATCCGGAAGATGTATCTCCTAAGAACCTGGGTTATGATATCCGCTCTTATGACGACAAGGCAAACTATCGCTACATAGAAGTTAAAGCACGTGCAAAAGAGGGCGCGGTCGCCATTACGCCAAACGAGTGGCTCATGGCGCAGAGGCTAAAAGAGGAATACTGGCTTTACGTCGTCGTTAACGCTGCGACAAACCCAGAACTCTATCTTGTCCCAAACCCTGCCGAAAAATTTGAGCCAGATGAAGAGGTTGATATTGTAAGATATATCGTAAAGGACTGGAAAGACAAAGCTCTGCACGTTCTCAAATAATTTGACGATTAGTTTGCATTTAGTTGGCGATTATGGCGATGATCTAGTAAAAAACAAAGGCATACAAGATGAGCAAAGGGGGAGAACAATGGCAGCTAAATCCTTTATCGAAAGAGACTTTCCTGTAAAAGAAGTTAGCGAACAATCAGCTCGCGAAAAGAACATCCGCCACGGGCACATTTCAACGCTTCACATCTGGTGGGCAAGAAAGCCTCTTGCCTCTTCGAGGGCTTCTGTCTATGCTGCGCTCACTCCAGAACCCAAAGACGAAGAAGAAAGGATAAAACGAGCACAATTTATTCACAACCTTTCAAAATGGGAAAACTCCTTAAACGAAACCCTCATAGAAAGGGCAAGAGAAGAAATCTTAAAGGCAAACGGCGGCAAACCGCCGAAAGTGCTCGACCCCTTTGCCGGCGGTGGCGCAATTCCCCTTGAGGCTTTAAGGTTAGGTTGCGACACTTACGCAAGCGACTTAAACCCCGTCGCCGTGCTCATCGAAAAGTGCACATTGGAGTATCCTCAAAAATATGGAAAGACAGGTAACAATCTCTATTCCGGCCAATTCGACAAAGAAGAGCTTAAAGACTCAGGCAAAGCAAGTGTCAAGCATTGGCAAAACGACGAACAGCTCAGTTTAGACTCTTACGAGCAAATGACGTGTTTACCCGGTCCCCAACGCGAAATTGCTAACCCTCTTCTTTATGACGTAAAGATGTGGGGCGAATGGGTCTTAGATGAGGCAAAGAAAGAAATCGGCAAATTTTATCCGCCTGAGACGGATGGCTCAATTCCCGTAGGGTATTACTGGATGAGAACTGTAAAGTGTGGAAACCCTTCTTGCGGTGCCGAAATCCCCCTGACCGTAAACTGGTGGCTTGCGAAAAAAGACAACAAAAGGGTCGCTTTAAAGATTATCCCGATGGGGAACAAAATCGAGTTTGAAATTAGAGATAGCGACCAAATAGACTTTGACCCGGAAATTGGCACTGTTTCGAAAGCAAAGGCAGTTTGCCCCTGCTGCAGCTCTGGTTTGAGCGACAAGAAAGTGAGAAAGCAATTTCAACAAGGAAAGGCCGGGCAGCGCATGATCGCCGTAGTTTTGCATCACGCCAGCAGGCAAGGCAAAACCTACCGCCTCGCGACGGAAAAGGATTTAGCGGTTTTTAAGGAAGCGGAAAAATATTTGGAAGAAAAAAGGCAGGTATTGTCCGATAAATGGGGATTTGACCCTGTGCCGGATGAACCAACGCCAGAAGGGAAAGGTAGGGGAGCGGAAAGGGCATTTTCTGTTCGTAATTACGGATTAAATATTTGGGGTGACCTTTTTAACTCCCGCCAGAAGCTCGTGCTGATCACTTTTGTGGAAAAAGTGAGGCAGGCGCATGAAAAAATGCTGGCCGAGGGATACGACGAAGAATATACAAAGGCAGTGGTGAGTTATTTAGGGTTGGGAATTGACAGGCTAGTTAGTTCTGATAATTCATTAAATCGCTGGCAATCTGGATATGAAAAGATTGCCAAGATGCCTGATGGTCAAAGAATACCCATGGTTTGGGACTACATAGAAAGCAATCCTACTGGACATGGAACAGCAAGCTGGCTTGGGAATATTGACTATTTATTAAACGTTATTGAACATTGTTCTCAGATCTATAAATATATGCTCAAAAATTCACAAATCACATTTGCTACCATCAATGAGAGTTTATCACCTACCTCCATTGTAATGCAGGCAAGTGCCACTTCGATACCCTACCCCAACAATTTATTCGATGCGGTCATCACCGACCCGCCGTATTATGACAATGTGCCCTACTCATATTTATCCGATTTTTTCTACGTATGGCTCAAGCGCACCGTTGGAGATTTATATCCAGAACTTTTTGCAACGCCCTTGACGCCAAAATCGGAAGAAATAGTGGCCTACTCGCACAAAGAGGGAGGGTTTGAGGGCGGTAAAAGATTCTTTGAAGACATGATAGCCAAAGCCTTTCGCGAGATATACCGAGTGTTAAAACCCGAAGGCATAGCAGTTATTGTCTTTGCCCATAAATCTACGGACGCTTGGGAAACCATCATAAACGCCCTCCTAAATTCAGGCCTGTACCTTACCGCTTCGTGGCCCATCAATACTGAGATGAAAGCTCGCCTTCGGGCAAAGGAATCGGCTGCGATGGCTTCTTCTATCTACATGGTCTGCCGCAAGCGCACCGAAAGCAAAACCGCATACTTCAACGAGATTAAACTTCAGATTGAGGCACGAATCAAAGAAAAGCTCGACCAGTTCTGGAACGAGGGCATAGGAGGAAGCGACTTCTTCATCTCCGCAATCGGCCCTGCGATGGAGGTTTTTGGGAAATACGAAAGCGTAGAAAAGCTCTCCGGCGAAAAGGTAACAGCGGCAGAACTTTTAGAGTTCGTCCGTAAAAGCGTTAGCGAATACGCCCTCGCCAAAATTCTAAAAAGCCCCGAGCTTGGAGGCGTGGATGAAGAGACGAGGTTTTACCTCCTTTGGCGCTGGACGTATAATGGAGCAAAGGTGCAGTTTGATGATGCAAGAAAACTTGCTCAGGCAATAGGCGTTGAAATCAAAGAGCATTGGGGAGACAGTTTCATCGAAAAGGACAAGGAATCTATATCTGTCCTCGATGCAAAGGATAGAGGGGAAAAATTTCTTGAGAAATTTGCTAATGTCCGGTCTTTAAGTCCCAACGCCCACATTATCGATGTGCTACATGCCTGTCTCCTCCTTTGGGAACAAAACGACAGAAAGGCAATAGCTGAAATTCTCTCTAAAACGGGAAACCGCGACAACAACACCTTCTGGCGGGTAGCTCAGGCAATTTCAGACGTCTTGCCGGAGGGCGATAAAGAAAAGCAAATGCTTCAAGGGTTCCTTTACGGAAGGGAAAGCTACACAAAAGCCGATAATAACGCTCGCCAAGAGAAATTATTTGAGGAGGGATAAAAATGGCGCTGCCTAACTGGTGGCAGGTAACGACGCCGCATAAAGATATAAGAGAGGGGAAATTGAGCGAGTCGATCTTTGCCGCCGACCTTTGGGATGTTTTTTCAGGTAGAGCACCCTTAGAATATAAAGACGCGGCCACATTTTTTAAGAAGACATACATGACTCAAGGGTTAAAAAACCTCCTCGAGAACGCGCTTTCCCGTTTGAGCGGCAAGGGAGGCGACCCCGTAATTCAACTTCAAACGCCTTTTGGCGGCGGCAAGACCCACGCCCTCCTTGCGCTATATCACGTGATAAAACACTATAGCGAAATAAAGCATCTTTACCCTATTTGTGATCTCCAATCACTAATCCCTCAAAACGCAAAGGTCGTGGTCTTTGTCGGCACACAACCCGATCCCATAGGGGGCAAAACGCCCTGGGGAGAAATCGCCCATCAACTTGGAGTTTACGGAAAAGTAAAAGAGCATGACGAAAAACAGCGCAGCCCGGGAAAAGAAATTTTAAACGAAGTTTTGGGAGAAGGCCCCGTGCTCATTTTAATGGACGAACTCGTCGAGTATGCCGTTAAAGCTAAAGACTTCGCGGACCAGATTTCCGCCTTCTCGCACGAACTAACCGAGACAGTTAAGTCAAAAGACAACGTCTGCCTCGTCTGCACCCTCCCTTCGAGCGTGCCATATGGCGAGACGGGCGAACGGGCGCTCAGCGAACTGCAGAGGATATACGGCAGGGTCGAAGCCGTTTACACGCCCGTAGAAGGCATCGAAATTTACGAAGTAATACGAAAGAGGCTGTTTGAGGATCTTGGAGACGAAAAAACGATAAAGGAGGTAGCCCAAAGCTACTTTGACCTTTATCAAAAGCTCGGCTTAGACGTGCCGCCAGAAGTAAGAGAAATCGAGTATCGAGACCGGATAGAACACGCTTATCCTTTTCATCCCGAACTTATCGACGTCCTCTACGAGCGCTGGGGGTCTTTTTCCACTTTCCAGAGGACAAGGGGAGTTTTAAGGCTTCTGGCGACAGTTATAGCCGACCTTTACAGTCGAAAAATACCGTCTCCCCTCATCCAATCTTCCCTCGTCAACCTTGAAAACCAAGCAATAAGGATGGAATTTGTCAAACATATAGGCAACGAATACGACAGCGTTATCGCCGCGGATATCGCTGGTAAAAATGCCAAGGCGCCTAAGATAGACAAAGAGATGGGCAGTGAATACGAAAAGTATGGGATCGCCTCCGGCATAGCCACGAGCGTCTTTATCTACTCTTTCAGCGGAGCTGGCAAAAAGGAAACGACTCTGCCAAGGATCCGCGTAGCCCTTTTAAGAGAAGGCATACCGCCTACAATAGTGGGCGATGCAATCAGCAAGCTGGAAGAGGAACTTTGGTATTTCCATTCCGAAGGCAAACAATACGCATTTCGTAATCAGCCCAACTTAAACCGCGTGATAGTAAGCAGAGAAGAGACCTTTTCAGACGATGTAATTCGAGAAGAACTCAAAGGTTACGTCCAGAAATGCGCAGATGGCGCCTTAGAAGTTTACCTTTGGCCGGAAAGTGCTTCAGATATACCTGACAATAAAAACCTGAAACTCGCCATCTTCGGCCCTGAATTTTTATATGATTCAGAAAAGGGGAAAGGGTTTGCGCTTGAGCTTTTTGAGAAGGCTGGCACGAGCTTTAGAATATATAAAAACACGCTCTTTATCGTTGCGACGGACAATGTTCAATATACTGCCCTCTCAAGATGCCTGAAGCGCCTTTTGGCGATCTCGGAAGTTCAAAACGATAAAAGGCTCCTCGAATCGCTCACCAAGGAAAGCCAGGATGAACTAAAGAAGAAGCTAAAGGATGCAGACAAAGAAATGCCGTTTATGGTCCTTAACGCCTACAGGCATTTGGCGCTCTCAGAGGTAAAGGGGCCGGTCTGGAAAGATCTGGGAATCCCTACAGTTGGAGAGAGCACGACTATTTCAAAAAGGGTCAAACAGCATCTTAAAGACCAAGAAAGGATCCTCTCTCGTATAACCCCAAAATACATAATCGACAAAACATTTGCCAGCGATGAGGTCGAAAAAGAATTGAGCGATATTTACGAACTATTCCTCAAAACGCCGGGGATGCCCATTTTAGAAAGCGATAGCGTCTTATTAGAAGCGGTAAAAGAAGGCGTTAGAAGCGGTCTTTTGGGCATTCGAGAAGGTGGAAAAGTTTACTATAATGAATATGCCAATCCAACAGTGGATTCCATTGTCTTGCGCGGTGAAGTAGCAAAGAAGATAAAAGACGCAGAAGAAGAAAAGGAATGGGAGAAGGGAAAAGAAGAAAAAGGAAAAGAAGAGAGCGAAGACGTAATAGAAGGGTCAGAGGAAGAAGGAGACCAGCGAGAGAGAGAAAAGGAGAGGAAAGAAGGAGCCGTTACAAGGTTTGCTTTAAGGGCCAGAATCCCATGGGATAAATTATCTGATATAGTAAGAGGTGTAATCGGGCCATTAAAAGAAAAAGGGCTTCCTCCAGAAATTACAATCGAGATAAAAGCAGAATCTGACTAAGGTTTTGACAGAACAACACTAGAAAACCAAGTGAAGGAAACCTTATACCAGATAGGAGCTAGCATAGAACTTTGGGACGAATGGTAAACAATTCAATCAGGCAAGTTTTTCGGCATATCTTATTTGTAAACGCCTGGAAAGCCCAGGAGTGATGATATTTTCTTAGTCCGATATCAATTTATCAAATTTTAGGGCTCTATTTCAAATAGTGTGGAAAACTTTCTAAAGTAAGTAGGAAAAATAATATAAAGATAATGCATTTCCAGGTCTAGGTAAGGTCAGGTGTGGGGCGGATCTGGAAGAAGAAAATTGTTGCCTAAAGAAGGAATTGGCACTCGTCCAGGAGGAACGGGACATACTAAAAAAGCTTGAGCAAAGCTTTTCAAAGTTCCGAAATGAAATACTTATTTTTCTGGATAACTCGAAGGTATTTCACCTAAAGACGATGTGTCGTGTCCTGAAAAGTATCTCGTAGTAGATATTATTCTTGGTTAAAAAAGCCTTTAAGGCAAAGGTCAAGTCCATTTTTCCCTGTAAAAGTGTAGCCTATATGTGATCAAGATATTTCCACCAGTTCACGACTGGGTTGAAGGTTTTCCTCAATGCTCAAGTCTGCTCTCAACCGATCCAAGTCATTCATCTAAACTTTCGTGAAATGCACCTTATTCCATCTGGCGGTTGCCTTTTCTGTCATAAAGCCAGGGATGATCTTCGTCCTCTTCCTTAAATATAGGAATGGACTATGGTTTCTTTATGTCAACTCAACATCTCGGAAAAGTGCGACTTTCAGAGCGACAGCCCCAGTCAAATTTAAATCACAGGTATTGCACAAGCACATTCGTTATGCTAGTATTAATCGCGTCGAGGGGCGGGAATAGCTCAGCTGGCTAGAGCGACGGCCTTCCAAGCCGTAGGTCGCGGGTTCGAATCCCGTTTCCCGCTCCAGATTTTTTGGGGCGCCCGTAGCTCAACTGGACAGAGCAACGGACTTCTAATCCGTAGGTTGTGGGTTCGAGTCCCGCCGGGCGCGCCATTTTTGAAGTTCTAATTGATGCCGCCCTATTCTTATCATTTCATGATGCGGAAAAGTATCTTCCGAGCCGTTATGTCCATCATCGTAGTATCCGTTTGAAATACTGCTCTCCTGTGTTCTAGGCTCTACGTGGACCGATACAAAGGTTTTTGACCCATATAAGTTGTATATGGCACGTTCAACAGATGTCGCAATTTCATGTCCCTCTGATACGGATAACATTGGATCAACTGTTATGTGAACATCAATAGCGACTGTAACGCCTATACGTCGGGTCCGCAGATGGTGTACGCCTTTCACGCCCTTTACGCTTCGAATGGTCACCAATATCTTTTCTTCTTCATCATCGGGTAGGGAAGCCTCAAGAAGTTCGTTTAACCCTGCCAAAGTCATGGGAACGGCAATAAGCATGATAAAGAAACTGACAACAACTGCAGCTATTGGGTCAAGCACACGAGCCTTTTCGCCAAGAAAAATTGCTCCGCCTATGCCGGCAACAGTGCCGCAGGATGAGAGAGCGTCAGATCTGTGATCCCATGCTTTCGCCATGAGTGAGCTGCTATCAAGCTTTTTTGCAGCGTTCGCCGTATATCGGTAAAGCCATTCCTTAGATGCTATCGAAACAATGGCAGCGATAAGTGCGATCATCCCCGGTTTGGGAATAGTCTCGCCAGACATGACAAGATAAATCCGTTTTGAGCCGCTATAAAATATCCCCAAAGCCACGCATATAAGCGAAATCCCTACGATGACCGTGCATAAAGTCTCAAATTTACCATGTCCATAATCGTGCGATGGATCTACAGGCTTACCCGTTAACTTAAACGCAACGATGGCTACGATATCCGTAGCGAAATCCGACAAGGAATGGATGGCATCGGCGATCATGGCGGCACTGTTTCCAAGGATGCCTGCACAGAACTTAAAGGTAGTTAGGGCAATATTTACCCACAGTCCAATCCATGAAACCTTTTCTGCCCTTTTTTCTCTAGTTTGCAAATTTAACTGGTTATCCAAAGATGTATCTCCTCCTTAAATTTATTTTATGCCTTAAGGTAAGGCTTTCCTCTCGGCATTTCAATCTTTGTTCTTTATTGCCTATCAACGTTGATAACAATTCTCATCATCTTATACATGGAACATGCATGTCATCTCTTATTTCTTAAGCTTTTCTCCATTTTTTACTTATAAGAGGCCGAGTAAACTGGTAAACTCTTGTTTTTCTTGGACACAAAATTCATGTATGTGATATTATATAAAATTAGGATTAACTAAATGTCGATCATCACAGGCAAATTCTAGCCTAGAGGAGGTATGGAAAATGAAAGCCGTAGGAATTATCTGCAGTCCGCGAAGGAATGGAAATTCGGAAGTATTAGTCCGCGAAATTTTAAAATCCAGCGGTTGCAAAGATGTTGAAGTTTTTTATCCTAACGAAATGGACATCAAAGGATGCCAGGCATGTTATTCCTGTAAGGAGCAGGGCAAGTGTGCCGTAAATGACGACATGCAAAAAATTTATAAAGAAATAGAAAAGGCAGATATAGTAGTATTTGGTACACCCATCTATATGTCAGGGCTTAGCGCCCAGTTTAAAATAGTCCTGGATCGTCTTTTTGCCTTTCTTGGTCCCGCACCGGAGTTTAAAAGCCGCCTACCCAAGGGTAAAAGGGCAGCTTTAGTTGTCCCTCAAGGGTACGATAACGTCAAGGAATACGAAGCACACTTAAATCAAATGAAGGCAGCGGTAGCTTCAATAGGATTTGAGGACGTAAAGGTATTACAAGCTCCCGGCCTTAACGGCCTTGGCGAAGCGGCAACCAGGCCTAATCTGGTGGAGGAGGCCAGAAAAATCGGGCAATCGTTGGCCCAGGCCTAAGATTTACCACCGATATCAGAAATTCGAGGCAAAAAGTTCTTGCTAACGACCAGCAAGTTATGATATATTCATTCCCGATGGGCCGGTAGCTCAGTTGGTTAGAGCACACGCCTGATAAGCGTGAGGTCGGTGGTTCGAATCCACTCCGGCCCACCATGTTTTGGGGATGTAGCTCAGAGGG
>Ga0134098_1001045_pt1 | contig 24906 bp, 22 predicted proteins | sample 9_3taG_FD_94456 | JGI IMG/M metagenome (GOLD analysis project Ga0134098, IMG submission 94456) | Switchgrass degrading microbial communities from high solid loading bioreactors in New Hampshire, USA - 9_31_10_142_A3 metaG | ecosystem: Engineered > Bioreactor > Semi-continuous > Anaerobic >... | reverse complement strand
TAATTGTCTGTTCTCTGTAGTCATGAATTTTAGAAGTTTTAGCACCACAAGCAGGGCAAGTATGCTCTTTTGGATCAGTAGTAATGTAGATTTTAACGAAAGAATACTCATGCGATATTTTAGTTACTTTAATCCCTTTTAAATCTAATAATTGTGTGATAAAATTAGATTGCACTTGTGAATAAACCTCCTTTCTATGTTTTTTTAGCCAATTAACATTTTAGCAGGTTTATTTCACGAGTGCATTTTATTTTTAGAAAAAATAAATGTTGGAGTACATTTTTTTATGCACCCCAACATTTATTATAGATCCTAAAATAATTCATTTTGTCAGGAGTATACTTTTGACATATTAGCCTTAAAGCTCTGATCTTTACTTCTCATGAGCTCACCCTACTATACTCTTTCCAATCCACTCATATCAAAATACACATTTCTAGCTCTAAAAGGACCAGGACATGTAATTTGTAGCTTTATCTTGTCAAAATCACTTATTCTTCTTGGATGATAGTAAGGTGTTTTAAAGCTCAACTTGTCATCCCTAAGCCAATCTGGTACTTCTAGGCCATGAATTTGTAGATAATAGTCTATTAAAGCGGATACTTTCGTTAAAAATTCTATCTCCTTTTTATCACATAATGTTAAATCTATAGGCTCGTTTAGACTATTTATAAACTTCTCATCCTTGTTTTTTAACATTTCCAGCAATTGGTTTAAAGCTGTATCTTCATCTGGATAATTAAATAACTCTTCAAGATACTTATTCCCAATCATAACCCAAATCCTCTCCCAAATACTTAATGAAATTCATTTGTCTTTCTCCTAATAACTTAATGGGTACATATTGTGAGACTATATCCATAAGCTGTTCTTTTGTTGTAATATTTAAGTCTTTACACAATATATAAGCATCTATAAAATCTTTAGCAGGTTCAGGCCTTGCAGCTAATACCTTCATGGCCAGTAGCTGTTCTGCCTTTGGTTTTAATATTTTTAAGTTGGAATATATTTTATAAGTTTCCTTATCTTCTTTAATAATTGACTTTAACGGTTCTTTAATTTCTTCATTTATCCATCCATCTGGTAAATTAAATGCAAACTTTGTGGTATTTAATATATTTTCCAGTAACTTAAAATTTGTTTCACTAAATACACAATCTATATCTCTAGTAGCCGGCCTATTGTCATAAACCATAGTCATAACAGCGCCGCCATAAATGGTTATTTCAAGCTGCAATTGGTTTTCCTTTAATCTCTCATTTAAATAATCAAATATTTCTAATAACTTTTTCTTATCCATAAGGTTGTTAGCTTTAAAATTATCCATGTAAATCCTCCATCAGAAAATAATATCCATATACATTATACCATTTGTATCAACCAAATATAGTCCTTACCACTTCCTTAAACTCCTCATACATTTTAAGTCCTTCCAGATCCTTCAAGCTTTCCACTAATCCTTCATAGTACTTCTTTTGCATTTCATAACCTGCATTGAAGCGGTTCCATAGATTATTTCCTTCTGTTTTTAGGTCCCTAAAAAGGCTTCTTGCATTACTTAACTTATCAGCACAGGATATCATCTTAATTTCCCTGGGGGTATTTTTATCCTTAAGATATTCTATAGTATGCCATTTCCGCTCCCTCCAGGGGGTTTTGTCCCTATTTTCAAGCCTTTCTGATGCCCCAATAACATATTCAAGAACTCTGCCGCTTAGCTTGGTTTTTATTTCATTTTTTATATAGTCTAAATCTAATTCTCCATCCTCCAATACATCATGTAAAAGCCCTGCTGCAATCATCTCTTCATCTGCACCATTTTCCTGAAGTATTAGTGCTACCTCAAAGGGATGAACTATATAGGGTATATCAGTGCCCTTTCTAGTCTGGTCCTTATGAATTTTGGCTGCAATAATAAGAGCATTGTTTATTAATGTATTTCCCAAGTCAGATTTCATAATTACCTCCCTATAGAAAAATAATCTGTTCTTATATATATTTCATTGCCAATATTTACCTATTCATAGGCTTCCATCAGTTCTCTTAATATCTCTCCTGCCTTTCCAATAAGCTTGAGATCAAAATTATAATATGTATCCACGTCTTCCTTGTTGATAAGCACCAACCTCCCTTTTGAAAGCATAGGCAGTTGATTTACAGGATAAACTTCCAAACTGGTACCTATAACAATAAGCAAATCTGATTTTTTTATATCACTTTCTGCTGAAATCCATTCATTAAAAGGCAAAACTTCTCCAAATAGTACTACATTTGGCCTTAATGCTTTTTCTCCACAATTTGCACATTTATTATTGCTTAAGAAATCCTCCATTTCTGCTTCTTTACCACAATTATTGCATCTTATGCTTCTAATATTTCCATGCAGTTCGTATACCTTCTTATTTCCTGCCATACGATGTAACCCTGATACATTTTGGGTTGCAATGCTCTTTATAATTCCTCTCATTTCAAAATCTGCCAATATATAATGCCCTACATGAGGTTTAACGAAATTTAGCCTTTCTATTCTTTCTGAATAAAATTCCCTAAATAAAGTATAATTTTCCTTAAAGGTGTCTATGCTGGCTACCACCCTGGGATCTATTTTCCTCCATAAGCCATCTTCACCTCTGAAGTCCGGTATATTACTTTCTGTATCCATTCCAGCTCCTGTCAGCACTACTGCGTATTTGGATTCTTTCATAATTCTTGCAAGTATTTTTACACCTTCTTTTATACTTTTCCCTGTGAAGATATTTGTCACTCTATCATCTCCCTTCTATACTCCCCTGCCATGCAACGGGGACGGGGGTTTTTGCATCACTACTATTTAATCTTATATTTTTTCTGAATGTTGTTAACTATACCTCTTGTTGTTCCTGTCATTTCAGCTATTCTTCTATGGGGTAGGCGGCTTTTATTTAACATTTCTACAATAATTTCCTCCAATATATGCCTTTTGTTGGCTAATTCCTCCAACTTGCTAACTTTGTATTTTTTGCAATAATCTGATATGATCCTACGGGCCCTTTCTTCTCTTTCCCTTTCCAAATCCTCCTTTATTTCCAGAAACTCCTCTGTATCATCCATTAAATGAAACTTTTTATACTCCTCTATTGAACCAGAAAATATTTCCATTATCATATCCTTTGTTTTGGAGTGAATCAGCCTGTCCTTCTTGTTTATATAGCTGTTATAGCTGCTCCATGTATATTCTTCAGCCTTATTCACCATATTAGCCTTAACAGGATTATTATGTATATAGCGCATTACCTGCACAAGATGCCCATCATTATGTATAACCTCGCTTTTGAATCTATCCTGGAATACATGTCCTATTTTTTCATACTTATTATTATACCTACGGGCAAACCTTATATTAATCCTCTTAATAGCTTCTGACATATCCTCCAAATCTGACCCAATCAACAGGTGAACATGATTATCCATAATACAATAGGCTACCACTTCAATATTTCTCTCCTTTACCTGTAAGTTCAGCTGTTCCAGGAAATATAATTTTTCTGAAGCATTACTGAATATCATGTTCTTATTATTACCTCTCATCATAACATGATAATACCCGGTATGGCTTTCTTCCCTAGCAACTCTACCCATAACATCACCCCAAAAACTCAATAATAGAATTTGATAAATTCTACTGTATTTATATAATTCCACATGAAACTGATTAATCCTTGTTTTATTTTTAAAGATGCAATGGGGACGGGGGTTTTTGCATTAAATTAATGCAAAAACCCCCGTCCCCATTGCATCTTTTTTATGCTAAAATATAAGTATATTGTGAAGGAAAGGGGTTTTTATATGAGATTTATATCTTATATATATAATGATAAAGAATATTATGGAATAGCAGATAAGAATTCTATTGTACCCATGGATACAATACTAAAGCATTTAGGAAAGGAAATGCCTAAAAACCTGCTGGAATTTATACGTACCTATTCTGATTCCTTAATTCAGGATATTGAAACCATTTTATCTAACGAACATATTGAGCCCATTCCCTATGACAAAGTAAAGATTACTGCTCCTATTCCTCATCCCAGAAGAAATGTATTCTGTTTAGGCAAAAACTATAGAGACCATGCTTTGGAAATAAAAAGCCTTCCTAGCGGAAGTGCGGATATTCCTGATTATCCAATCTACTTTACAAAGGTAGCAGATCCATGTATTGGGCATATGGACAAGGTAATAATCCCAAAGGAATACACTGAAAATATAGATTATGAAGTAGAGCTGGCCGTTATAATTGGCAGGGATGGAAAGGATATACCAGCTGAAAAGGCAGAGGAATACATATTTGGATACACCATTGCCAACGATATAACTGCAAGGGACATACAGAAGAAGCACAGCCAATGGTTTAAGGGGAAAAGCCTGGATACATTTACGCCAATGGGCCCTTACATTGTCCATAAGTCTGAAATAGAATTCCCTGTTGAATTGGACATAATAAGTAAGGTAAACGGCGAAATAAGACAAAGTTCCAATACAAGAGAGCTGATATTTGATATACCTTATATAATCTCCGATCTATCCAAGGGGCTTACCTTAAGAGCTGGAGATATAATACTTACAGGAACGCCAAAAGGAGTGGGAATGGGATTTAACCCACCAAGATTCTTGAAATCTGGCGATATAGTTGAATGTTATATTGAGAAGATTGGGACACTGGTAAATATTATTGAATAAAGGAGATGCATTTATTGCGTCTCCTTTATACCTCTTTTTATACTTATTTCTATGCTACCTAATGTACCATTCCCACTATTATCTTCACTCTGAATATTATATATAAAAGGAATACTTTCATTATCAAATACTTCCTTTAAACTCTTTAAATTATATATACTGCCCCCTCCTGTAATTTCAATGCCCTTTTTGCTTATTATTACACCATTAAAGTTTGTACCTCCTTGAGGTAATTGAACAATTCCATTAGGCGCTATTAGTGCTCCTGTAAAGCTAGTACCAGTATTTATTGTTATATTGCCTTTGCTTACAATTACAACATTAGTAAAATATCCATCATTAATATCCCATTGTGGCCAACCAGTATAATTATAATTATCTACTAACCATCTAGCATTATCAGGTACTGTAGTACTAACATTTCCTTCAATAATCGTATATCCATTTTTTTTATACCAACTATCTTCTCTTAAGCTAAAATCAATTATTGGTATTTGAAAACTATCTAAGCTATTAACTTTTATACACTTATTTAGTAAGTCCTGATTATATTCTTTTGGATCTATTATTATCCCGTTACTCGTTATTATTAGATCACCAGTATAATATATATTTTTTTTAATATCTGGAGTCCAACTTAATTCTAAATCACCATTTACATATACATTACCATGAATTATGGCATCCTTTAGTCTAAAATTGCCATTAACTCTTATATCTCCATACACATTTCTTGTGCCAATCCAAAATTCTAAATCGCCATTTACATATATACTTCCAGGTTTAGCTTCACTTCCAAAAGATGCTGATCCTCCATTCATCTTAACAGGTCCATTAAAATACATATTGCTTATATTTAATAAGGAGCCTCCATTTAAATCATGAGTCTCTATTCCATCCATAATTATACTTCCTGAAACAGCATTTACTGATGTACCAAGAAATCTAAATTTTTCTGCATAAAATATTAATTGGTCAGTCACTTCATTTTCATTTGTATGGCAAATTATTGATATTATTGCATCCACAGACCTACTGCTATCTCCAATAATTCCAACTGATTCTATTCTGTAATCCCTTATATTTTCATCTTCATCATTTTTACTTACTGATATAATAGCTTTTGGTTTCTCTCCATTATTTACTTCAAAATCTTCTAAGGTAAAAGTTTTAGTAGTATACATTTCTTCTATATGCTGGAAAAATTCTACACTTGTGTTATATTTGCTTCCATTTTCCTCTATTTCTTTACTTATTTGGTCAATAATATAATTCACCCCAGCTTCAGCTATATAATAAGCAGCCTGGCTTTTGCTATCCACTTTTGTCATCTTATAATTAGATGCTGAAACGTTAATAATTGCTATGCTGAAAATTGATAATAATGCTAAAGCAAACACTGCAATTATCATAGCAAAGCCTTTTTCTTCTTTAATCATCCTCCACAAACTGTTCACCTCCTCCTCTGATATAAACAGTTGAAGATAGTATATAGTCTTCTCCTTTGCCATTTTTTATAACTATGTTTATTTCCATCCCTATTCCCTCATCTTCATCCATAATCTCCCTTACTCTCAATTCGTCAATTCCTTTAATAAACTCTTCACCATCTTTGCAAAGGCTTCTATCTATAATCTCATAAGTACAACCATCTATTATTAATTCTTTAGCAAAGCCACCGCCTGCATCACCTTTCCCTACCTCAATACTATCAGATTTTCTGATTTCCCTAACTAGATAATCCATTGCTCTGCGGGCAACAGCTATATCTGCTGCATTTGTATTTTGATTGCTAAAATTTTTATAGGAAAATATAAACGGGGAAAATGCCATTGACAAAAATATACCTATGAGCCCTAAGGTTATAATCAATTCTATTAAAGTAAAACCTCTATTCCTCCCCACCTGAAGTACCCCCTAATTCTTTCCAGATATATAACGATTCATATTGTGTTTCTAATTTATTCATATCCTTATTATCATACACCTTAACTATTACCCTTACTAAGTCATTATTTTCCTTCTCTTTCTCAATTTCTATTGTCAAATACTTACCACTGTCATATTCATGACTATAAATATATTTTCCCTTAACATAGGTATACCCATGATTTGCTAATTCTTCATAAGGAATACTCCTGCTCAAATGATATACTTCTTCCATGGCATTTTGTCCTAAATAAGTAGAATCAAGGGTTTGTTCAGTTTGCCTGTTGGTTTTAGCTGATAGTGTGAATATTGGTAAACATACTGATGCAATTATCCCAATTATAACTATGGAAAGCAAAACCTCTATAATAGTAAAACCAGCCTTACATTTTTTAGCACTTATCAACTAAACCACCTCTTTATTTATGCAATGATTGTCTTCAAATCATTTTTCATCAATATCCAACAAATAATTTTTTGGAAAATACAAAATATGCAATAGGAAACTATCTTTCAAAACTTACGTTCCTATTGCATTACATGGTATATGCTAATTCTATTATAGCTTATATAATTTTTTTAGCAATGCCCTATATAATTTTCTTTTTGCACACTATGATCTTAAATATTGCTCCAGTTCCCATTGATGGACTTTAGAAGTGTAGCTCTTCCATTCCTTCAACTTTGCTGTTATAAATTTATTTGTTACATGGCTTCCTAAAGCTTCCTTAATAAGCTCATCATTGGATAATTCCATTATGGCCTCATATAAATTTTTGGGCAATGCCTCTATATGATTTTCCTTTATTTCTTCAGCACACATTTCATATATATTTCTATTTATTGGCTCTGGTGGTTCTATCCTGTTTATTATTCCATCCAGTCCTGCAGTTAATGTAACAGCAAGAGCTAAATATGGGTTGCATGATGGGTCTGGGTTCCTAAGCTCAATTCTTGTACTTGCTCCCCTTTTGGCTGGTATTCTAATTAATGGACTTCTGTTTTTTTCAGACCAGGCTATATTTACCGGAGCTTCAAACCCGCTTACAAGCCTTTTATAGGAATTTACAATAGGATTTGTAATGGCTGCAAATCCTCTGGCATGTTTAAGTATTCCTCCAATGAAATACAGTGCTTCGTCGCTTAACTTATTTTCCTTATGTTCATCATAAAATATATTTTCCCCATCCTTAAAAAGGGACATATTTAAATGCATTCCAGAACCTGCAATTCCTGCAACTGGCTTTGGCATAAAAGTTGCAAACAACCCTAAATCATCTGCAATCTTTTTTACCACATACTTGAAAGTCATAATATTATCAGCAGTCCTTAGGGCATCTGCATATTTAAAATCTATTTCATGCTGTCCTGGCCCACATTCATGGTGGGCAGCCTCAACTTCAAAGCCCAGGTTTTCCAAAGCAACAGTAATAGCTTCTCTTACGCTTTCACCTTTATCCATAGGTGCCATATCAAAATATCCTGCTTTATCCTTGCTTTCAAATACAGGGTCTCCTTTTTCATCTTTTTTAAATATATAAAACTCAGGCTCTGGCCCAACGTTAAAAGTGTAACCCATTTCCTCTGCTTTCTTAATGGCTCTTTTTAAAACATATCTTGGGTCCCCCTCAAAAGGTTTGCCATCTGGAGTATATACATCACATATCATTCTGGCTACAGTATATCCGTTTAAAGTTGGCCATGGCAGCAGGCTAAATGTTGATAAGTCTGGATATAAATACATATCTGATTCTTCAATACGCGTAAATCCATCAATAGATGAGCCGTCAAACATTATTTCGTTATTTAATACTTTGTCAATCTGATTTACTGGAAGGGTAGTGCTCTTTGCAGAACCTAATATATCTGCAATCTGCAATACAATGAATCTGACATTCTTTTCCTTTATTAAACTTCTTATCTTTTTTTCCTGCTCTTCCTGATTTATAGACGCTTTTTTCATAAAAGACTTCCTTTCTTAATTTAGAATAAAATTAATAATAACTATTATATATTAAAGCATTAAATCAGGAAACATTTTTTTATGCATTAGGGACGAAAATTTTTGCATTAAATTAATGCAAAAACCCCCGTCCCCGTTGCACGATTACTTCACATTCATGGCCCTCATGGCATTTAGTATGGCAATTACTGCTACACCAACATCGGCAAATACTGCTTCCCACATGGTTGCCACGCCAAAGGCTCCCATTGCCAAAAACAATATCTTTATACCTAAAGCAAATACTATATTCTGCCATACTATCCTTTGGGTTTTCCTTGCTATCCTAATGGCTGCAGCTATTTTAGAAGGTTCATCTGTCATTATGACAACATCTGCTGCCTCAATGGCTGCATCGGAGCCTAACCCTCCCATGGCTATTCCAATATCTGCCCTTGCAAGAACAGGCGCATCGTTTATGCCATCTCCTACATATATAAGCTTTCCCCTTGGAGATTTCTGGCTATCCAAAAGCTCAAGCTTTTCTACTTTATCATGTGGCAAAAGCTCTGAGTATATCTCGTCCAGCCCTAGCTCTTTACCTATTTTATCACCAACAGCTTTTATATCCCCTGTAAGCATGACATTTTTCCTTATTCCAAGTTCCTTCAATTCCTTGATAGCCTTTTTGGAATCCTCTTTAATCTCATCAGATATGACTATATATCCGGCATACATATTATCTACTGCCACATGGACAATGGTTCCGATTGAATCTGTATCCGCACATCTAATATTCTCCCTATTCATGAGTTTTCTGTTTCCTGCAATTATAACCTTGCCGTTTACCTTTAATTTTGTTCCATGGCCTGGTATTTCTTCATATCCTTCAACTGTAGCCTTATTGACTTCCTTTCCATATTCCTTTAATATAGATACGGCAATTGGATGGTTTGAAAAGCTTTCAGCAAAAGCTGCAAGTTCAATTAATTGTTCTTTACTAAATCCATTTTGGGCAAAAACACCTGTTACATTGAATACTCCCTTTGTAAGGGTACCTGTTTTATCGAATACTATAGTTTCAACGTGGTTTAAAGCCTCCAGGAAGTTGCTTCCCTTTACCAATATGCCCTTTCTGGACGCTCCTCCAATTCCGCCAAAGAATCCCAGGGGAATTGATATGACAAGGGCACAGGGACATGATATTACCAGAAATATCAAAGCTCTGTATATCCACTCTGAAAACTGCTCTCTTAATACAACAGGTGGAATCAAGGCTATTCCTAAGGCCAAAAATACCACTATTGGAGTATAGTATCTAGCAAATCTGGTTATGAACTTTTCCGTTGGAGCCTTTCTTGTACTTGCATTCTGAACTAAATCCAGAATCCTTGCAACAGTTGATTCACCATAGCTTTTGGTTACCTCTATTGTCAAAAGCCCGCTGTTGTTAATAAATCCGCTTAATGCAATGCTGCCAGGCTCTAATTCCCTTGGAATGGACTCACCTGTCAGTGCAGAAGTATCTGCCGTAGAATACCCTTCTATAACCTTTCCATCCAGAGGTATTTTCTCCCCTGGCTTTACAACTATTATATCTCCAACTCTTACATCCTCTGGAGAAACCTTTATAATGCTTTCCCCAACCTTTAAGTTGGCATATTCAGGCTTTATGTCCATTAAGGAGGTTATTGACTTCCTCGATCGGTTTATGGCTATATCCTGAAAAAGCTCTCCTACCTGATAGAAAAGCATTACTGCAACGCCTTCAGGATATTCTCCAACAAAAAAGGCACCAATTGTTGCAATGGTCATCAGAAAGTTCTCATCAAACACCTGGCCCCTTGATATGTTCTTAATTGCCCTTAATAATACATCTCCTCCAACTATTGTATAGCTTGTCAGATAAATAACCAGTTCAAAGGGTCCAGATAAATCCATAATAATTCCTGTGAAGAACAGCAATAAGCTCAATCCAATCCTTATAACAGGCTTCACATATGATTCGTCCCCATGGCTGTGTACATGGCCGTGAGAATGGCCATGGTGATCATGGTCTTCAACCATGTTATCAATTACCTTTACATGGGGCTCATATTTTTTGACTATATTGCTTACTTTATCATATATGCCTTCCAGTTCCTCTGCTCCGCCTTCTATTGTAAGAACCTTTGTGACGAAATTCATATGTGCACTGATTCCATCTATTTCGTTTACTTCCTTCTCAATTTTTTCAGAGCAATGAGCGCAGCTAAGCCCCTCCAGTATTAACTCCTTTTTTACGGCTACCGTCATAATGTTCCCCCCTTAATGGACTATTTTTCCTTAATATGGCTTAAACCCTGGTCAAATATCTCCTTTACATGGTCATCATCCAGAGAATAATAGACTACTTTTCCTTCCCTCCTGCTCTTTACAAGCCTGGCCTGTTTTAAAATTCTCAGCTGATGGGAAATTGCAGATTGAGTCATATTAAGAAGAGCTGCAATATCACATACACACATTTCGGATTCATCCAGTGCCCAGAGAATTTTAACTCTGGTGGAATCCCCAAATACCTTAAACAGTTCTGCCAAATCACATAGGGTTTCTTCCTCGGGCATCTTTTCCTTTACAGAATCTATGATATCCTCATGAATAGCAGTGATCTCGCAGCTTTCAATATCCCTTTTATCCATAGCTAACCTCCTTTTTTATGAACATTTGAACAATGGTTCATATGTTTCTATTATTATTATATGTTTATATACAAAAAAAGTCAACAAAAAAAGGACAGCCCTTTTAATTTTTTTAATAAAAAGGCTGCCACACTTTGCTCTACCTATTCCTTTTCAAACCTGCTTAAATAATATGATGCCCACAAGCCTATGAGCATTATTGCTAAGCTTATAATATGCCTTATATCCAGGTTAAATCCCGGGAATATAGGTATAATAGAGCCAACTACAAATCCTAGTATTGCATAGTATGTATATCCATAAACCCTGTCAAATAACATGGAAATAGCCTTTGATAGCAGTAAGAAGCATATAACAAATCCAATTCCAACAGGTATTAACATGAATATCTTCAATGACGCCAAAGCATCCAAAAGAACCTCATAGGATCCTAAGTATATTAGAATTACCGAAGAGCTTACTCCCGGTATTATGGTCCCTACCCCTATTATGACTCCATATAATATGAGCTGAAAAACTGAAAAGTCTTTATCTGAAATTGAACTATTAACGCTATTTTCCATTACAGATAGCAAACTGGTTATTAAAAATGCCACAATAAGCAATATTATATATTCTTTTCTAAATCCATTTTTGTTTGCCTTTTTAAACAGGGATGGAAAGGTTCCTGCCATAAGTCCCACAAACAGATATCTTATTTCCACATTATAATAAATGAATAAATACTTAAAAATATTGCTAAATACCAAAACTCCTGTTATTGCCCCAGACCCATAGGGCATTAGATAGGTTAGGCTCTTCCTAAAGTCCCTGAATATATTTCCAATGGCATAGGTTATCTTTTCATATATTCCAAGTATAACGGCTATAGCTCCTCCGCTTACCCCCGGTGCAATGGCTCCTGCTCCAATTGCTACTCCCTTTAAAAAGTTGAGCATCATATTCTTCATTTAAATCACCCTTATATGCAGATTCCCACACTTTAGAATTATATTTCAATATAATTCTAAAGTGTAGCCTGGCACTATTTATAGTGCCAGGTAACACTCTTAGCCTGTCCTATTAATCCTTCAAAATTCCCTGCCTTCTCAATATAATCTTATATCCATCTACTCCATAGTTTAGTGCCCTGTTTACCCTGCTTATAGTAGCAGTGCTGGCTCCCGTTATGTTTTCAATTTCAGTATAGGTTTTTTTCATAGTCAACAGTTTAGCCACTTCCAATCTTTGAGCTATTGAATTTATTTCCTTTATGGTGCATAAATCCTCAAAAAATCGATAACATTCCTCCTTGTCCCTGAGCATTAGGATTGCATCAAATAGCTCATCTACCTGTTTGCTTTTTATCCTTGAATTAAATTCTACCAAGACCTCACCACCCTATTAATATTTTGGTGTCATCTATAAATGACGTATCTAGAATGGGAAATCTGGGATTATATCCCAGATTTAGAATAACCCAACTATTTCTCCGTTTTCCAATATATCAATATTATTTGCAGCAGGTACCTTTGGCAATCCAGGCATAGTCATGATATCTCCAGTCAATGCAACTATAAACCCAGCACCATTGGATACCTTTATGTCCCTTACTGTTATTTTAAATCCCTTTGGCCTTGCCAAAAGAGTTGGGTCATCAGATAGGGAATATTGAGTTTTAGCCATACAAATTGGCATCTTATCCAGTCCTAGCTCTTCAAACTCTTTAATCTTCTTTTCGCATGTTTTTGTATATTCCACTCCGTCAGCACCATAAATTTCTACTGCTATTTTCTCTATCTTATCCTTAATGGGCTCATCTACATCATACAATGGTTTGAACCTGGATTCCTTTGTTTCGCATATCTCTACTACTTTTTTTGCTAATTCAATAGCTCCATCTCCTCCTTTTGCCCATACCTCTGAAAGCACTGCTTCAGCTCCAGCTTTCCTGCATTTGCTCATCAAAAACTCCAATTCCCTTTCAGTATCAGTTGGGAATCTGTTTATGGCAACTACTGCAGGTACTCCAAACTTATTTACATTTTCAATATGCTTTTCAAGGTTTTCAAATCCTCTTGCCAGGGCATCTATATTTTCTACTCCAAGTTCATCCTTCTTAACTCCACCGTGGTGTTTAAGGGCTCTTACTGTAGCAACTATTACTGCTGCATCAGGCTTTAAATTTCCGAATCTGGCTTTAATATCAAAGAACTTTTCAGCCCCCAGATCGGCACCGAATCCTGCCTCGGTAATTGTATAATCTGCAAGCTTTAATGCAAGCTTAGTAGCCAATATGGAGTTGCATCCATGGGCAATATTGGCAAATGGACCTCCATGGATCAATGCAGGTGTATTTTCCAGCGTTTGAACCAAATTTGGATGTATTGCATCCTTCATAAGCAATGCCACTGCACCCTGTGCCTTCAGGTCCTTTACATACACAGGGCTTCCATCATATCTATATGCAACAATTATATTTGCTACCCTTTCCTTTAAATCCTCCAGATCCTTTGCCAGGCAGAATATAGCCATTATCTCAGATGCCACAGTAATATCAAAGCCATCTTCTCTAGGAACTCCGTTTGTTCTTCCACCAAGTCCTACAACTATGTTTCTCAATGCCCTGTCATTCATATCCAGAACTCTCTTCCAGACAATTCTCCTTGGATCTATATTCAGTTGATTCCCTTGATGCAAGTGATTATCCAGTAGAGCTGAAATCAGGTTATGAGCTGTAGTTATGGCATGAAAATCTCCAGTAAAATGAAGATTTATATCCTCCATAGGAACTACCTGTGCATAACCGCCTCCTGCAGCACCACCCTTTACTCCAAAGCTGGGCCCTAAGGATGGCTCCCTTAAAGCAGTAATGGCAGTTTTGCCAATCTTGTTTAAACCCATGGAAAGGCCTATATTGGTGGTGGTTTTACCTTCCCCAGCTGGAGTAGGATTTATGGCTGTAACTAAAACAAGCTTTCCATCTTTTTTGTCCTTAAGCTTTTCAAAAACTTTAATGTTTACCTTTGCCTTATACTTCCCATAAAGTATTAAATCCTCTTCGTCCAGCCCAATTTTTTTTGCAACTTCAGTTATGGGAAGCATTTTTGCTTCTTGAGCAATTTGAACATCAGTTTTCACTAGTATACCTCCTTATACCTATATTCATGTTCCCAGGGAAGATTGGCATTATATCTAACAAAATATATTATGTATATTTTTTGCTGAAATAACTAACACAATTTAACTCATTAATTAGATTATACCAAAAACCAGGGTATATTTAAACGTTTTCCTCTAATAATTTCTAAAATGTACAGCCTTCAATAATACTTTAGCTGTTTATCAGACAAAAATCAAGGCTTTAAAGTGTATACCTTAAAGCCTTATTCCAAAATATTATTTTCCAATATCCTTCCTGTAGAACATTCCCTTGAATCTAATATTGTTTATATTCGAATATACCTTCCTCCTTGCTTCCTCTATGGTATTTCCTAATGCTATAACTGACAAGACCCTACCTCCATCTGTTAAAAGCCTATTTTCCTGAAGCTTTGTTCCATTATGGAAAAGTATTATTGATTCATTCAGGGATTCATGCCCCTCTATTTCAAATCCCTTTTCATACTTTAAAGGATATCCTTCCGATGTCAATACTACAGTCAGGGAGCTTTCCTTCTTCCACAGAATATCTGAACTATCCAGCGTTGAATCTATGGTCTTTTGGAACAGATCAACTATGTCGCTTTCAAGCCTTGGTATCAACACTTCAGTTTCAGGATCTCCAAATCTTACATTAAACTCCAGTACCTTAGGGCTTCCATCTACTATCATAAGGCCAACATAGAGAATTCCATTATAGTTGAGGCCTTCCTCCTGCAATCCATACTGGATTCTGTCAAGTATCTCCTCCTTAATCCTTGTTTTCAGGCTTTCCGTAAACAATGGGCTTGGTGAAAAAGCGCCTACTCCTCCAGTATTTGGCCCCAGGTCTCCATCATATGCCTTTTTGTAGTCTTTTGCGCTTTCCATAGGTATAATCCTATTATCCGTTACAAAGCATAGCAATGATGCTTCAATTCCGTCAAGATATTCCTCTATGACAACCTTGCTTCCCTCTTTGCCGAATTTCCTGTTTTCAAGCACATCCTCCAATACCTTTATGGCCTCTTCTTGGGTATTCACTATTTCAACTCCCTTTCCTAGGCAGAGTCCATCAGCCTTTATTACCAGGGGATAGTTAAATTCCTTTATACCTTCACAGGCTTTATTGTAGTTTTCATAGACTCTATACCTTGCAGTGGGAATACTGTATTTTTCCATAAAACTCTTTGCAAAGCTTTTGCTTCCTTCAAGCCTTGCACAGCTTTTATCAGGTCCGAATATTTTAAGTCCCCTCTCCTGAAACCTGTCAACAATTCCTAGAACCAATGGCTCCTCAGGGCCTACAACAGTTAAGTCTATATTGTTTTTTACTGCAAAATCCAAAAGCCCGTCTATGTCGTTGGCCTTTATATCCACATTTTCTGCAACAAGGTTTGTGCCGCCGTTTCCTGGTGCACAGTAGATTTTATCCACCTCATCAGATTGTGCTATTTTCCAGCATAAAGCATGTTCCCTTCCACCGCTTCCTACAACCAGTACCTTCATACAAAAACCTCCTAGTGCTTAAAATGCCTGATACCTGTAAATACCATGGCAATATTGTACTTGTTGGCTTCCTCAATTACCTCTTCATCCCTTATGGAACCTCCCGGCTGAATTATTGCAGTAATTCCTGATTTCCCAAGCAGCTCTATGGAATCCTTAAAGGGGAAGAATCCGTCAGATGCCAATACGCTTCCCATTGTATTGTCCTTTGCCCTTTTTATTGCATTCTCCACTGCCCAGAAACGGTTAACCTCTCCTCCTCCAATGCCAATGGTTGCCTTATTCTTGGCTATTACCACCCCATTTGACTTCAAATGCTTAACTGCCTTCCAGGCAAACATTAAGTCCTCCATTTCCTCTGAGGTTGGCTTTCTTTCAGTTACCACTTTTATATCATCCAAAAGGCTCCTTGTGTCCTTATCCTGAATCAATATACCACCAGATACATGTTTCAGCTCCATTTCTTCATTTATGTCACCTAATTCCCCCACCTGAATAAGCCTTAGATTCTTCTTCTTGGCAAGTATTTCAATGGCACCTTCAGTAAAGGATGGCGCAATTATAACCTCAAGAAATATCTTGCTCATTTCCATTGCAGTATCCTCATCTATTTCCCTGTTGGCTGCAACTATTCCACCGTATATGGATTCCTTATCGCATTCATAGGCCTTCAGGTAGGCTTCCAAAATGCTAATACCGCTTCCTATACCACATGGATTTGCATGCTTTACAGCCACCACAGTTGGCTCATCAAATTCCTTTACCATATCCAGTGCAGCACTTCCATCGTTTATATTGTTAAAGGATAGTTCCTTACCGTGGAGCTTTTCACCTTTTGCAATGCTTCCTTCAGTTATATCTGATTTTACATAGAAGGCTGCATTTTGATGAGGATTTTCTCCATATCTAAGCTTTTCCCTAAGCCTATACCCCAATGTCATGAATTCAGGGAATTTCACATCATCCAGCTTATTAAAATAGTGAGATATGAGAAAATCATAGTATGCAGTATAGTTAAAAACCTTTCTTGCGAGATAAAGGCGGGTTTTGAGGGTAGTTTCTCCATTTTCCATAAGCTCATTTAAAACCAATTGGTAATCTTCAGGGTCAACTATAACTGTCACATGTTTATAGTTTTTGGCTGCAGCCCTTATCATGGAAGGACCGCCTATGTCTATGTTCTCTATAATTTCATCATAAGTTACATCCTCTTTCCTCAGTGTTTCTTCAAAGGGATACAGGTTGTTCACCACCATATCTATGGAAGAAATATTCATATCCTTAACGGTACTTACATGGCTTTCATCATCTCTTCTGTAAAGTATTCCTCCATGGATATAGGGATTTAATGTTTTCACCCTTCCATCCAGTATTTCCGGAAATCCTGTTACCTCCTCAATTCCTATTACATCAATACCTGAGCCTTTAAGCTCCCTTAAGGTGCCTCCTGTGGATATTATCTGCCATCCAAGCTCTACTAATTTTTTTGCAAACTCCACTATTCCCCTTTTGTCATACACGCTTATTAAAGCTCTCTTCATGTTATCACTCCCAATCTATAGTAACTTTCCTTCCATTTACTCTAATCCTGCCTTGGCAATAAAGCTTTACTGATTCCACCAAAAGCCTGTGTTCCACCTTCAATACCTTTTCCCTTAAGGTGTCTACGGTGTCATTATCATCCACCTTAACAACCTCCTGCATTATAATGGGTCCTGTATCTGCGCCTTCATCAACAAAATGGACTGTAGCGCCGGTATATTTAACTCCATAGTCAAGTACTGCCTTATGAACTTTCTCTCCATAGTATCCTTTGCCGCAGAAGCTTGGAATTAAAGATGGGTGTATGTTTATTATCCTGTTTCTGTACTCATTGATGAACTTCCCGGGAAGTATCTTCAAAAAGCCTGCCAGTATGACAAGTTCTATTTCCCTTTCCCTTAGCTCCTCAATGAGCTTGTTGCTATACTCCTCGTCATCATATTCTTTCGGATCAATATATATAGATTCTATATTTGCATTTTTGCCTCGCTGAAGGCCATAGGCATCCTTTCTGTTGGATATAATAAGCCTAATCCTACCATCAATTATCCCTTCATCTATTGCATCTATTATTGCCTGAAGGTTTGTACCATTGCCAGATATAAACACTCCTATGTTTAGCATAGCACTACACCTTCATTTCCCCTTCTTATATCTCCAAGTATGAAGTATTTTTCATTTTTTGCCTTAATATGTTCCTCTATGTCCTTCAATTCACTGCCATCTACAATAAGCACCATTCCAACTCCCATGTTGAATGTTCCGTACATTTCCTTTTCATCAATATTTCCCCACTTCATAAGGAGCTTGAATATTACCGGTGTTTCTATGCTTGACTTGTTTATATATGCTGTTAAGCCCTCAGGTAGTGTTCTTGGAATGTTTTCAAAAAACCCTCCTCCGGTTATATGGCTTATGCCCTTTATGTTAAACCTTTCTATTAAGCTTAACACTACATTGGAATATATTCTTGTTGGCTTAATGAGCTCTTCTCCCAATGTGGTACCCAGTTCCGGTATAAAGGTATTCACATCCATTTTTTTCTTTTCAAATACTATTTTTCTCACTAAAGAATAGCCATTGCTGTGTATTCCACTTGAAGGCAATCCTATGACTATATCTCCTTCCTTTATGTTTGAACCGGTTATAATTTTTTTCTTTTCCACTACACCTACACCAAATCCTGCAATGTCATATTCCCCTTCATTGTAGAAGCCAGGCATTTCTGCTGTTTCACCGCCTATAAGTGCACAACCTGCCTTTATACACCCTGATGCTACTCCTTCAACAATTTTTGCCATCTTCTCTGGTATTAGCTTTCCTGTAGCAATATAGTCAAGGAAGAACAATGGCTTTGCACCCTGGCACAGTATGTCGTTTATGCACATTGCAACGCAGTCTTCCCCTACTGTATCGTGTTTATCCATCATAAATGCAATTTTCAGCTTTGTGCCCACTCCGTCAGTACCTGATACCAATACCGGCTCTTCATAGGCTTTCGTATCCAGCTGAAAGAGGCCTGAAAAACCTCCTATATCAGATAGAACTCCAGGAATACTGGTTTTCTTTACAAATCCCTTTATAAGCTGAACTTCTCTGTATCCGGATTCCTTATCAACACCTGCATCCTTATATGTTAGAGACATATCTACACCTCTTTCCTGTTATTTAACCACAGGGGCGGTTCTTTTAAGACAAATAAGACAAAAGAACCGTCCCCCTGTCTTATAACTTATACCGGGTATTTCCCTGTAAAGCATCCTGTGCAAAATTCATTTTCTCCACCAGCTGCCTTAATGAGCCCTTCCAGGGACAGATAGCACAGGGAATCTGCTCCTATGGATTTCCTGATCTCCTCAACGCTCATATTGTGTGCCATAAGATTGTCCTCCCTTGGAGTATCCACACCTAAATAGCATGGCTTTGTTACAGGTGGAGAGCTTATTCTTACATGGACCTCCTTAGCTCCAGCCTTCCTCAGTATTTCTATAATCCTTTTTATGGTTGTTCCCCTTACAATAGAATCATCTACCAAAATCACCCTTTTATTGTTTATATTCTCCTTCAGGGCATTCAGCTTTATCCTTACGCCCTGCTCCCTTTGCTCCTGTGTTGGCTCTATGAAGGTTCTTCCTACATATCTGTTCTTTATCAGTCCTTCTCTATATGGTATTTTGGATTCCTCTGCATATCCAATGGCTGATACTATTCCTGAATCAGGAGCTCCTATTACAATATCCCCTTCAACGGGGCTTTCCCTGTAAAGCTGTCTGCCGGCTTCAATTCTTACCCTGTATACACTCCTTCCATCCATACGGCTATCAGGCCTGGCAAGATATATATATTCAAATAGGCAGTGGCTCTTATTGGCTGATTTAAGCCTTACAGTAGTTACTCCCCTTTCATCTATAGCAACCATTTCCCCAGGCTCTATATCCCTAATGAACTCTGCACCTATGGTATCAAAGGCACATGTTTCCGATGCCATAATATAGCCATCTTTTATGTTTCCTAAGGCTAAGGGTTTTAACCCGTAAGGATCCCTTACTCCAATGAGCTTATCAGAGCTCATTATTACTATGCTATAAGAGCCCTTTATTTCATCTATAGCCTTAATAACTGCATCCTCCAGCCCGTTTCTGTGGTGCCTTGCAATTAGATTGGCTATTACCTCTGAATCCAGGTTACTTTGGAATATTACACCGCTGTCCTCAAGCTTATCTCTTAGTTCCTTGGCATTTACTATGCTTCCGTCCATGGAAAGGGCCAAGGCGCCTTTTTTATATCCTACAGCCAGTGGCTCTGCTATACTTAATCCCTTGTTCTCGCGATGTGAAGCATATCTGATATGGCCTATGGCAATATTGCCAATGAGCCTGTCTATGGCATCTCTTGAAAACACTTCATTTACCAGACCTAATCCCTTATGATAGTCCACAAATCCATTGTTGTTAACTGCTATGCCTGTGCTTGCCTGGCCTCTGTGCTGCAGTGCATAGAGGCCATAATATGCCATCTGTGATGCATCTTTTCTGTTTTTGCTGTATATTCCAATAACTCCACTCAATATGCTCACCTCTAATTCTCGCAAATGGTTTTGTCCATATTGACTACTTCCTCAGCCATTTCCCTCTTGTATTCCTTGATCTTTTGTCTTAACTCAGGATATTTCAAAGACAGCATCTGAACTGCCAATAGCCCTCCATTTTCTCCTCCATCTATGGCAACAGTTGCAACAGGTACCCCCTTTGGCATCTGCACTACTGATAACAATGAGTCCAACCCGTCCATAGTAGAGGACTTGGCTGGAATCCCTATTACTGGAAGGGGCGTAATACCAGCAATGATTCCAGCCAGGTGGGCTGCCTTCCCGGCTATGGCTATTATGACTTCAATTCCTCTTTCCTCTGCCTTTTCAGCAAAATCAAAGGCTATATGTGGAGTCCTGTGGGCTGATATGACCCTAATCTCATAATCAACTCCAAATCTATCCAGAATTTTAGTAACCTTCATCCCCAGTTCCTTATCGGATAAGCTTCCCATTACAATTGCTACCTTCAATTTACACCCTCCTATTTAAAATATTTGACACCGGATTCAAATATATTGTGAATTCCTTTTATGTTTAGGTTCTTGTATATATCCATTCCTACTCTATCAATACAGCTTACAGTGCCCAAAACCCTTCCATCCGGACTTGTAATGGATTCAATGCCTAAATCTGAACCCGTTGGATTTTCTTCAACATATTGGGTTGCAATCTGTCCGTTATCCTTAAATGCATCATTTCTCAATATTATTCTTCCTTCACCAGTTGCCAGAGGCACTGAATATACATATCCAACATTCATTCCGCTCATCCATGGTGACAGGTTTGAAACCACCTTTACATCCACTACTGTGGATATAAACCTTCCACTGCTGTTATGGGCAATATATGCTGAAGTATCAGCAAGTTCAGATACATATCCATTTTCTATAAGTCCCAGCTTTATAAGGGCATTAAGTCCCTGTCCAACTCCCAGCACAAGTCCATCCTTCACTGTTAAATGCTCATTTATGGCATCCATAAGTGGTGATTCCCTGAATAACAGGTTTAGCAATTTCCCTCCGCTTTCAGGCTCATTTCCAAGTATATATCCGTTAGCAAAGGCTAATATCTGGCAGTCCTTAATCTTTCTTGAAAGCTCATTAATGGATTCCATTACCATATCCCTTGACCTGGACTTAAATACAAATGCTTCAACATCTGCCCCTGCTTCCTTAAACTTCATCTCCAGGTCATATTCTCCATGAGTTCCTGTAAATACAGGAATTAATACCTTTGGCTTTGCAATGCTTACTGCTCTCCTAATTTTAGTGCCTTTTTCATAGAAGACATATTCTGCATGGTTTTTTTCCTCATCTGCTGGAAATACATCAGATAAAGGCTTTTGCCAGCTTTCAATAAGCTCATTGAGACTAATTGCCTCTCCGCCTAATCTTATTTCCTCTTCAGATATGGTCCTTCCGACTATTGAGTAATTTATGCCTTCAAATAAATCCTTAGTACCATTTCCTTCTTCAATTTCAAGTATTATTGAGCCATATAGAGGATTGTACATTCTCCCCAGCACTTCATCATTAAACTCAAATCCTATTCTGTTTCCAAAGGCCATTTCTGAAATGCTTCTTGCAATGCCTCCAAATTTCACTACAGAGCTTGACAGCACAACACCTTTATCTATAAGCTCCTTAACCTTCAGGTAATTTCTCTTTAATTCCTCAAAATCAACCAGTCCCTTTTCATCTATTCCAAGTTCTACAAGTACAACCTCTGAGTTAGCCTTTTTAAACTCCCTGGAAACTATATTTTTTATGTTTTCTGTAGTAACGGCAAAGCTTAGTAGTGAAGGAGGTACATCTATATCTCCAAAGCTTCCGCTCATTGAATCCTTTCCTCCAATGCTTGGAATATCCAGATTCTTCTGAACCAGGAAGGCTCCAAGGAGTGCCATAAATGGCTTAGCCCATTTAACAGGGTCATCTCCCAACTTTTCAAAGTACTCCTGGAATGTGAGCCTTATTTTTCTAAAGTCTCCACCCAAGGCCACTGCCTTTGATATGGATTCAATAACTGCATAGTAACCTCCGTGAAATGTGCTCCAGGAGCTTAAATATGGATCATATCCGCAGGTCATTATTGAGCAGGTAGTAGTTTTTCCATCGTAAACCGGAATCTTTGCAACCATCCCTTCCTGTGGAGTAAGCTTATACTTGCCCCCCAGCTGATTTAAAACGGTTCCTGAGCCGTAGGTATTGTCAAATCTTTCAATAAGCCCCTTTTGTGATGCAGTGTTTAGGTTGCTCATGTTCTCTATGAAGTCTTTTCTTATATCTTCTCCTTTAATGTATGAGGGAGCTTTCTTAAGATATAAATCATCCTTAGGGGATAACAGCTTTACTCTTGTTTTCTTTCTAATACCATTGGTGCTTAAGAAAGCTCTGCTTATATCTGCTACTTTTTTCCCTCTCCAGGTCATAACCATTCTGTTTGTATCTGTAACCTCTGCAATGACGCTGCCTTCCAAATCTTCCTCTTCTACAAGGGCCATGAACTCATCCAGGTCCTTTCTATCTATTAACACTGCCATTCTTTCCTGGGATTCTGATAATGCAATTTCCCAATCCTTAAGGCCAGGATATTTTAAAGGCACCTTATCCAAATCTATATAAAGGCTATCTGCCAATTCTCCAACAGCTACTGAAACTCCACCTGCGCCAAAATCGTTGCACTTCTTGATTAGCCTTGTTGCTTTTTCATTTCTGAAAAGCCTTACAATCTTCCTTTCCAGTATTGGGTCACCTTTTTGTACTTCTGCGCCGCTTTTTATCAAGGCTTCCTTGGTCTGTTCCTTTGATGAACCTACAGCAGCTCCAATTCCGTCCCTTCCTGTTCTTCCTCCTATGAGAAGTACCAGGTCTCCTTTTTCCGGCTTTCCTCTAACAACCCAGTCCTTTGGTGCTGCAGCAACCAAGGCTCCCAGTTCCATTCTCTTTGCAGCAAATCCTTCATGGTAAAACTCCTGAATATATCCTGAGGTGCTTCCAATCTGGTTTCCGTAGGATGAATAGCCTTCCATTGCCTTCTGGGTAATATTCCTCTGTGGAAGCTTTCCTGGTAATGTATCCTCATATTTTTGCCTTGGATCAGCTGATCCTGTTATCCTCATGGCCTGATATACATAGGCCCTTCCGGATAATGGGTCCCTGATTCCTCCCCCAAGGCAAGTGGCAGCTCCTCCAAAGGGTTCTATCTCTGTAGGATGGTTATGGGTTTCATTTTTGAACATTAACAGCCACTTTTCAGATTTACCGTTGTGGTCTACTTCTATCTCAATAGATGCAGCATTTACCTCGTCTGTTTCTTCCTTATCCTCTAACAGCCCCTTTTTCCTTATCTCCTTCATGTTAATAGTAGCCAGGTCCATAAGGCTTATAGGCTTCAATTTATCTCCGTAAACATATTTCCTTGAGGCTATATACTCTACTATTGCTTCTTCAAATACCTTCTTTAGGCTTCCTTCATCAATTTCAATGTTGGTTATTTCAGTATTAAAGGTCTTATGCCTGCAATGGTCAGACCAGTAGGTATCTATTATTTTCAATTCTGTAACAGTTGGGTTTCTTCTTTCCTCTTCCTTGAAGTATCTCTGGACATATACCAAGTCTTCCATATCCAGAGCCAGGCCTTGTTCCTTAAGAAGCTTCTCCAACTCATTTTCATCCATTTCTATAAATCCTTCCACTATTTCCACTTCGTCATCAGTATCCTCTTCCTTTTGGAAAGTAAATGAGTCCAGTGGGATTTCCTTTGATTCCGTTGGATTTATATAATAGGATTTTGCCTTATTAAGTTCCTCATTGGATACATTTTTGAGTATTATATATTTGGAGTGCTTAACTTCAATATCCTCATATCCAAGATAGTTTTTTACCAGCTTATTAACTATATCCTCCCTCTGATTGTACTGACCTCTGATGCTTTCAACTCTAAATGCCTTTTCATATTCATCCATAGGTGGCATGTTTTCGTATACATTGTCAACAATTGGCTCATGTAGAACCATATTAGTGATTTTTTCTATTTTCTCAGCGTTGCCACCGTATATTTCATAGGAATTTACAACCCTGACGCCTTCCAATGCTTTTATTCCCAAATATTCCTTGAACTCCCTGTAAAGATTCCTTGCCTCCACATTGAAACTGTCTTTCTTTTCAATTAATATTCTCTTCATAATATCCTCCTTATGGTTTCAGTATTTCAATTGATAGCAACTACCAATGAAAAAGCCCAGCAGGGTAGGCAAGCGAAACCTACCCGACTGGGCTTTTCTCCCTTCGGTGTAATATTATCCAGTGATAATACCTGTACCGCTCGGACCAGACAGGATTACTCCCCGGAACCCTAGGTACACTTCCGCTCATAGT
>Ga0134098_1001013_pt1 | contig 25610 bp, 33 predicted proteins | sample 9_3taG_FD_94456 | JGI IMG/M metagenome (GOLD analysis project Ga0134098, IMG submission 94456) | Switchgrass degrading microbial communities from high solid loading bioreactors in New Hampshire, USA - 9_31_10_142_A3 metaG | ecosystem: Engineered > Bioreactor > Semi-continuous > Anaerobic >... | reverse complement strand
TCCAGACGTGATTATAAACAAACCTCCGTTAACGATGTGGCAACTCATTGAAAAGAAAGGGTTGCCAACTCGAAACAGGAGATGGTGCTGCGAAATATTAAAAGAACGATATGGCGAAGGGAGAATGGTGGTAACTGGAGTAAGGTGGGAGGAAAGCAAAAGGAGAAAGAACAATAGAGCAATGATTGAGTACGGGACGGGCAAGAATCGAATTTTATTGAACGATAATGGTGAAGGAAGACAGTTAATAGAAAACTGCCAGCTCAAGGGGAAAGTTGTAATCAACCCAATAATTGATTGGACAACTAGCGATGTATGGGCATATATACATTCACGGCAATTACCTTATTGTCAATTGTATAAAGAGGGCTTTGATAGAATAGGGTGCATTGGCTGTCCATTAACATCAACGGAACAGCGGGAAAAAGAATTTATACGCTGGTCAAAATTCAAGCAAGCGTATTTAAGGGCGATAGCAAGATATTTAGATAGAAAAAGAGCGAAAGGAGAAGAACCGCCATTTGCAACGCCGGAAGAAATGTTTGATTGGTGGTTATATGGTAAAGCCAAAAACAAGCAAATTGAAGGACAAATTGATTTTTTAACAATGGAGGGATAAGCAATGCTTAGAAAAATGTGTCCTTATTGTGGACGAGTATCTTATAGCTCAAGTGAGTTTAGTCTTTGGTTGTGTCCGCGCTGTGAGGCGAGCTTGAGATACGTTCCTGCTGAACCAGCGGGCAAAAATGATGATATTGCAGAGTGTTTTTGGTGTGGTGAGCGGATGATAAAAACGGATAATGATATGTATGTCTGCACTGCTTGTGGATGGCGATATAGGAGGAAGAGCGATGAATAAATACATACAAAAACCTGGGAGCAAAAACATATATACACCAGCTAGACAGCCCATCAAGATCATTATCCCAGGTCGGCCAGTACCAAAACAGCGGCCCCGGTTTGGACGGGGTGGGCGGGTATATACACCAATAAAAACGAAAGAATATGAGGAACTGGTGGGATGGTGCGCTAAGCAATATATCCCTCAACCGCTGGAAGGCAATGTAGCACTCCATATAAAAGCTTATGTAGCCAACAACATATTCCCTGATTTGGATAATATAGCAAAGGCAATTATGGACGGATTGAACGGTGTGGCATACAAGGATGACAAACAGGTATCTTGCTTAACTATACAACGGTTGAAGGGACCGGAGGAAAAGGTGGAGATTGAGCTGGAGGAGGTATCTTAGATGAATGAACATCAAATGGGCATGTATGAACAAATAGGTACGAGAATCGGACAATTGGTAGATGAAAAGAATGCAGCTTATGGTGATGCATTTCATAAATGCGGCGAGTTTCTTAAAATCTTGTATCCCGATGGCGTTAAGCCTGAACAATATACGGACATGCTTGCTATTGTGAGGATATTTGATAAGATGACGCGTATTGCCAATAAGAAAAATGCATTTGGCGAGAATCCATGGCAGGATATAGCCGGATATGGAATATTAATGAGCGGAGATGAGTGAGGGGTAGCACAATATACGATACGTTCTACTCAAGGAAGGGGCGGGTGTATGGGGGTATTAGATAGAAAGACATACAAGAAAATTGAATACTATTTGTACCACTTCTTTGAAATAAGGCGTGAAGTAGAACAAGAGAAACAGGATATTATAGAAGCAGGTAGCCGGGATTTGACCGAATGGGGTGGCGGTATCAGCTACCATTCGGATCCGACTGCGAATAGGGCTATTAAACTTACTAGGCCAGACCTAGTTGAGAAAGAAAAGTGGCTGAAAGTGATAGAAGGCACTATTCAACATTTTCAAGGTACAGAAAAGGGAAGATTGTTGCAGAAAAAATACTTTGATGAGTTGGGTGAAAGGCACATTTGTCAGGAGTTACATATCGAAAGGGCTACATACTACAATTGGCGTAATGAGATAGTGTTTTATACCGCATTATTAGCGGCACAAGAAGGCTTGATAAAAGTCTAAGACTTTTTTAGCAGAAAAATGTGTTACAATGGTAATGTAAAATTGTATGTAAACATTCTTCTTTGTAGCCCGGTTGCCCCCGCCGGGCTTTGTTGTCGAAGATAAAGCCTTTGGGCTCTTTTTTCATGCACATTTTTAAGGCAGGTGAGGTGATGTGAAGCTAACAGAGAAGCAAAAAGCATTTTGTGATTATTACATTGAAACGCTTAATGCGACTGAAGCGTATAAAAGGGCTGGTTACGTTGTAAAAAATGACAATGTGGCTGCAGTTAGTGCGAATAGACTGCTAAGAAATGTTAAGATTCAAAAATACATCCAGGAAAGAATGAAACAAAAAGAGTCCGAACGTATAGCTTCACAGAACGAGGTCCTGGAGTTCCTCACCCGCGTTATGCGTGGCGAAGAAATAGAGGAAGTAGTCGGGTTTACCGAAAACGGCCCTGTAAAAGAGAAAAAAACTCCGAGCACAAGGGACCGGGTGAAGGCGGCCGAGCTTCTTGGCAAGAGATACGCGTTGTTCACTGAAAAAGTCAATGTTGAAGGGAACATGGGCGTTGCAATTATAGATGACATCAAAGAAGATGATAACAATGGTGAAGGTTAGGTTAAGTGAACTAATAGCTCCATCATTTTATGAGATTCACAACGATATAAAGCACAACCGGTATACGCATTATTGGCTCAAGGGTGGCCGTGGCTCGACTAAATCCTCGTTCGTTAGCATTGAAATCATCCTCGGTATAATGAAGGACCCTAACGCCAATGCAGTAGCCTTAAGAAAAGTTAAGGAGACTATCAAAGATAGCGTATTTGAGCAATTAATTTGGGCTATAGAAAAGCTAAAAGTTAGCGAATACTGGGAGATAAAGCATAACCCGATGGAATTAACGTATCTCCCAACAGGACAAAAGATATTATTCCGTGGTGCAGATAAGCCGAGAAAGATTAAATCAATCAAAGTTAGTCGTGGTTATGTAAAGTTCATTTGGTATGAAGAAGTTGACGAGTTTAACGGTATTGAAGAAATACGAATCATTAACCAGTCTTTAATGCGTGGTGGAGAGCAATTTTGTGTTTTTTATACTTACAACCCACCGAACCGTAACAATGCGTGGGTAAACGAAGAAATATTAATCGAAAGACCGGACAGAAAAGTTCACCATAGCACGTATTTGACTGTCCCTCGAGAATGGCTTGGGGAACAGTTTTTTATTGAGGCAGAACATCTTAAAAAGGTTAATGAAAAAGCATATAGGCATGAGTATTTAGGTGAGGTAACAGGAACAGGCGGAGAGGTATTCACGAATGTGACAGCAAGAAAGATAGATGATGAGGAGATAAAAGTGTTTGACAGGATAAGAAGAGGGCTTGACTTTGGTTATGCTGTTGATCCAGCCGCTTATGTTGTTTGCCATTTTGATAAGACAAGACGAAGGTTGTATATATTTCATGAAGTATATCAGGTGGGCTTAAGCAATAGAAAGCTGGCAGAGTTAATAAAGCAAGAAAACAAAGGCAATAAATTAGTAGTTGCAGATAGCGCGGAGCCAAAATCAATAGCTGAATTGCGTGGTTATGGAATCAACATAAAGGGAGCTAGAAAAGGGCCGGACAGCGTTGAATATGGAATAAAATTTTTGCAAGACCTTGAAGAGATAATAATTGATCCTGAACGATGCCCAAACACGTTACGAGAATTTTTAAATTACGAGCTTGAAAAAGATAATAACGGCAATTTTAAAGCTGAATTCCCAGATAAAAACAATCACACAATTGATGCTGTTAGATATGCCCTGGAAGATGATATGAGAGCGGTAAAACCAATTGTAGATAAACCAAAAGGTTGGTGATGAAGTTGTTAACTTCTCTTGAGCAAATAGGCGTAGGCACAAAATGGCCACCAGAGGGTGAGCTTGAACGCTTACAACGTTACGATGCAAACAGGAAGCTGTTTGAAGGACGGCATGAACTAGTATTTAAGGATTGGGTGCGTTTGTTGAGGGACGACAAAAAAGCAACATTAGAAATCATACTCAATTGGCACAAACGGTTAAGTACGTTATGGGCTGACCTGCTTTTAGGTGAGAGGCCAAGGATAACAGCAGGGGAGCCTAATTCAAAAGAGCAACAGCAACTTGAAGCTATCATTGAGAACAATGACTTTTTCGACGTTGCTTATGAGGTGGCTTTGGATATTTCAAGATATGGCACAGGGATATTCAAGCTTAGATACGATAACAGAGCAATCATCGAAGCAATACCACCAAGCTTGTGGTTTCCTGTTGTTAGCCCAGACAACATCAAGGATGTGCGAGCTCATGTAATTGCATGGACATTCGATGTAGCAACACCAACGTTGCTAAATAAAGACAAGAAAACCACTTACTTAAGGCTTGAGATACACGAGAAAGGTAAAATCATGAATAAACTTTTTGAGTTAAAGGACGGTACCATTAAGCAAGAATTGGATATTACGAGCTTTTACGATGATATAGAAGTAGAGCAGCAGACGGGCATTGATGATTTTCTTGTTGTTCCAGTGCACAATATCCTCACCAGCGATAGAGTGTATGGACAAGATGATTATAGCGACCTTGACAGTGTTATTCAGGAGCTTGAAATTAGAGTAGCACAAATTAGCCGAATCCTTGACAAGCACGCTGACCCAAACATGGCAGGGCCGGCTTGGGCTTTAGAGCAGAATGAGTATGGCGAATACGTGGTAAAAGGTGGCGGGAAATACTTCCCGGTTGAGCAAGGCGATCCTGAACCAAAATACATCACATGGGATGGACAACTGGAAGCAGCTTATAGAGAGATTGACTTACTGATGGAGCAGCTTTATACACTCAGTGAGACATCGGCAGCAGCATTTGGTCAACTTAAGTCGGGGCTCGCTGAAAGCGGCACGGCATTGCGTAGGCTGATGATGACGCCACTTGCGAAAGTAAACAGGATTAGGATGCGTTTTGACCCTGCCATAAAGAAAGTGTTGCAGTTAGCAAGCCAGCTTGAAGCTAAATTTGGACGTGGTATTGAACTTAGCACAATAAACATTGCTTGGAATGATGGGTTGCCACAGGACGAAAAAGAACAGGCAGAAATATATTCGTTGCTTGTTCAAAATGGCCTTATAAGCAGAGAGACAGCACTAAGGAGGCTCTTTGAGTTTGATGCAGAGACATTGAGACAAGAACTAACAAAGATAACAGTTGAAACAGCGCAGGAAGCCCCAGCTTTGTTTACTGTAAACTTGAACAATCAGCAACAAACACAGCAAGCACAAAGTGAGTGATATAGATGCCTTTCGATGAAGAAAAACTCATACAAAGCCTTGTCGAGTTGTATCGGCAGGGCTTTTTGAATGTGCTGAAAGTATTGCTGCAGAAAGAAGCTAAAAAAGCAAGAACAACTTGGTATTATAAGCAGCATTTAAAGCAGATAATGGAGATTTTAAACCAGCTGGACAGAGATGCTGCGCAATGGATCCAAGAAAATATACCGAAGATTTATCAACAGAATTATACACAGGTGCTAGCGTATATCAACAAAATAGGGATGCAAAGGGACATAAACCCGAGCTTTGCGCAGATACACCAGAGAGCCATCGACGTTATAGCTCAAAATATGTTCGATAATTTACGTAGTGCCACGAATTATGCAGGACGCCGAATCAACGACTACTACAGACGGGCAGCGCTGGAGGCGGAGGCGGAAAAGTTCACGGTGGGCCAGACGTGGCAGGAGATGGCTAAAAATCTTGAGCAAAAGCTATTGAGCAAAGGATTGACTGGCTTCAAAGACAGGTTGGGTAGAGAATGGCGATTAGACAGCTATGCTGAAATGGTGGCAAGAACAACGACAAGGGAAATTGCAACGGCGGCAACAATAAATGCTTGCAAAGAGTTTGATATCGACCTGGTACAAATCACAAAGCATTATCCTACCTGTGAATTGTGTGCACCGTTACAAGGGAAGGTATTCAGCTTAAGTGGTAAGGATAAGCGGTATCCCAAATACGATGGTGACTTGGTAAGAATCCCTAAACATCCCAACTGCCGCCACGTGCTTGTCCCTTATGTACGTGAGCTAGATCCTGATGCTGATGAAACGCAAAAGTACAGCAATACATCGTTGACCGAGGACCCGCGAAGCGAGAAGGAAAAGCAGGCGTACAAAGAGATGCGGGACAAGGTGACAATACAGACTACCAGGCGGAGAGCAAGGGAAATATTGCTAAGCGATAAGGTATCGTTGGAAGAAAAAGTAAAAGCAGCTGAAAAACTGAAAAAGAGCTATGATAGTACAGGGCAAATACCAAGAGGAATTGACGCAAGTATACTAAAACAATATGATGACTTTATCAAATCGCAAAATAATGGTATAATTAACGCAGAAAAGGTTATTCAAGAAGCCAAAAATGGTGGCAGGCATTCTGGTAAATATAAAGATGCTTCAAATTGGACAAATGGGCAATTACAGAAAGCCATTAATAGCTATGAAAAGCAGGTTAAATTGCATGAAGATAAAATAAATAACCCTGCTAAATATGTAGCTGATTGGGAAACCTTAGATGAACGTAAAAAGCAAGGCTTGCTTAAAAAATGGCGAAAGGATGCTAATAGAAACGCAGAATTAAAGGTTATTATGGAGCATATTCTAAAAGAACGAGGTGGTTTAAATGAGTAATGAAGAGATGGGGCTTTTAAAAGATATAGTGCGAGAAATAATTCAAAATGCAGATGAAGTTCTCAAAGAAAAAGATGACAGTGAATTTTATGAAGGCAAAATATTAGCTTATAATGAAGTGCTTTCGATAATAAAGGATTATCTTACAGGATATGACTTAAAAGAATTTGGACTTGATATTGACATTGATAGCAAGTATATGTAATATACAATTAGGATTGGCTGGGCTTTTTGTTTTCTTGGTCGTCAGTATCGTCATTTTGTGGTACATTATGCCGCTTAGGACCTCATTCCTAAGCGGTATTTTTATGCCTTCTTGTAAGGAGGTGAATAACAAAAATGGCTGAGAAAGTGAGCAACAAGCCTTGGGGCGATATAAAGGAGTCGGACTATGACCTTGAGCAATGGCACAGGGCTTGTCTAATTCACCTTCACGACGGGCCACCGACGAGCAAGGAACAGTGCAAATTACCTGTGCGGGAGCCTGATGGGATGTTGAACGCAAACGGTATTGTAGCAGCTGCTATTAGAATTTATCAGGTAAAAGCTCCAAAAGAGCTGGTAAGGAAGGCTGCAAGGCGGCTTGTAGCTCTATACAAAGAGATTTTAGAAAGAGAACCACCTGAAGGATTAGTTAAACTTGCAGGTATGAAACCAAAACAAAGCGAGTAGGCACTCAACAAAGAGTGCTTTTATTTTTGCATAAAATCTTACGCTTTACGCTGAGCGGTTAATCAGCGGGAAAAGAAAGGGAGGTAAATAATTATGACTGATGATATGAATAAGACAACACAAGGCAATCCTGTTGACGCTGGGCAGGATAACAATAATACTCAACCAGCGGGCAATGATACTCAGCAGCAACAGAAGACATTCACACAAGAAGAGCTTGAACGTATCTTAGCAGAGCGTCTCAAAAGAGAACGTGAAAAATACAAAGACTATGATGAACTCAAGAAAGCTGCTGAGGAATTGAAAAAGATTAAAGAATCTCAAATGAGCGAACAGGAAAAATTACAGATGCGTCTTGCCGAGCTTGAGCGAGAGAAGCTTGAGAGAGAAAGGGAATTTGCAGAATTGCGAATTAGCATGACAAAACAAAAAGTTTTAACCGAGATGGGCTTGCCATTAACCTTAGCTGACCGCATCTTTGGTGAGACAGAAGAGGAAATCAGGCAAGACGCAGAAGAGCTTAAGAAATTGCTAGGCTTGCAAGCTAATATAAAAGTAGGTGCACCGACGAACCCTGCAGGGGGAAACAAGCAGGTAAGAACTTTTACAAAAGAAGAAATTGCAAGGATGAGCCCAGAGGAAATAAACAAAAACTGGGACATTATCTCAGAAGCTTTAAAACAAGGCTTAATCAAATAACAGCACTATTAAGGAGGTTGATTTAGATGGCTATAACCAATTTTATTCCTCAGATTTGGAGTGCAAGACTCCTGGAGAATTTGAGGAAAAATCTTGTATTCAAAAATGTTGTTAACACCGATTATGAGGGCGAGATAAGAAATTATGGTGATACTGTAAAGATAAACAGCATAGGTCCTATTACGGTTGCTGATTATACTAAGAACACGGATATTAATCCTCCCGAAACCTTATCTGATGCACAGAGAATGCTGGTAATCGACCAAGCAAAATATTTCAACTTCCTCATCGACGATGTAGATGCCGCACAGTCCAATCCGAAGCTGATGGACTCAGCAATGCAGGAGGCTGCATATGCGCTGGCAGACAAAGCAGACCAGTATCTGGCAAGCCAGTATGTATATGCTGCTAATGCGATCGGCGATGACACTACACCGGTTGTGCCAACCGCGACAACTGCCTATGAATTGCTTGTTGATGCGAGCATTAAACTGGATGAGGCCAATATACCCAGGACAAACCGCTGGGCAGTTGTCCCGCCATGGTTTTATGGGCTGCTACTTAAGGATGATAGATTTGTAAAGGTTGGGTCTACAAATTCTGACCGAACTCTAAGGACAGGTGAAGTTGGGGAAGCTGCCGGGTTTACGATTTACATCAGCAATAACATTGCTAATACTTCCGGAACAAAATACAAGATCATGTGTGGGCATCCGATGGCAATAACCTATGCAGAACAGATAAGCAAAGTTGAAGCATACAGGCCGGAGCGCAGGTTTGCAGATGCGGTCAAAGGACTGCACTTATACGGCGCAAAGGTAATCAGGCCAGAGGCGCTGGTTGTCATCACTGCCAACAAGTCTTAAAGGATGATGACTGATGTGGCTTAAAAACAAGCAAACAGGTTTAATATGGGAAGTAGCGGGAGAGCTGGCAGAGAGGCTCTCTCGCTCTCCTGATTTTGAGGTGGTGGATGAACCGTGGCAATCCAAGTCGGAATCAATTCATACGTTGACATCGAATTCGCAGACAGTTATTTCAGCGAGCGACTCTACGCAGACGAGTGGGGCAACGCAGACACAGCAACGAAAGAAAAAGCGCTCATAATGGCCTGTAGAAGGATTGAACGACTGCAATTCAAGGGAATTAAAGCGGATGCAGAGAATCAGATATTGCAGTTTCCAAGAGCTTTGCCATCTGTGGGGATGCCTTTATATCCTCGTGAACGCCAGTTCAATTTTGATTACACTCTTGCTTATATCGTGCAAGAAGAAGTACCCGAAGAGGTAAAACAAGCGCAATGTGAGGAAGCTCTTGCATTGCTCAAATATGGCAACAACACACGTACCAGGCTACAGGAGCAAGGTGTAATCAGGGTAGACTTTGGGAGTGTAAGCGAGGAATACGACAAAAGCAGAATCGGCAAGCTGTACAGCAAAGAAGCATTTGAGTTATTGCGGCCATATATTGCAGGTGCAGTTGCTATTGTGTAGGGGTGTCCATGATGGTGAGGGAATATCTAAACCAGACAGCAACACTAAAAACTGTAATAGGGTTGTCGGGGTACGGTAAGCCGATAACGGAGGACAAAGAAATTCCTTGCCGATTTGAGATGAAGCGCAAACTTGTTAGGGATAGGCAAGGCAACGAGGTAGTTTCCGAGGCGACTATGTACTGCATTGAGTCGGTCAAGCCAGAGGACAGAGTAGTTTATAATGGCCAAGAATATACCGTTATTAGTGTGCTGGAGGTAGTCGATTTGGACGGCAATATTGTTTACTACGAGGTGGCTTTGTGATGGCAAGAGGTTATTCGCTAAAATGGCGGGGAAAGGAAGCTGTAGAGATTGCCAAAAGTGCTGCTTTGGGAGCGTTACAGAAGTGTGCAGCAGACCTGCAAAATAAGAGTAGCAATCAAGCACCGATAGATAAAGGCGATTTGCGGGCAAATTGTTCAGTCAGTCCCCTGCAGGAGGAAGCAGGGGTTTTTTATTACAAGGTGGGGTATGACTTGCCGTACGCAATAATTCAGCATGAGAGGTTGGATTTTAACCACCCAAAGGGCGGGAAGGCGAAATATCTTGAAGACCCATACAACGAAAACAAAAGGCAATACGAGCGATATGTGAAGGATGCCGTCCGGCAGGCGCTGAAGAATGAGAGGTGACGCCGATGTGCTGCTAGAGGATATTAGGACATATTTAGAGCAGCAAGGGCTGGGTGTGTTTGGTGAAGATTTGTTTATTGGTGTAATGCCATCGAAGCCAGACAATTGCATTGTACTTTTTGAGTATGCAGGCGAGCCGATGGATTTGGTAGATTCCCACCTAGAGTACCCGAGCTTGCAGGTGTTGGTACGAAATACAGACTATCCTGCAGGCAGGCAAAAAATCGAGGAAATAACAAAAACTTTGCACGGCGTGTCCGAACAGATCATAAATGGGACACGCTATTTGCTTATTCAGGCAAGGCAAAGCCCTTTCTTCTTGGAGTGGGACGAGAACGAAAGGGCTATTTTTGTTGTCAATTTTAGAATTATCAAGGAGGTCGGATAATTATGGCGATTGTAGGATATGGCGGTGGGGTTTATCTTGGCGATACCCCGACAAAGGTGGCGGAGATAGCAAGCTGGAGCTTGGATACAGATGCGGAAGATATTGACATCACGTCTTTTGACTCTAATGGATGGAGAGAAAGGATGCAAGGTATAAAAGAGTGGAGCGGGTCTTTTGAAGGAAACTTCAAACCCGAGGATACCACAGGACAAGCAGCGCTGATAAACGCATGGTTGAATGGCCAGAAAGTCAAACTGGAGCTTCAAGTCAATCAGAACGTAAAATTCACAGGAGAAGCATATATAACGCTTTCTATTGAGACACCGGTTGATGATAAGGCGTCTTTTAGTGTTGACTTTTCTGGTACAGGGCCTTTGACAGCAACGCTTGGGACAGGAGTATAATGCGTTATGGCTATAGCGGGAAGGATTGGGGCAGTATATGTATTAGATACTGCCCCTTCTAATTTTGATATACTTCCTGAACGTATGGAGCAGGCAGGCGTTTTGTTTTTATGGACGCTGGATATAAAACAATCTCTGTACAGGTTTTTCGGGGATGGATACATGGAACATGGCAGTGCTATAACCGGTTGGCATGTGACAGTAGAAGGCTATTGTGGAAATGAAAAGCTTTGGACTAATGAAAATAAAATTGTCTTTATCAAGCTGTTTACTGAGAAAGGCACATCATTGAAAGGTTTTGGCGGTTATGCTAAATTGCCAAAGCTAGCAGGCAGACCTAATGCACTTCTCAAAGAACCTATTTGCATAGAAGGCATTGGCAAATTGTTGTGGGAGGTTGATAAAGCATGAGAAATAAGGTTGTACAATTTGCTGGGAAGGAAATAAGGGTGGAAGAAAAGAAGATAGGCGACCTTGAGAAGCTTATTGAAAAAGTATTTCCAAGCAGCAAGGGGAAAATATCGAAAATTGATATTACGAAGGAATTCGGCGATTTAGATTTCGATGTGCTGTATAAAAAACTACAAGCATTGTTCCCCGAAATAACTGTAGATGACATCAAGAACGCATACATGAGCGAGATAGAGGAGCTTATAGGAGCATTCATCGATGTAAATTTTTTAGGACTGAAGAAACTGCTGAAGCCGTTGCTGAATGTGGCTCAGATTGGCTTACCCCAGAGATAATTGTTACATTGGCCAGAGAATTTGGATGGACACCGCAGGAAATGCGGGAATTGTATCCATCTGAACTGGCTGCAATACTGATGGAGCTAAAAAAGCAAAAAGAAGTGGAAGAATATGCGGAGATGCGTGGCAAATGGGCTTTCTTGGCTGCTGTAATTACCAATGCAGCAGCTGGTATTGTAGCAGCATTTAGCAAGCGTAAGCCAAAGCAGGCTAATCCGGAAGACTTTATGGACAAAAAATGGATAAAGAAAATGGAGAAAATACTGAAAGAGACCCAACCATCCCAAGAAGAGGATGAGTGGGTCTCTTTGATTGATGAGGCAAAAATGAAAGGATTAAAAGGGCCATGGGAGTTATTCATACGATGAAATAGATAGTTGGTATTCTACTTGTACTGCCGAAGGTTCTATCCATAAGATTCCGTATGTTTGCAGACCGGGCTTTAGATTTTTTATATCAAATATTTCATGTGCAAGCTCATTCCCTAATATGTTATCTTTTACGGTTACAGACAGTAGTCCTGAAAACGTGTAGTTTGAGTTGTTTTTTACCCATATTACCAGTTTTTGTTTGCCTTTATAAAACGTATTTTGTAGTTCGTGAGATACTGCAACATTGTTGAAAATTTCTTGTACGATTTGTTGCTGTTGTTCGGTTTGCTGGGTAGAGGTTTGAACAACTTGCGGTTGGTCGGATTCTCCAGTTTCAATTGCAATTACAAATCCTAAGAGGGTTAAGCTCAAACCAACAAGGATGCATATTCCCCAGCGGGTAAAATTTGTTCCACGATTAATAATGGCTCGAATGATTTGGATAAACAGCATTAAAACGCCTATGGCTAATGCTATTAGCCCACAAGCTAAAAAAATAGCTCCAATAATATCCATAAGATTCCTCCTTTATCTACCATTTTTTTTGATTATATCACAACAAGGCGGTGTTAGAAATGCAAGTAGGTGAATTACTTGTTAAGCTTGGCGTAGATTGGTCGGCATATCAGAAGGATTTAAAAAGGGCAGAAGCAGAGGCTCAAAGAAGTGGAAGTGTAATAGGGCAAATTTTTAGGAATGCCTTTTCTTTTGCGCTTGGTATGGGCTTTTTCGAGGCTATCAAGCGGGGATTCAAGTCGATTATAGGTGAAGCAATAGATTTCAACAGCACGATGGAGCAGGCACAAATAGGTTTTACAACCATGCTAAAAAGTGCCGAGGATGCGCAGGCTTTTTTGCGCGAAATGATGAATTTCGCAGCAAGGACACCGTTTGAATTTCCTGACCTGCTGGAAGCCTCTAGACGCATGATGGCTTATGGTTTTGCTGCAAATGATGTATTACCCATGTTGCAAGCTGTAGGGGATGCTACAGCTGCCTTGGGACTGGGCGCAGAAGGCATTGACAGGATAATCCTAGCTCTTGGACAGATGCGGGCAAAAGGCAAGGTAACAGGCGAGGAGATGCGCCAGCTAACTGAGGCAGGCATACCAGCGTGGGAGATACTCGCTGAGGCGATGGGCAAATCTACAGCCGAAGTGATGAAGCTGGCTTCTAAGGGATTTATTCCTGCTGGTGAGGCCATACAGGCGCTGGTCGAGGGACTGGATAAACGATTCGGCGGTATGATGCAGCGGATGGAGAACACATGGGCAGGGATAACTTCCACCCTCAAAGACGTATGGCGGATGACGGTAGGCTCAATCACGGTAGAGCTGTTCAAGGGTGTGACTGGTTGGTTGCAACGGCTCAGGGATATGGCCACTACCTTTTATCAAGTTTTTTCAACGTTAAGACAGCGAGGAATAGATACAGCGAATGCTTTGAGGTATGCCATCACGTATGCGTTTGGTGAAAATGTGGGGACGGTTGCAAATGTGATAATTACTACGGTGCAGCGCATATGGCAGGCATTTGTACGTGCAGCGGTAATAATCCGGACATACTGGGAGAGCATCCGATTTGTCTTGACAGGGGTATTAACTACCCTGTTTGTGTTTAAAGTGGTCTTACCAATTTTCAATACCTTCATCAAGTTAGTGGGCATATTGAATGGAAGTTTGACGGTAACAAGCGGGTTATTTGGCTTATTGTCGAAAGCGGTGGCAATTTATAGAGCGCAGCTCATAACAGCAGATGTGATGGGAACGGTCGCAATAACCAGATTTATGCAGATGCGAATGGCTGTATCGGCACTCATTCAGGCATTTGGCGCATTGAGGTTGGCTATTTTAGGGGTAGCTGCATTAATTTTGGGGCCCTTGGTATGGGCTTGGAGCAAGTACGCAGAACACGTCCAAAAGACGAATATGGCAAGGCTAAATGCACAATTACAGGCGTCTATAGGCGGGCTTGACAAGAGCCTTGGCAATTTACCAAATACCGCTACACAGGCAGGGAAAGGGCTTAGTGACCTTGGCAAGAACACAGCTAAGGCGAGCAAGAAGGCAAAAGGGAGCTTGGCTCCATTTGACGAATTACACCAAATTATGACATCTACTGCCGATAGTGCGGAGGATGCGGGGGCTTCAATTGGTGATATCACTATGCCGGCGGTAGGTGTGGGTGGCTTTAGCGGTGGTGCCCTCGACTTCTCTATACCGAGCCTTGATTTTAAGGAAGAAAAAATGTCCATTAAAGGATTCCTAAAATGGGCATGGGACTCAATTCGCAAATGGAAAATTTGGAAGTGGCTAGCGGATGCATGGGACTGGCTAGTAAAACAAGGCAAAAAAGCATGGGAACTTCTCAAACAGTATATTTGGCAACCTATGGTTGATGTTTGGAATTGGCTTGTGGAGCTGTGGAATAAGTTATCACCGTGGTTACAAGATAAATGGGATAGCCTTGTTGAGGCAGCAAAAACAGCATGGGGCTGGATAAAAGAACATATCATAAAACCAATATCTGATGCATGGGCTTGGTTGGTAGAGATATGGAATAAGGCGGTTGCATGGCTTGGCGAGCGCTGGAACAGAATAGTCGAACTGGCCAAGACGGCATGGAATTGGGTTAAAGAACATATAATCAACCCGCTTAAAAATGCTTGGGACTGGTTGTTGCAAGCATGGAATTCTATTACTACATGGCTTTCGCAAAAGTGGAACGATATAGCTACAACCGCCAAAGTAGCATGGGAGTGGGTCAAGCAACACATAATCAACCCGATAAAGAATACTTGGGATTGGTTAGTGCAGGTATGGAATTCTATAACATCATGGTTGTCTAGCAAGTGGAATGAAATAGTCAATACAGCTAGAACAGTATGGGGTTGGATTAAGGACAACATAATCAGACCAATTCAGGATGCATGGAATTGGCTCGTTAGTGTTTGGAATTCAATTACTGGATGGCTATCTAGCAAGTGGAACGATATTGCAAACACAGCTAGAACTGTTTGGGATTGGGTTTATAACAACATTGTTAATCCTGTCAAGCGAGCATGGGATTGGCTAATATCGACGTGGAATTCGATAAAAGCAAAATTGGGTGAAATATGGAACAGCATAAGCTCTAAAGCATCGAGTATATGGAAAGGCATCGGCAACACTATAATACGATTCATCAATGGTGCAATAGACGCCATAAACGGTATGATTCGAGGCTTAAACAAAATAAAAATTTCCTTCCCGAGCTGGGTACCGCTTTTAGGCGGGAAAACATTGGGATTCAACCTTCAAACAATCGGCCATATTCCGTATTTAGCGGAAGGCGGTATCGTAACGTCCCCCACGCTGGCCATGATTGGAGAGGCAGGGGCAGAGGCGGTAATACCGCTTGAGAGAGATAGTGCTGTATTAAACAAGTTGGTAAATAGGATAATGGAAAGATTGGACGCTTTGTCGCTTGGTAGCGGTGATGTCATCATCCAAATTGGTGGCGAAGAAGTAGGACGTATAGCGATGGAGCAGATAAAGAAGGCACAGCGTCAAGCTGGCAAGACGCTTATACCAGTGTGAGGTGATGGTGTGTGCTTAAGATTAACGGGGTAGCAGTTGCTACCCCTAAAACTTTTAAAGTAAGTTTATACGATATAGATGGTGAGACATACAGGAACGCAAAAGGCGAGCTTATACGGGATCGTATAGGTACAAAACGCAAACTTGAATGCGAATGGCCACCTTTGAACATGATACAGATTTCTACACTACTTAAAGCAGTCAAAGATGAGTTCTTTGTTGTGGAATACCCTGACCCCTATGAAGGGATGATGGTGTCGAGAACATTTTACGTAGGTGATAGGACAGCACCCATGCTGATGCAAAAGGATGGTCAAATACTCTGGGAAGGCTTGAGCATGAACTTTATCGAGAGGTGATAGCGCATGTATCCAGTATCGCAGGCATACAAAGATGCAATTATGCAGCCATCAAGGCAATTTAGGGGTAGGCTGCTTATACCGAAGCTGACAATGAATTTTACCCGCAACAGCATAGCATACAAACAAGATGGCACGCAGGTCGCTGCCAACCAACCCCGCTTTGAACAAGGGCGGTTCGGCAAGGCGATTATGGTGGAGGAGGGGACGACGAATTTAATTTCTAACCCTTCATTTGAAAATGATTTTACTTCATGGGGTAACTGGGGAACACCTCCAACAAGGGAAATTGTAACCAGCCCTGTTTGGCATGATTCTAAGGCACTACATCTAATTACCAACGCAAATAATCAAGGAGTATATCAGATTCTTTCGCTTACGGCAGGTATAACATATACTGTGTCTTGTTGGGTATATGTAGTAACTGGTAATCCTGTTCTTATGGTTGAAAGAGTAAATGATGGTCAAGTATCATACCCAGTGGTTATAGCAGATTCTTCTTGGGCGGGAGATGGGAAATGGCATAGGTTACAGTTAACTTTCACGGCTGGCAATACATCAAACAGAATACATTTGGGCAAATCCGCATCTGGGAACATAGGAGAATATTATTTTGATGCCATCCAACTCGAACAAAAACCCTACGCCACCTCTTTCATCGACGGCACAAGGGCAGATGAAACGCTCACCATCCCCACGACGGGGGTGTTCCCTGACATAAATAACTTTACTATTGAATTGTGGGCTAAAGCCCAGACAATAAAAACTGATACCTACCAGGGAATTTTTGGTGGCAGAGGTATTCTTGGAGCACCGCCTGTAGATTTATTAATTGCGACAAATAATCAGTTGTACTTATTTTACTATAATTCTACAGGCGCAAATACTCCATTAGCTACTGGTTACTACATTAGCGACAGAACTAATTGGCATTATTACGCAGTTACATTCTGTAATGGTACGGTGCGTATTTATGTTGATGGTATAAAGGTTAAGGAAGCCAATATTACATTGGCACAGACTACAGGAAACGGCAACTTCTATATAGGCAGAAGTATTGTAGCGACACAATATTGGAACGGCCTCATCGACGACCTCCGCATCTCCAATCGTGCCAAATCAGACGAGGAAATCCTTGCTGCCTACATGGAGGTGGCATGATGGAGTATATTGCAACCTTTGATGATACGCTTGAGGTATCAATCATATACGAAGATGCAAACATCCTTGAGATGTCGCTTGAGGAAACTGTCAACCCTGGCGATGATTTTGAGTTGGGCGCAGCTCCATCAGCTCTGTTTGAGGTATCGCTCATTGACGTTGATGAGAACATCATCTTTGAGCAAGAAACAATAAAACCGTACATCGGACTTGTATTGGATGGCACGATTGAATACGTGCCTTTAGGCGTATTCATCGTTGACGACATCAAAAAGGAGAAGCGTACTGTAAAACTCTCATGTTTTGATAACATGATTAAGCTAGAAAAGCCTTACTTCTCTGAATTGACTTATCCAGCACCTATAAGCGCAGTGGCGCAGGAAATATGCACAAAGGCAGGCGTAACGCTTGCTACAACATTGCCGGACACGCAAATAGGCGACCTATCGGGTTATACACTGCGAGAAGCAATTGGGTTTATTGCTGCCTTTATGGGCGGTTTTGCACGGTTCAACAGAGATGGACAGCTTGAGATAACCAGCTATGCCGACAGTGGCGTAACAATCACGGCAGATAACTATGCCAGCTTGGACACAGCGGAAAGAGCGTACAGTATAGGCAGACTGACCTGCTATGCTGGTGAAGATGCAAATGGTAACCCTATCGTACTCACAGCAGGAGCAACAGGGCACGAAGTCATATTCGAGTGCCCCATAATGACGCAGGAACAGCTTGACAGCATATACAGCTCATTGAGCCAGATATCCTATATGCCTTTTAACATGGAGTGGCAGGGTAACCCTGCATTGGTGGCAGGAGACAAGATAACGATAATCGATGCAAAAGACAATGTTTACAGCACGTTGCTCATGCGGCAGAAGATAACCTACAAGGGAAGCGTAAAAGCGACAGCGGAAGCTGTAGGCAAGACTGAGCAAGCGCAGGAGTTTAGAACGACTGGAACACTCACAAAGAAGATGGAGCGATATGTAGCCGAGCAAGCACTTATAAAGCAAATTCTTGCAGATAAAGCCTCAATCGGGGAATTGGAAGCTGTGGAGGCAAAGATAGATAACCTTGTTGTAGATACTGCAAGGATACAGGATTTAGCAGTAACCACAGCAAAGATAGCGAATGCGGCTATCGACAGTGCAAAAATACAAGATGCGTCTATAACAACGGCAAAAATCCAAGACGGTGCAATAACCAACGCAAAGATAGGTACTGCGGCAATAGATACGGCTAATATAAAAGATGGTGCCATTACAAGCGCTAAGATAGGTAATGCGCAGATTAAGACAGCTCATATTGAAGATTTGGCTGTGACAACAACTAAAATAGCAGATGCGGCGATAACGGCAGCAAAGATTGGAAATGCACAAATAACAGGAGCAAAGATAGCGAATGCAACAATAGAAACCGCAAATATCAAAGACGGCGCTATCACAAACGCTAAAATCGCTAACGGTGCTATTGACAATGCCAAAATAGCCGATGCGAGTATATCAACCGCCAAGATTCAAACAGGCGCTATTACAACCGCTTTGATAGCGCAAGGCGCTGTTGGAACCGCTCAAATAGCAGATGGTAGTATCACAGATGCAAAAATCGTATCCTTGTCCGCCAGCAAATTAACAGCTGGTAGAATTGACGCAGCAGAAATTGAAGTTATCAACCTAAAAGCTGCAAACATTACGGTCGGTCAAATCAATGGTTACCAAATTGCTGATGGTGCCATTGGAACTAACCACATTGTTGCTGGCGCCATTACTGCTGAACAGTTGGCTAAGGAAGCTGTAACTGCCGATAAAATAGCGCCTGGCGCCATTACGGCAGATAAAATTCCAGCAGGCACTATTCGAGAGTACCAGATAAACTGGTCAACTCATTTGCTTTTCTAAATTCCGAAAATTTGGAAGATTTTGAAATTTAGTAAAACCCTAGGGAGGTTGGGTCTATGGCGAAGAAGCGTATTAAAAAGCGAAATGCCGAGTTGAGAAAGATGATTGAGGAGGTTTTGGATGAGAAGTTCAAGTCTATACTGGCTGATATTAGCTACAGAATATCGGTGTTAGTTGATGAAGCAACCCATTCAGATAGGGTTACTTCTCACAGGTTAAATCTGGCCGTACATCTTATGGACGGTTATGTATGGACAGACAATAGCCCTTCAGCAGGTTATGTATCCTGGTCTGACTGTAAGATTGTGTATAAAGGACAAGTTTACAATATTCAAAACGGTAACACCAATAAGCGTTATATTTGGTGGGACTATGACGCTAATCCCAATACGGTTTTCCAGTTTAGCGATACGAAACCAACGCTTACCGATGATGACGTGTTAGTGGCAATTAACGATAACGGAAAACACACCCTTGTCATTGGTCAAGGACGGATGATGCACGGTGCCGCTCTGTTGGATGGTACGGTAAAGTCCAATGAAATAGCCAACGGAGCAATTACGACGGCAAAAATTTCCTCGGGGGCAATCACTTCTACGCTGTTAGCGGATAATGCTGTAACAAGTTCTAAAATAGCAAGCGGGGCTGTTACCAATACAGCCTTAGCAAATGGTGTTGTAGATGCCAATAAATTGGCCGATAACGCTGTTACCAGCAATAAAATAGCTAACGGTGCGGTTACAAGTGGAAAAATTGGTAGCGGCGCTGTAACGTCGACAGCTATAGCTTCTAATGCTGTTCAGTCTGGGCATATTTCGGATGGTGCGGTAACTGGCTCAAAAATTGCTGGAGGTGCTGTTAGCACTGCGCACATTGCGGCAGGGGCAGTTGGTGCAACGCAGTTGGCTGATGGTGCTGTGATTGGCACCAAGATTGGAGCGGGGGCTGTTGCTGCCGATAAACTCAACCTTGCGCAGCATCTGTTGTTCTAACACTGTAAACAAAGGGGCTGGTGAGGCATGGGTTTTGTTGTTAGAGACAACTACCCAGTGCAGGGATGTATAGCTTGGGAAAACGTTCATATCGCTTATAAAGGACAGACATACGCTATACAAAACGGTTATACGAGTTATAAATACGTGTGGTGGGACCATCGATACCCTAACCAGTTTGTAGTTGGGGACGAACTCCCACAGCTAACGGATGACGACTGCTTGGTTTTTCTGAACAAAAACGGGACGCATTTGACAGTGCCGAATACTACGATTATTGACGGCAGCTTGATAGTCCCCGAAAGCATTTTGACAAATGCTCTGGCAGCTAACTGTGTAACGTCTGAAAAAATCATGGCAGGAGCTATCACGGCTGATAAAATAGCTGCCAATGCTGTTGGCGCCGAAGCAATTGCTGCTGGTTCCATACTGGGCGACCATATCGTGGCTGGTGCTATAACTGGCGACAAAATAGCAGCTAGAACAATCACAGCTAACAACATCGCAACTAACACTATAACAGCAGCTAGTGGAGTAATAGCAGATGCAGCAATAACTACGGCAAAAATAGCCGATGGAGCAATTACAACAGCAAAAATAGGCGACTTGCAGGTGACCAACGCAAAAATAGCCAACGGTGCTGTGGATAACGCCAAGATAGCCAACCTGGATGCATCGAAAATAACAAGTGGGTATATCTCAGCGGCTAGAATAGCAGCAGGCAGTATTACAGGTGACAAAATAGCGGCAAGTACAATAACAGCGGACAAACTAAATGTTAGTTCATTATCCGCCATATCCGCCAACCTGGGCACGGTTACAGCGGGTACGCTGCAGGGTGTGAATGTGATAGGTGGTACCATAAAAACAGCCGATGCTGCAAATAGGCTGGAAATGTCTGGCGATAGCTTTAAGGCGTACTTTAATTCTGTTAAGCGTGTCGAATATAGTTTTGATAGGATTAACTTCTATGATGGAAATGGGGCTTTAGCTGGGTACGTTTCTTCTGAAATTGGTGTTCTTACTCTGAAGAATGTTGGCAAAAGAACACAAATTGAAGCACAGGCAAGTTCTGTTGATTATGCGTATGTAAGTATAATAGCACCATATACTGGTTATCCGGGGGCAGTAGAAGCCTATGCAATAAACACTAACTCAAATTATGGGCCTACAGGAACGGGGAAAATTATTTTACGTCCAGATTTTATAAGATTAGAGACAACGAATGCATCGGGGGATATATACCTAGAATCTGCGAATTTGCAAATTTATGCGAACACATATATAAACAATAGGTTATTTCAAGTTACTGGACAGGTAACAATAAATGGCGCCCTGGATGTGGCGGGGAATGTATATGTAAACAATGGTGGCATACGCATAACAGCAAATGCCCCTCGTGTTGCTTTTAATAGAACGAGTGGTAGCACCGACCCACATGCTGGTTTTTCGTTATGGGATGGGGGAACATACTTAACTGGCAAAGAGTTATTTTACGATTATTCTAAAGGTTATTGGAAAATCGGTGACGGTAAAATTTGGCACGCCAATAATGATGGGGCAGGGTCAGGCTTGGATTCAGATTTGTTTGATGGGAAAGATTCGTCGTATTTCCAGCCCGCATCAGACGAACGCCTCAAAACTGATATACAGCCTATAACGGCAGCGCTAGAGAAGGTTCTTGCCCTGCAAGGTGTCAGTTTCGTATGGAACGAGAAAGCTGAAGAAATTGGAGCAAAACGAGAGACGCTTGCCGGGCGAGAAATTGGGCTTATTGCTCAGCAAGTGGCTGAAGTAGTGCCTGAAGTAGTACTTGATTGGATTGAAACCCCTGACGGTGAAACGTATAAGACCGTTGACACGTCAAGGATGGTTGCCTTGCTAGTAGAAGCCATTAAGGAGCTAAATACAAAAATAGAAGCAATTGAACAGCAATTAGAGGGAGGGATAGTACAGTGAACATCGACGCAAACGTAGTAATCCAAAAACTCACACGCCAGATAAGTGATTTAGTCCTGCAAGTGGCGATATTGCAAACGCAGGTTGAGATGTTGCAAAAGCAGCTTGAACAGCAGAAACAACAAGAACAGCAACAAGCCGAGTAAAGCCCTCTTAGGGCTTTTTATTTTTGCATAGGAAGGGGATGTGTATGGATGACGCAGTTATAAAGGTAAAAGTGCAAGAACATGATGAGCTTTTAAAAGAGCATGGCAGACGACTAGACAAAATCGAGCAAGAAAGCGCAGAATTTCGAGTGCACATACAAAATCTATGTAAGAAAATTGATGAACTAACAAATTGGATTAAAGCACTCATAACGGCAATGATTGGTACATTTGGAGGGTTTATTGTTTGGTATATCCAGAGTATAAGGAGGTGATATTGTGGCCATCAAAGATTACATCCAAAATGCTAATCTAAAATTCAATGGCCAGCCAAAACGCAGGGCGACAACCAAGGGTATTGTGCTTCATCACGCAGCGGTCCAGCAAGCGACACCGCAACAGATTCACCAGTGGCATCTGGCTAGGGGTTGGATTGGTGCTGGTTACAATGTATATATCCGCAAGGATGGTTCTGTGTGGGAGCTGCGACCGCTGTGGGCTATAGGTGCGCATGCTGAAGGGGTGAATGATGAAAGCATTGGCGTGTGTGTGGAAGGATTGTATCACCCAAGCGGGACGTCGTACGATAAAGAAATGCCGAAACCGCAGTACGATGCACTAGTACGGGTTGTAAAGGACCTGCTTCAGGAATACCCCTCAATTGAATGGATAAAAGGGCACAGGGAGGTCCCAGGCAGTGTAACAGCATGCCCGGGGGATTACTTCCCATTACAGCAAATTAAAAACCTTATTGGAGGTGGCAATATGATTTTAAAGGTTGGATCGCGGGGTGACGAAGTCAGACAATTACAAGAAAATTTAAACAAATTAGGATTTAATTGCGGCGCCGCTGACGGTATATTTGGGCCCAAAACGGAGGCGGCCGTAAAAGCATTTCAGCAAGCACATGGGTTGACTGTAGATGGGATAGCAGGGCCACAAACATTGGCCAAAATAGAAGAACTGTTGAACAAGCCTACCAATGATGCCGAAATAAAGAGACTTAAAGAACGAATCAAAGAACTAGAGCTGGCAGTGCAGAATGCAAATACGAAGGTTATTATTGCTGAAAGAACAGCGCAAGAGGTAGAGAACAAACTAAAACGGTATGAAGAATTTTTCAGAACATTCAGAGAATTTTTGGGAGGTGTGTAAAATGACCATATATGATGTGGCTATTGTGCCACTTATCGTGGGCGTTGTGGAGTTGCTTAAAAAGGTAGGGCTGCCGAGCAAATTTGCAGCTGTAGCATCGGCAGCTTTGGGCATTGCTATCGGGTTGCTTTACGTTAGCCCCGATGACCCAGCTAAAGGTGCGTTGGTTGGCTTATCTCTGGGTTTGGCCGCATCAGGCTTATACAGCGGCGCAAAAAACACTATGCAAGGTTTTACCGAGGGGCAGTGAGCCCCTCTTTTTTGTTTTTGGGAAGGATTTTGTGGAAATATGTTGAATAAATATAAAGAATAAAGCGTAATAAAAAAATAAACATATGGGGAGAAGTGTTATGATAAAAATTTATGATGAAAGCACAGATAGCTTTTCATTGAGTTTTGGTGGAGAGAATGAAATTGACGCTAGTTTGTTTGCTAGTACTATGAATAACATAGTAGATTTATTGCAGCAAATAACTATTCAATTGGAACCTGAAGCATATATAAAACTTAAAATTACGTCATTTCAATATGGAAGCTTTTGTATAGATCTAAAAGCAGTTATTAGCTACATAAAAAATTTATTAACCAAGGACAATATCAACATGGCAAGTACAATTATTGGAACACTTGCTTCGTGTTTTGAAATAAAGAAACACTTAAAAGGAGATAAGCCAAAATCTATCGAATACAAGGGCAACAAGAGTTTTATAACTAACTCTCAAGGAGAGATGCTAATTAAAGATAAATCTGCTGCTGAAGTTTATTTTGGTAATGCTCAGGTGGATAGGGGTATAACAAATATATTTAATATTATGGTTTTAAGCGGAGATAGGGACAGTTTAGTTATAAGATATAATAATAACCAGAACGAAATAAAAATCCAAAAAGATGAATTCGCAAACATGGCCAAAAACGTAATTAATAATGAGACAAAGGTAAACAAAACGTTGACAAACACTATTTATACCAATTTGCTGCTTAAAAAACCAGATTTACTTGGAAATTCAAAATGGGGGTTTATTTTTGATAAAAGTATTGAGGCAACAATAAAGGATGAAGAGTGGCTTCATCGGGTACATACAGGTCAAATAAAAGATTTATATGCTGGAGTTAAAATACCCGTAAAGCTTATGATAGAATGTGATTTTGATGAGTTTATGAACCCAGTAGCTACAAGATATACAGTTTTAGAGGTAACAGGTGATATTATTAAACCTGATGATGCAGATGTAATAAAGTAAGGGGATGCCGTAGCAATATTTACAAACCAATAGTATACAATACATATGTAATTATCCCACCCGAGCGGTTAGCCGCTCTTTTTATGTCTCCGCTTGCAAACATTTTGCTAACGTAGCAAACAAAAAATGATGTGAAAACCCGGTATTGTTTATAATCCAAATGCTTGAAAAGCCAATAAAATAGGGCTCTGTATTATTTGGTATTAACCGCTAGTAAATACAGAACCCAACTTGTAATCAGCAGGTTGCGGGTTCGAGTCCCATCGCCAGCTCCAGCAATCCCAAGGGTTTAAATCCCTTGGGATTTTGCATTTTGGTCGTTTGTTGACACTTTTGTTGACACACTATGTAAATTTAAAGAAAGGCATGACTCAGGAAAGTAGGGTATTATTATGGTGATGCCTGGAGAGAATAAAGATGAAATTGTTGTTTTAAGAGCCAAAATGAGGGTAAATATGTTGTTGTAAAATTTTTCGATTCTGTGTGCGGGTGGTAATTAACCGGCAGAACGTAATTTACCACCGAAAATTGGGAAGGAGGAAGCACCGTGAAAAAATATCAATGCACCGTATGCGGGTATGTTTATGACCCTGCAGTAGGGGATCCGGATGGAGGGATCGCACCAGGCACGGCTTTTGAAGATTTGCCGGATGATTGGGTATGCCCCGAATGCGGCGTCGGGAAAGACATGTTTGAACCCATGGACTAGTGAAGCATATCAAGCTATGGCCGGTTACTATACCGGCTGTTAATTTTTTTACCAATAGAATCTAAAAAAGCACATTGTGGGAAATGTGTGGTAAAATATTTATTGGTCGTTAAACCGTATATGTATCCTTGAAAGGAATGAGGGCTTAAGCTCTGGGAAACTCAATTCAATAAAGGGGAAGATGGGGATGATGGATAAGGATACGTTAACTCAACTCTCGGATCTGCTGCTTCGCCATTCATTTGTCCTGTATCCCAAATCAGTG
>Ga0134098_1001006_pt1 | contig 25771 bp, 23 predicted proteins | sample 9_3taG_FD_94456 | JGI IMG/M metagenome (GOLD analysis project Ga0134098, IMG submission 94456) | Switchgrass degrading microbial communities from high solid loading bioreactors in New Hampshire, USA - 9_31_10_142_A3 metaG | ecosystem: Engineered > Bioreactor > Semi-continuous > Anaerobic >... | reverse complement strand
CAAACTGCAGAAAAACTGGTAGAAGGCGTATCCGGTGTAAGGACCATTCACAACCGCCTGTCTATTGTTGATCCACGGCGCGTGCACCCCCTGGATGACAGCAGTCAGGCCGGGGAGTGGGGCCAATGAAACCGCCCCGGCCCGCATCAAAGGCGGTTTCCTTCTGGTTTTTAACCGGCGTGTTGTTTGTGCTGCTCGTTTCACTGGCCTGCGGTGCGCCTGTTGAATTTTCCCCTGATTTCGATTTCCAGGCCCCTCCCGATACAGGTAGACAGGAAGAGCAGACCGGCGAGGGTGAACCGCAAAACCAGTCAGAGAACGGCTCCCGGCAGAGCATCCCCACGTTTACCGTGGCTCCCAATGCGTCACCGCAGGGAACCCCGCCCCCCAACTCGGAGGCAGTCGAAGATGCGTCCATTTTTCCGGAGGTGGCCTCTGACCGGCTGGTTGAACTCCATAACCAGTTAATTCCGGGTGTCGTCAACATCGCCGTTGCGGTGGAGCGCGCCGGACAGATGGGAACCGGCGCCGGGTCCGGGTTCATCATCGACGAGCAGGGGCACATCATTACCAATAACCACGTCATCGAAGGCGCAACCACCGTTATTGTTGAATATTACAACGGTTTCCAGTCGGAGGCGCGGGTGATCGGCGCCGACGAATACAGCGATCTGGCGGTTCTGCAGGTCGACGAACTGGCGGAGGGCAGTCACCCGCTGCCTTTAGGTGATTCAGACGGCGCCCGGCCGGGGCAGTGGGTGCTGGCCTTCGGTAACCCGTTCGGTAACACCAACAGCATGACCCTGGGGATCATCAGCGCCATCGGCCGTTCGATCCCTTCGGGCCTGCAGAGCGGCGGCCTTTCCCGCTATTTGCTTCCAGAGGCCATCCAGACCGATGCAGCGATCAACCCCGGTAATTCGGGCGGCCCCCTGATCAACCTGTCCGGTGAAGTGATCGGCGTCAATGCTCAGATTGCTACCGGCGGCGTGGCGGCTAACTCCGGTGTGGGCTTTGCCATCCCCTCGAATGTGGTCCGGCAGGTGGTTCCTGTGTTGATGTCCGAAGGGGCTTACAGCTGGCCGCACCTGGGCGTGGAAGGCGGGGATGTCAATCTGCTGGTGCAGCGTGAACTGGGCCTGGAAGAGCAGGGTGGGGCGTATATTGCCGGGGTCACCCCGGGCGGCCCGGCTGACGATGCCGGTATTGAACCCGGCGATGTCATCATCGAGGCAGACGGCGAACCGGTGGAGAATTTCGACGAACTCCTTGCCCGGGTAGCCTTCAGCAGCCCCGGAACGACCATCCACCTGACCATTTTACGCAACGGTGAAGCCCGCCAGGTGGATGCCGTGCTGGAACCACGCCCTCTTGGGGATATTCCCTGATCGCCTGCGGCTGGGTGCCCCGACGGGGAACGGCAGAGCCGCTCAATGAGAAAGGTAAGACCATGTTTTCAAATCCCAATGAACCCGACAAAGATCAGGGCGGCGGAGGTTTCCAGGACCGCTTCAGGCAGCAGTTCGGCCGCTCTTCCGGGGTATTATGGCTGGTGCTGCTTGCCCTGTTTGCACCCTGGGTGATCCGGATGTTCACGACCGGCGGAGCCGGTGCAATGGAGATCCCTTATACCGAGTTCCGCCAGCAGGTGGAGAACGGGAACGTGGCTGCAATCAGTGTCTCCGGCGACGAGATCCATGGAGAGCTGCGGCAGCCTGTTCAGCAGGAAAGTTTGACCAATCAGCCGGTCAGCGTCACGAATTTCACCACCTACTATCCTTCGTTTGGAGATGAGGAGCTGTTTTCGCTGCTGCGCGAGCAGGGAGTCGAGGTGGATACCAGGCCGTCTCAAATCATCTCCCCCACGCTGTTGCTGCTGAACCTGCTTCCGTTTCTGCTGTTCGTTGGGTTGGGTTTCTACCTCCTGCGGCGTATGCGTTCACAGGGCGGCGATATATTATCGATGGGGAAGAGCCGCGCGCAGCTCTACGACCGGGAGAAAAAAGCCACCACTTTCAACGATGTGGCTGGCGCTCATGGTCCCAAGCGTGAGCTGCAGGAGATCGTGCAGTATCTGAAAGATCCTGAGAAGTTCCAGCGCCTGGGGGCGGAGATCCCCAAAGGTGTCCTGCTGGTCGGGCCCCCGGGGACAGGGAAAACCCTGCTGGCGCGGGCGGTCGCCGGTGAAGCGGGTGTGCCCTTCTTCAGCATCACAGGTTCCGATTTTATGGAGATGTTCGTTGGTGTGGGTGCTTCGCGCGTGCGCGACCTGTTCGCAGAGGCGAAGAAAGCAGCCCCCAGCATTATTTTTATCGATGAACTTGATTCGATCGGCCGGCGGCGGGGAGCAGGCCTGGGCGGCGGGCATGATGAGCGTGAGCAGACCCTCAACCAGATGCTTTCGGAGCTGGACGGTTTCGAGCCTACAGTAAACGTGATTGTCATGGCGGCCACCAACCGGCCGGATATCCTTGACCCCGCACTGCTGCGGCCCGGTCGCTTTGACCGCCAGGTTACCGTGGACCTGCCGCTGCTGCAGGACCGCCTGGAAATCCTTCATATTCATGCCCGCACCAAGCCGATGGCCGGGGATGTGGACCTGGAGCAGGTTGCGCGGGGTACGCCCGGCTTCAGCGGTGCAGACCTGGCCAACCTGTTGAACGAGGCTGCACTGCTGGCCGCCCGGCGGGATAAACAGGTGATCGAAAATGAGGATATCAGTGACGCGCGCGACAAGGTGTTGATGGGATTGGAGCGCGAAAATATGCTGCTGACGGAAGAAGAGACACGCCTGCTCGCTTACCACGAAGCCGGCCATGCTGTGGTGGCCGCCGTGCTGCCGCACACCGATCCCATCCATAAAGTCACCATCGTGCCGCGCGGTCGTTCCATGGGGGTAACCCAGCAGCTCCCCGAGCGCGACCGCTACCTGTATCCGCGCGACTACATGCTAGACCGCATGGCTGTGATGATGGGCGGACGGGCTGCGGAGGAACTGGTATTAAATACCATGACCAGCGGCGCGGAGAACGATTTTAAACAGGCGACCAGCCTGGCGCGAAAAATGGTGCTCAACTGGGGAATGAGCGAGCGCCTGGGCCAGGTGGCTTATGGCGAAGACAGCGATCAGGTCTTTCTGGGTGAGGAGATTGCCCACCGCCGCGAGTACAGCGAGGCCACGGCGCGCGAAATCGACGAAGAGATCCGGGCAGTTCTCAACGAGGCTTACGAGCGTGCGCTGCAGACCCTGAAAGAGCACCGCGCCGGTCTGGATGCGCTGGTGGATGCGCTGGTCGAACGCGAAGTGCTGGCCGGTGAAGAGGTGAAGAAGATAATTCTGGACGGCGTGAAAGAACCCGTTCTGCAGCCCGACGGTCTCGCCGCCGCAGATCTCTGATAATTATGGTAGGATTCCTCCACAGCCGGTGAGACATCCTCCGGTCTCATTGATCTGGTAAACGCACTAGAGGGCCAATGCGCGTTCGCCTGTTGATCCTGTCTGTTCTATTTATCCTTTTCTTTTCCCTGGAACTTAATCCCGCACTCGCGCTGCAGGAGGATGGGCCGCCTTTTTCCCTGCCCTTTGCCGAACCGCCAGGGCCGGATACCTGGCTGCTCGTCCAGCCGTACGGCAACACCATTTCGGCATATAACAACCGCAGGAGCACCTACGGCGCCGGCCAGGGGATCCATTTTGGGGTGGACCTTTCGGCGCGCTGTGGTTATCCCATCGTCGCGATTGGGGATGGGGTGGTCGCCAAAGTGGATGCCCTGGAGCACGGGTCGGCACCGCACAACCTGATGATCGACCATGCCAACGGCTACGCCTCATTTTACGGGCACCTGCTGGAACGGCCCAATCTGCAGGTGGGCCAGCGGGTTTCCAGAGGCGAAGTGGTCGCGAAGGTCGGCGACCCGGATGAGACCTGCACATCGCGCCCCCATCTGCACCTCGAGATCCGCAACGCAGGCCAGTATAACCGCGCCTTCAACCCGATCCCGCTCATCGACGCCGACTGGGATACGATCGCCCTGTCTGGCCCTTCCGGTCCAGGGTTTGCGCGCGACCTGCAGGACCCGCGCCGCTGGCAGCATCTGGGCGACCAGCCCGATATCGCTTTCTGGGGTCCGCTGTTGAATAATTACAGCAGCCCCTGGCTCTCGGATTGGGATTAAAAGATGGCGGCCCGCAGAAACTACACCGCATTAATGGGGCTGGTTCTCCTGCTGGGGACAGCCGGCTGTTCGCTGGTAGGGCCGGTTGATGCCGGCTTCCCGCCAGCTGCCACCCGGGCAGGTGCGGCTGCTTTGCCCCCGACCGGGGCCGCGCCGGTCACCCCCACATCACTCCCTACTGCATCGCCCAGCCCGCTCCCCTCGCCCACACCGGTCCCGGTCCTGCGCCAGTTGACTTCCGGGGGCTGCTGCGTGGATCCCTTCTGGCATCCGGATGGACAGCACGTGCTCTTTCTGGACCGGCCCAACCCGGATATGTCTGCCGGGATCTGGGGCGTGAACATCGCCGGGGGTGAGCCGCAGTTGTTTACCGACCGGCTGGGGATCTTTTCGGCCGACCTGCAGTGGCGTGTGTTCCCGGAAAACGGACAGGCTGTCGTCGAGCGGCTGGAGGACGGGCAGCGCTGGGTGATCCCCAGCGGGGGCCGGCCGGTTGCGCTGTCTCCGGACAGCACCCAGGTGTACTGGACACAGGGTCAGGACGGCCCGCCCTTCGACCGGGCCCGCAGTGATATCTGGATCAGCCGGCTGGACGGATCCGACGCCCGAGCCGTCCTCACGGTGTTTTCAGGCGGACCTGCCGGCTGGCTCCCCGACGGCCGTCTCCTGGTGCGCGGCCGCACGGAACCTTCTCAGGAAGGCGATACCCTGTGGGTTCTTTCCCCGCAGGACGGTGCGCTGGTCGAGCTGGCGCATGCTCACCGTATGCGAGGGATCCTGGCCTCGCCTGGCGGTTCCTGGGTGGCTTATCAGGTCACGTTTTCACCCCAGGAAGCGGAGAACGGGTTGTGGCTGGTCAGCACGCAGGGGGGCCCAGCTTTTCGCCTGGAGCAGTTCGGCGCATACCGCTGGCGTGACGACGCACGTCTGCTGGTGGTGCCGCAGGATCTGAGCAGCCCCGTGCACCGGTTCTGGGAAGTGGACGCTCGCGATCCGCAGGCAGCCCGCTACCTGACAGATCCAGTGGTCACGCCGCTGCGGATCGCCAACAATGATTGGGTCGTCTCTCCGGATGGGCGCTGGGTGGCCTATGTTTCGGCAGATGATCACAACCTGTGGCTGCTGAGCCTGCCCGACTGAATCCGGACAGATTTTAATAAAGAGCAGGAGATCCTGCATTCCACAGGATCTCCTGCTCTGTTAATGGGTAGGTGAGAGGAGAACGTCAGTCTTTGTAGGCCATGCCGTACAGGCCGAAGTCGCTGATCACGCAGGCCAGACGGCCGTTGGGGCGGTTCTTGGTGCTGATCAGGCGCTCGATCTCGCAGCGTTCCCAGTCGCGTTCGTTGGGATTGTAGTAGTAGATCCCCAGATCGCCATCTTCCCAGGCTCTGCGCTGCTGTTTGGTCAGGTTATAGTAGACGTAAATCAGCCCGTAAACCTGTTTGAACTCAGCGCCCTTCGAGTCGTACAGGCGTACTTCTGTCCAGCGCTGGACGAAGTCCAGATCTTTGCGCCCGAGCCGGCTGTTGGGGTCGCTGCGGATCAGCTCGACCTCAGCCGTGAAAGCTGAACTGGGGAAATATACGCCGCTGTTGCCCTGGAAAATATCGGCCTCTTCTTCAAAGGAGATCTTTTTGGTGATGACTTTGCTGCTCGATCCGCTCGCCGCCGATGCACCCAGCCATGCGCCGCCTGTGGCGCTGAAGGCAATGATGAGAGCTAAAACGAGTTGGAACAACTTCTTGGTGTGCATTTGCGCTTACTCCTTCACGATGATTAACCTGCCTTACATTTTTGCAGGTTCCTTCACTGATAAGACGCTGCACACCCGCTTTTCGTTCCCTTTTTGAAGATCGTTTTTCGATCCGGGTTCACACCTGCAGGGCTTTGTTTTACAGACACAGATGGCGCTGTGTATTATTGACGCTGGATGCGTAAATTATTAATCTTGAATCCCGTAAAGTGCGCTATAATGCCCCGCGGAACCCCCGTGAAAGGAGGCAGCTATAGGGCAGTACCTTCTTACGCTTTAACTTTCGTTATTAATGCGCCGACTTAAGTTCGTGCGTATCAAAAAGAAAATAGTAGCTAAACAACATCGTTTCAGGAGAACAATATGTTAACAATGTCCGAACATCGACCTCTGCAAAGGGCTGCACGCGTTCTTGGCGTCCTTCTGATCCTGTCCTTCGTGATCACTTCGCTGTCGCTCACCGCCGTACAGGCTCAGGCGGCTACCTGCTCGGGACGCACATACACCGTCAAATCGGGCGATAACCTCACCGTAATCGCCAATGAGTTCAATACGACGGTTGCCGCTCTGGCGGAGGCCAACAATCTCAAAGATCCGTACACCATCTACATCGGTCAGCAGCTGTGCATCCCTGGAGCAGCCAAGTCCACAGCTACGGAGACCGCCAAATCTTCGTCGAAATCCTCTTCGAAGAAAGTTGATTTCACCATCAACGATCTGGGCAAGCGGATCGAGGTCGTGGTGTCCGAATCGCCGAACCGGGCAATTTACTACGTGCGTGTCGCCAATCTGGCCCGCCGCACCCTCACATGGGAAAAACTGGGCGTGATGCGCGTGAACAAGGAAGGTGAGGGCGCACGCTCCTTCCGCCTTTCCGATGACCTGTCGGACGATTCTCGCATCCGGGTGTGCTTGAAGAACGCCCGTACCGACCAGGTGTACTGCAAAGATTTCTACCGGGATATTTCACGCTGAACCTCTCAAATCGAAATCCATACTGCCCCGGGCATGAGCCCGGGGCTTTTTTGTGGATACCGCCGCAATCCCTTATAATCAGGGGAGGATTGTCTCGGCCCTCCTCACGAGGAGGCCGTGAAAAGGTGCAGTTTGTAAATTTCTGAAAGGAGGACCCGGAGCGGAGTAAAAGATATCTATGGACCTATTTTTTATCCGGCATGCACAGTCTGAAAATAACGCCCTGTGGTTAAAAACTGGTTCAAGTGCAAATCGAACATCTGACCCCAAATTGACAGAACTTGGCCACCGCCAGGCGGAAAAGCTGGCGGAATTCTTATGTTCGGGCGAGCCCATCGGAGGCTACCCTTACGAGGAAAAAATAAAAGGATCCGATCTGACCCATCTGTACTGCAGCCTGATGGTGCGTGCCGTGCAGACCGGGGCAAAAGTATCGCAGGCGCTGGGGCTGACACTCGAAGCCTGGCCAGACATCCATGAGGAAGGGGGGATTTACCTGGAGGACAAAGAAACAGGCGAGCTGATCGGTCTGCCGGGCAGCGACCGGGCTTTCTTTGCTCAGAACTTCCCGGAATTAAAGCTTCCCGATGATCTTCCGGAGGGCGGCTGGTACAACCGGCCCTTCGAGCCGCTCGAGGCGCGTGTGCCGCGCGCCCGGCGCTTCCTGGAGGATCTGCTGAAACGTCACGGCGGTACGAATGACCGGGTGGCCATCATCAGCCACGGCGGATTTTACAACCGGCTGATCGATGCCCTGCTGGGGTTGGAAAAGCGGGACGGGATCTGGTTCCAGCTCTACAACGTGGGCATGACCTGGATCCGCTTCTTTGATGGCGGGATCGATATCGCTTACATGAACCGCATCGATTACCTGCCGCAGGATATGATCACCTGAAGGCTCTGGATGAAATTCGATTTCCGCACTTCCTGTAACCTGGACCTGCTCAACTTTATCAACGTACTCACCCGCAGCGAGTTTTACGTCCGTGAGCATGGTTCGGCCGCACAGCGGTTCGAAGCCCTGCTTCAGCCAGCGTTCTTCGATGCTGTGCAGGAAGCTGCGGATATTAACGGGAGCCCCATGCTGGGCCCTATCCTTTCTCTGATCGTCTCTGCAGCTCCCCATTTCGAGCGCCGCAGCCTGACAAAGCTGCTTGCCAGTCCGGATTTCCTGTTCGAACACTTTTCCACCACCCCCTACTACAGCGCTGAGAAGTGGCCGCAGCAGGTTTCAATCCTGGGAAAAATTGTTCCCGTGATCCGGGAACTGGAGCGGCTGGGGTTCCGCGAGTACTGGCGCAGCGAGCGTCTGCCGCTGGTCGAGTCTGTGCTGCAGGATCTGAAGCGCTTCGCGGCTCAGTTTCGTCTGGAGGAGGAGATCGAGAACATGCTGGGCAGGGGGCAGGCGCCGGACAGGATCACGGCCTACCTGTGTACGTTCGCCGCCCCGCACGGGATCAAAATATGCGGTCCCCGGTATATTGCTGATGTACGCTTCCCCAGAGAAACGGTCATCGGCGTGGCCGTTCACGAAATGTTCCACCCGCCCTATAATGCCGGCCGGTTGAAGGAGGAGCTGCAGGCGCTTGGAGAAGATCCTTTGCTGGCGGAATCCTTCCGCTCTCAGAATCCGGATTACGCCTACCGTACGATGGAGGGGTTTATCGAAGAAAACGTCGTAGAAGCGATGGCCATTTCCATCTGCCACCGCCTTAACCTGGAACCGGATCCGATGGGCTATTTCGCCCGGCATGATGAAGGCTCGCACCGTTTCTCAGTGGTCCTTTTCGATGAGCTGCGCCGCCGTCCCAAACCGGCGGATGTACCTTTTGAAGAATATTTCCGCAGCCTGGTGCGGCGGCTGCCGCTCGGCGCTCTGGACCAGGTGTATCAGCGTATACTGGAAACCGGGTGAGGCGTTGTTTTCCTTTGCTGTGTGGGGGCTTGAAAACGTAAATGGCGTGAAACAAAGGGGGCCTGTATGTTGAATGAAAGTGCGTTAACAGAATCCATGATCACCACGAACGGTATCCGCCTGCACGTGATGCAGGCCGGGCCGCAGGATGGTCCGCTGGTCGTGCTGCTGCATGGTTTTCCGGAATTCTGGCGGGGCTGGAAGTACCAGATCGAGCCCCTGGCGCTGGCTGGCTTCCGGGTGGCTGTCCCCGACCAGCGCGGTTACAACCTGAGCGATAAACCCCAGGGGCTGGATGCTTACCGGCTGAACCGCCTGGTGGAGGATGTGACCGGCCTGATCCATGCCCTGGGGTACGAGCGGGCCAGCGTGGCCGGACACGACTGGGGCGCGGCCGTGGCCTGGAGCCTGGCGGCCCTGCATCCCGAGATGGTGGAGCATCTGGCGATCCTGAATGTCCCCTATCCGGCGGTCGCTTTCCGGGGCGCCTTTCGCCATCCCGACCAGTTTTTGCGCAGCGCGTATATCGCCTTCTTCCAGATCCCGCTGATCCCCGAAGCGATCCTGCGCAACAACAATTGGGAGCTGATGGTGAGGACCCTGCAGCGCACCAGCCGGCCGGGGACGTTCAGCGAGGCCGATTTCGAACACTACCGCAGCGCATGGTGGCGCAAAGGCGCGATGACGGCCATGCTGAACTGGTACCGGGCATTCATCCGGCGCCCGCCGCAGATCCCGGACCGGCCGGTCATCCAGGTCCCCACGCTGGTGCTGTGGGGGAAGAAGGATTTCGCGCTCAACCCTCACCTGGCTCGCGCAAGCATCGACCTGTGCCCACAGGGCCAGCTGGTCTACTTTGACGAGGCCAGCCACTGGCTGCAGCATGAAGAGCCGGCTGCGGTCAACGCCCGGCTGCTGGACTTCCTGAGAAGTTAAACCCGGAAGCCTGCGGTTCGAACCGCAGGCTTCCGGGTCTCCAGTGAAGACCGGCTCAGATGCGCAGCAGGCGCATACCGTTGAGGATCACCAGCAGGACGGAGGCTTCGTGGACCAGCATACCGCCGGCCATGTGCACCTCGCCCAGCAGCACGCCGGCGAGCAGGAGGGTGACCGTCGCCAGGGCGACGACCACGTTCTGGCGGATGTTGCGCATGGTGGCCCGCGAGATGCGGATGGCCTCGGGGATTTTGTGCAGGTCGTCAGCGATCAGGGCAATGTCGGCGGTCTCGATGGCCACATCCGTGCCCCCGGCACCCATGGCGATCCCGATGTCGGCTGCGGCCAGGGCGGGCGCGTCGTTGATGCCGTCGCCGACCATGGCGACCACCTGACCGCTGCGCTGCAGCTCCCGGATAGCATCCAGTTTCTCCTCGGGCAGCAGGCTGGCGCGCACTTCCTCGATCCCCGCCTCTGCGGCGATGGCACGTGCGGTGAGTTCATCGTCGCCGGTGAGCATGACGATGCGCCGCACACCAGCCTCTCTGAGTTTACGGATCATGCTCGGGCTGCTTTCACGCAGAGGGTCGGAGATACCCAGAACGCCGCCGGGCTGCCCGTTGAGCGCCACGGCAACAGCGGTATGCCCGCGGCTGCGCAGCTCCCGCAGATGCTCCTGCAGCTCAGGGGTGATGGTGACTTCCATTTCCTGCAAGAACTCCTGATTGCCGACCAGGATCTCGACGTTCCCGTAGACGGCGCGCACACCTTTGCCCGTGAAGGTCTCGAACTCGTCTGCAGGCGGAAGCGGCCCGAACTGCTCCTCGGCGGCGAGGCGCACGGCGCGCGCCAGGGGATGTTCAGATCCGCCCTCTGCGATTGCGGCCCAGTATAGCACACCGGCTGCCTGGTCCGGGAGGCTGGCCGCCGTTTCGCCCGCTGGAACGACGGCGGAAGCGAGCTGCGGGACGTTCTGCAGAGCGATGATCTCAGTGACCTGGGGCCGGCCCCGGGTGATCGTGCCCGTCTTATCCAGGGCGACGATTGAGATTTTTCCCGAATTCTCCAGGTATTCGCCGCCTTTGATCAGGATACCGCGCTGGGCGGCGCGCCCGATGCCGGCGACCACCGAGACCGGGGTGGAGATCACCAGCGCTCCGGGGCAGCCGATTACCAGCAGGGTCAGGGCCAGCTCCACGTTGCGGGTGATCAGGAAGGCGACCGCGCTGAGGGCAATGATAAAGGGGGTGTACCAGCGGGCGAAGCGCTCGATGAAGCGCTGGGTGGGCGCCTTCTCTTCCTGGGCTTCTTCAACCCGGCGGATGATGCGCGCCAGGGTGGTATCGGCGCCAACTCCCGTCGCACGCACCCACAGCAGGCCCTCCTGGTTGATCGTGCCGGCAAAGACGGCCGCGCCGGCGGTTTTCACCTCGGGCATCGGTTCACCGGTGATAGCGCTTTCATCCACCACCGAACGCCCGTCGATCACTTCACCGTCTACCGGTATCCTGCCGCCCGGCCGGACCAGCACCGTCTCCCCGACCGCCACTTCGTAGGGGGCAACTTCCAGCTCGCGGCCGTCGCGGATCACCACGGCCTGCATGGGCGCCAGGTCCAGCAGTTCCTCCAGCACTTTTCGGGTGCGGGTGAGCGTGCGGGCTTCCAGGTAGGCTCCCAGGATGAACAGGAAGGTAACTGCTGCTGCTTCCCAGACCTCGCCGATCAGCAGCGCGCCGCTTGCGGCGATGGTCACCAGCAGTTCAATGCTGACATGGCGGTTTCGAAGGCTGTTCCACGCCCGCAGGGCAATATCCCAGCCGGCGGCGATGGCTGCGGCTGCATACAGCCACCTGCCGGCTGCTGCGAAGGAGAACAGGTGCGTGGCAGCCAGTGCGGCGATGATCAGACTGCCGCTGGTGATCAGCAGCAGTTCGCGCCGTTGTTTGATATCCTGCAGCCGGGTTTTTAATCCTGCCATATCACACCTTTCCTGTCGTCACTAAAACGCAGAGACTCTGGCTTCGTATCCGGCGGATTTCACAGCGGCCACCAGCGTTTCGGCTTTCACCCGCTCCGGGTCGTGTTCGACCTCGATGCGGCCGGTGTTGAAATGCACAGTGGCTTCCTGAACGCCGTCGAGATTCTTCAGCGCTTTTTCGATTTTTGCCACGCAGGACGGGCAGGAGAGTTCCTGACTTCGTAAAATGGTTTTCATCTCTACATCCTTTCTTTGAAATGATTGATGATTTACGACCAGAGTTTAGCCGTATCGGACAAATCCTTCCATGATCTGGATCAATTAACCGCACCCATTTTGGACGAATTTTGGGAATTAAATAAAGAAAGCCATGCGCGCGCATGGCTTTCCGGACATTCAGCTTGCTTTTGGCCGGGGATTATGTCATCCCTTCCCCGGCCAGTTCCACCAGGCGGTCGCGGTCGGAGATCGCCACCCACTGGCGCCCGCTCTCGATCAGGCCTTCTTTCTGGAACTGGCTCAACACCCGGCTGACGGTTTCGGTGGTGGCGCCGGTCATCTGCGCCAGGTCATCGCGCGACAGCGGGGTCTCGATCAGGATGCCCTGCGCCTGCTGCTTGCCCAGCTTGGCGGCGAGCTTCAACAGGGTGTGGGCGATGCGCCGGTCGACAGGCAGAGCGCTGAGCATGCGCACGGCTTCCTGAGCATCGAGCAGGCGCCGGTTCAAAATCCGGAGCACACGCAGCGCCACGTCCGGGTAGCGGTCCAGGATCTGGCGGAACCGCTGCCGGTCGATGCTCAGGCTGCAGACCGGCGTGTGCGCCAGGGCCGTATCCGTGTACTCGTCGTCCTCCTCGAAAGACAGGCTGCCGAAGTACTCACCCGGCACCAGCAGATCCAGCAGGACATCTTTCTCGCCGTCGCCGTGCCTCAGCAGCTTGACGCGCCCGTCGGCGACCACGTACAGGCGTTCGGCCGGGTCGCCCTCATGGTAGAGATATTCTCCAGCTGTGTAGCCGCGCTCGACAAACATCGCGTTGACCGCTTCCAGCTCGTGGGGCTTTAACCCGGAAAAGAACGGCACCCGGCTGAGGATCTCCAGACGCACCTCTACCGTGCACATATGCGGTTCAACCGGCTCGAGTTCAATAGGAGATTTTCTGCGCTCTGACATGCTTTTTACCTGCCGCTGTATTCGTCCCCTTATTGTAGCCCATTCCCGTCTGATTAATGGATAAAGACCGGGTGAGAATATCCGGAAGCCGGGATCGTTGACGGCAGTGCCCCTTCTTGCTATAACCAGAGTGCAGGTTCATATCTCAGACGGGCGGAAACCAGAAGGAGGGGTTATGGAATTCCAGTCCTATGCCTACGGGAAAAATCACTGGGCTCTCGAGCCGGATCTGCCTCACATCCTGCGGCGCTACTGGCCGGGGTTCTCCGGCTTTGAAAAGCAGCTGCACGAGTTCGGCGCGCTGGCGGGAGGACGCGCGTATGCGGTTGCCGATACCGTGGACCGGGCGGCGGCGCCGGAGCTGGTCACGATGGATTTAGACGGGCGGCGCGTGGACCGTGCCCGCCTGGCGCCGGAGCACATGGCGCTGCTGCGTGACATGGCCTGGATCAACCGGCCACCCTACGAGGGCGGCTCCTGGCACGCTCACTTTGCGCTGGGCTACCTGCTGGCGGATACCGGGCTGTACTGCTCGCTGATCGTCACCAACCAGACGGCGTATGCCATCTACAAGTACGCCCCTGAGCACAGCCGCTGGATCGAGCCCCTGCTCTCGGGACAGGCCTGGGGGGCGACCTGGATGAGCGAGACGCACGCCGGCAGCGACCTGGGGGCCAACCGCACCCTGGCCCGGCGGGATGATTCGGGCTGGCACCTGGATGGAAACGACAAGTATTTTGCCAGCAACGCCGGCCTGGCCGATCTGGCCATCGTCACCGCCCGTCCGGAGGGGGCGCCAGATGGCCCGAAGGGGCTGGCGCTGTTCCTGGTGCCGCGCCTGGACGAGGCCGGCCGGCTTAACTTCTACGTGCGCCGCCTGAAGCGCAAAAGCGCCACACGCGCCGTCCCTACCGGCGAGGTGGAGTTCCACAACACGCAGGCTTACCTGATCGGGGAAGCGGAGCTGGGGATTTACTACACCCTGGAAAACCTGACCGTTTCGCGCCTGGCCAACGCCGTGGGGGCGATGGGGCTGGCGCGCAAGGCGCACCTGGAGGCTCTGTACCGCGTCTGCGCCCGGCAGGCCTTCGGCTCAGCTCTGAGCGAGCATCCCCTGATCCGCATGGACCTGACCGATCTGGCCGTGCGCACCGCCGGCGGCCTGGCGCTCACCTTCCATGCTGTGCAGGCCTTCGACCAGGCCTGGCAGCAGCGCCCGCCTTACACGGCCGCCTACCACACGGCGCGCTTCCTCTCCCATCTGGCCAAAAACCGCACCGCGGAGCATGCCGCCGAGGTCACCCGGCAGGTGATGGAGCTGTTCGGCGGGGTCGGGTTCATGGAGGATTTTGCCATCTCGCGCCTGCACCGTGAGGCCCTGGTGACCGCCATCTGGGAGGGGGCCAGCAATATCCAGGCCCTGGACCTGCTGGAGGCCATGCACAAAAAACACGCCCACGAAGGCTTTCTCGATGAGATGATCCCGCTGCTGGAACATGCCGGGACTCCCGATGCCCGCCTGGCAGCCCAGACGATGGGGGCGACCCTGGAAAAGCTGGCGCAGCTCCCGCCCGCGGAGGCGCAGTGGTACAGCAAGGACGCCCTGACCGCCCTGGCCGACAGCGCCGCAGTGGCGCTGCTGTATGCCTTGGCGGAGCAGGGCGGTGAGCGCTGGGCCCGCCAGGCCGCGCTGTATACCGCCCGCTTCCTGCGCCGGGAGAGCTACCCTGCCTGGGCGCGCGACGACCGCGAGGTCTGGTTTCCCCTGCAGGACATCTGAGCCGCCGCGCCCGCAGGCTGCTTCGACGAAGCATGCCTTGTCATGCGTAACATGCGCAGCATGTCCATATCCATGCCGCTCCGCGTGCCTGTGGGGTGGTCAATGATTGCCCTTCTTCCCCTCGGTACTAATGGCCTACTTGACGCTAAAACATGTGTTCTAATATAATTCCTCGTGCGAGGGTATTCCGTTGTCTGATCATCCACTTAAGCGCCTCTGGGAACGTTTGCGCCGCGCTCTCAGGAGCGACAGCCCCTCACGCCGTTCTTTCAACCTGGATCAGGAGCTGGTCCAGACAGTGCAGGGACTGGCCGACCGGGAGCAGCGTGCGCCGGAAGATGTGGCCGCCGACCTGCTTTCTCTGGGCCTGTTCCACCGCAGCGCCTCCAGCGATCTCTGGCAGCGCTGGAACGCTCTTTCCCCCCGCGAGCAGCAGGTTGCAGCCCTGATTTGCATGAATTTAACCAACAACGAGATCGCGGCGCGCCTGGCAATCTCCCCTGAAACGGTCAAAACGCACGTGCGCAATATCCTGTTCAAGTTCGGTCTGCACAGCAAAGCCGAGCTGCGCCTGATCCTCTCCGACTGGGATTTCAGCGCCTGGTACCACCTGCTCTATTGATTGCGCGCACGAGCGCTCTTTTTCCATTTCCCCCTGTAACCTCAATTTCAACAATTATGTTGGGGCGGGCGAGTGCTTCCCCGGCTGTTTGCATTTGTGGGATATAATAGGCTCTCCTAGAGGTTTCTATTTGATGGAATTACATCGTTTTCGCCCCGCCGCGGCGGATTCCCTTAATGGTAATCCGGAAATATTCGTATTAAAGGGCGACGCCTGCTCGGGTCTGGTCACAGACATCCGGCCGGTCGGGGAGGGGACTGGCCTGCCCCCCCGCCGGGAGATGAACGGGCGCCCTTTCCGCCTGAAGGTGCTGCATGTGAACGACCTGCACGGCAGCCTGGTGCGCTTGAGCCCCTATGGCGAGCTGCCGGTGTTCTCGCGCATCGCCTGGCGCGTGCGGGAGCTGCGCCGGCAGTGCCGGCATGACCCGGACAGCGGTGTGCTGTTTGTATCGGCCGGCGATGAGCTGGCGGGCTCGCTGTTTGAAGGGCTGCTGGACGACCTGGGGAGCTCCTGCTCGCATGCGGCCTACCGCCTTTACTCGGCGGCCGGGTTGAACGCGGCGGCGCTGGGCAACCACGAGCTCGACCTGGGCGTGCAGGGGCTGAGACGGGCCATCGGCCAGGAGGCGCGCTTTCCGGTGCTGGCGGCCAATTTGCCGCTTCCCGAAGCGCTGAAGGACTGTATTTTTCCCGCCGCCGTGCTGCTCGTGAAGGGGATCCGCGTGGGCATGATAGGGCTGACGGCTCCCATTCAGGGCAACCGCGGTGCAAGCCAGGGCCTGCAGCCGGTCGACCCGCTGCCGGTGCTGCGCAACCTGCTGCCGGCGCTGCAGGAGCTGTGCGACGTAATCCTGATCCTCAGCCATCTGGGATACAGCCTGAACACAGCGACGGCGCCGGTGAAGGACGCCGGCGACCGCGAGCTGGCCCAGCAGCTTCCCCGGGGTGTGGTGAGCCTGATAGTGGGCGGGCACACACACCTGGCGCTGAACGAGAACGGACTGCAGCAGAGCAACATCGTCAACGGCATTCCCATTGTGCAGGCGGGCATGTCCGGGCGCTACCTGGGCGAGGTAACCATCACCCGCAACGGCGCCACAGCCGTCACCAGCGCCCGGCTGCTGCCCACGGCCGACCTGCCCTGCGACGAGGGTTTTGACCGGGCACAGGTGCGCCCGCTGCTGGAGGACGTGCGTCCGCTGCTGGAACGACGCTACGGGCGCGTGGCCAGCCACCCCGACCTGCTGGAAGATGCGCTGCGCAACGACTTCGCCGCCGGCGAGTCCGCGCTGGCGAACTATCTGGCCGATGCCCTGGTCCGGCGCTGCCGGGAGCAGGGGGTGGACGTGGATTTCGCCGTGCTGGACGCCTCGGCGGTCAACGCCGGTTTGCCGGCCGGCGGCACCCTGAAGGGCAGGGACCTCTACCGCCTGGTGCCGTATGCCGACACAATTCGCACCTGCCGCATTGACGGCCGCCAGCTCCTGGCCCTGCTGCAGGACAACGCCTGCCGGCTGGACATGCCCGGCGAGCCGCACACCGAGCGCGGTTTTCTGCACTTCAGCCGTGAAGTGCGCTACCAGATTTGCGCGGCAGGGGACGGACGACCGGCATCTGTGTACTGCGCCAGCTTCAACGGCCGGCCGCTGGAAGAACTGCTGGAGCAGGATTTCGTGTTCGCCGCCCCCAGCTTTGTCCGCCGGCTCGCCGCGGCCTGGGAAAAGGAGGCCCGGGAGGCCGGATCCCTGCCCCTGGTCGATCTGCGCTCCTGGGGTTTCGAGGATACCGGCCTGTCCCTGCGCCGGGAAATTATGGAGTATGTACGCCTGCAGGGCGGGGTGCTGGACGTGTGTCGCGACGGCCGCCTGCAGGTCGTATACCGTTGAACTTCTCCTTCGTTATTTTCAATCATCACCCCTCAGTCAGATAACCGCCGGCGCGGTTGAAAAGAGCCGTGACCATTTTTCATCATTCTGCGGATTTCAGCGCTTGCCCGCGTCCGCCTTCATTCAAGCACGGCTCTGACGCCGAACAACTGCATCCGCACCCGGCCGGCATCGGCCCTGCCCAGCATGTGGATGTCCTCCCTGTTCAGCTCCACCTGCAGGGCAAAGTCCTGCTGCAGGGAGGCCTCGAACACCACGATCAGCGCTTCAGGGTCATCATCGGCCGCAATGCGGTTAAGGGCGGTTTTCCCGCACGCCTCGCAGCGGTGAACCAGCATCAGCTCGCCGCCCGCACCGGAAGCGTACTTCTTGCGCACCCGTTTCTGGCTCAGGCCCACGGGCCTCATGGGCGCCTTACAGGCCGCCAGCCGGTCGCCGGCTTCGAACTGGTCCAGGTGACGCGACCACAGGCAGTAAGGGCAGTGGTTGCGGTTGACCACGCCTGATAGCGCAGGATCCGCCAGCACCAGGCCCGCACAGTGGGTGCAGCGGAACTCCTTCTCTTTCTGGTAGAGGATATCCGCCAGCTTCAGGCGGCTGCGCCGGTTTCCGGGGCTGGCCGGGCCCCTTTCATAGACCGGATAAAGTCTGCTGTCCTTCATACCTCAGCCCTCAAGCGCAGATAGCTGTAGTAGCGGCGCGGGCTGATCCTGCCCTGCACTACCGCCTGGCGGATGGCACAGCCCGGCTCTTCGTCATGCCGGCAGTCCAGCCCAAAGCGGCAGCGGCCGGCAAAGGGGCGCATCTCGGGGAAGAACAGCGTCAGGTCGTCAGCATTCACGTCCCACAGGCCGAACTCGCGCACGCCGGGGGTGTCCACGATCGCGCCGCCCATATCGAGAGGGAACATCTCCGGGTGGGTGGTGGTGTGCTTTCCCTTACCGGTGGCCTGGCTGACCTCGCTCACGCGCAGCCCCAGGCCGGGCTGCAGGGCGTTGAGCAGGGTGGTCTTCCCGACCCCCGACTTGCCCACCAGCACAGAAATACGGCCCTGCAGCGCCTGTTTGAGCGCCTCCATGCCTTCACCCGTTCTGGCGCTGACCAGCTCGACCCGGTATCCGATGCGGCGGTAATCTTCCACGGCTTCCCGGATCTCCTCGTCGAGTTCGCTGCCTGTACGTAGGAGGTCCAGCTTGGTGATGCACACCAGCACGGGCAGCTCGAGCGATTCGGCTGAAACCAGGTAGCGGTCGAGCATGTTCCACCTGGGGGGCGGTTCTGCGGCGGCGAAAACGGGCACCACCAGATCCACATTGGCGGCGATGACCTGCTCGACAGGGTGGTTTCCGGGCAGGGCGGCGCGGCGCGAGAACCGGCTGCGGCGGGGCAGCACGGCGACCACCGTACCGCCGCCTTCCTGCGTATAGGTGAACTCCACCCGGTCGCCCACCGTCAGGGTTTCGACTGCCAGCTCATCTGTGAGCACTTCCTTCGCAGAATACGAGCGCCGGCGGCGGTTGCCGTTCCGGCCTGTTCGCCGCTCGTCGTTCGCCGGAACGGACTGCTTTTTTAGATGTACGGCGATCCTGCAGGGGATCATCTGCTCGCCGTTGAAAACGGTATAAAAACCGGTTGACTTGCGGTACACGATTCCCTGGTGAATCGATTGGTTCGATAAAGTATTCATCGCTAGGGTTTCCTGAATAAAAAAGCCAGCCGTAGGGATGTATCCCGTGGCTGGCTGATATCTCTCCATTAAGCGCGCCTGAACAGCGCTGTGCTTGAGAACGCTCCTTGCCGGCCGGGGCAGAGCCCATCCGGGGAGGGGAGTTCGCGGCCGTCCTTAATGTGGTTAAAAAAAGGCCACGGGGCATGAGCGCACCCGCGGCTGGAGGTTTTTAATCAGAAAACCTTATACAGCGGCGTGGAGACGCGCCCATGCATCTTGAACCGTGTCAAGCACAGCGACTTTTCGTAACATTGACGCGCCTCCTTTCCTTAATAATCGAACCTTATCCACAAACAGCGGGCCGAGTTTATCATGATAAACTGAATCCTGTCAAGGAGAATTCAATCCATTTCCTGCAGGCCGCTAGGGCTCAAACACGCCGGTGTTCCCCTGTGCATCGCGATATTCGATGCGCGACCGACCGGTCAGCAGGTCAACGTGCAGCCGGCAGCACTGCTCGCCCATCTGCCAGGCCAGGCGCAGTTCCTGTTCGGGGGAGGGGAGCACCTCGAAATCGCCGTTGAAGGCAGGGAACTCGTTGCGGAAGCGCATCAACCGCAGCAGCCGCTGCACCACCGGCTTGTTCAGATCGCGCTCCACCTCCTCGGTGGAGTAGTTGTGGCGGTTGATGGCGCGGCCCTCGCCGGTCTGTTCCACTGCGGCCGGGTCGTTTTCCCCGGCCAGCAGGCCCACATAGTACACCTGGGGCACACCGGGAGCGAAAAACTGGATCGCCCGGGCGCTGATATAAGCGTCGTCATCGTTCCCCAACGCCGAATAGTAAGTGCAGTTGATCTGGTGGGCGTCGAACCCCCCCGGCCCTTTGTGTTCGTCGGACAGGATGCGGTTCAGGTTCGCGCCGCGCTGCAGGCAGGCCTCCACCACCCGGCGCGCCGCTTCCAGGTCGAGCACATCTTCGATATCCGGCAGCACCGGGATGCCGTCGTGGCAGTCGAGCATGGTGAACTGGCGCCGAGGGCACACTTTCAGATGATCCTGCAGCGCATGGCTGGAGCGGTTGAGCAGCGTGTGCAGCACCAGCAGGGGCAGCACAAAGTTGTACACCCAGTAACCGTGCCCGGCCAGCCGGAGCTGGGTGGAAATGTGATCGTGCACCTCCAGCAGCAGTTCGATCCCGGCGAGGCGCGCCTGCGTCTCGATCCACTCCAGGAAGGCGTAGATCTCCGGCTCCACCATGAAGCAGCTCGTCCCCGGCTTTTTGATCACGTAGCCGACGGCGTCCAGGCGCACCATTTTGATTCCCTGCTGGCCCAGGTGCTCCAGGATCTCGGTGAGCAGCTTACGCGCAGCCGGGGAGTTGACATCCAGGTCGATCTGCTCCGACCAGTCGCGCGTCCCAAACGTGGCCCACACGCGCTCGATCTCGCCGGTCTCCTCGATCGCAATGTCGGCGAAGGGATGCTCCGGCCGGCGCAGGAAGATTTTGGCCACGTCCTGCGGGTCGGGGACGCCCCCGGGCCAGACTTTGTCCAGGGTCAGGAAGAGGTCGGCATACGGCGAGCGGCGCCCCTTCTTCTGAAAGTCCTGGAAATAGACCGAGCGGCGGGAGATGTGGTTGACCATCAGGTCGACGAGCAGGTCGAAGCGCTCGCTGAGTTTACGGATGTCCTGCCAGGAGCCAAACTGCGGGTCGATTTCGAAATAGGAGATCGGGGCAAATCCCCGGTCGCCGGAGGACGGGTAGGGCGGCAGCAGGTGGACACCGCCTTTGAAAATGTCGCTGAAGCGGCGGTTGAGGATCTCGTTCAGGGCTTTGAGGTCGCCGCCCAGAGAGTCAGGGTAGGTGATGAGCTGGATCTGATTACGTATCGTCATGCGGGCTGTCCTGTGAAGAAACTGGTCCAGCGCGAGCTGAACCGCTGGATATTATATCCGGGCCTGTGTTTTTCGTATAAAATCCTCATGAGAAAGGCGCAGAGGGTGTGATCATCCGGGCGCCCTGGCTGAACTGGAAACCAAACCGACTGGAGAAGGAAGCAGCGGATGAGCATCCCCAAACGCAGCGAAATTCATCCCGGGCAGCGCGTACAGATTATTGAAAAGCACAACCAGCGCAGCGGCATACGCACTGAAGGGATCGTCAGGCGCATCCTGACGAACAGCCCCACGCACCCGCACGGAATTAAGGTGATGCTGGAGGACGGGCGGGTCGGGCGCGTGCAGTCCATCGTCGCTGGGAAGGGTGCGCTGGAAGTGGATTGATGATGGACACGCTGGAACATTTCGAGCAGCAGGTACAGAAAGGGCTGGCTCAGGAGCTGCGCGGTTGGGATTTCACCTGGCTGCATGCCCATACGCGCAGCAGCCAGCTGCCCTGGGACTACCGCCAGATCGTGCTGGAGCACATGAAAGGTGTGCAGTCCCTGCTGGATGCCGGCACCGGTGGTGGGGAGTTCCTGGCCTCGCTGGCGCCGTTGCCGGCGGACACGCACGCCACCGAGGGCTATGCGCCCAATGTGCCGGCTGCCCGACGGCGCCTGGAGCCGCTGGGTGTGAAAATTGCCGACGTCACCGGAGACGATGAGCACCTGCCGTACCCGGACCGGTCCTTCGACCTGGTGATCGACCGCCATAACGGCTGTGAGCCTGCGGAGGTGTATCGCGTGCTGCGTCCGGGCGGCCTTTACATCACCCAGCAGGTGGGCGGCGAGAACTGCATGGACCTCAATCGCTTCCTGCAGGAGCAGCCTGTATACCCGTACGCCCACGTGCAGCTCGATGCGCACGTGCGTCAGCTTCAGGAAGCGGGCTTCACCATTTTACGGGCCGAAGAAGCCTTCCCCGAGTGGACCTTCCTGGACACTGCCGGGGTGGTCTATAATCTGAAAGTAGTGCCCTGGCAGATCGAAGATTTTTCGGTGGAAAAGTACCGCGACGCGCTCTACCGCCTGCACCAGCAAATTGAAAAAGATGGCGGGTTCACGGTGCGAGAGCACCGCTATCTGATTGTGGCCGAGAAGACCGGCTGAATGCCGGTTATGGATCGAAAAAAGATGCCCGTCTCCTCAAGGAGACGGGCATCTGCGTTTACCGGGAGTGGTTATCCACACCGGATCAGCCAGCAGCGTTAAGTTTTTCGACGTAGATCTGCACTGCCTGGCGCATAAAGCCGGCCAGGTCGGGGTGGATGCGCACGAAGGTGGCGTTGAAATCCGGGTCGTCGTTATAGGCATTCGCCAGGCCCAGCAGGATTTCAGGGGTCGGCTCGTAGAAGTAGCGGATGTGCTGATGCCAGCGGGCCACGGCGTGCTGCGCGGCGGGACTGGCGGGCCCCAGCGGCATGGCAGCCAGCAGATCGCGATAGACCGCTTCCCCTTCCTCACCGATGCGCTGTTTCTCCTCGGCCGTGTAGCGCTTCCAGCGCTGCTGCGATTCGCGGGCTTTCTCTCCCCAGCGGCGCAGAGCTTCCTGCTCATATTCGGCCTGCTTTTCTTCGCTCAGGCCCTCGAAGAGTTGTTTCGTCTCCATTTCGATGTTTCCTTTCAAATATTGAATGGTCTGCTCGACGGTGTGCACGAGCTTTTCCAGGCGCTGAATGCGGCCTCGCAGGGCCTGGCGGTGGCGTTCCAGGGCCTGCAGCAGGTCGAAGTCGGGCCGGTCGAGCAGGGAGCGGATTTCGTCCAGGCTCAGGCCCAGCTCGCGCAGGAACAGGATCTGCTGCAGGCGCAACACGGCTGTGCGCCCGTACTGGCGGTAACCGTTATACGGGTTGCGTTCCGGCCGGAGCAGACCGATCTCGTCGTAGTAGTGCAGGGTGCGCGCGCTGACCCCCGCAATACGAGCGAGCTGTTTCACGGTGTAACGCGTTTCCGTATCCATGCCGCACATTCTAAACCATTACGCAGCGTTAAGGTCAAGGGTTAAATCATTCGAAATTCCCTCTTGACCTTAACGCTGCGTCATAGCCTACAATGCAGGCCGTAAAAAAACGGCCCCCGGGTGCCTGCCGCAGCCCGGGCAGGCCGGTTCAGAGGAGGTAAAAAAATGAAAACGATCTGGACCCCCACCCGTGAATACTACCGGCGAATCCTGGAGGCTGGCGACCCCGAAACCCGCTGCCGTCTGTACCTGGATCTGCTGGTGGAACCCTGGCAGTCCATGATGACCAGCATGCCCGGTGTGCAGCAGGATGATCCCCTGGCCGGGGCGCGCGCCTGGGCCTGGCTGCTGCCAGATCAGGTGACGGAGATGCGCGCCATGCTCGAAAAGCTGGAGGCCGCGCAGGCCTGGGAACGCGGCGGCGAAGCGATCGAAGAAGCCGCACGCCGCTTCGACCGCTGGCAGGGGCGCATCCCGTTCGACACGGTCACCGGCTGGCTGGTGCTGGGCGACCCGGCGCATTCCAACCCGTTCGAGCGCGGCTACACCGGCGCGACCGACTGGTTCCAGCCGCGCCTGATCGGCCAGATCTGGGATCCGAACGATTACAACCTGCCCCGCCTGCCAGCCCTGCTGGCCCACGAACTGCACCACCTGGTGCGCATGCGCCTGTTCCCCTTCAACCCCATGACCACGACCGTGGCCGATTACATCGTGATCGAGGGCACGGCCGAGGCCTTCGCTGCCTCGCTGTACGGTGAAGACAAAGTGGGTTACTTCATCACCGAGTTCGACCCGGCGGATTTCGAGCAGGCCCGCCGCCTGGTCGGGCAGGGGCTGCAGGCCAGCGGCTTCGATGTGATCCGCGGTTACATCTTCGGCGACGCCCTGGCCGAACGCTCCGGCTTCCGCCCCGTGGGCGGCATGCCCACCTACGGCGGCTACACCATCGGCTACCACATGGTGCAGGCCTTCCTGCAGCGCAGCGGTCTGTCGATCGAAGAGGCCACTTTCCTGCCTGCGGACCAGATCGTGCGCGGCTCGGGGTTCTTTGCATGAGCCGTTCAAAGCGGCGGATTAAAAGCGTGCTCTCCCTGTGAACCAGGGAGAGCACGCTGCATTTAGCGGATTGTGGGCCGGGACTACCTGAGAATGCCCGGCAGATAGACTTTTTGATTCACGCCGGGCTGCGGTGTGCCGGTGGGTGAGGGTGTGGGCGAGGGGACGACATTCACCAGCCCGGCATCGAGGCTGGTTATTGAAATCACATTTGGTGCAATGGAGATGATGTGCGTAAAGCCGGCGTCAACCCCGGCCGGGTTAATGTCGCTGTCCCTGGTATCGTCCGGGCCCTGGTTGGCAGGCGAGAAAGATGCGCCAGGCGGCGGGATGACGCGGATGCGGTAATCCCCTGGCACGGGGGCCAGTAAAGAGTAATTACCACTGCTGTTGGTGGTAGTGCTCTGGAACATCAGCGTTTTGGCGCTGTTCCACAGCTGCACCACCACCCCGCCCACGCCTGGCTCTCCGGAATCCTGAATGCCGTTCCCATTCAGGTCGTGCCAGACGAAATTTCCCAGGTTAATGGGTATGGGCGTGCGGGTTGGTGTGGGAGGATGATATTTGACGATGCCGGCATCAATGCTTGTGATGCTGATCAGGTTGCTCTGAAAAGTATAAACATTGGTAAACCCCTGATCAGGACCGGAAGGGTTGATGTCGCTGTCTATAGTGTCATCGCCTCCGGCGCCGTCCATGATGGTGAAAAAATCTGCGGGGTCCGGGAGCAGGACGCGCACCCTGTAGGTCCCCGGCGCGGGAGCGGACAGGCTGTAAAGACCGCTGCTGTTCGTCACGGTGCTGTCGATCAGCAGGGTCTTGGCAGCGTTCCACAGTTGTACCGTCACCCCGGCCAGGCCCGGTTCTCCGGGGTCCTGCCGGCCGTCCTTATCCCGGTCGTCCCAGACGAAATTTCCGACGTTGATTGGAACCGGTGTGCGCGTGGGCGTTGGAGAAGGAGTCTGGGCCTGAGCGGCCGGCCAGGGGAGCAGCAGACTTAAAAGACAGGCTAGAAGGACAAGCGAGATCAGGCCTGTTTGATGGAATCGCTTGTGCATGACAGCTCCCTTTCCCCCAGAATCAGATTTATAGATAGGCGATAGATTTTTTGATTATATCCGAAATTGGATAAAATCTGTCGTATATATGCGCGCCTGGTAGAGATGCGGCGCTTTGACTCTGGTCCGGTAGAGGTTTATGAAGGTTGGGCTGCGAGGGGAAGGGATGGTAAGTGTTCTGGCGGCTGAAGCCGCAGCTATTAAGAGCACAAAACCCGGCCTTCGCCTGGTTGTGGTTTATCATCTAAAGCAATGTAGTGTAGATAAGGCCCCGTCGATGAGTCGGGGCCTTATACTTAGGATTAATCACCACTGGGGCAGATTAGCCAGGTGGGTATAGCAGGTCACCTTTGGTGAGCAGCGGCTCTCAACACTCACTGAACCCGCAGGCGTAGCACTTGCGGCAGCCTTCTTCGTTGACCACGGCGGCCTGACCGCACTCGGGGCACAGGTCGCCGATTTTCATCGGCATGGGCGGGCCGGCGGGAGCTTCAGCGTCCATGTCGAACAGGCTCTCGCCCTGGAAGCCGTTGTTGTTCGTCTTCGGGGCCGGTTCGCTGCCGTGCTGCTCACCGGTGCTGTCCAGGTACTCGCCCAGGGCCTGGGCCACGCCGTCGGGCAGGGAGCGCACCCGGTTGGGGCCGAAGCCGAGCGAACGCCCGCCGCCGATGCCCGAGAGCTGGCGCACCACTTCGCGCAGGCGGTCGCGCGGCGCCACCGGCGAGGCCAGGCGCAGGATGTAAGACACCAGGCGGCCGATGGCCTCCGAGACGGCAGCCGTGTCGGAGCCAGCCTTGGCGGTGTTGATGAAGACCTCAAAGGGCTGGTTGCCGCCGTTCTCGTTGATGGTGACGAATGCCTTGCCCAGCGGCGTGCCAATGTGAT
>Ga0134098_1000984_pt1 | contig 26106 bp, 26 predicted proteins | sample 9_3taG_FD_94456 | JGI IMG/M metagenome (GOLD analysis project Ga0134098, IMG submission 94456) | Switchgrass degrading microbial communities from high solid loading bioreactors in New Hampshire, USA - 9_31_10_142_A3 metaG | ecosystem: Engineered > Bioreactor > Semi-continuous > Anaerobic >... | reverse complement strand
TTCCGCGAACAATCACGCACATAAAAATACAGGGCTTCCCGGAATCTCCGCCGCTGGAAAGAACATTTCCCGCGTGCGGCAAATCACCGGAAAGCCCTGTATTCAAGCCGTTTTTCAGGCGCTTATTTGTTTTTTACATTTGTCATCAATGTCACGCACTCAACATGTGTGGAGTGCGTAACATTGATGTCAAGGGTTGAGAAATAAAAAACTGAAAAGCTTGTAAATAAAGGGTTTCCAGACATTGATCCTTTTTATCAGCTTTGCCTGAGGGGACAATGTCAGGAAGCCCTTATTTTTGTCCGCGGGAGCATATCAAACGACCTAATAATGTAACTCTGTTTCTGCCGTAGAGCTTCAATGCTTTCTCAACTTACATCTTTACTATCTCACTTTCATAATTTAGAAAAATGACTTTTTTGTTACTAATTATAATCATATTCAACCTATCCTTACAGCCTGCCGCTGTAATAAAATACCATTGGTAATTTGCTGCTTCTGGCAGCACCCGGATTGGAAATCATTTTTTGAGAGGGGGGCTAATATGAAAAAGCTCATTTCAATAGCATTGTGTTTCATGCTGGTGTTTACAATGTTTAAGCCGGTATTCGCGGACAGCGGCACAGTAGCATGGACCGGAGCTGTGAACAATTCATGGCACGAGCCTGGAAACTGGTCGCCTCAGAGAGTACCCGGTCCGGGAGATACGGCAGTCATCCCTGATGAGGCAAGAGTTGTAATCTCCAACGATACAAATGTAACCCTGGACTGTTCCGGCGAAATAACGGTGGAAGCAGGAGCAAATCTTACACTGACAGGCTCCAACCATTTGAGAGACGGAGGCCTTTTTGGGCCCGGCAGCATCACCATAACCGGAGAAGGAAGTGAGCTCATATGGTTCAAAGGAGGAATCGATGGCGAAGGTGCCCTGATTATTGATTCCGGTGCCCGGCTCGTCATAGATACGGAGTTCAATGAAATCCATGAATACCACATAACAGTATTGATGTATCGTCCCCTGATAAACAACGGGCTTGTAGCTGTGGAGAGAGGTGACCTCTTGCTTATCGGAGGAAGCGAAGGCACCGGTTCTTTCACTATTGCCGAAGATACATGGCTTTCTCTTGAAGAAGGTGAATTTGACATCAATGGGGACATTGTCAATGAAGGCTTCTTTATAGTATGGACAGAGGGTGCCGTAAATTTCAACGCCGATTACAGGCAGGGAAATACGGGCTGTTTAAAGCTTAATCTCCTGACAAACGACTCTGAAAGTTATAATAAAGTTCGCTTCAATGGCAATGTCGAATTGGATGGAAAGCTGGAATTGCTGGCATTGGATTTATCACCGGGGGATTTACTGTCACCGGGAGATTCTTTTGAAATCATGACCTATGCTTCCAGAACCGGTGAATTTGCAAAAATCATACTTTCTCCGTTTAATATCAACCTTGAACCTAACTATGGGGATACAAGCCTGATGCTGACCATTACGCAGGATGATATCGCCCCTACATTAGTTGATTTCCAACCGGCAAATGGCACAATCTTCCCGCCATATACAACAGTAGAAAGACTCCAACTGGAGTTTAACAAACCGGTTTGGGGTGGAAGCAGCGATACCGAAGAGAAAAAACTTTACATATATGAGGAAGGGCAGGAAGATCCCATATTCGAAGTAGTGCTTAGTCCTGACGATGATTGGCCCAGTATGTACGGCAACGGTGATTCATTAATTACAGTGGAATTTGGGAGCATTACTCTGGAATCAGGAAAGACCTATTACATTCTGATTGACGAGGGCGGTTTTGTGGACTGGGCAGGGAACAGATATCCCGGTATAAGCGATAGCAGTAACTGGAGCTTTTCTTTAACAGAAGATAACCAGCCTCCCACCGCTCCCGCCAATCTTAGGTGTGCATCCAAAAACTCGAGTAGAATTACTCTGCAATGGGATCCCTCCACAGACGATTATGGCGCTGTCATGTACCGGATCTATGGGAAAGAGGACGGGGATGAACATTTCGTTTATATTGGCGAAACGAGCAGCACAACCTATACGCTGACTAAACTGAGTTCTCAGCGTTATCTTTCTTCGTCTACCACTTATGTTTTTTACGTCCAGGCCGTAGACGACAGGGGCAATGAATCGGAACAATCCAACAGTCTTGCCGTGACCACCTCTCCGCCTCCTCAACTTCAATGGGATAGAAGCTTCATAGCATACTTCGAACCCGTCGTTCCATTCTCCATGTATTACGATTTTACCTACGGAGACGGAAAATACTATGTGGTAGGCACACATAGAACCATATTATCAAACTACGACCTCATTAATAATTTCTGGACCCTTGAATACGGTCCACAAATTCTTGAGCCGGAATTAAAAGGAGTCGCTTACAGCAACGGCAGACTTGTGGCAGTCGGCGGCAGTTCCGTTTACTCGAAAACCTCCGATGGTAATTGGACCATAAGCAAGCCCGGAAGCGGAACCGCAACCCTTGAAGATATAGCCGTAGGTATGAACAAGGAAACCGGCGGCGACATCTTCGTAGCAGTAGGCCCCAAGCAGATCTGGTGGTCTGAAAACGGAGTCGATTGGGAGTCTTGCTCCCTTCCCTACAAAATCCAAAACAGTGATTGCAGATTCTATGCCGTCGAAGCTGACGAACAAGGCAATTTCATAGCCGTAGGCTGTGTATACGACTCGTATAGCGCAAACAGCACCCTTCTGATCTGCAAGTCAACCAACGGCAAGGATTGGTATACGACTCTGGTTTCGAGCGCTACAGGCCAACTGACGGGACTTGCATACGGTAACGGAACCTTTGTTGCCAGCGGTGGTTCAGTCCCTGAAGTTTTAATATCTCATGACACAGGAAGCTCCTGGGTAAGATCGGAGACTACGGGTACGACATACACGGATATAGCATATGGTGATGGATTGTTTGTGGGCGTTGTCGGCAAAAACATTTACATTTCCGAAAACGAAGGCCATACCTGGTCTCCTGCCGGTGATGAGTTTGAATTCTATCTCAGAACCATTGATTTCTGCAACGGTACCTTTTTGCTGGCCGGTGAAGGTGATCATTTTTTCTATGCAATCGTGGAAAACGACGAGCCTACCCTCAGCTCACCCTCCGCGCCCCGGAATCTGACTGCGGATTCCGGTGACGGACAGGTAACGCTGACCTGGGATCCTCCCCAAAGCGACGGAGGTGACTCGATCACCCATTACGAAGTATCCTGTGACAACGGTTTGACATGGGTTACAGCTGTGTCCAACAGTACCCACACCTTCACCAATCTGACCAATGATGTGGAGTATACTTTCAAGGTACGTGCAGTTAACAGTGTGGGACACGGAGCCGCAGCAAGCATTAAAGCTACACCGACGGGAGAATTTGCCGGAGGTAGCGGTACGGAGGAGGATCCTTACCTGATATCGACGGTAAATCACCTTAACAATGTCCGCAATTACCTTGATAAGCACTTCAGGCTAATAGCCAATTTGGACATGGGCGCAGGCGATCACGGAGAGGACGATGGATGGGAACCAATAGGTACTCAAAGCGAGCCTTTCACCGGTTATTTCGATGGTGATGGTCACACCATCAGCAACCTCTATATCAATCGAATAACAGAAGCTAAAATCGGCTTATTTGGTTATACGGACGAATCGGCCACTATTCTGGACCTTGTACTGGAGAATGTTTGTATTCGCGGAAATGTCGATGTCGGCGGCCTGGTGGGATATAATGAAGGTGTTATTTCCAAGGTGCAGGCCACAGGTAATGTGACCGGCAGAGGTGAAACCGGTGGTCTGGTGGGATCCAATTACGGTTTGATAGTCGAATCCCGGTTTGAAGGTACTGTGACAGATAATTGGGGTGGTTATGTCGGTGGGCTGGCTGCAGTTAATTATGGAAGAATCTCCAAATGTCATGTCGATGCAGTTGTAACCAGCAGTAGTTCCTTTGTAGGCGGCCTGGTGGGATCAAATTATAGTGTCATCAACATGTCTTCTGCTACAGGCATAGTAGAGGGATCAGGCTATGTCGGAGGTCTCGTCGGATCTAATAATAATGGAAATATTGATTTATGCTATGCTTCAGGTTCGGTGACAGGCACCGAGGATTGGATCAATTATACCTTTGTTGGCGGGTTGGTAGGATACAACCGCAGCTCAATCAGTAATTCCTATGCCAGAGGAATTGTCTCCGGCACGGAAGCTGTCGGAGGTCTGGTTGGCTACAATGCCAGCATTGGATCCATTTCCAAATGCTATTCAACAGGACCTGTTGACGGTTCTACTTATACAGGCGGACTGGTTGGGTACGGTCATGATGATGGCATCATTGAGGACAGCTACTGGGATGTCGAAACATCATTGCAGGAGAATTCTATCGGTGGTACCGGCAAAAGCACTGATGAAATGAAGCAGCGGGAAACCTACGAGAATTGGGATTTTGCTGACCTCTGGGGAATTAATGACAGCGAAAACGATGGTTATCCATTCCTATTGTGGCAGTTATACGAGGCTATGCCTGTTGTCCCTTCCAAACCGCGTAATTTAACTGCCGTACCCGGTGACGGTGAGGTGGAACTCAGCTGGAGTGCGCCTGCTGACGTGGGGGAGAGCGGCATAATCCGCTACGAGGTATGCAAGAACGGCGATGCAGACTGGACCGATGTAGGGTTGAATACCTCTTACACCTTTACCGGTTTGACCAACGGAGTGGAATATACTTTCTATGTGAGAGCCGTCAACAGTGTCGGTGCCGGCGTGGCGGAAACCACGTCAGCGACACCGGTAGCTCCTCCGGTACCAACCTATACAGTAACTATGACAAACGGAACGGGAAGCGGTGAATACCCGCAAGGCGCTACCGTATCCATTACAGCCAACCCGGCGCCCGAAGGAAAGCGCTTCAGGGAATGGCAGGTCATAAGAGGAGAAATATCACTGGAAAACCCTGCGCAACCAAGCACGAGCTTTATCATGCCTGCAAGTGCTGTAGAGCTTACTGCGGTATACGAGGATATACCAAGTTATCCGGTTACTGAGGAAGGCAGCGGTGCCGGCAACGATAACACAGGGGAAGCAACGACCTACAAGGCGGAAATAATAAAAGAAGATGGTACTGAAACGGTAGCACTGGTGGAAGTTGACAAAACTGCCGGAACAGCTTATGTAGACATAGAACCCGATATACTCACAGGGGGAGCGGATATTACCGTACCGGCCATCCCCACGGTCGAATCCTATGTCGTAAGTATTCCGACTGCAAATTTGACAACTGCCGACAGTCAACACAAGTTTATTCTGAACACCGAAATAGGCAGCTTTACCGTGCCCTCCAACATGTTGACAGGCACCTCCGTTTCCGATGGAGACAAGGCGCAAATTACTTTAAGCCGCGGAGACAAATCAAAACTGCCCGATGAAGTCAAGGAAGCCATCGGAGACAGACCGCTGATTCAGCTTACGCTGTCCATTGACGGCAACCCTGTCAACTGGAGCAACCCGGATGCTCACTTAACGGTGAACATCCCCTACACTCCGACGGAAGAAGAACTAGCAAACCCCGAAGGCATCGTAGTCTGGTATATAGACGGTTCAGGCAATGCGATTTGCGTTCCCAACGGGCGTTACGACTCCGAAACCGGAACCGTGACCTTTACCACCACCCATTTCAGTTACTACGCAGTAAACTTCAGGCTCGTAGGATTTAAAGACGTGACGGAGGATGCGTGGTATGCAAAAGCGGTTTCCTTCGCAGCCGCAAGGGATATTACCCTTGGCGCCGGCGACGGATATTTCAGTCCTGAAGAAATGGTTACCAGGGCTCAGTACCTCGTCACGATGATGAGGGCCTATGGCATAGACCCCGATAAAAACCCGGAGAATAACTTTGCAGACGGCGGAAATACATGGTATACCGGATACTTGGCTTCAGCCAGAAGACTTGGTATTACTGCGGGCATTGGCAACAACCTGTTTGCACCGGACAAAATTATCACCCGGCAAGAAATGTTCACCATGCTGTACAACGCGCTGAATGTCATCGGCAAACTGCCCAGTGGAACATCAGGAAAAACCTTATCCGATTTCAGCGACGCCGGCGACATTGAAACCTGGGCAAAAGATGCCGTTCAACTGCTGGTGGAAACCGGAATGGTAAAAGGCGACGGAAACAGGTTGTCACCATCGGATAACGCTACCAGAGCGCAGGTGGTTCAAATGTTTTACAATCTCCTTTCGGAGTAAGGATTTCACCCCTTTCCGGTTATCCGCTTGAGGTAAAGGGCTTAATTTCATTCTTTCATTGCTTTATAAACGTATCCACATAAACCAGGAGAACCGTCCCGAAACACAGGGATGGTCCTCCTGGCTGTTTATTGCACTCCTCTTCCGACTCTTCCTATCCTTTGCTAGGTTTTTTATTGGTCATTCAGAAGAAATCTTCATCTGCTATAATTATCTATATTTTATGAGTTGTTGCTGAAGCAATCTCTTTACTCCAAAGATGCAAATATTCGAGTAGTGGAGCTAATAGACCAGATTAAGGAAAAATATAGATACCTTGTAATTATTTTAATGTAGTGCTAAATTATATACTAACTTGAGTTTTTGTCTTGCCATAAAGCGAGCCGTTGAGATTAGAGAGTTCGACGGGAGTTAATATGTAGAAGCTTTTATCATGGATTTTGCATTATTAACACTAATGCTTATCTTGCTTATAATTAGTGAGTTGGGCCACTATTTGGCTTACCGTGTTTTAGGGTACAAGGCTGTTCTTAGGAGGTTTGTATTAATACCAGGCATTGACCCGGCATGCCCGATGCAAGTAAAAAGGCTTGAAGGATTATCAATAGCTCTTGGCGGGTTTATTTTATCAACGGCTGTTGTGGTCATCCCTCTTTATTTGTTTAATTACAGATTATGGTTTGTTGTACTGATCATTAGTGCCGCCGGTCGATTGTCGATTTCATCCGGGCATTTAGCGTGTTATTTCAACGCTCAATTACAATTTCAGCGAAGAACCGATTCTACAGTGGGCATATCAAACCACATTGACGCCAAGGGTTACGAGATAATTCGAATTTAAAAGAGGGGGCAATCTACAAATGAACTACAGGATTATCGACAGTATGGACAACATCAGCACCGATGAAATCGTGCGGCTGCTGAAAATGACCTATTGGGCGGACAAGCGTTCCGTTGAGCAGGTTGAGAAGTCCATAAAAAATTCCTCCTGCTACGGAGTGTACCTGGAGGGCGAAAAGAAGCTTGTCGGCTTTGCAAGAGTAATCAGCGACTATGCCACGACCTATTACCTCTGCGACGTGATTATCGACACGGCGTATCAGGGCAAGGGCTTAGGGACCGCCTTGGTATCGTATATTGAATCCCTGCCCGAGTATCAAGGACTGCGCGGCATTCTGATAACCAGGGACGCGCACTCGCTGTACCGGAAATTCGGGTACGAAGTACTAAACGACAGGGTAATGGTGAAAGGACTTAATTGTTAATTAAGCGAAAGCCTTGATGAAAGGTCGGCTTCAGCGACAGTCCTTTACATGACAGGAGATATACACATGAAGCCTGAATTAACTTTCAGATTTGCGACTCGCGAGGATACCGGGCTTATTCTGCAGTTTATCAAAGACCTCGCGGAGTACGAAAACATGCTTGATGAAGTTGTTGCGGACGAAAAAACGCTGGAGCAATGGATTTTTGACAAGGAGAAGGCGGAGGTTATTTTCGCCGTTGCGAACGGAATTGAAGTCGGGTTTGCGCTGTTCTTTTATAACTTCTCAACTTTTCTCGGCAAGGCGGGCATCTACCTTGAGGATTTGTATGTAAAGCCGGAGCACCGCGGAAAGGGCTATGGAAAAGCGATACATAAAAAGCTCGCCTCAATTGCGGTAGAGCGCGGCTGCGGACGACTCGAGTGGTGGTGCCTCGACTGGAATAAGCCGAGCATTGATTTTTATCTTTCGCTTGGGGCAAAGCCAATGTCAGAATGGACCGTTTACCGCATTTCAGGCGATACTCTCACTTCCCTTGCAAACTGACGCAAATCCCGTTCGCAAGCAGGCATTTTTTGAAAATGTTTACTCATACGGCAAAATCTTTACATTTTACTCGTAATACGGCTGAGAACCGAAAGCCCTGATTAAGAATAATTTGTCGGATAAGCCTAAACAAAACGAATATGTGCTAAGTCAGTACCGATAACGGTTTATGGAGGTTTTATATGAGCGTATGCGAGATTCTCGGCTTGACCAGGGATTACGGAAAAGGGCGCGGTGTATTTGACTTATCCTTTTCAATCAATCAGGGCGAGGTGTTCGGTTTTCTCGGGCCAAATGGAGCAGGAAAAACTACGACGATACGTCACCTTATGGGTTTTTTAAAGCCTGAAAAAGGATATTGCACCATCGGTTCCACAGTTACTAGAGCCGCCGCCACGGTTTTGCAGGCAGGGAAATTGCGATTGTCAAGAATCTGTATGGTTGCTCCGTCGCCTTTGATTGGCGGCACCTTGCAAAGCTCGTGCTTGTATGAATGAGGGACCTTCCCTGTGGGAGATTCTACGGTCTGGGATTCCAGGGTTCCGGGGTCGCCGCCGTCCGTAATATATACCTCTTTTTTGGGAATGCATTTAAAGGTTTCTTCCGGCACTCCGAAGTTCGCGGACAGAACATCCATGGGCATATGGGCGAAGAGTTCGGAAATGGAAAATGTGTTGTGCTCCGAGTAATCTCCCTTGTCAAAGAACATTAGGAACTCGCAGCCCTCGTGGAGACCCTGGATGCTGTGAGGAATGTTTTTTGGGAAAATCCAGCCTTCGCCCGGATAAACATCGGCTACGAAGTTTCTTCCCATTTCATCGACAGCCGTAATGCGGCAGGCTCCTACCAGAAGGAATCCCCACTCCGACTGCTGGTGGCTGTGCATTTCTCTCACGCCCGGGGAGAGGTTCATGTTCACAACTGCAAATGTGCTGGAAACCGGGAGCTCGCGGGAGGTAATCTCCCTCGACCATCCGCCGGGCCTTAAAATCATGTTCGTATCTGAAAAAGAAAACTTCAGGTTCGGGATGAGGCCCTTATCCGTAGCGGGCGGTACCAGCATATCAGGGTTTTCTCTATCGCGGCTCAGATTTCTCGGGCCGAGGTCCAGCGCGCCGCAGCCGTCCGAGCGTATGGGTTCCGGCTTATCGGATTGCCTTAATTGGTCGAGCTTTTCCTGCAATCTTGTCTGTAAAATTCTATCCATAAATAGCGATACCACATCCTTTCTGTGTTAACCTTATTTTTCTCTTACTAATACCAATTATTCAAATGCTAAATATCAAGAGTCCGCCCTGCGCCTCTTATTCGATGCCTGCGCTTGCTTGACGCATACATATAATCGGGCTTAAACTTATCGCAGAATCTGTTACCGAGCTTGGACAGCCGGTCTTGTATAGTTGCTTTTTTATAACCGGAAGGCTAATTTAACTATCAAAGGCTGCCGGGAACGGAGGTCTTATATGGATTGGAATTCCGAGCAATATTTGAAATTTAAAACCGAACGCACGCAGCCGGCTATAGATTTGGTCAGCCGCATCAATACGCCTAATCCCAGAAAAATACTGGATGTAGGCTGCGGCCCCGGAAACAGCACCGAGGTTTTATATAATAAATACCCAGACGCTTATATTCTGGGAGTCGACAAGTCGGAGGAAATGATAAAAACTGCGAAACTGAAATACCCCAACCTGGACTTCAAAATATGCGATGTAAGCAAGGACCTCTCGGAATTGGACGGCGATTTTGATATTGTATTCTCGAACGCATGCATTCAGTGGGTGCCGGACCATAAACACCTTTTAGAAAATATGCTGAATCTGCTAAATAATAATGGTGTTTTGGCGGTCCAAATCCCGATGCATTATAACGAGCCAATCCATAAAGCAATAGACGAACTTGCATCTTCGGAAAAATGGAGGAAGTATTTCGCCGGACTGCAAGTTTTCCATACGCTCAGCCGGAGCGAATATTACGACCTTTTATCCGAAATATCGGAAGAGTTTATCATCTGGGAAACGGTTTACTACCATGTCATGAAATCCCATCACGATATCCTGGAATGGTACCGGGGCAGCGGTCTGAGGCCCTACCTCGACCTCCTGCCCGAAACTGAGAGGACTGTATTTGAAGCCGAACTGATGAAGGTTTTAACGCAGAGATATCCCAGGCAGAAGAACGGGGATATTATCTTCAGGTTCCCGAGGTTCTTTTTTATAGCCTATCCGAAAAGGTGAATAACTGAGCGTAGCAGGGGCGGCCCGCTATGATGCAATCAACGCATGTCGGGCGCACGATGTGCCGAGCATCCGGTAAAGATTTGATTATTACATATCAGGGAGTTATATTATGAGAAGAGTCGACCGTGAAGTTAGAGATATAAATGAGATTCTGAAAATTGTTGATAAGGCAAAGATACTGCACCTCGGTTTGTTCGACATCGAATATCCGTATGTCGTCCCCTTGCACTACGGATACGAATACAAGGACGGCATTCTCATTTTCTATATGCACGCGGCCAAAGAAGGCCATAAGCTGGACCTTATCCGCAGAAACCGTAACGTCTGCATTGAGCTTGAGTGCGACGTCGAGAAGATACCAGGCGGCGACATTCCGTGCAAATACGGTTCAACTTTTGCTTCCGTTATCGGAAGGGGATATGCGGAAATTCTGGAAGATGAACAAGAGAAGATTTATGGCCTTAAGCTGCTTATGCTGAATCAGACCGGCCGGGAGTTTAAATTCGACGGGAAAATGGCAAGCACAGTCGAGATGATTAAGGTTACCGTGCCCTCTTTCACCGCAAAAGCCAATCCGAAGTAATTGCATGGCGACAGGCCTGCTGTCCATATAGATTGCGGCAATATACTTTCCAGATACCCTGCCAGGAATCAAAGCAAGCGTTCCGGCTTGCCCACGAACAATCATTATAAAAGCCCCCGCGGGCATCTGCTGGAGCCTGCGCGGAGGCGGTAAGGGAATACGAAATGGAGAAAAAGATGGATGTTGTCAGGGTTTTATTAAAGCTCGTAATGTGGTTCTTAATAGCTGGTTTTGGATGCAGTTTTATTTTGCAGACAATAAGCTATTCATTCTATAAGAACGCAAAAAAGATGACGGATATCTCTTGTACTCCGCAACTCATTCAGTTTAAAGATGAGTTGACAGGATACGGCAATAACCTTGATTCGGAAAATAACGATAAAGTAATTCTGTTTTTCGGCGGTTCCAATTATATCGCATACAATTCTGTCGGGAGATACTCCGCCAAATTTGACTGCCCGTTTATTTCAGTGGATTATTACGGAACCCAGGACAGCGGCGGCAGAATGAATTTAAAAACTATGAAGCAATCCGCGGAAGACTTATATGATTGGACAAGGAACCGCTATCCCGACAGCGAAATCATAATAATGGGACACAGTTACGGGGCTGGAATCGCTGCATATCTGGCAAGCGTCAGGGAATGCCGGTCTTTGGTTATCGCCGCAGGGTACAGAGACCTTTCGGATTTATATAATAAAATCATCCCCATATTCCGGGGGCCGTTAAAGGTATTTATTTCAAATAATATACGCACCGCTGAATATGCTGAAAATGTAAAATGTCCGGTTTATATTATCGGCTCTTCCGGTGATAGGGTTTTAAGTTCTTCATTACAGGAAAAGCTCTCATACAGTTTCAAAAACCCGGAAGTAAAAATATTCGATGATATTGCCCACGAAGATTATTTTTCCTCGGACGATGTAATTAATTTTATAAAACAGGCAATATGAAACATACAAGGTGCAGCCTTTACAGGAGCGCAAGCTAAACGTGATGGATTATGAAATACAAAGTCGCCATATTCGATTTGGACGGGACGATATTGAATACGCTTGAGGATTTGGCCGACACAATGAACTATTGCCTAAGAGCGTACGGCATGAAGGAAAGGTCCTTAAACGAGATAAAAAGCTTTGTCGGAAACGGCATACGCAGGCTTGTGGAACGGGCGGTTCCAAACGGCACCGACGCCAAAACGATAGAGGAAATATATGCAGCCTTCAACCAATATTACAAGGACCACTGCGATGTGAAAACGCGCCCGTATGAAGGAATCCCGGAAGTCCTGAAAAAGCTCAAGGAAGAGGGAGTTTTGACTGCGGTTGTTTCAAACAAGGCGGATTACGCCGTAAAGAAGCTCTGCAAAGAGTATTTTGACGGACTGTTCGACTATTCAGTCGGCGAGAAAGAGGGCATACGCAGAAAACCATACCCCGACAGCGTAATTTCGGCAATTGAGCATTTCGGGGCAAATCCGGATGAAGCGGTATTTATCGGAGACTCGGAGGTAGATTACCAGACGGCGCACAATGCGGGCATCGACGTCATTATGGTCAGCTGGGGATTTCGGGATGAAGATTATCTAAAGTCAATTGGCGCTGCAAAAATCATTCACGAACCGTACGAGATACTGCGGGAAATGCAGACAGCGATTGCCGGTGAGCAACACTCCGACAAAGAGCAATTTTGCGGATAAAAACGAAGCTATGGTTTGATAGGGCTTTTCCCTATTAGGAATAATGACTTCACCGGCACGGCTTTTAGACAGTTTAAGCAAAAGGGGCTCCCCATCTCCGAAATAAAATCCGGCAGTGAGGAGCCTTCTCTTTTTATAGTATAATTGATTGTCAGGCCGGGCCGGAGAACCGAGGACAAGGCCGAGAGAGCGGGGTGCGACTGTGAAGTATTTTTGCTCTGTAAACGAGCGGGTCGGGACATGCTATCATGAATTTTACAGGGGAAAATGGGACGGGAAAACCTTCTGGAAGTCAGATTCAATACTGCTGCACGACGACACCCTTACGGAGCTGAAAATATACGAAGCGTTTGCTGCGGCTATCCCCGATTATGCTCCGTACGGAGTGACGGAGGTCAATAAGGCCCAGTGGGATGCCGTGCTTGAATACCCCTCGCTGTCTCCCGAAGCAAAAGCAGCCCTTGCCGAAGCTGAGCCTTGGGTAAAGGAAACATTCAAAAGCGAAAGAGTTTTTACAATCTTAGGGATATAGTGAATTTGAAATGTGTAAAAATTGCCGACGTTACATATTCAAGCGGAAATGATACCGAGAGAATGGAGTTGCCGGAATGTTCGACATAAGGACCTTCATAATCGAGTGCGCGGTCCTGGCGGCGGTGTTCGGCGTTCTGGTTTTCGGGATGCTCCTGATAAATCCCCTCAGCTTTATAAGCGACTATCCGCCGGAGATACAGGAAGAATACTACCGCTCGCAGCGCAAAGAGAAAGTCAGAAAGAAGCTCACCGCAATCATGATGGTCAAAAAAGCTCTCGCCCTGATTGCCTTCGCCTTCCTTTTCGCATGGTTGGCCCACATCGCGGGCGCTGAGAGCTTTGCCGAGGGCCTCCTTGCAGTGTACGGGTATATAATAGTGCTTGCGGCCTTTGACACCTTTGTGCTGGACTGGCTGCTCTTCCCCAACATTAAGAGGGTTCGCCTTCCCGGAACGGAGCATATGGACAGGGAGTACCGGCAAAAGCTCTTCCACTTGAAGGCTATGCTGCCGATGCTGCCGGTCTTTGCCCTCGGCGGCGCGGTCAGCGCGTTAATCATGGTCTGGATATGGTAAGAAACATAATAAGGAGAATCTTAATGGCCACTTTTCAGGATTTTTTGAAGCTGGATATCAGAGTCGGGGAGATAATTCGTGCGGAGTTTTTTGAAAAAGCAAAAAAGCCCGCCTATAAGCTTTGGATAGATTTCGGCGATGAAGTCGGGGTAAAGAAATCAAGCGCCCAGATTACCGAATGCTATAAGCCGGAGGAGCTCATCGGCAGGCAGGTTTTGGGCGTTATTAACTTCCCGCCGAAGCAAATCGCGGATTTTATCTCGGAGGCATTGGTGCTAGGCACCTACTCCGAACAAGGGGTGGTACTGATTCAGCCCGAACGGCGCGTTAAAAACGGCGACAAACTGGGCTGATGCTAAAACCTGCAGAGCAGGTCGATGCAGAGTACGTAATACTCTTTGTCGGCGCCCTGATAGGCGTATGAAATCGTCCTGCACAGGTTCCCCGTCGCCTTTGATATGTACTCCGAGGAGGCGTGCAGTTCCTGCTTGTTTTTTATCGCCTGCCGGAAATACTTCTTCGAGCTGTAATCATCGCCGGGCAGGGCGGGTTTAAAGTTCTCGTCCTGCTCGACCATAATCTTCGGGTTCATAATCGTATGGCTCAGCTGCCTGCCCTCGCCGTTAATAACGTACAGGCATTCGACATCCTCATAGTTTTGAATCTCCGCCTCCAGCACCGCATCTACAGCCTCGGTGGTCGTTGCATTAAACAGCTTTGCAACTAAACTGCCGGTCAGCTCTCTGATAAGTCTCTCTTCCCTGTTCTTATCAACTGCCGATACGTTTTCCTGTCCTTCAAGGCGGAAGCGCTGGAGAACCTTCTTCAAATGAGCGGATATGTTCGAGAGATTCATCGCCCCCGCGCTGTTTTCCTGAGCATGGGCAGCGTTGCTTTGCACAACCTCCGAAATATGGGTAATAATGGCCGAGGTCTCCTTGAGGTTTTCAGCCTGAGTGTTGGACAGCTCCGCTATCTCCTTGCACAGGCCGGTTACCCCGTCGATTGATTCATTTATCTTGTTGAAGCTCTCCACGGTTTTCTTTGTTATTTTCGCGCTTTCATCGGCCGCCGCCATGCTGTTGTAAATCAACTCGGCGGTTTGGCCGACGGCTTCGCCGCTTTTCTGCGCAAGCTTGCTGACTTCGGCTGCAACCACCGAAAACCCCCGCCCGTACTCCCCCGCTCTCGCGGCCTCGATTCTTGCGTTTATAGCAAGCAGCTTTGTCTGTTCGGATATTTCGTTTATCAAATCAATGATATTGGATATATCGTCGATGGAGGACTTCACTTTCTCAACCGAGGACAGCATTTGATTCATGTAGCCTCTGCCGGTTTCGGTTTCCTCGGCTATCGCTTCAACGGCTCTCGCCGCCGCCCTTGCATTTTCCGCGTTATGAACCGTCTTGTCCGTAATGTCATAGATAGTCGAGGTTAAGTCCGAAATCAGAGCCGCCTGTTCCGTCGCGTTTGTCGCCAAGGATGAAGAACTGTTCTCGACCTGGCTGCTCATGGAGTCTATTTCTATTGACAGCCTATTAATCTCTTCAAAGGAGCAGTTCAGCGAATGTCTTATTTTATGAAGGGCGTTTTTAATCGGCAAAAAATCACCCTGATACGGCACATCCTCCGAAAACTCAACCGCCATATTTCCGGCCGACAGATGGGATAAGATATGTGTTATTTCGTCTATATAGGTGTTGAAGGTATTGATGATTTGGTTGATGTCTTCGGCCAGGTCCTTCAAATAAACAAAACGGTCCGTATCGATTTTTATGTCCAGATTGCCGCTGCGCATCTGACTTGTATAATATCTAATGCTAAGGGCCTCATCCAGAATCTTCTTTCGTCTCATCCCATATCCCCCTCTATGTAAAAACCTGCGGCATTTGCTTAAAAAACAAAAAAAGCAACAAGGTTGTCAGCCTCGTTGCTTAAAAGCTAATATATAATATAAGCCAGAACTTGTCAATTAGTAATGACAATATAGCTCGATAAATGCGGGAAAATCTGCCGGAAGCGGGGAGTCAATTTGCAATACAGACTAGGAAGAAAAGAGGATTTGGACGAGATAGTTTGCCTTGTCCGCAAAGCGATTCAACATATGGAGAGTCAGGGAATACATCAGTGGGACGAGCTGTATCCCACGAGAGAAGACTTTCTCCATGATATCGAAAAGAACACATTATATGTGGTTCTTGAGAATGACAGGATAATCGCGGTTTATGTTATCAATCAGGAATGCGATGAAGAATATCATCAGTGCCGGTGGGATAATCCCGATGATAGCGCAATCATAATACATAGACTTTGTGTTTCGCCGGATTATCAGAATAAGGGCATAGGCTCGAGAATTTTGCTGCACATCGAAGAGCAGGCCAGGAGCATGGGGTATCTTTCAGTCAGGCTGGACGTGTTTTCCGAAAATCCTTATGCTCAAAGACTGTACGAGAAAAACGGCTATGAAAAACGCGGTATTGCCGACTGGCGAAAGGGTCGCTTTTTCCTGCTGGAGAAAACTCTTTAAAACGACTCCATCGCCGCAAAACCTAAACTCTCGGGCAGGCGGTTTTTTACCGGGGCAGCTTGCGAGAGCTAAAGAGATTATTATAGCTGAAAATGTTCTGCTGAACTAAAAGGACCTGACCCTTGCGGTTGGGTCTTTTTTCTTCCTGCCGCTTGACAAATCATGAAATATATGTATAATGAGTATAAACTCAATGAGTAGAGAGTCAATTATGAGAATTTCCAAACGACAGATTCAAAAACTGAATACCCGCAGGAAAATCATTGAAACCTCTTACAGAGTTTTCGCCGAGAAGGGCTTTTCCGTCCCCTCAAGCCTTATCGCAAAGGAGGCGGGGGTCGCGCACGGCTCTGTTTTTGTCCACTTCCCTACCATGAACGATTTATTGGTCAGCGTTTTATCAGACTTCGGGCAGAAAATGGGAGCGAGCCTGCACGAGCTCTCGAAAAGCGAGAGCGTCGAGGCTTTCCTTAGAGAGCATTTGAGGGTTCTGGAAAAGTACGAGACGTTTTATTCAAGGCTGATTTCCGAAAAAAACATTTTGCCGAAAGAGGCGAAGAGCACTTATGCGGCCATTCAGTCCGCCGCAGCCTATCATTTCAGCAATGTCGTCGAACAGGAGATTAATAAAGGAACGGTCAAAAAGGCGCCTGTTCATATGCTTTTTAACACATGGCTCGGCCTCGTTCATTATTATCTTATGAACAGGGATTTCTTCTCAGGTCCCGATGAGTCGGTTATTGAGAGGTACGGTCCGGAACTGCTTACTACTTATCTGAAACTTATTAAAAATGAAGGAGTGTAAGAAGAATGAAAACCTGTATTGCCTGCGGAATGCCCATGAGGGAAATATCGGATTTCGCGGGAAGCGACCCAAGCAAGGATTACTGCGTTCACTGCTCACGTCCGGACGGAGAAATGCAGTCCTTTAAAGAGAAGCGAGAGAGCATGACCAAATTCATCGTAAAAACACAGGGCTTTGACGAAAACGCCGCCCGCAAGGTTGCCGAGGACATGATGCGAAAGCTCCCGGCATGGAAAAGCTACTTTGCCTGACAGCCTTGGCGGGGCGAAAAACTGACAGGAATTCGAAATCCCTCCCTGCAGTCGGTTTTCGGATTCCTTTTTATTTATGGCAGAATGCAAAGCCCGCAATCCCCGGATTTACGGAGATTGCGGACTTTTATAACATTTTTAATAATATTATCCTTATATCTTGCGTAAAGGCATCCTAAGGTTTTACAATAGATGGTATTCTAATTGCGGCATATGCTGTATAATGAAGGTATAGCAAAGGCTTAAAGAAAGGAACTAACACTATGAAAAGTATAAAACCCGGAAGAGGCCCCTCGAAAATGGGAATGGTCGGCGGGATTTTCGCCGCTTTGTTCGGAATATTCTGGTGCATCCTCACCTGGTCGATGGGCGCTTGGTTTATGGTCCCCTTCGGGCTGATTTTCGTCGGTCTTGCGGTCTACAACGTGATATACAACTACCGCAACGCAACCTCGCAAAACCGCTATTCCATCATTGACATAGTGGACGAAACCGAGGAGTCGGACCCGCTCAACGAGAAATACGGCAGAAAAGCTGCGGACAATCCGGTAATTCCCGAAGAGAACGGGACGAGCGCCGCCTACTGCCCCTACTGCGGGAGAGCCGTCGATTCGGAGTTTGATTTCTGCCCGAAGTGCGGAAGGAAACTCCCCGACTGAGGGAGCGTCATAAGATTCCGGCTTGTAAACTGAATATAAATGCACAAACGAAAGGTTTGATTGGTATTATCGGGAAAAACGGCATACGCGTTATTTACGGAGACAGCCCAAAGCAGATGGTGAAAGAGCTGCTTGAGGCGATTAGACCCGAGGAAGAAATAGACGAAAACGCGCTTATCGGAATCAAGCCGAACCTTGTCCTTGCGAAGCCTGCAAGCTCGGGCGCGACGACCTCGCCCGAGATAGTTGAAGCGCTCATAGAATATTTGAAATCCAAAGGGCGAAACAAGATAGTTATCATGGAGGGCTCCTGGGTCGGTGGCAGGACATCGGAGGCGTTTAGGGTATGCGGATACGAGAGCCTCTCAAAAAAGCACAGCGTCCCCTTAATCGACCTTCAGAAAGACAAGTTTAAGACTTATACAGTTGAAGGTCTGGAGATAAGCGTCTGCGATTATCCCAAAAAGGTCGACTACCTGATAAACATACCGGTCCTCAAAGGTCACTGCCAGACCAACATAACCTGCGCTTTGAAGAACATGAAAGGCTGCATACCCAATTCCGAGAAGCGGAGATTCCACACCATGGGTCTGCACAAGCCCATAGCATACTTAAACAGGCTCATAAGGCAGGACCTCATAATAGTCGACGGCTTAAACGGCGACCTCAACTTTGAAGAAGGCGGCAATCCTGTTCGGATGAACATGATATTCGCGGGCAAGGACCCCGTGCTGATGGACGCATACGCGGCTCACCTTCTGGGCTTTAGTATCGAGGAGGTTCCGTACATTAAAATTGCCGAGAGCATAGGAGTCGGCACCGCCGACCTAAACAAAGCCGACATCGTCGAACTGAATGGCGACAAGCCGCGGAAAACAGCGCCCTCAAGAAGAGCCCAGCAGCTGTCCAAGCATATCGTCGAGGACAGCGCCTGCTCGGCCTGCTACGGGAGCCTCATCCACGCGCTCGATAGGCTCGATGAAAAGGGTCTTTTGGGCAGGCTGAAGGAGAAGCTCTACATCGGCCAGAACTTTAAGAACGTTCGGCGCGAGGGGCTCGGCGTCGGCACATGCACTTTAGGATTTTCAAAATGCGTCAAAGGCTGCCCGCCGAAGGCCAGGGATATAGTGGAATACCTTGAAGCCCACATAAAGCAAAAGAGCCGTCCTGTATAAAGACGGCTCATAGCGCTAATGCTTTTAATCGCTATTTTATTTATTTCTTTTGATAATCTCTGTAGAGGTTCTCTATCGACCTGTCGTAGGTCTTTTCGCCCGCCGCGGAGAAAAAGCAGCCCGGCACCTCACCCATTTTGCGGTGGTACGCAACGCACTCGCAGCATTTGCCGCGGCGGTGGCAGGGATATGTACAGGTGCATTTAATCGTATTGGTACAAGCCATTTTAAGCCCTCCGGAATTTTATTATATATTCCCATTATAGTGAAAAGAAGATTTCCTTTCAACCTGAGAATACTGCTCCTCAGGATAAGCCGGAGAAACCGGCTTTTTTTATGCTTCATATTTGCCGGAACAGTTTTCGTAAACGTAAAATCCGCCATGCTCCGCCCTCAGATATCCGGTCTGATTACCGCTCGGGAACCCTGACATTTTGTCAAATACATAGGATATGAATTATTGACAATATGGTTTTTTTAGATAAAATGGAAATAGATATTTTCCTATACATCAGGGATTACAGTTTAAGACATCTTTTTAATTAATTTATTCAAGGAAGAGAGGAACTCAGGATGCAGGAAGTCTATGATTTTTTGAAGAAGTGCAAGACATACTATCTGGCCACGGTGGAAGGAGACCAGCCGAGAGTCAGGCCCTTCGGCACGGTGGACATCTTTGAAGGCAAGCTCTACATTCAGACGGGCAAGGTAAAAGACGTTTCCAAGCAGCTCCAGGCAAACCCGAAAGCGGAAATCTGCGCTTTTGACGGCCAGAGATGGCTCAGGGTTGCCGGCAAGCTCATCAGGGACGACAGAGTAGAGGCAAAGAAACACATGCTCGACAATTACCCGCAGCTTCAGTCAAGGTATTCTCCGTATGACGACAATACCGAGGTCCTCTATTTCGAGGATGCGACGGCCACCTTCTACTCCTTTACCGAAGAGCCGAGGGTAATTAAATTTTAAGCTGGTATCCGGAAACTTAACAACTTGCTAAGTGTTACAAAACCGTCTCCCGGCTTGGGAGACGGTCTTTCTCTTGTTGCCGATAAGGGCTGCAAAGTTTAATTTGGACTTCTAAATATCTTTACGGCGCTCAAATCCAGCCTTCGGGGCACCGTTGAATGCCATCTTATGTATCTGTTCCGTACGAAAGATAGCATATTCGTGTATTTTTGTGTAAATTAATGTCTTTACTTATCGAAAAAACTGGTATACTTTATCTACTAACAACTATTGATTAATAAAGAAGGGTTGAGGATGGGACATATCACAAGAGACGAGGCTTTTGCTTTATTGAAGAAGTACAACAAGGACCCCTTCCATATCCAGCACGCGCTGACGCTCGAGGCGGTCATGAAGTGGTTTGCCAGGGAGCTCGGATATGGAGACGAAGAGGAATACTGGGGCATAGTCGGCCTTCTGCACGATATCGATTTTGAGCTGTATCCGCAGGAGCACTGCCTCAAGGCGCCGGAGCTTCTGCGCGAAGCCGGCGTGAGCGAAGATATTATCCGCAGCGTTGTTTCACACGGTTACGGAATTACCGTCGGCTGCGGGGCCACAATCGAGGTCGCTCCCGAGCACGAGATGGAGAAAGTGCTCTTTGCGGTGGATGAGCTCACCGGCCTTATCTGGGCGGCGGCCCTCATGCGTCCTTCGAAGAGCGCAAAGGATATGGAGCTTAAATCTCTTCAAAAGAAGTACAAGTCAAAGAGCTTCGCCGCCGGCTGCTCGAGGGAGATAATCGAGCGCGGGGCAAACCAGCTGGGCTGGGAGCTTGACAAGCTGCTCAGCATGACGCTTGATGCAATGGCCGCGAGCGAAGATATCGTCAGGCAGCAGATGGAAGAGGTTAGCGAGGACTGACACGCAGTACGTTTGGCCCTTCGGAAAGCTTAAGCCCGTCGCGGGCCGGGTGCCGCTGTTCTTGTCTGACCTTACGGGAGCCGTCGTTCCGCAGAGCATAAGTATCAAATCCGCAAAAAGGACCGCAAGCCGTAAGAGAGGCCGGTTTTTAGGGAGGAACGGTATTTTGCTTAACTACGTTTGGCCGCTTGCTCTGGTCGTATTGTCAAATGTCTTTTATCAGATTAGCGCAAAATCCCTTCCGGAGGGAATCAATCCTTTCGCCTCGCTAACACTTACATATATGGTCGCTGCTCTTACGTCGCTAATACTCTATTACGCGCTGGGTAAGAGCCCGAATATTTTAAATGAGTATAGCAAGGCTAATTGGGTGCCCTTTGTTTTGGGAGTTTCGATTGTCGGATTGGAAGTGGGCTACATTTACGCGTATAAGGCCGGGTGGCCTGTAAGCACGGCCCAGATTGTGCAGGCTGCGGCTCTGGCTGTGGTTTTGATTTTCGTAGGTAATTTGCTCTATAAAGAATCTCTGACCTGGAACAAGCTGGCCGGCATAATCGTTTGTTTGTTCGGCCTTGGGCTTATAAATTTAAAATAACTTATTAGAGGTAAAAAAATATCTGGGGACCAATAAGCAGCCCTTTGCTAAGCTCGGTTTGCCGCTCAACATATTCAAGGCTAGTAAAAAATACTTACAGGAAAGGACTGAAATCGCATGCTATGGAAAGACAATTACGAACTCGGCGTCCCGGAGATAGACGCGCAGCATAAGGAATTATTCAGGCGCGTCGAGTCCTTTTTGCAGGTCTTGCGCTCGGAGGACAGCTGGGAAAAGAGAGTCCCGAAACTGAACGAAACTCTCGAGTTTATGAAAAAATACGTCGTCGAGCATTTCCGCGACGAGGAAGAATACCAGAAAAGCATCAATTATCCCGGATACGAGGCCCATAAGCAGCGGCATATGGGAATGGTCAATTACGTCCAGGAGGTTTCCAGGAGATACGAGCAATCCAACAACAACGAGGATTTGATGCAGGAGTTCGGAGGCAGACTGCTCTCGTGGCTGATTAACCATGTCGCCGCGGAGGACCAGCTTATCGCAGAATATGCCAAAAAGAAAGGATGAGCGGAAATGGTACATAAACTGTATAAAGAATTCGTCGATGCAACGCAAAAGGTATTTAATCTGATGCTGAACATCTCGGACATTTCCGAACATCCGGCAGAAGATTTCAAATGCGAGGACGAGGTCGACATCGCCGTCGGCGTCGTCGGCGACCTTCAGGGCAAGGTTATTTACCGCTTCCCCGTCTCGACATCCCTCAACATGGTAAACATCATGAGCGGCATGGAGTTCGACGCGGTTGATATCTTTGTGGCCTCCGCCATATCCGAGATTGCAAACATAATAAGCGGCAACGTCATGATGGCGCTTTCGGGCAAGAACATTGTCTGCGATATATTGCCCCCGGAGCAGTGCAAGCTCGACGGGGACGACGGCGAATACGAAATAGCGACAAGCTGCTGCATTCATACGACAATCGGCAAGATATGCCTTGAGATAAGACTGAACCGGGCCGCCTGACCCGGGTGAAAGAAAAACTCCGAAAATGGCGACTCATTTTTATGCCCTCTTCCCCTCCCTATTTTGAATGTCGCGAAACGAAAGTATAAACCCTTGATGTGTTCCGACCCACATCAAGGGTTTTTTGTATTGAGATGGAGCCCGAGAAGGAACCAGGCTTCATATGTATAAATATTTAACTCAATGCAGTTTTCGAGGCGGGGAGAAAGCTCCTGCCTTTCTTTATATACAAAATATACAATTCCGATTTAAATATAACATTTTTATATATACTAATGTGCATTATTTACAAATATTCTTGCACCAGAAAAGATTTACTTACAATAATTCAATTTCATGAAATAAAGATAAATGTAATAAATGTAGCGTATTAAATATTAATATATTATATATCTTTTTATACATTTTCCATTACTGTAATTTTATTCAAGATTTATTATATAGGACATATGGAATAAATAGTAAATAAAGCGTCTCTACGCTGGACCGGAGCAGCCTGCGATTGATGAAAGGGGATGCTCTTAGATGTCGACAGGATAGACATACAAATCATTAAGGCAGAGAAATTTGGAGCAGATTGCCGCAACTCTGAGGAAATAACGTTCATCATCGAAGCAGGCTGCTGGTTATATAAGGTTACTGGTAAACGCAAGCAGTTGTTATGAGATGATGAAGTCTCTACAGTTTTGCATTACCGCATGGCTAATCGCCGGATTATTTTGGAAAGAGATGAGGATATGCCTGACCTGTTCGACAACGCGATTGAACTGGACAAAGCAGGAGAAGACACGCTGAAGGACCGATACCTTACGTTTTCAATCGGGCAGGAGACATACGGCTTAGAAGTGAGATACGTAATTGAAATCGTGGGTATCCAGAAAATCACGGAAATGCCCGAACTGCCGGAATATATATAAGGTGTCATAAACCTGAGGGGAAAAATAATTCCGGTAATGGACGTTAGGCTTCGCTTCAGAAAGGAGCCGAAAGACTATGACGACAGGACCTGCGTCATAGTTACCGATATAAAGGATACGCATATCGGTCTTATCGTCGATACGGTTTCCGAGGTCATTACCATACCCGAGGAGGACATCGTCTACCCGCCCCAGATAAACGGCATTATGAACAAATGTATAAAGAAAATCGCGAAAGTCGGAAACGATGTCAAACTGCTGCTCGACTGCGAAAAGCTGCTGACCTCGGATGAACTTAGTTTGTTGACTGAAGTGCTATGATTACATACTTTTGGAGGAAATACATATGAACTGGTTTTATAACCTGAGGATAGCAAAAAAATTAATAGTCGGCTTTCTTGTAGTTGCGGTATTAGCGGCCGCTGTGGGCTTGGTAGGCCTGACCAACATCAGCAGCATCGAAGCGGCCGACGAACTTCTATATGAAGAGAATACGCTTGGAGTAAAATACTCGGGCGACGCCTCAGCATATTACCAGAGGCTGAAATATAACCTTGCGGAAATTATCCTGCTTAAAAACGACAGCTTGAGAAACGATTACGTTAATAATCTCAATTCCTATCTGGAGACTGTCGACAGCAGTCTTGACAACTATGAGGCGGGCATTGCCGACGAAGAAGACCGCCAGCTTTTTAACGAACTGAAACCTCAGTGGGAAGAGGTTAAATCGCTTATGCAGAAGGCTATTCAGTACGTTCAAAACGGAATGTACGATAGAGCCGAGGATGTGCTGCTTAAAGATATGGAGGCACCCGGCGCCGCGCTTCGTGATTCCCTAGTAAAACTCGTGGATTACAACGAAAAAAGCGCCCACGCGAGGGCCGAAAACAACGAGAAAGTGGCGAGAAAAGCAGAATTAATTACAATCGCAATGATTGTGGCAGCCGTAGCCCTCGCAATTGTACTCGGACTTCTCATTGCAAGCAATATAAGCAGGCCCATTAAGAAAGTCGTTAAGGCCGCCGAGCGGCTGGCGCTGGGCGATATGGATATCCAGAGGAGCATATTCACAAAGGACGAAATCGGCGAACTGGCGGCAGCATTCTCAAGGCTGATAGACAGCACTAAAGAACAGGCCGCAGTTGTACAGCGTATTGCAGAGGGCGACCTTACGGTCGATGTGCACATCAGGTCGGATAAGGACCTTCTCGGACAAGAGCTCTCTCAAATGGTCGATAATCTCAACGAGCTCATAACTAACATCACACTCGCAGCCGACCAGGTCGCGGCCGGCGCTCAGCAGATATCCAGCTCCTCATTGGCGCTATCTCAGGGCGCCACGGAACAGGCCAGCTCGGTGGAAGAGCTCTCCGCCTCAATGGAGGAAGTCTCCTCCAATACAAACACAAACGCCGACAACGCAGCCAAGGCCAACGACCGCGCCGAGAAGGCAAGAGAGTACGCGGTCATCGGAAACGAGCGCATGAAGGATATGCTCAACGCAATGGACGAAATCAGCCAGGCCTCCAGCAACATCAACAAGATTATCAAGGTAATCGACGACATCGCATTCCAGACCAACATACTCGCGCTCAACGCCGCGGTCGAGGCCGCAAGGGCCGGACAGTACGGCAAAGGCTTCGCGGTAGTCGCCGAAGAGGTCAGAACCCTCGCAGGCCGCTCCGCCAACGCGGTCAAGGAGACAACGGCTTTAATCGAAAACTCGATAAAGAAGTCGGAAGCCGGCTCCAAAATTGCAAATGAGACCGCGGAGGCTCTCGGAAAGATAGTGGAAGAGGTCAAATCCGTATCCGAACTGGTAGGCGAAATAAAGAGAGCCTCGGTGGAGCAGGCCTCCGCAATCACCCAGATAAACCAGGGCATCATACAGGTCTCCCAGGTTGTCCAGGAGAACTCCGCCTCCTCCGAGGAGAGCGCGGCCGCAAGCGAAGAGCTCTCAAGCCAGGCAGAGGCTCTAAAGCGCCTGGTGGAAAAATTCAAGCTGAAAAAGATGTCCGTCGGCTATTAAAATCTAAGGCCGCTTGAGGAAGCAATCGCCTACAGCCTCCGGCTGAAACAGCAGCGACGGCGAAAAACAACACCGCCGGTTGAGAAGTCAGCTTCTCAGCCGGCGGTGCTTTTAATTAATTATATATAAATATATTGACAAATATATATACATATCATATAATTAAGACGAGGTGGTTAATTATGGATATTAAGATAGAAAGCCTGTTCCCCTTCGATTCTTTAATAAACGATTTAATGCACGTGTTTTCTGTAGTCGATAAAAACGGAAAGGTCGTTCTGCTGAAGGACAATAAGCCTGTTTATATAATTTTAAAATACGACGAAAACAACCTCAGCGCAGGATTCATCAGGCAGGAGATGCCAAACTACACCCTCCATGAGGCCATGAAAATTGTCCTGTCGGAGGCCGAGGGCAAGACAATGCACGCATCCGAGCTTGCCGATGAGATATACAGGCGCAGGCTGTACCTGAAAAAGGACGGTACCAAGGCGCATTATACCCAGATAAGGGCAAGGTGCGGGCGCTACAAGGATATGTTTGAAGCCCTGCCCGGCAACTACATAAGGTTGAGGGAGC